>Ga0207707_10001160_pt1 | contig 24921 bp, 24 predicted proteins | sample KBSC83BmetaG_FD_184336 | JGI IMG/M metagenome (GOLD analysis project Ga0207707, IMG submission 184336) | Corn rhizosphere microbial communities from Kellogg Biological Station, Michigan, USA - KBS C8-3B metaG (SPAdes) (version 2) | ecosystem: Host-associated > Plants > Roots > Rhizosphere ... | reverse complement strand
CCTGGCCAGAGCTGCGCGACGTGGGCGCCCCGCGTCCACGGCACCCAATGGTCGTCGCGATCATGGATGACGAGCGCAGGGGTGGAGAGGCGCGGCGCGAGGCGCGCGACTTCCAGGCTCTCCCACAGCACACCGTAGCGATCTTCGATCGCGCTTTGCATGGCGCGCCGCACGGGCTCGGGCATCCAGTGCCAGCGCGCGAAGCGGCGCGAGTAGCCGACCAGATCGCCCGGCGGGCTGACCAGCACCACCTTGTCGAAGCGCACCTTGCGCGTGGCGAGCGCGAGTCCCGCGGCGGCCGCGCCGAGGGAGTGGCCGATGAACGCGTGTGCGCCGCCGAAATGCCACGAAACTTCCGCCAGTACGTCGGCGAAATCGGGTAGCCCGGTCAGCTTGCCCTCGGAGACACCGTGCGCCGGCTGGTCATAGGCGATCACCTGGTAGCCCGCGCTGAGCAGCGGGAAGGCGAACGCGCGCATCTGCGCCGCATAGCCGCCCCAGCCGTGCGCCAGCACGACGAGCGGCGCATCGCGCGAGCCCCAGCGCCAGGTGGCGATGTGACGTCCCTTGTGCTCGACGAGCGACGAGCGCGCGTCGATGAGGTCGAGCGCGGCCGCCGCGCCGCCGTGGCGAGGCGGCGTGAGGAACAGGCGCTCGGCCCACGCGCCGGCCAGCTCGGGGAACAGCAGCGCCGAGGCAGCAAAGCGAACGTTCGTGCTAATTCTGGGCAGCGACAAGGCGTGGGGCATGACGGTCTCCTTAGCGGGAGGTGGCTTTGAGCGCGCGCTTCGGCGCCGCGGCGTGGCGAGCGACGAGCTCCTCGAACGCGGTGAGCGCACGCTTGCGCGCTTCCTTGTCGCCGAGGAGGCGGCGATGGTTGTGGCTGGCGAGCATGATGCCGAGCATCTCGAAGGCGATCTGGTCGGGGTCGGTGTCGGCCCGCAGGTGCCCTTCTTGGACGGCGAGGCGGACGGCCTTCTGCGTGATGGCGTTGCCGCGGTGCTGGTTGGCGATCACCGCGTCGCGGATCGGCCCCGGACGATCGTCGTACTCATTGGCGGCGGAGATCATGATGCAGCCGCCCGGCAGGCCGGAGGCGATCGTCCAGTCCAGCCACCGCTCGAAGAGCGCACGCAGGCGCGGCAGGCCGCGCTCGATCTTCAAAACCGGGACGAAGACGCGCTCGCCGTAGAGCTGGGCGAAGTGCTCGAGCACGGCAAGTTGCAGGTCCTCGCGCGAGCCGAAGTGGGCGAAGAGGCCCGACTTCGACATGCCGGTCGCATCGGCCAGGCTGCCGATGGTGAGGCCCTCGAGGCCGAGGCGGCTTGCGATCTTCAGCGCCTCGTCGAGAATCGCCGTGCGCGTCTGCTCGCCCTTGCCCATCGCGGCAAAATAGTACGAACGTTCGATTCTGTCAAGGAGCGAGGCCGCAGAGGCCGATCAGCCGCTGCTCCGCGGTGCGCTCCCGCGCCATGAAACGATAGTCGGCCCAGGCCTGCTCAATTCATCTTCGCAACGCTCGTCGGATTCCTGCCCGGAGGCGAGCGGCGATACCCCGAGCGCCAGCACGTCTGTGCATGGACAAGTGCTTTCCTCACGGTTTTCTCCGGTGGGTTGTACGAACCCATTGCACCAGCCGAAAGTGCGCTCGCGCCGGCGGACGCGGATGGAGAAATGAACGATTGTGGCTAGGCGACGACGCCGACCTTCGGGGCGCGTGACGCCTCGAGCACGGGGCGCAGATAGTCGCCGGTGTGGCTGTCGCGCGAGCGCGCGATGTCTTCCGGTGTCCCGGCCGCGATGATCCGGCCGCCGCCCTCGCCGCCCTCGGGGCCGAGGTCGATGATCCAGTCGGCGGTCTTGATCACGTCGAGGTTGTGCTCGATGACGACGACGCTGTTGCCCGCGTCACGCAGGCGATGCAGGACTTCCAGCAGCAGCTTGATGTCGTGGAAATGCAGCCCGGTGGTCGGCTCATCCAATATGTAGAGCGTGCGCCCCGTGTCGCGCTTCGAGAGCTCGAGCGAGAGCTTGACGCGCTGCGCCTCCCCGCCGGAGAGCGTGGTGGCGGATTGCCCGAGCCGCACGTAGCCGAGGCCGACGTCGATCAGCGTCTTCAGCTTGCGCGCGAGCGTCGGCACGGCGGAGAAGAACTCGGCGGCCTCGGCGGCCGTCATCTCGAGCACCTCGTGGATGTTGCGGCCCTTGTAGCGGATCTCCAGCGTCTCGCGGTTGTAGCGCTTGCCGTGGCAGACGTCGCAGGCCACGTAAACGTCGGGGAGGAAGTGCATCTCCACCTTGGTCACGCCGTCGCCCTGGCAAGCCTCGCAGCGGCCGCCTTTGACGTTGAAGGAGAAGCGGCCGGCGTCGTAGCCGCGCTGCCGCGCCTCCGGCACGCCGGCGAAAAGCTCGCGGATCGGCGTGAAGAGACCGGTGTAGGTGGCGGGATTCGAGCGCGGCGTGCGGCCGATGGGACTCTGGTCGACGCTCACCACCTTGTCGAGGTGCTCGAGGCCGGACACCGATTCGTGCGGCGCGGGCTCGATGGCGGAGCCGTACAGGTGTCGCGCGACCGCCGCATACAGCGTGTCGTTGATCAATGTCGATTTGCCCGAGCCCGACACGCCCGTGACGCAGACCAGGAGGCCGAGCGGCAGTCTGAGCTCCACGTCTTTAAGGTTGTGCCCGCGCGCGCCCGTAATGACGACCTTCTCCGCGCCCGCGCGGTGGCGTCGTGCCGGAAGCGGGACGGCCATCTCACGCGACAGATACCTTCCCGTCAGCGAATCGCGACTGCCGATGATGTCGCCGAGCTCGCCTTCGGCCACGATGTGCCCACCGGCCTCGCCCGCCCCGGGTCCCATGTCGAGCACGTAGTCCGCCGCGCGAATGGCCTCCTCATCGTGCTCGACGACAATCACCGAGTTGCCGAGGTCGCGCAGCTGCTTGAGCGTCGCGATCAGGCGCGCATTGTCGCGCTGGTGCAGGCCGATCGAAGGCTCGTCCAGCACGTACATCACTCCGGTGAGGCCCGAGCCGATCTGGCTTGCCAGCCGGATGCGCTGCGATTCGCCGCCGGAGAGCGTTTCCGCGGAGCGCTCGAGCGAGAGGTATTCGAGGCCGACGTTGACGAGGAACTGCAGGCGCGTCGCGATCTCGCGCACGATACGCTCCGCGATTTGCGCTTTGGCGCCTTCCAGCGTCAAGTGCTGGAAGAACGCGAGCGATCCCGACAGCGGCCAGCGCGAGATGTCATAGAGCGTCTGGTCGGCTAGGCGCACATGCCGCGCCTCGAGGCGCAGCCGCGACCCGCCGCACTCGGGACAGGTTTGCACGTTGATGAGTTTCGCGAGCTCCTCGCGCACCGCCGGCGAGTCGGTCTCGCGATAACGCCGCTCGAGGCTTGGCACGACGCCTTCGAACGGATGCTCCTTCACGCTCGAGCGTCCACGCTCGCCCGGGTAATGGAAGGCGATCGCCTCCTTGCCGGAGCCGTTCAAGACCAGGCGCTGCACCTTCTCGTCGAGCATTTCCCACGGCTGCTCGATATCGAATCGATAATGCCTGGCGAGCGATTGCAGCATCGAGTAATAGAAGTGGTTGCGCCGGTCCCAGCCACGAATGGCGCCGCTCGCCAGCGACAGGTTCGGATGCGCCACGATGCGCTTCGGGTCGAAGAATTCCACCTCACCCAGGCCGTCGCAGCGCGGGCACGCGCCCATCGGGTTGTTGAACGAGAAAAGGCGCGGCTCGAGCTCCGGCAGCGCGTACTCGCAGGTCGGCACCGGGCACGCGTACCGGGCGGAGAAGAGATGCTCATGGCCGGTGTCGGTTTCCACCGCCACCGCGCGCCCATCCGCATGGCGTAGTGCCGTCTCCAGCGACTCGGCGAGGCGCTGCTTCACGTCCGGGCGCACGCGCAGCCGGTCGATCACTACGTCGATCGAGTGCTTGACGGTCTTCTTCAGCCGCGGCGCGGCGTCCAGATCGTGCACCTTGCCGTCCACTCGCACGCGAGTGAAGCCTTGGGCGCGCAGCTCCTCCAGGAGGTCCGCCTGCTCGCCTTTTCGTCCGGCAACGACCGGCGCGAGCACCATCAGCTTGGTATCTTCCGGCCGGCCGAGCAGCTGGTCCACCATCTGCGAGACGCTGTGCGCCTGCAGCGCGAGCCCGTGCTCGGGGCAGTACGGCGTGCCGACGCGCGCGAAGAGAAGCCGCAGGTAGTCGTGGATCTCCGTGACCGTGCCGACGGTGGAGCGCGGGTTGTGGCTCGCCGCCTTCTGCTCGATGGCGATGGCGGGCGACAGGCCCTCGATCAGATCGACGTCCGGCTTCTCCATGAGCTCGAGGAACTGGCGCGCATACGCGGAGAGCGATTCGACATAGCGGCGCTGGCCTTCGGCGTACAGCGTGTCGAAGGCGAGCGAGCTCTTGCCGGATCCCGACAGGCCTGTGATCACGACGAGGCGATTGCGCGGCAGCTCGACCGAAACGTTTTTCAGGTTGTGCGTGCGCGCGCCGCGAATGCGGATGAAGTCCAAAAGAGGCCGTCGGAAAAGCGAAACTTGCTACTATAGCGCGCTTCGTTTTCGCGCCGCACTGCTCCCCTTGGTCCCTGATCGCATGAGCGCCGCCGAACTGCGCGCCGGCGCAAGCCTCGCCGCCGTGTTCGGCCTGCGCATGCTCGGGCTGTTCCTCATCCTGCCGGTGTTCTCGGTACACGCGCCGAAGCTCGCGGGCGGCGACAACCTCACGCTGGTCGGCATCGCGCTCGGCGCGTACGGCCTTTCGCAGGCCATCCTGCAGATTCCTTTCGGCATGGCGTCCGACCGATGGGGCCGCAAGCCCGTGATCTACGTCGGTCTGGTGATCTTCGCCGGCGGCAGCTTTCTCGCCGGTGCCGCGACCGACATCTGGACCGCGATCGCCGGCCGGACCCTGCAGGGCGCGGGCGCAATCTCGTCGGTTGTCGTGGCGCTCGCCGCCGACCTCACCCGCGAGCAGCATCGCACGAAGACGATGGCGATGATCGGGGCGATGATCGGGCTCGCCTTCGCCACCTCGCTGGTGCTGGCGCCGCTCCTTTACGAATCGATCGGCATGGGTGGCCTCTTCGCCCTCACGGGTCTGCTTTGCCTGCTTGCCATACCCGTCATCGCGCGTGCCGTGCCGAGCGCGCCACAGCGTCCGGCGGCGGCCGCCGCCGCGAACGCCCTGCGGGCTGCGCTCGAGCCCGAGCTCCTGCGCGTCAACGTCGGCATTTTCGTGCTGCATCTCGTGCAGATGGCGATGTTCGTCGTCGTGCCGCGCAAGCTCGTCGAGGCGGGGCTCGATCTGCCCAGCCACTGGAAGCTCTATCTGCCGGTGGTCCTGCTTTCGTTCGTTTTCATGGCGCCGGCGGTGCTGTATGCCGACCGGCGGAACGCCACCAAGCCGGTGATGATCACCGCCATAGCGCTCCTCATCGCGGTGGAGGCGGCTCTGGGCGCGCTCGGCAGCGTGTCCGGCTACGCCGCTGCCATGTTGGCCTTCTTCGTTGCATTCAATGTATTGGAGGCGCTGCTGCCCTCGCTCGTGTCGCGGCTCGCCCCGGCGTACGCGCGCGGCACGGCAATCGGCGTCTACAACACCACCCAAACGCTGGGTCTTTTTTTTGGCGGCCTGCTGGGTGGCTGGCTCGCGAAAAATCACGGCACCGCCGCCGTATACGTTAGCTGTGCCTTACTATCGCTCCTATGGCTGCTCGCCGCCTTAGGGATGAAGCCGCTGCCCGCGGCCCGCGATGCGGTCAACGACGTGTCGAGTCTCACGTTTACCATCGCATCGGGAGTGAATCTCGAGGGGTTGAGCGATGCGCTCGCGCGGGTGCGCGGCGTACGCGAGGCCGAGGTGCTGGCGCACGAACGCATCGCGCGCCTCAAGGTCGTCGCCGGTCAATGGGACGAAAGCACGGTGCGGAAAATGCTTATCGGGGAGAGGTGAAATGGCATCCGTAAACAAGGTCATTCTGGTCGGCAACCTGGGCGCGGACCCGGAGACGAAGTACCTGCCGAGCGGCGACGCGGTCACCAACATCCGCATCGCCACGACGGATCGCTGGAAGGACAAGGCGAGCGGCGAAATGAAGGAAGCGACCGAGTGGCATCGCATCGCCTTCTTCGGCCGCCTGGCGCAGATCGCCGGGGAGTATCTGAAGAAGGGGTCGCAGGTCTATGTCGAAGGCCGCATCCGCACGCGGAAGTGGCAGGACAAGGACGGCCAGGACCGCTACTCGACCGAAATCGTCGCCGACCAGATGCAGATGCTCGGCGCGCGCTCGGGATCCGGCGAACCGCGCGCCGAGTCCCGAGGCGAGGGCATGGGCGCACGGGCCGCCGCCGAGGCCAAAGCGCCGGCCACCGCGGGGGCGGCCAAGAAGCCGGGCAAGTTCGACGACATGGAAGACGATATTCCGTTCTGAAATCAGGTAGCTATATAATCGCGCGCCATGCCGATTTACGAATACCGCTGTGAAGCCTGCGGTCATACCGACGAGCACCTGCAGAAGGTGTCGGAGAAGCCGCTCACCGTGTGCCCGTCGTGCGGCAAGCCGAAATACCGCAAGCAGCTTTCCGCCGCCGGCTTCCAGCTGAAGGGCACCGGCTGGTACGCGACCGATTTCAAGACCACCGGCAAGAAGCCGGCGGAGAAGAAGCCGGACGCGTCCAAAGAGGGCAAGACCGAATCGAAGCCGGAAACCAAGAGCGACAACAAGTCTTCGGATTCGAAGTCCGAAACCAAGTCCGAAACCAAGGCTGCCGCCTGAGCGGCGCACTCATCTGACCGGCCCGGCAGCGTCCGGGCCTTTTCATTTCCAAGGCCGTGAAAAAGGTCTTCTCCTCGGGGCCGCTGAAGAAGTACTTCATCACCGGACTCCTCATCTGGATTCCGCTGATCATCACCCTCTGGGTGCTGAAGGTGATCTTCGACACCCTGGACGGCTCGCTTCTTCTCCTGCCGGAGTCGTTCCAGACCGAGCGGTGGCTCGGCGTCCATATCCCCGGCCTCGGTGCGCTGCTCACGCTGGTGATCGTGCTCCTCACGGGCATCTTCGCCACCAACTTCTTCGGCGCGCAGCTCGTCCAGCTCTGGCACGAGGTGCTGAACCGCATCCCGGTGGTGAACTCGATCTACTCGAGCGTGAAGCAGATCTCCGACACGGTCTTCTCGTCGAGCGGCCAGGCATTCCGCAAGGCGCTGCTCGTGCAGTGGCCGCACCAGGGCATGTGGACCATCGCGTTCCTCACCGGCACGCCGGGTGGCGATGTCGCCGCGCTCCTGCCGCCGGATTGCCTCAGCGTCTACGTGCCGACCACTCCGAACCCCACCGGCGGCTATTTCGTCATCGTTCAGCGCTCGCAGGTGATCGAGCTCGACATGACGGTCGACCAGGCCCTGAAATACATCATCTCGATGGGCGTGGTGCCGCCGCTGCCGAAGCAATAGAGACATGCGTACGCATTACTGCGGAGAACTGAACGCCGCGCTCGTCGACCGCACCGTCACGCTGTGCGGCTGGGCGCATCGCCGGCGCGACCACGGCGGCGTGATCTTCATCGACCTGCGCGACCGCGAAGGCCTCGCCCAGGTGGTGTGCGATCCGGATCGCGCGGACGCCTTCCACGCCGCCGAGCGGGTACGCAGCGAGTACGTCCTGCGCATCACGGGCAAGGTGCGGCGCCGTCCGCAGGGCACGACCAATCCCGACCTGCGCTCCGGCGAGATCGAGGTGCTCGCGCACGAGGTGGAGGTGCTCAACCCTTCGGCGCCGCCGCCCTTTCAGCTCGACGATGACAACCTTTCCGAGATCACGCGCCTTACGCACCGGGTGATCGACCTGCGGCGCGAGCCGATGCAGAAGAACCTGCGCCTGCGCTACCGCGTCGCGATGGCGGTGCGCGAGTACCTCGACTCGCACGGTTTCATCGACATCGAGACGCCGATGCTCACGCGCTCGACGCCGGAAGGCGCGCGCGATTACCTGGTGCCGAGCCGCGTGCATCCGGGCGAGTTCTTCGCGCTGCCGCAGTCGCCGCAGCTCTTCAAGCAGCTCCTTATGGTCGCGGGCTTCGACCGCTACTACCAGATCGTCAAGTGCTTCCGCGACGAGGACCTGCGCGCCGACCGCCAGCCCGAGTTCACGCAGATCGACATCGAGACCTCGTTCCTCGGCGAGCGCGAGATCCAGGACATCATGGAAGGCCTGGTGCGCGAGGTGTTCCGCGACGTGCTCGGCATCGAGCTGCCGCAGCCCTTCCCGCGCATTTCGTACGCCGAGGCGATGGCGCGCTACGGTGTGGACAAGCCGGACCTGCGCATTGCGCTCGAGCTGACCGAGCTCACGGATCTCATGAAGAGCGTCGAGTTCAAGGTGTTCCGCCAGGCGGCGGAGCTGAAGGGCGGGCGCGTCGCGGCGCTGAAGGTGTCGTGCGAGCTGACGCGCAAGGAGATCGACGACTTCGGGCCTTTCGTCGCGACGCATGGCGCCAAGGGACTCGCGTATATCAAGGTGAACGCGGACGGCCTGCAGTCGCCGATCGTGAAGTTCCTGCCGCAGGACGTGCTCGACAAAATCCTCGAGCGCACCGGCGCCAAGCCCGGCGACACGATCTTCTTCGGCGCGGACAAGGCTGCCATCGTCAACGCCGCCCTCGGTGCGCTGCGCGTCAAGATCGGCCAGGACAAGAACCTCATCGCGAAGGAATGGCGCCCGCTGTGGGTGCTCGATTTCCCCATGTTCGAGTGGGACGAGGAAGGCAAGCGCTGGTCGGCCATGCACCATCCCTTCACGGCGCCGCGCGACGGGCACGAGGACCTCATTGCCAGCGACCCCTCGCGCGCCGTGGCCAAGGCCTACGACATGGTGCTGAATGGCTGGGAGATCGGCGGCGGCTCGGTGCGGATTCATCGCGCCGACGTGCAGGCGAAGGTCTTCAAGGCGCTCGGTATCTCGGATGACGAGGCGCGCGCGAAGTTCGGCTTCCTGCTGGACAACCTGCAGTATGGCGCGCCGCCGCACGGCGGCATCGCCTTTGGCCTCGACCGCCTGGTGACCCTGATGGCCGGCGCGGAGTCGATCCGCGACGTGATCGCCTTCCCGAAGACACAGCGCGCGCAGGATCTTCTGGTGCACGCGCCGAGCCCGGTCGACGAGAAGCAGCTGCGCGAGTTGGGCATCCGCCTGCGGGAGAAACCGAAGGACTGATGCGGGCGCTCGCGCTCGCATTCGTTTTCTTCTGGAGCACGGCGCTCGCTTTCCAGGGCGACGTGCGGGTCGCCGAGTTGCCGCCGCAGGCGCGCGCCACGCTGGCGCTCATACAGAAGGGCGGACCTTTCCCCTACGCCCGCGACGGCGCGGTGTTCGGCAACCGCGAAGGCCAGCTGCCGCGGCGCCGCCGCGGCTACTATCATGAATACACCGTTGAGACGCCGGGCTCTCGCGATCGCGGCGCGAGGCGCATCGTGGCGGGCCAGGGCGGCGAGCTTTACTACACCGACGATCACTATCGGTCCTTCAGGCGAATAGTGGACTCATCTTCCCGATGAGCAAGCTCTTGCAGCGCCTGCGCGATGCCAAGCGCTCCGGCGTCTACCGTGCGCCCGACACGAACGCCATCGACGCGGCAACCGCGGGAAGCGGGCTCGATGTGGTCCTCATCGACGCGGCGCGTAAGCCGCTGGAGAAAATCGCCGGCGCGCTCTCGTTTCCCACCTGGTTCGGCGGCAACTGGGACGCCCTCGAGGATTCGCTGGGCGACCTGTCCTGGCGCAGTGGCGACGGCCACGTGCTCGTCTTCACCGCCTATCCGGAGGAGCGCGAGCTGCTGATGGATGTGCTGCGCTCCAGCGCCCAATACTGGGCGGTGCGTGGCAAGCCGTTCTTCGCCGTTTTCATCGATCCGCAGCGCAAGCTCGGCCTGCCGGACCTCTACCGCGAAGCATGACACCGAAGCTTCCCGTTTCGGTGCTGGTGCTCGTGCACACGGCGGAACGAGAAGTGCTCCTCCTCGAGCGAGCCATGCGGGCGGGCTTCTGGCAGTCGGTAACCGGCTCGCTCGAGCGCCTCGACGAGCCGCTGGCCGCGGCGGCGGCGCGCGAGGTGCTCGAGGAAACCGGGATCGACGCCCGCAGCGGCGAGCTCGAGCGCTGGAACGTGGTGTACACGTTCGAGATCTACCAGCAGTGGCGGCATCGATTCGCGCGCGGCGTCGTGACCAATACCGAGCACGTGTTTGCGTTGCGGCTGCCCGGACCGGTACCGGTGCGCGTGGCGGCTGATGAGCATGTCGCGTTCATCTGGCTGCCCTGGCGCGAGGCGGCCGCGCGGTGCTTCTCGTGGTCGAACCGCGATGCGATAGCCATGCTGGGCGAGGGATGAGAGCCATCGTCCGATCTATCGCCATGCTCGCGGCCGGCTGTGCCACCGCGCCGGGCATGTTCGAGGAGCATCTCGCTGCATCGTCGGAGAGCGAGCAGGCCTGCGCACGGTGGTACCAGGCGCTCGACGGCGCGGTGGATGGCGCGGGCGTGCGCGACGCGCAATACACGCCGGTGCCCGGCTTCCCGTATCTGCGGGCCGACCGGTTCCTCGCGTCGAGCGCCGCCCATGCAACCGGCGACACCGCGACGCGAGCGCTTGCGCAACGGCTCCTCGAGCTCGACCTCGAGGCGCGCGCCATCGAGATCCAGAACCTGCCCTCGTGGAGCGGGTCGCGCAAGGAAGCGCTGTCGCGCACGACCGAGTGCGGGCGGATGCTGCTCGCGCTGGACCTCGCCAGGCCGGCGGCCCGGCAGGCGATTCGCGATCACGCCCGGGTGCCGGATGATTACTCGGCGACGCAGCGCGTCATTGGACTTTATGCGTTGACGAGCTATTTTTTCGCGCGCGGCGTGCGCGACTGGGAAGCCGAGACGCGCGAGGCGTTTGCACATCCACCGGCCGAGGATCAGCCCGGCCGGGTGCGGTTCGCGCCCCCGCCGCAGCGCGCGCTAAGCCGCTCGACCGTGGCGGGCATGCTCGAACGCGCACGCCTGGACCCGCTCGGCCAGCCGCTCTTCACCGAGCGGGAGATCGAGCTCCTGGCGGCGACCTACGCTCCGACCTTCGACGTCGCGATCAGCGCGGATTACGATCGTTTCGGCGAGCTCCGCTGGCGACGCGGCTCGGCTACGCCCGAAGTGAACGCGGCGGAGGCGGCGGTGTATGTCCAGCCCGCCTACACGCGCTATGGCGAACGCGTCCTGCTCCAACTCGTCTATACGCTATGGTTTCCCGAACGCCCGAAGAACGGTACGTTCGACCTGCTCGGCGGACGGCTGGACGGCCTGGTGTGGCGCGTGACGCTCGCGCCGGACGGCGAGCCTGTGGTTTACGACTCCATGCACCCGTGCGGCTGCTATCACCAGTTCTTTCCCACGCCGCGGGCGCGCGTGCGGCCGGCGCCCGACCCGCGGGAGGATTGGGCCTTCGTGCCGGCCGTGCTGCCGCGCGTCGCGGACGGCGAGCGGCCGCTGGTCAGCATCGATTCGGCGACGCACGGCATACGCCAGGTGAGGCTGGTGCACGGCATCGATAGCGTGGTGCGCTATACATTCCGTCCCTACGAGCAGCTGCGCTCGATGATGCGGCTCGACGGCGGCGTGCGCGGCGTGTTCGGCCCCGGCGGGCTCATCGCCGGCACCGAACGCGGCGAGCGATTCTTCTTCTGGCCGACGGGCATCGCCTCGCCGGGCGCCGTGCGCCAATGGGGCCGCCATGCCACGGCGTTCGTCGGCCGGCGGCACTTCGACGACGCGGACCTCATCGAACGGCGCTTCGACATCGATGGATTGATGGAATGAGCGAACGACTCAAGATCGTCACGCTTAATATTCACAAGGGCCTGTCCCATTTCAACCGGCGCATGGTGCTCCACGACCTGCGCGAAGGCCTGCGCGGCATCGATCCGGACATCGTCTTCCTGCAGGAAGTACAGGGCCTGAACCAGCGCTTCGCCCTGCGCTTCGCCGGCTGCCCGAGCGAGCCGCAGCACGCCTTCCTCGCCGGCGACACCTGGCAGCACATCTATGGCTGCAATGCGGTCTACGACCACGGCCATCATGGCAACGCCATCCTGTCGCGCTTCGGCTTCCTCTCCTTCGAGAATTACGACGTCTCCGACCACCGCTACGAGCGCCGTGGACTGCTGCATAGCGTGGTGGCGATCCCGGGCTGGCGCAGAAACCTCCACTGCGTGTGCGTGCATCTCTCGCTGCATGAAGGCGGCCGCAGCCGGCAGCTCGAGGCGATCTCGCGCCGCCTGGAGGAGCTCGCCGAGCGCGACCTGCCGATCATCATCGCCGGCGACTTCAACGACTGGCGCCACCGCGCGTCCTCCATCCTCGAGCGGCGCCTCGGCATGACCGAGGTTTCCCTCGCGCGCTTCGGCAAGGCCGCGCGCACCTTCCCGGCCATGATGCCGGTACTGCAGCTCGACCGCATCTACGTGCGCGGCTTCAAGGTGGCCGCGTCGCAGGTGCACAAGGGCAAGCCCTGGTCGCGGCTTTCCGACCATCTCGCGATCAGCGCCGAGCTCGAGCGCACCTAGATCAGCCGCAAAGCGCTCCCATCGAGCGCCGGCACCACCGGAAAGGCGTCGGTGCGGCAGGCGAACTCGACTTCGTTTCGCAGGCCGCGCGCAGTCATCATGCGGCCGAGGCGGCAATCGAGCAGCGCCTGCGGCAGCTCGCTCGCGCGGAACACGGTGCGCGCGGCGCGTGCCGCGTCCGACAGGTCGGCGCTCGGCCCGAGGCGCGCGGCGAAGCGCTCGACGAAGCAGCCGGCACCGTAGAAGTCCTCGAAGTTGAAGTTGTTTCCCGAGCCCGAGCAGACGAGGAGCACCGTCTCGCGCGGATGCGCGCTCAGCACGTGGTCGACCAGGCGCTGCGCGTTGAGCAGCGCTCCGCAGTAGACGCGGCTTGCGGCGGCGGCGAGCGTCATGGCGACGGTGCCGTTGGTCGTCGAGTACACGACGCTCTTGCCCTTGACGCCATGCTCGATGAGCGCAAGCGGCGCCGGGTGCACGAATCCGGGCAGCGTCTCGGCGTAAAGCTCGCCCGCCAGCACGCACACGCCGGCGCCGCGCCTCGCATCCTCCGCGCGCGCGGCCGCCTCGTCGAGCACCGGAATGATCTCCGCCGCGCCGTGCGCCAGCGCCGCGACCATCGTCGTGGTGGCGAACAGGACGTCGATGACGATCACCACCTTGCCCGCCACGCGCACGCTGTCGAGCTCTTCCTTGCGCGTGAGGACGTGAACCTTGTGATTGAGTTCGATCTTTGGCAACATCGGCCGCGAAGTCTAATCCACAGGGGGAGGGTGCATGATCCGCACGGCAATTCTGGCCGCCGCGTTGCTCGCCGCATCGACGGCGTTCGCGCAGAACACCATCAAGATAGCGATCCTCGGGCCCATGGCGTTCGTGCAGGGCGAGCACCACTGGAACGGCGCGCAGATGGCGCGCGACGAGATCAACAAGGCGGGCGGCATCAACGTCGGCGGGAAGAAGATGCAGGTCGAGCTCGTCCGCGCCGACACGAACGAGATCCAGTCGGTGCCGGACGCCACCAACGCGGTGGAGCGCGTCATTACGCGCGACAAGGTCGACGTGCTGATCGGCGGCTTCCGCTCCGAGGCGGTGCTCGCCATGCAGGAAGTGGCGATGGACTACAAGAAGCTCTTCCTCGGCGTGGGCGCCGCGCACTCCAAGCTCGGGCTCAACGTCGAGCAGAACTACGACCGCTACAAGTACTGGTTCCGCGTCGCGCCGACCAAGGACGTCGACCTGGCGCGCACGCTCTTCGCGGTGATGAACTCGATCGCCGACCAGGTCCGCAAGGACCTGAAGACCGATACGCCGAAGGTCGCCATCCTCGCCGAGAAGGCGGTGTGGACCGAAGGCCTGATCGCCGCCGCGCAGAAGAACCTGCCGGCAATGAAGATGGAAGTGGTGGGCCTGTGGCAGCCTTCGGCGGTCGCCACCGACGTGACCGCGGAGCTTTCCGCCATCGATCGCAGCGGCGCCCAGATCGTGTTCACCATCCTCTCCGGCCCGGTCGGCATCTCGGTGGGCCGCCAGATGGGCGAGCGCAGCATGAAGGCCGTGGCGTGGGGCATCAACGTCGAGGGACAGAAGGAAGAGTTCTGGCAGGCGGCGGCCGGCAAGGCGCAGTTCGTCTCGACGCTCGACACGTACGCGGAGGTTGAATACACGCCGAAGACCGTGGCGTTCGTGCGCGCCTACAAGTCGCGCTTCGGCAAGGCGCCGACCTACACCGCTGCGACCTACGACGCGATCATGATGTTGAAAGACGCGATCGAGAAGGAAGGCACGCTGAACGCCGACAAGATCGTCGCGCACATCGAGAAAAGCGAGCATGTCGGCACCGGCGCCGTGGCCACCTTCGACAAGCGCCACGACCTGGTCTGGGCGGTCGGCAAGACCTCCGGCATCGCGGTGCAGTGGCAGGACGGCAAGAAGGTGCCGTTCTGGCCGCCGCAGGTGAAGGGCATGCACCCGTTCAGGATGCCCGCTCAGTAGAGCTGGCTTGCTCCAGGACATCTTCGTCACGGGGCTCGTCAACGGGGGCGTGTATGCCCTGCTGGCGATCGGCTTTTCCCTTATTTTCGGCGTCGCGCGCATCGTCAACATCGCGCACACCGCGTTCTACATGCTGGCGGCGTACTGCTTCTATACGCTGCTCGTGAAGGCCCAGCTCGGCTTCGTCACGGCGGCGCTGATCTCGGTCGTCGGCGTGACGGCGCTCGCCGTGCTCTGCTACCGGCTGGTGATCGAGCCGGTGCGAGAGCACGAGGCGGCCGTGCTCATCGCCACCATCGCGCTGGCGCTCGTTTTCCAGGAGCTGATGCTGCTGTCCTTCGGCGGCCACTATCTCGGCATCCCGTCCACGCTCGAGGGCGGCGTCCGGCTCCTCGGCGTAAGCATCCCGTACCAGCGCATGCTGATCCTCGCGGTCGCCGCGGCGATGCTGATCTTGGTCTGGGCCGTCCTCTATCGCACGCGCGTGGGACTCGCCATCCGTGCCACGGCGAACGACCTCGAGGTGGCGAACCTCATGGGTATGAACGTCCACCGCGTCGCGATGGTGACGGTTGCGCTCTCCGTCTCGCTCGCGGCGGTGGCCGGCGTCGTCGTGGCGCCGGTCTTCGTCGTCGACCCGTTCATGTGGCTCGCGCCGCTCGTCACCATGCTCGCCATCGTCGTGCTCGGCGGGCTCGGCAGCATGAAGGGCAGCCTGATCGGCGCGATCGCCATCGGCTACATCGAGGCCATCACGGTGTTTGCGCTCCCCGCCGGCGCGTACCTGAAAGGCGCCGTGGCGCTCGCCATCATGGTGGCGGTGCTCCTCGTGCGGCCGGAAGGACTTTTCGGCGTGGCGTTCGAGGAAGAGCGCTGATGTATCTCGCGCGCCGCGCGTGGGCCGAGCTGAAGAACGAGATCCTCGTGCTGCCATCGCGTACCGCGGTGCTCCTCTGGGTGCTCGCGCTTCTCGCGCTGCCGTGGGCCTACGGCGATGCGTACGTGCTGCGCATCCTGACGATGACGTGCCTCTTCGCCGTCTTCGCCGCGAGCTGGGACCTGCTCGCCGGCTACACCGGGCAGGTGAACTTCGGCCACGCCCTTTACTTCGGCGCCGGCGCATACGCGTCCGCGCTCCTGTCGCTCAAGCTGGGCATCACGCCGTGGCTGACGATCTGGGCCGGCGCGGCGGTTGCCGCCCTGTTCGGCTTCGCGTCCGGCTACCTGGTCCTGCGGCTGCGCGGTTCGTATCTCTCGCTCGCCACGCTGGCCTTTCCGCTCATCACGCTCGGCATCCTGTTCGCCTTCCCCGATTTCTCCGGCGGCGAGCTCGGCATCTCCGGGGTGCGCCGGCTCGCCGTCACCCCGGTGGCGAATTACTACATCGCTGCGGTGTCGATGCTCGCCATCGTCTTCGGCCTGTGGGCGCTCGCCGACTCGAAGTTCGGCATCGTGCTGCACGCGATCCGCGACGACGAGGTCGCGGCGCGCGCCTCGGGCATCAACACCTTGCGCTACAAGCTCGCCATCTTCAGCATCGCCGGCGCCGCCGCCGGCTTTTCCGGCGCGCTCTTCGCGCACTACCTGCGCGTTGCCGGACCCTCGACGCTCGAAGTGGCGCTTTCCTTCCAGGTCGTGATCTGGGGAATCTTCGGCGGGCTCGCCACCGTGTACGGACCGGTCGCTGCCGTGTTCCTGCTCTATCCGCTTACGGAGTGGCTCGGCAGCTTCCGGAACTTCGGCGAGCTGCGGCTTCTCGCCTTTGCGCTGATCGTGCTCTTCGTCCTGCTCTTCATGCCGCGCGGGCTCGCGCCCTGGGTGCGCGACAAGGTCGAGGGGCAATGCCCGCGCTGCAAGCAGCGCAACGGCGCGTGGCGCTCGGTGTGCCGCCTGTGCAGCGCGCCTGCTCTGAGTTAAGAGCGTAACTACAGGCCCAGGTAGCCCGCCCGCAGGGTCTCGTCGGCCATCAGTGATTCGCGCGTCCCTTGGGCCAGTATCCGGCCCTGGGACAGCACGTAATTGCGAGCCGAAAGTCGGAACACCTGGGCGACTTCCTGCTCGACGAGGAGCACCGGCACGCCGTCCGCGTGGATGCGGCGAATCGCCTCGAACAGCTCCTCGCGGATCTTCGGCGCAAGGCCGAGCGAAGGCTCGTCGATGGCGAGCAACTTCGCTTCAAACATCAAGGCGCGCGCCGTAGCGAGCATCTGCTGCTCGCCGCCCGACAGCGTGCCGGCGATCTGCGGGCGCCGCTCGGCGAGCCGCGGGAAGAGGGAGAAGCAGCGATCGAGGCGACGCTGCGTGGCCTGGCGGTCGCTGGAGAGAAAAGCACCGGCCATCAGGTTCTCGAGCACCGTCAGCTCGCGAAACGGCCGCCGCCGCTCCGGACAGTGCACCAGCCCGCGACGACGGATCTCATGGGCCGGCAGCTGGTCGATGCGCTCGCCGGCCAGTCTCACCTCGCCTTCCATGACGATGTCGCCCGCCGTGCCGCGCTTCGTGCGGCGCTCGAACTGCACCAGGCCGGAGATCGCGCGCAGCAGCGTCGACTTGCCCGCGCCATTCGGGCCGACCACGCCGACGAACTCGCCGGCCGCCACCTCGAGCGAGAGGCCGTTCAGGATCTGCGCCTTGTCGTAGCGCACGCAGAGGTTTTTCACCTCAAGCAGCGGCATGCGCGCTTCCGAGGTAGGCCTCGATGACGCGCGGATTCTTCACTACGTCGGCCGGTTTTCCGTCGGCGATGATTTCCCCGTAGTCGACCACGATCACCCGGTCGACGATCGCCATCAGCTCTTTCAGCTTGTGTTCGATCATCAGCACGGCGGCGCCTTCGGAGTGCAGCCGGCCGAAGCGCCCGCCCTTGTGCAGGCGGCGGATCGATTTCGCGAGCAACTCCGATTCGGCGGGATTCAGGCCGCCGAGCGGCTCGTCGAGCAGCAGCAGATCCGGCTCCGTGGCGATGGCGCGGGCCACTTCCAGGCGCTTCAGGTCGCCCTGTGAGAGCGACGACGCCGGCTCGAGCGCCATGTCCGAGATGCCGACGAACTCGAGCGCATCGAGCGCCTTCGCCTCGATCCGCTTGACCCACTCGCCGCGGCGGCGCGCGCGCGGTGCGACGAGCGGCACCATGACGTTGGCGATGATCGGCAGGTGGCGGAACGGGCGGGTGTTCTGGAAGGTTCCGGCGATGCCGCGCTCGACGATCTGCCACGGCTTGAGCGCGGTGACGTCCTTGCCCTGGAACACGATGCGCCCCGCATCGGGGCGCAGGATCTTCGTGATGAGACGAAGGAGCGTCGTCTTGCCGGCGCCGTTCGGGCCGATGAGCCCGACGATCTGGTCGCGGCGCAATTCGAAGCTCACGCCGTTCACGGCAGTCAGACCACCGAAGCGTTTAGTCAATCCGTCCACTTTGAGAAACTCGGCCACGCTTAAGGTGCGCTCCCGGCGCGCTGGCTAGAATTCCGCCCGTGGACGAATTCCTGCGCGAGATGGACAGCGAGCTCGTCGGCTGGGCGGATCCCGTCCAGCGGCTGCGCACGGCGATCGACAAGGACGAGTTCGAGCTGTACTGCCAGCCGATCCTCGCGCTGCAGGGCGGCGAGCGCTATCCGCTGGCGGAGGTGCTCGTGCGGCTGCGCGAGGAGGAGAAGGCGCTCGTGCCGCCGGGAGAATTTTTGCCGGTGTTCGAGCATTTCCGCATGATGCCGCAGCTCGATCGCTGGGTGGTGCGCCACGTCGCCAAGCGCCTCGCCCAGGGTTCGCGCATTCCGCGCTTCACGGTCAACGTGCACGGCCAGACGCTCGAGGATGCCGAGTTCCCGCGCTTCGTCGCCGCCCAGCTCTCCTCGAACCATGTGGCGGCCGATCGGCTGCTCTTCGAGATCGACGAGAGCGATGCGCTTCTCAGGCTCGGCGCCGCGGCGCAGTTCGCCGCCGCTTGTCGCGCCATGGGCGCCGCGGTCCTGGTCGACGGCTTCGGCCGGCGCTCGGTGTCGTTCCTGCCGATCAAGGAGCTCGGCGTCCAGTTCGTCAAGGTCGACGGCAGCATCACCCGCAAGCTGCTCAGGAGCGAGGTGGCGACCACCAAGATGAATGCCGTGCTGCGCGTCGCCGAGGCGCTCAGGTTCTCCATCGTCGCCGAGTGCGTCGAGGAGCAGGACGTGCTCGCGCGCCTGAAGGCGCTCGGCTGCGGCTACGCGCAGGGCTTCGGTATCTACCAGCCGCATCCGATCGCCTCCGTCGCCGCTAGCTAGCGGTTTCTTCCCGCAGCTCCCGGCGCGATACCTTGCCGACGTCGGTCTTCGGCAGCTCGCCGCGGAACTCCACGATGTGGGGCACCTTGTACTCGGCGAGCCGCTCGCGGCAGAACGACTTCACCTCGTCCTCGCTCACCTTGCCGCGCGCATCGCTCTGCAGGACCACGATCGCCTTGATGCGCTGGCCGACGGACGCATCGGCCACGCCGACGACACCGGCGGCCTTGATCTGGGGATGGCCGTAGAGCACGTCCTCGACGTCCTTCGCGAATACCGAATGCCCCTTGAACTTGATCAGGTCCTTGGAGCGGTCGTAGAAGTGGAAATAGCCTTCCTCGTCCATGCGCACGATGTCGCCGGTGCGCATCCAGCGCAGTCCCGCCCGCTCGAAGAATGCGCGTGCATTCTCGTCGGCGCGCTGCCAGTAGCCCTGCATCACGCTCGGGCCGGCGAGGACCAGCTCGCCGGCGGTGCCCGCCGGCAGGAACTCGAGCGACTGCGGATCGACCACCGCCGCCTGCATGTTGGGCACCGGGCAGCCGAAGGAGCCGGGCTTGCGGCGATGCGTCGGATTGAGGTGTCCGGAGGCAGCGGTCTCGGATAGGCCGTAGCCCTCGGTGATCGCCGAGCCGGTGCGCTTCGCCCAGCCCTGCATGGTCGACTCGTGGAGCGTGTCTGCCCCGGAAACCAGGAGCTTCAGCCGCCGCCAGTTGGCCTTGTTCGTATCCTTGTGGTCGCGCAGGTATTCATAGAGCGTCGGCACGCCATAGAAAACCGTCGCCTGGTAGCGCTCCATCGCGGCGAGGATGGCGTCGGTGTCGGGAGTGGTGAACAGCACCAGCAGGTTTCCCTGCAGGAGCGAGCCGAGCATGATCACCACCTGCCCGTAGATATGGAAGAAGGGCAGGAAGGCGAGCACCACTTCCTTGCCCGGCTCCACGTTCGAGAAGGCCGCCTGGGCGCTCGCCTGCGATGCCATCAGGTTGAAATGCGTCAGCATCACGCCCTTCGGGCTGCCGGTCGTGCCGCCGGTGTACGGGAGCGCCGCCAGATCGGTCTTCGGCTCGATCGCCACCGCCGGCGGCCGCGCCGCATTCGCTTTCAGCAGGTCCTGCAGCCAATGCACGTCACCGCCCGCGGGAACGTCTGCTTTCTTCGCGAAGAGCCGCTTCAGCGCGGGCAGGTATTCGTTGACGCTGGTCAGAATCGCGAAGTCGACCTTCGCGCCGGACTTCACCACTTTTTCGTAGAGGAGGTCCTGGCAGATGACGGCGCGGGCACCGCTGTCCTCGAGCTGGTAGCGCACCTCGTGGCTCGTGTACACCGGACTGATGGGGGTCACGATGGCGCCGCATTTCAGAGCGGCGAAGTACGCGATGACGAACTGGGGGCTGTTCAGCAGGTAGAGGGCTACGCGATCGCCTTTCCGCACGCCCAGGCGGGCGAGGGCAGCGGCAAGGCGGTCGCTCGCCTCGCGCAGCTCGCCGTAGGTGATGGAGCGGCCGTAGAACACGACGGCCGGGCGCTCGGGGGCACGGGCCGCCGCCTCGTCGAAGGCCTGGGAGATGCTCTTGGGCGGCACCTCCACTTCGGCCGGAACGCCCGGCGAGTAGTGCGCGAGCCAAGGTCTCGAGAGATAAATCTCGGTTGCGCCCATCCTTCCTCCTCGCGAAGATTCTAGCCGCATGGATGCCGTCGTCGCCCAGGCCATGGCCCGCTGGCCGAACGTCCCGGCCGTGTACGGCTGGCTCTCGCTCGATCGCCGCGGCAACTGGCTGATCAAGGGCGAGCGCATCGCCAACCACGCGCTGCGGGAGTTCATCGCGCGCAACTACGAAGCCGACGCGCAGGGCCGCTGGTATTTCCAGAACGGGCCGCAACGCGTGTACGTGAGCCTTGCCTATACGCCGCTGGTGGTTCACCACGAGGGCGAGTCGCTCGTCGACCAGTGCGGCCGGCCGTTCCCTGCCGAGCGCGCCTATCTGGACGATGAAGGCTCGGTGCTGCTGGAATCGGCCGGGCGCATAGCCCTGCTCGACGACCGGGATCTGGCGCGCTACGCCGACGAAGAGCGGCGATTGGTTGCCATTGCACGGGCGGAGGTGGCCGGCCGCTTCGGCTTCGTTCCGGAGCCGCGGGCGGGCTAGTTTCGCTGCGCTGCAACCTCCTATGGAGAGGCGCTGCCCGTGTCCGGTGTTTTCCTTGCGCCGGCCTACTTTCCTCTTTATAATCCGGCCTCTTTTTTAGCCCCGGGGCGGCTACGGAGAAGCACAACGTGGCCGCCCGGTTCGTTTCTGGAACAGCAAAAACATGCCCACCGTCAATCAGTTAGTGCGCCAGGGACGCGTTGCCAAGCGTCCGAAATCGAAAGTCCCGGCGCTCGCCGGCTCGCCGCAGAAGCGCGGGGTGTGCACCCGCGTCTACACCACGACGCCCAAGAAGCCGAACTCGGCCCTCCGCAAGGTCGCCAAGGTGCGCCTCACGAATGGTTTCGAGGTAATCGGCTACATCGGCGGTGAAGGCCACAACCTGCAGGAGCACTCGGTGGTGCTGATCCGCGGCGGTCGCGTGAAGGATCTCCCCGGCGTGCGCTACCACATCGTGCGCGGCTCGCTCGACACCCAGGGTGTGAAGGACCGCAAGCAGGCCCGCTCCAAATACGGCGCCAAGGCGCCCAAATCGGCTTAAGCGAAAAGAGAGTTTAGATGCCCCGCCGCAGAGAAGTCCCGAAGCGCGAGATCCTGCCGGATCCGAAGTTCAACAACGTGGACGTGGCGAAGTTCGTCAACGTGCTGATGACGCGCGGCAAGAAGTCGGTCGCCGAGCGGATCATCTACGGCGCGCTCGACACCATCAAGTCGAAGTCCGGCAAGGACCCGATCGAGGTGTTCTCGCAGGCGGTGCAGAACGTGAAGCCGGTCGTGGAGGTGAAGAGCCGGCGCGTCGGCGGCGCGAACTACCAGGTGCCGGTGGAAGTCCGTCCGGTGCGCCGCGTGGCGCTCGCCATGCGCTGGATCCGCGAGGCGGCGCAGAAGCGCGGCGAGAAGTCGATGATGGTTCGCCTGGCGGGCGAGCTGCAGGAAGCGGCCGAAGGCCGCGGCGGTGCGATGAAGAAACGCGAGGAAGTGCATCGTATGGCTGAAGCCAACAAGGCTTTCTCGCATTACAGGTTCTAAGGAATGGCCGTGCCCAGGAAAACACCTATCGAGCGTTATCGGAACATCGGCATCTCGGCGCATATCGACGCCGGGAAGACGACCACGACCGAGCGCATCCTTTTCTACACCGGCGTGAACCACAAGATCGGCGAGGTTCACGACGGCGCCGCGACCATGGACTGGATGGAACAGGAGCAGGAGCGCGGCATTACCATCACTTCCGCGGCCACCACGTGCTTCTGGAAGGGGATGGACCTCTCCTATCCCGAGCACCACATCAACATCATCGACACGCCCGGGCACGTCGACTTCACGATTGAGGTCGAGCGTAGCTTGCGCGTGCTCGACGGCGCGTGCATGGTGTACTGCGCCGTGGGCGGCGTGCAGCCGCAGTCGGAGACGGTCTGGCGCCAGGCGACCAAGTACCGCGTGCCGCGGCTCGCGTTCGTCAACAAGATGGACCGCGTCGGCGCGAATTTCTTCAAGGTGTACGAGCAGATGCGCTCGCGCCTGAAGGCGAACCCGATCCCGATCCAGATTCCGATCGGCGCCGAGGAGAAGTTCGCCGGCGTGGTCGACCTCGTCAACATGCAGGCCATCTACTGGGACGAGGCGTCCCAGGGCATGAAGTTCGAGAAGAAGGACATCCCCGCCGAGCTGGTCGACGAGGCGACGCAGTGGCGCGACAAGATGGTCGAGTCCGCCGCCGAGGCGAACGAGGAGCTGATGAACAAGTACCTCGAGTCGGGCGAGCTCTCGATCGAGGAGCTGAAGAAGGGGCTGCGCATCCGCACGATCAACAACGAGATCGTGCCGATGCTGTGCGGCTCCGCGTTCAAGAACAAGGGCGTGCAGGCGATGCTGGATGCGGTCATCGACTACCTGCCCTCGCCGGTCGACATTCCGCCGGTGAAGGGCGAGAGCGAGAAGGGCGAGCCGATCACGCGCAGCGCGAAGGACGACGAACCGTTCGCCGGCCTCGCCTTCAAGATCATGACCGACCCCTACGTCGGCCAGCTGACGTTCGTGCGCTGCTATTCAGGCGTGCTGAAGTCGGGCGACACGGTCTACAACCCGGTGCGCGGCAAGAAGGACCGCATCGGGCGCCTGCTGCAGATGCACGCCAATGAGCGCAAGGAGATCAAGGAAGTGCGCGCGGGCGACATTGCTGCCGCGGTCGGCCTCAAGGACGTGACGACCGGCGAGACGCTGTGCGACGTCGAGAAGGTGATCGTGCTCGAGCGCATGGAGTTCCCGGAGCCGGTCATCTCGCAGGCGGTCGAGCCGAAGACCAAGGCCGACCAGGAGAAGATGGGCGTGGCGCTCGGCCGCCTCGCGCAGGAGGATCCGTCGTTCCGCGTGCGTACCGACGAGGAGTCCGGCCAGACCATCATTTCCGGCATGGGCGAGCTGCACCTCGAGATCATCGTCGACCGCATGAAGCGCGAGTTCGGCGTAGAGGCGTCCGTCGGCAAGCCGCAAGTCGCTTACCGCGAGACGTTCAAGCGGTCGGTCGAGCAGCAGGGCAAGTTCGTCAAGCAGTCCGGCGGGCGCGGCCAGTACGGCGACGTGTGGCTCAAGCTCGAGCCGCAGCCGGGCAAGGGCTACGAGTTCGTCGACGCCATCAAGGGCGGCCGCATCCCGCGCGAGTACATCCCCGCCGTGGAGAAGGGTATCAAGGAGGCCTTGCAGGAAGGCGTGCTGGCGGGCTATCCGGTGGTCGACGCCAAGGTGACCGTGTTCGACGGCTCCTACCACGAGGTCGACTCCAACGAGAACGCGTTCAAGATGGCGGCGATCTTCGCCTTCAAGGACGGCATGCGCTCGGCGAGCCCGGTGCTGCTCGAGCCGATCATGGCGGTCGAGGTCGAGACGCCCGAGGAGAAGATGGGCGACGTCATCGGCGACCTGTCGTCGCGACGTGGCGTCATCCAGGGCATGGACGATCTGCCCGGCGGCAAGGCGATCAAGGCGGAAGTGCCGCTCGGCGAGATGTTCGGCTACTCGACCACGCTGCGCTCGCTCACGCAGGGCCGCGCGACGTACACGATGGAATTCAAGCACTACGCTGAAGCGCCGAAGAACATTGCCGACGCGATCATGAAGACCGACGGCGACGACAAGGACAAGAAGTAGGAACTAAGGATCTCATCCATGGCAAAAGGCAAATTCGAGCGCACCAAGCCGCACGTCAACGTAGGCACGATTGGTCACGTCGACCATGGCAAGACCACGCTGACGGCGGCGATGACGCACATACTGGCGAAGAAGTTCGGCGGCGAGGCGAAGAACTACGACCAGATCGATGCGGCGCCGGAGGAAAAGGCGCGCGGCATCACGATCAACACGGCGCACGTGGAGTACCAGACGGAGAAGCGCCACTACGCGCACGTCGACTGCCCGGGGCACGCGGACTACATCAAGAACATGATCACCGGTGCTGCGCAGATGGACGGCGCGATCCTGGTGGTGTCGGCGGCCGATGGCCCGATGCCGCAGACGCGAGAGCACATTCTGCTCGCGCGCCAGGTGGGCGTGCCCTACATCGTCGTGTTCCTGAACAAGGCGGACATGGTCGATGACAAGGAGCTGCTCGAGCTCGTGGAAGTGGAAGTGCGAGAGCTGCTCTCGAAGTACGACTTCCCGGGGGACAAGACGCCGGTGGTGATCGGCAGCGCGCTGAAAGCGCTGGAGGGCGAGGACTCGGACCTTGGGGTGAAGTCGATCCTGAAGCTCGCCGACGCGCTGGATGCCTACATCCCGACGCCCAAGCGCGAGATCGACAAGCCGTTCCTGATGCCGGTGGAGGACGTGTTCTCGATCTCGGGCCGCGGCACGGTGGTGACCGGGCGCGTTGAGCGCGGGATCGTAAGAGTGGGCGAC
>Ga0207707_10001159_pt1 | contig 24986 bp, 42 predicted proteins | sample KBSC83BmetaG_FD_184336 | JGI IMG/M metagenome (GOLD analysis project Ga0207707, IMG submission 184336) | Corn rhizosphere microbial communities from Kellogg Biological Station, Michigan, USA - KBS C8-3B metaG (SPAdes) (version 2) | ecosystem: Host-associated > Plants > Roots > Rhizosphere ... | reverse complement strand
TTTGACCAGCCGGCCGGACCAGTGAGAGCACCCGGATCAGTCGTGGTGGTTGTCGCAGAAATGATCGCAAACAGAGTGTCGTTGACCGTAAACGCTCCGTTGGCGCCGGCCGCGTTATCCGAGCCAACCGCAATGCTCGTCACCGTACCGCCAATGACAGTCGTGTTCGATTTGTTAGCCCAATTGAAGCCCGCAGCCCCACCGCCGCCAGAAGGCTTCGACCGATACCAACCGTTGACCTGCTGATAGTCTACGCCTGCATTCCAACCCATGACTTAAATCCAGTCGATCGAGCCGGTGAGGTCGCCAGCGGCAACAACGGTCGTGTCGGTGTCGGCCTGTAGTTTCGTGATGGCGTAGGCGATGCCAGTTGCGAAGGATTTGCCACGCGGGAAGTCTGCCGAGAAGCCACCACCTGCTGCAACAGGAATGGTCCAAACCGGCGTATCGGTGCCGACCGTGGGAGCGCTCGCCTTGTTGTAGAGCTTCAAGAACACGTTGTAGGCCGCGACGTTGAAGACATCGATGCGGCCGATATTACCTGCACTGGCCTTCAGCGAGGTCGCATTCGTCGATGCCGCCGCATTGACGCGGCTTGATGTCAGGCCGTTTGCTGTCGCGGTGAGGGTTGGAAGGCTTTGAATCGGCGTCGCAAGGATACCGGCGCTGTTCGGAGAGAGCGTTACCACCAAAGCCGGATCAGTCGCTGCAGCCGCTGTGGATGCCGCCTTAACCGCTGCAGTGTTTGTACCATCAGTGGCTTTGACAGAACCTATTACATTAGTTCCAGCAGGTATAGCATTGATTGAAACAGTACCGGAAACTGTAGCATTAAGATTAGCTGCTGTAGCCTGAGACACCTGAACTGGTGTCATAGAAGCGATACCTTGAACAGTTTGAACTTGTGCACTAGATGTTCCAGCAGTACCGATGAGATTATCCAGCGTCGAGACTGTACCAGAACCGCCGGTCCCTCCGCCGTTAGTTAGTGTTACAGTAGTAAGATTGGCCATGAATTTCCTTTAAAAGCCTAGCCATACATAGTATGGACTGGCGACGACGTTAAATAAATTACCTGATACACAGGTTACGGGTTGACCCTGAGTTTTACTGGGCATACCAGTGTTTGTGACATAAAGACTGCCGTCAGGGGCATAAGCAGCATAAAACGAATTGTTAGTAACCGGGGTGACATATAAAGCACCACAAGGGTGGTATAGACCTACAAAGCTACTGCCGGGAGAAGCTATTACATTTAGACTTCCATCACCGGCATATAACCCTGACCAAGAACTGCCAGAGACGACGGTAACGTTTATAGAACCATCAGTCGCGTATAGACTCATCATGTGTTCCGTTATTAGCACCTAGCTTTGCTAGTGCTACTGCTATTTTCTCGAATCGGTAGAGATTGTCGATGTGTCTGTCTTGGTCTTTTTCTTCGTGTTCCATCAACCAGTCTTGAGTAGTTTTATTATTCTCATGAATAGACTTAGCAAGATGTTCAAACTTATCTCCTAGCCATTTAAGAAAAAATAACAAGATAGAACCAAAAGCAGTAAGTCCAGCAGCAAGTAGAGTTGCTGATGCAGAGACATTAGTTAGAATATCATTCATTTACTTGGCTTAAGAAGTTTAGATTTAGGTTTCTTATCTTCAGACATAACAACTAATGCACGCTGGGCTAGAAGCCCTATAACAAGAATAAGCCCTTGAAGATCAAGGGATTCAAGGGACTTTTCAAAATTATCTTTCATCAGTTCTTAGGCATAAGTCTAGAACCATCTTGGCCTCCAAACCTACCTCTGATGGATGTTATTTTAGGAGATGTAATCTTTCCGAGGTAAGCTCCACTGGCTTTGAGGACATTGCCAATACGTTCTCCTTGAGGAACTCCGGGAGAGTCTTCACCCCTCATGGGGATGACATCCCCAGCCATCTTTAGACTGTGTTGTGCAGGAGGGGAATATCCAGGAGCAGGCATGTTCATATCAGGATGATCAGCCATGTCTTGAATACCGTTGGTATCAACCTCACCGGGAACCAGATAAGGATTCCCATGCATGTCAGGAGATAGACTCACTTTTTGATTCCTCGCTTCTTATCCAAAGCTTTGTCTTTCTTAGAACCTTGCTTGATGCCATTCTTCTTGTCGTAAGCAGCATCTGATTTCTTAGTATAAGCTTTAGCCATTACTTTACCTTCTTGAGTTTAGGATTCTTACGTTTAGCAGCTGCTGAGGCATTTCTAGTCTTCTTTGCTAGAATTGCTCCTGCTGCTTTCTTTGATAGACCTTCCTTTGCGGCTATCTTGTTCTGAACTGATTTGAAGCTCATTTTCGATGCTTATCCTTTGTTTTAATTCTTCTTGAATAGCTCTATCAAGAGCTTCTGAGAGACTGCTTACCATTGTCAACTATTAAATTTACTCTAGGATTAAATATTTCTCTTGACTTTGTAATATTATACACTATTGTGAATTATTTATCAAGGAGAATGTATGAAAGTATTAGTATGTGGTAGTAGAGAATATGATAATTGGGAAAGAATTGACTTTGAATTAAGTTCTTTATTGAAGAAACCTGATGTTATTATTCATGGAGCAGCTTCTGGTGTAGATTCATTAGCTGGGTTATGGGCTAGAAGGAATGAAATTATTGAAGAAACCTATCCAGCTGATTGGAAAACTCACGGTAAAGCCGCAGGGCCTATTAGGAACAAGAAAATGCTGGATGAAGGCAAACCTGACTATGTCATTGCGTTTATATCTGAAAAAAGCAAAGGAACCAAAAATATGGTTGAACAGGCAGAGGGAAGAGGTATACCGGTAATAGTTCACTCCGTTTGATTTTAAAGGCAGACAGGAGGCCATTACAGGGCCGTACAGCGATTATTTTTATCAACAGGTACATAGATACAGGTACCCCCTACTGGTATAAACCAGAGGCTTATAGAGGCAAAAAATATGCGATAAATTTTTCGTGTAGTTCAAGCGCTTTTAGGGAGGGGGCCATCCCCCTTGGAGGGGTTAGAGTGGATGGACTTCTGAAAATAAGCATGCTTATGAAAATCAGAAGGCTTCGGACTATCGTAAGTCTTATGAATATCGTAAGTTACTATAGAATAACTAGAAATATGTATAAAGAATATATATATACATAGTATATCTTTAGTACACAAGAAGTAACACCTGATAAGGTACTACGCTTGTACGATGTCTTCTGAGGTACTTATATCCTCAGGTCATTCATCGGGATAACGTAGGTATTACTATAGGGGTTCTTAGGATATTCAGAATAGTCCTAGAGGTTATGATCAACTAGAGTATATGCCTTTAGAACGCCATTAGAGAGCTAGAGAGGTGCTATCCATTTCTATGCTCCATAACTACCTCTAGCGTGAACGCTTATCAGCGGTCTTCTAATCCAATGGTGCAATGCGATTGCTATGCATCAGACGCATAGCTAGAGATCACACATAGGTCACACTGAAATATAGCTATGATTAGGATTGTTCAATGTCATCAAAGGCTTAGTCAAAATTAGGTATCAAAACGGTCTCTATACATATGCATTCACGCAGTTGTGATCTTAACTCACTGAATTAATGCTTAGCGGAGTTGGTTTAGGACATGGCAGTTGCTAGACTGTAGATTGGCTAGTCGATTGGCTAGTCGGGATTGCCGTCATTGCCCATCGTGGATTGAGCACGGCTCTCCGGTTCTTTGACAAGTGAAGAAAGACACTCCGCCGCGCGGTTATCGCCGTCGCGGTTGTAGGCGTGTCTTAACCGTCTTACCTGCTCTGCCTGCCCCAAGAAAGGCAAGAGCCATGAACTCAAGCGAACTAATTCGACGTGCGAACACAATCAAGCTATCTCGCCCGGAGATTTGGGCAGACATAGTTCGTAATGAAGATGAACTACAGGACGCATGCTTTGGGGATTGGTATATTTTAGGTGATATACCGCCTCACTATCCTGTTCCCTCCATCGTACTTAGTCAAACCTAGTTAACCACTGGGGCAGACACGGCAGGTAAGACATATGGAGTGATGACTATGGCTAAGAACACAAAGCAAGCGTCAAAACCTGTCACGCGCGCAAACGTTGCAAACACAACGCCAGACGTGCAAAAACAGATTGGCGACGCTGTCCTTCCATCAGAACAGATGCTTGAGATTGTGGAAGCAACGAAAGAAGCTTTCCGAAATGCAGAAGATCGTGATTTGATGCTTTCGGACAATTTCATCGCCGAAGCTATCAAACGTGCCAAGAATTGGGACGATTGGACAGATGATGAAAAGCTTGAGCACTTGAAAACAGTGGAAAGCCAAGCCAAGCGTGTTGCTATCTCCGATCCGGGTTTGTCTGTTTTGGTGAAAAAGCTGGAACAGAACACGGAAGCGATGGCAGAGCTAGAGAAGGACGTGGAAGCCACGATGCGAACCAAAGTCAACCGCATCAGGCTGTACTCGTTCTTCCGTGGCATTTACACCAAATCCGAACTTGACAGTATGCCTTACCCGGGAACGGACAAGGACACTGTTTGGCTCGGCAACTATCGTCCGGACATCACAACGGACGAAAAGACCGGGCTTAAGGTCAAGTGGACGGATGACTTCGTTGATACCATGTCGCGCGGTAAATACATCGCGTCACGTATCGATGAAATCGAAACGGAACGTAAGGTCACTAACGCAAGTGACCATTACAAAGGTTGGTCCGACACTGATTTGGATAGCGAGAAAGGTCGGCTAACTGGTGAACGAAACAACTATCGTTCGATGGTTCGTGGTGCAATCGAAGTTCACCATAACTTCGAAGGCATTCGCGGCTTGCCTGAGGTTGATATCTCTTGGAAGCGATCCAAGGATACCAAAAACTACATTTCTATGCCCGTGACCTGCGGTAATCCAAAACATATTGAGCAGATCACTACAGCTCCGAAGTGTGTTTACATCCAAGCCAAAGGCGACGGTCAGACTGGCAAGGTTTATTCCCAAAGCCAGTTGATTGCCTTTGACGTCCAAGCTGCCGCAGCCAATGGAGGTACACTCAAAGCTTTAACCGACACCGTCAGGAAGGAGCCAAAGAACAAATCTGGCGCCGGCGCGTTGGCTGGATATAGTGGCGATGGTTCCGACATGGACGGAGATCAAGCGTATAGTGTCGGGAACTTGTTTACGAACTATATCAACGCTACCGCGAACGTCGCGGCGCTGCGGCAGATCATGGCTGATCCCAAGGCAGAACATCGCAAGGATTGGCTTGAGAATGTCGTAACGATTGGTGACTGGGCTGATCGTGTCCGGAAGCAATTCCGGGAACAGATCAAGCGATTGACTGAAGCCACGATTGAGCCCGGTGAGGAAAGCGAAGCCGCGTAAACCCAAACTCAAACCCTAACCCTGCCTTAACCGGCAGGGTTTTTTTTGTCTCGACTTAAGCCTTCTGATATTCCTAATCCTTTAAACTTCAATCATTCTTCGATTCTATATCTTTGTCAATAGATTTGCTATGCAAATCAATTGTGACAGGTCACAACAACGTGCGTAATCGTGTCGTTTTGAACACACAAGCCGATTAGATAGTTTACAAATTCATTAAATGAGTTGAATTACTAAGTCATTGAAAACACTAGTGTTTGGATTGACTTACATTTCTGTAGTTGCTACTATATTGATACTGGAAATAGGAAATGCAAATCAGCCTATCGAATAAGCTATTTGGTCAACCCTAGCCGTAGGCAAATACGTATCGGGAAAGGTCCGTATAACCGATGCTTAATCGAAGAAATTTTTAGTTTTTAGGAGGCTTACTGAAATAAGGAAATTGACTAATGCGCTATATCTTCTGGTGTCCGTTGGACAGCTTCGTTCACGTCATGCTTGCGAGATGCGGCTGGCGTGAAGAGTCACGTGTAGATGGGGATTGGACTGTATGGGTGAAGATGGTGGCACCATGAAACGTGCTTATGTCTTCGAGCTAAAAGATGGCTCTGTATTCCGCTGGAAAGGACAATGGTATTGTCTTGTCCAACAAGAATACAAAGCAAATCATGATGTCTGTTTAGTCACTAAGCGTGGTGCGGATCAAATTGAGAACTTCAATCCATACGCTAAGGTGGAGATACCTGATGAGAAAGCCAAATAAAATACCCCGTAGAGCCCATTGTACGGGCTGTGGAGTGACGTTTCATAAGATGCACCATATGTTCAACCACCGTAATAATAATCGCTGTGGAGGCCGTTTCCTGCCGATACAAGAGCGGTTGTTGCTCCATGCTGCGAAAGAAAATCAACAGCAGTACGAGCATCTAATTGACATTGATGCAGAAATGGCCAGGTATCAATTTCCAAGCCAGAGATTTCTTATCCCGTTTCTATCGTTTGCGTAGTATCAGACTAGCTAAGCTACGGTGAATATGGGCCTAATGACTGTTCGCAATCATGTCTACTAGAGGATAAAACAATGACACAACTATTCTGGTTCGCCCGCGGCTTCACTGCCAAACACCCTCATTGGTTTCCGGATGTGGTGATAAATTGGTTCATTGATCGCGAGGATCGGAGGATGATATGAACTTTCTACCCAGCAGCATCTCAAGTATCTTTCACCCTTATCGAAAAAATATGCCAACAAATAGGGTTAACAACAAACGTCTATATCCAAGACGTAAACAGTTATCTTTTGATGAACAGTCTGATTTATACGAAAAAACATTACATCAAATTTTTATTAATCGGGAATTAATAGTCAAGCGACGATTTAGATATAAACTACAACTTAAAATTCATATGTACAAAGACGGTTTAACTGCTCTAGTTTATAAGTAATTCAACCCCTGACGGCTGAACTTAGTTCCCCCCAAGTCTCAGGATTAACTGCGCCGAGGAAAGAACCGTATAACTCGGTATCATCATCGGGAGTAAACTATGACCACAGTAGACCTTGATAAGCTTGCTGAACAAATCAACACCATTCCTGAAGAGAAGTTACACCGTAAAGATGTAACCCCGCATCACATTCCTCAACCGCAATCTGTTCCGCCAGTTGCGGTTCAGAAATTCATGACTAACTTCAAACGTGAGCAGGAAAGTGCAGCTAAACACTGCATTGAGACTGCTGAGTGGTTGGAGAGAATGGCTGATGATCTCAAGCGTCGTGCAGCTATTCTCAATCATCAGGCTACCCAAATCCCTGATGATATCTTACATGCTGTCGAAGAAGAACAGAATACGACTGATCTTCTAAACTTCTTGTCATCTCTACGAAAGGAGTGAAGCATGTTTTTAGCAGGGCATCCATACTTCGAAGTTCTCGTCGTCATTGTATGTCTTGTCGTTGGCTTGTTAGTGCTGACGGCAAGTGGTTATAGCGACTGCGAGGACCGGTCGATAGACTGGTAAATGCACCTGAAACAGTCGTGACAGGTCCAAAACACGACAAAACTGTGGGGAACACATGACACAGTTACTACGCGCAGAAATCGAAGACCCAGATTGTGTTGATAATCAAGTCTGGCAGCATACTTTTCCTATCGATACAGACTGGAAGGATATCATCACTACGGTACGTCTGCTGTATCCGGAAGCCAGCAGTGTCTACCTCTATGCCGTTGAGGCTGAAGAGGATGCTGAAGAATAGTCCAACCATGCTGTGCTGAGTTTGCCCTATAGGTGTATCCTAACAGATATATATCTAACCGGGCAGCGGGTTCGCGCAGCATATCACCAAAAAGGACGCTTGTCAATGAGAAAATACTTCTTCGCGTACCATGAAGTCAACGGAATAGCGTTTCCGTTTACATGGGCTGAAGACGATGGCCTTCCGGTTGGCGGGCGTCCAGCCTTTCTTGACAAGAAAATGGTATGGGAGATATCCCACACCGAGTATTGTGGAGATTTCCTTGTGTTGGAGAAGAAACATCCACTTAATCTTCCTAACATAAAAGGCCCTCCTATGGTTCCAGACGATGACTTAGACTAGTAAGTCATTGAAATCACTACCACTTGGCTTGACTTACTGATGTGATTGTCCTAAACTATAAAGACAATGGAGGTGGGGATGGCAAACAGATCAATCCAACAGAAGATCAGGAAGCTTAAACGCTTCCGACGCTTCGCTCGTTTCAGTGGCGAGACGAGTAAGTTCACGACAGCGCGGGATACAGGCATCATAGACAAAGACGGGAAGCATATTTATGTCCCTGTTGGTCCTGTTTCTTTGAGCAGTCAGGCTCCTAAGAGTAAGGGACCTAATCGTGAACGGATGCAACAGTATTATAATTCCGTCAAGCCCGATAGTTTCACTGAGCCAATTAAACCAAGATCAGACTCTGAGCTAGTCGAATGGCTGGCTAACTTCGATATCCTGAAGAAAGTTTCAGTTCGTAGTTTCACGATAGCTCACACGAGAACAGGTAGACTTGATCTTTATGCCATAGAGGCTAAAGAATGGGTTCTCGTTGAATGGAATTACACAGAAGAATACGTTCGACGTAGTCGAATGTATGATGATAAAAAGACGGCACTAGATCGTCTGAAGAATAAAAGAGTTACATGGGTTGAGACAATGTCTCCCCAACATCGGTTGCCAAAGGCAACCTAACCCGCAAGCCTTGACTCTCGCCAAGTCCAGCCCCAGAGGCTTGCGTTAACCCTCCGGCACCGTCTCCTCCCGAGCGGCTGTCGGAGGGTTTCTCTTACCCGTGTATCTTCTAGAGGATGGCGGGTGTAGCCTATCGGATAAGATAGTCATTTTCTTCCACGATGGCGTAACCATCTGAGATTAGAAAGGACTACTCTAATCTGTTCCTCGAAAGACAGACATAGGCGTATGCAGCGGGAAAGCACGTCCGTATAACCGTTGCCTTCTTTTTCCCAGTACTGAAGTAGCGCCCTACTCGCATCATCAGTAGGGTTTTTTATTGTAACTGTACTATACTCCAATGAATTGTTTAGGTCATTTTGACCCGGAGAAACAGGAGATGGCATGGACGTACCTTGAACAGAATGGGCCGGCGCTCGTAATCCTTGGACTGATTATTAGCTTCGGTGTTGTCGTTACTCCTTGGACATATGCGGTGCCCAAGGGTTCGGAGTACTTCACTCCAAGGGGCTGGAGACGTCGGGGGCGGAAGATGCGGCGAGACCGTAAGGACTTCGTTACAAACATCGTGTTAATGGATTTCACTGACCGGATTGAAACCCGTGTCATGAATGAAGAAATCTCCCGTGCTGAAGCACAGGAATTGTACACGAGATTGAAACGTGTATTTCCTACTGTCAAGGACATCTATCCATCCCACAACAGACTGAAGGAGAAGATCAACAAAAGACTTGGAACACATTCTCCTGTACCACTTCCGGATCGAGTGGTGCCGAAGAAAAAGCCTAGTTTCTTCGATCCACAGCCACCCAAACGGGTTGTTCTTTAACGACCGAATTCAATCTAACAGGTCCTCGACCTAGGAGACATCTAATGGCTCAGACTGGTGCTATCATCCGCCGCAATGCAGGTTGCTCAATCCCATCCGGGTACCTGAAGTTGGCGATAGCGGCAAACCCTACAGCGTGGGGTGTGTCCGTAGTTACACCTGAAGGTTTAATCACAAACTCAGGTGATACACCGCCGTCGGTGGAACTTTTCGAAGGAGCGTTGGAGGAATATCCTGATCGAGATATTCAGTTCTTCCTATGTTCTTCGGATACAGCTATTAACATGGAAGACGTCAGTCCATTCTGGCTGGCACAGGCTGAGGATGATCCAAAGATCATTGGTTTTGTCACAGGCAATATCCCCGGTTATAAACAAACCGGATCGTCTCATCCGTCGGAATATCATTTCGTCGAAGATTATTTGGCTCCCAAGATCAGAAATATCTGGGAGATGCTCGATGGTGACATCGACAAGATATTCGCCCAGATCGAGAAGCCAATGTTCAAGAAAGATGTCATGAACAACGTCTCGGCTGGTGCAGTTACTTTAGTTGCCCATAACGGCAAATCTATTTCATGGGCTGTTGGTGATACAGCTTCGGAATATAAGTGGGGTTGGGTCAGCCACAACTACGGTTATGCCGAAGGTGCTCCGAAAGCTGTGGAAGCGCCTAAGAAGGCTAGCATGTTTCCTAGCCGCTCCACTGTACGTGAGAAAGCTCCGGTCAGTCCAGGAACAGCGGCGGCTGATAAGTCACCAGCTAAACCCGCTTACATCGTAAGAAAAATGAAGCCGCGAGCTAACGACAGCCGGCAAGAGCAGAAGAAGTTTTACCAACGCTTCTTGGGCTGGCTGCCTGTTGGATGGGATAAGGGTGTAGAAATTGAAATCTGGGTTGACTCCGACACCAACCAACCCTTGACTGCGTCTGATATTAAACAATTAGGATGGGATGCGGTAGTTCTTGCGGCACTCCCACCTCTCAATAACCCGCCTCGCGCTGGTCAGAAGAATGTCGAGCCTGACCATGTCCAAGGGAACGAAAGACCAACAGGTCCTGCCGTGACTGACCTTGTTCTTCCCGTGATGTCACCGAAGGCACGGGAATACATCAAGGACGTTATGCGTCGTGATGATGTCAAGAAGCTTATCGCTAGTAACGGTGAACCCTTGACTGACCCGAAGGACATGAAAGGCAATGAGATCAAACTCGCTGGTTTCGGTGAGCAACTCGGTCTCAAGAATATGGATGACTTCGAAAGGCTTCCGTTTTCTTGGTACAAAGAAATTGCCGAAAAGAATGCAGAAGCAATGGCCAACATGTGCTGGGCATTCAAGAACATGGCCATTGGTTCCAGACAGAACAAGCTCACCAAGGCAGAAGAACATACTGTGGCGAAGGAGGAGTTGAAACCTCAGAAGCCCAGCATGTTCCCGAAGAAGTCCGCAGCCGCTTGATCAGTTAGGCACGGGGTATGAGCCACCGTGGGTTGACATGCCCGTCAACCGGGGGCGGTAGAGACCGCAGCGGCGGATCGAAGGGGCTACCGTCCCTCCTTTTTCTTCAGGAGAATTGAATGTACAGTATGTCTGCACTAAAGCGAAACATCAAGACCCGTCTCATCCGAGATGCACGGGAAGAAACCAAACCAATTCTCCGTCCTGATATCACACCAGATATGTGGAGACTTGGTCAGTACAAGTGGTGGCACGTCTTCGTCCCTGATGACTTCATGTCAGGACGTGAACATAACTGGATGTTGAAGAATTATACCGACGTTGAGAAGAAACCGGTACATCCTGTCTGCTATACGAAACAACCGTTTACCTTCTGGAAGAAAGATTTGGGGGGAGAATCATTCCCGATCATTCTCCCAGGAAGTTATCGTCCTACTGGTTTCGTGAAGTGGGAAGTCATTCCCGCCCGTATTCAAGGTGAGCTGTGGAAAGTTCACCCCGAGGCGTTTATTTTGCTTGACAACCACAAGCAAAATGGTATACAGTTCCGACGTGTCAGAGCTGACATCATACTTCCGTGCTCGGAAGTATATTACTCCAAGAAACGCCCATTGCCTGAAGTCAGTGATGAATATATCAGAGCAGAAGCTCCCGCATTCATGTATGTAGGCATCAGGGATTACTGGGACCCGCTCATTGGTGGTATCTTCGCTGGTGCTCAACTAACAACTATTGAAACTAATAAGAAGTACTTGAAAGAATACTATAAGTTTGAGTGAAATAACCGAACTCCATATTCCCTGCCCAGTCTGCCCATCTTCTGACGCTTACTGCGTATATGAAGATGGGCATGGGTATTGCTTTAGTTGTAACTATTATAAACCTAAGGATAAAACCATTACTGATGAGAACTTTAGTTATGAATTCCTTGACTACCGAGGAATTAAATCAGATGTATTTAGACACTATAAGGCTAAGACTAAGATTGATACAGACGGCAAACCTATTTCTATTGGTTTTCCTTATCCTAACAATTCTATCAAAGTAAGGACATTAGACAAGAAAGGTTTTTATTCCGTTGGTGATGCCACCAAAGCGGGATTGTTTGGTCGTAATCTCTTCGGCCCCGGTAGCAACCGGAGTATCACCATCACCGAAGGAGAGCTAGATGCTCTTAGCCTTTATCAGGTTCTTAAGAGTCCTGTTGTTTCTGTACGTAGTAGTAGCAGTGCTCGCATGGACGCATCAGTCGATCGATCCTACATCAACTCGTTTGAACGCATTTACCTCGCGTTTGACGGAGATGAACCGGGAAGGTCTGCTGCGGCTGAAGTCGCTCGTCTCTTCGACTATAACAAAATCTATGACGTCCGCTTCCCCGGTGGAAGTCGTAAAGACGCCAATGACTACCTCCAACACGGAGAAGACGGACAACTAAGAGAGATATGGTGGAACGCTAAGAAGTTCCTACCTGATAATCTTATCTCGTCTATTTCAGACTTCGAGAAAGAACTCCTGAAGCCGGTGAAGTACGGCGTGTCCTATCCATTCCCGACATTGACAAACATGACATATGGAATGCGGACAGGCGAAGTCGTATTGTTAACGGCACAGGAAGGTGTCGGTAAGACAGAAGTATGTCATACCATACTCCATCATCTACTGAAGGAAACGAAAGATGCAATCGGTGCGATCTTCCTTGAAGAGTCAAAGCAGCGCCTATTACAGGCGATTGCAGGGATTGAACTACAGAGGCCAGTCCATCTTCCGGACAGCGGTTGTCAACCTCACGAGGTCGTCAGTGCTCTCAAGCAGGTGGTGCCTACCGATGACCGCTTGTATGTCTATAATCATTTTGGTTCTGACAGCGCAGAGACTATTCTCGACACTATTAGGTTCCTCGTTAGTGCACGTGGCTGTCGCTGGATTGTGTTTGACCTTATTTCTCTGGCCATTGCTGGTCTTGGCGGAGACCGTGAGAGAGAAGCACTTGAATATCTCTCAGCACGATTAGAGATACTAACCCAAGAACTTGACTTCGGGTTAATCATGGTGAGCCATGTCAATGACAACGGCCAGACACGTGGCTCACGCATGATCGCGAAGAACTGCCATATCCGTGTTGATCTTACACGGGACATCGCAGCGCCAGATGACAGGTCTCGGTTAACAACAAAGCTTACAGTCTCAAAGAATAGACCGACGTCAATGACTGGCCCAGCAGGACAATTATTGTTTAATACAATTACTCACACATTGAATGAGGACCTTGGCATAACGGAGCCACACAATGAACTGGCGAGCGAGCTTATCGGATGAAGAAGCTAAGGAAATGTATGCCGATACATGTTCTGCGTATCAGTCAGGTACTATTGAATTTAAAGAGTTTGTTTTATCGTTGTCTAAACTCGGGTACAACGCGACGGAGATCGCAGATGCAGAAAAGTTCTACAGGCCAGTACCGCCCGAAAACGATATTAGTTAAGCGTGAGTATAATAATCAAATTTGGTTTGAAATAATAACAACGGAGGAAATCCGTGAAATACCGGAGAAATCGCAAGTCAGTATTGAGAGCCTTAGTTCTTCTTCTTACAAACCCAGCAGTAAAATTGGGGGTAATCTTTAAGAAATGGTGTGTTAAAGAAATCGAAAGAGATTATCCACTCTTTCATTGGGCATTGACGAGGAAGAAATGAGCAAGGTAGAGAATATCAATCCAGAAAAGGAGCCTATTCCTGCCAGCTGGGTTCCTCGTGTTATTACCGGAGGTAAAGGTCCGCCTTCACCACCTGAACCTCCGGTAGTTAATTGGTTGCAACAGCTTCCTGTTAATACTATATTTGCCGCAGTAGCAAAGAATGCTATATTTGGATTTCAATACGAACTTATCTTCAAAGGAGATAAGATTTATTTATTGCACCAATGGTCTGAAACTGGTATGGTATTCAGTATTTACATCAATCCTGAAGAGTGGTGTAAAATCCACACCAGCTATGAAGTCCTAGGTCGTAATCTCCCACCAGAAGGAGAAGAACATGAACATCATTAATGTAGACTTCCCGACGTGGTATTGTATGAGACAGTGTCGGGAAAGCATCAACTATCTCACCAATCTCCATGACGACAAGTACCGTCTTGAGATCGATAGTGAGAAGAAAATTTACAAAACCTTTATGGATGGAATTCTGAAGGCTGCGTGAATTATTATATCGACATAGAGGCGAATGGTCTCGTTAATCCAGACAGAATATGGTTGATAGTAATCAAACAGTCAGACACTGGCGAGTACCATTCGTTCTATGATTTAACGAAGAAAGAAGAAGAACGTGAAAGATTTATTAGGTTTATTTCAGAATGGCGTAACAAAGGCGATTTACTTATCGGGCACAATATTCTTGGTTATGATTGGCCTGTCGTCTGTTCCTGCCTTGGCTTGGATTCCACGGATGGTGTGGGCAATGTTATTGACACACTCATAATCAGCAAACTCGTAGACTATTCCCGAGACGGTCACTCCATCGAAGACTATGGAAAGGAGTTTGGACATGAAAAGATTAAGTTCACGGATTTCTCCAAATACTCGCCGGAGATGGAAACGTACTGTAAACGCGACGTTGATATTTGTGAACAGATTTATAAGAAATACCATCGTTACATTACTAATCCTGCCCATCGTGCTAGTATTGTTCTTGAGCATAGGTTTCATAGCGTTATTAGCGGGCTTAATAGAGATGGTTTTGCCTTTAACAGTGATATGGCTAACCATTTACTTAATAAAGTCGTGGACGAACTGGCTGTCTTAGACAAAGAGATACTCAAAGCTTTTCCTCCAAGGTTGAAGTTAATTAGGGAAATTCATCCTAAGGAGACTAAGTATGGAACGCTCAACAAATCAGACTTCCGTTGGGTTGATAACAGCGATCTATCTGAGTTTAATGGTGGGCCTTTCTGTAGGTGTACTTGGGACACTTTCAATCCTAATAGTCACAAGCAAATTGTTTCTGTCTTACAGTCTTCGGGATGGCGTCCTGTCGATAAGACTGCCACCCACATCGATGCCGAAAGAAATTATAATCAACTCAGGCGTAAAAAGTCAGACGTATCTGAGATTGAATTAAAGCTTAAAGAGCTTAAGAATTCAGGATGGAAGGTTAACGAAAATAATTTAGAAACTCTCCCACCTTCTGCTCCTAAACCTTCCCGCCTTCTAGCGAGACGCATCTTACTTGAGGCACGACGTCGAACACTGACGGAGTGGTTATCCTTAGTTCAAGATGACGGCCGTATCCACGGGAAATTTCTGGGGATTGGTGCGTGGACCCATAGAATGGCTCACCAATCACCTAATACTGCGAATATACCCAACGAGTATGATACACAGGGAAAAAAGAAATTACTTGGGAAAGAACTTCGGTCTCTGTGGTGTGCTCCCAAGAACAGATTACTCGTTGGGTGTGACGCAGAAGGTATCCAACTGCGTATCTTTGCACATTACATCAATGACCCGGAGTTTACAGATGCGCTTGTCAAAGGAAGGAAAGAAGACAAGACCGATCCACATTCGCTCAACCAACGGATACTTGGAAGTGCTTGTCGATCCCGTGCTGCTGCTAAACGATTTATCTACGCACTCTTACTCGGAGCAGGCTTGGGTAAGCTTTCTGAAATTCTGGACGCATCAGAGTCGGAGACAAATGCTGCGCTTGAGCGTTTGCTTTCCCGTTACACTGGCTGGCGTATCCTTAAGGAAGACGTTTTCCCGAAGGATGCAAAACGTGGATGGTTCTCGGGGCTTGATGGACGGAAAGTACGTATACCTGCGGATAGTGAGGGAGGGCGCAGACACTTGGCTATGTCAGGCTATCTCCAAAACGGAGAAGTCGTAGCCATGAAAATAGCAACTCTTAAATTTTTTTATCTTCTTCCGAAGTATGATGCTAAACTCGTTAATTTAGTACATGACGAATGGGAGGTTGAGTGTCCGAATAATCTTGACATTGCTATAGAAATAGGGCATATTATGTGTAATAGTCTTAAGGAAGCTGGTGAAGATTTAAAGCTTAACTGTCCTTTATCAGGGAGCTTCTGGAACGATGACAAGCACGACTACACAATTGGTACCAATTGGAGCGTTACGCACTGATAGTCCTACTGCGATTGTATTCAGGCATGTTTATTGTATTCCTGTATGGAGAGATAATGAAATTGCTTGGTATGACCAATACACCCTAGAAGGTGGGTACTTAGGAAAAACAAAAATACTACAATATTTAAAGGAAGCACATGACTACGTATCAAGGTACGGCAATAGTAGAAAAAGATTATGAAGTAGATGCCAAAGATGAAAATGAAGCTAGGATCATGATTTGTGATTTAGCTGAGGCAGAATATCCAGAAGCAGATATTTATTTAGTAAAGGAAGTTTTTGACATTGGCTAGAGCTAATACACAAATGGTAGATTTGCATGGTAAAGTCAAATTTGTCCACGCACTTAATTTAAACAAATACAATCGTTGGTCTGTGACTTTATATCTCACTGAAGAGTCTCTGAAGAAAGTCAGAGAGATGAAGGCAGAAGGTTTGAAGAACGAGATTAAACGTGATGACGGTGGTGATTATATATCATTTCACCGTGACCCTACTAAAGAAATGCGAGGTAAGGTCGTATCTTTTCCTGCACCTAAAGTGATTGACAAAGAAGGTCAGCCCATGGATGGTAGCAAGATAGGTTGGGGCAGTGACGTCATGGTTAGACTAGAGACGTATAAGTCCGGGCCTAATTCTGCATTTAAATTCTTTGGAGCTAGGTTTGATAGTATCCGTGTAGACAATCTCGTAGAATATAATCCAGACAAACAATTATCTCCAGAAGAAGCTGCTGCCCATAAGAGTTTAGTCTCAGCAGCAGATGAGGTATCACCGTGGTAAGATTGATTAAATCAGTATTTGACTGTTTAATCGGTATTTGTATAGTAACAGCAGTTATGTTATTCATATCAGGACATCTAGATTTTACAGTAACCGAAGGTATGTACACTAAAGGTGCATGTCTTCTATTTCATTAGCCAATAGTGTAAATCACGTAACCTGTGCATCACAGGATGTTACTGACTCCGCCGGGCATGGACCCGGTTGATGCACTGTTCGACAGCACAGCATGAAACATCTGCTAGAGAAGAAGTTGTGTACTTCTTGGCTGTGGCCGCCGTCCATAGGCGGAGCCTGCCCCATACTACGAGCGAGATAAAATCTGGCGTAGTGTGTAGCTGACGAGGAATGGTCAGCAACCCATGAACACCGGTGGGACTTCGAGGTGTGTTCTGGCCGATAACGAACTCGGCAAGTCGTAGAGAGCTGAGCAACTCTGAAACTACTCGTTCACCTTCAAGGGACACTCGTATGTAGATCGTTGCTACAACTACGAGGCCGTTGCAAACACGGCGTAACAGAGGGTGAATAAACACGACGATCCCCAGACGTGGTTCTGGAACGAGAATAGCCCGCCTCGACATGATACAGTCTGTCAGGAGAGTACAAAGGGGCCAACCTTGACTGCACAGGTGAATTATATGGGGTGGCAGAATAAACCCAACTGTTCCATCTACGTTCGACTCGTATGACACGGCGGTCCAATGGACAGAGGAATGCACTGAGGGTGCAACCTCAGTATGTCGGTTCAAGTCCGACGCTCATGTATGAAGCTCAGTCAAGACACGGTGGTAGTACCACTAAAGATCACTCAAACCTCTTAGGCGCAAGATTGGCGGCTGAATGGCTGACCGTAGATTGACAACACCGAAACCAGTCTCATAAGCTGGTGTAGCACGTCTCTACGATCCTGAACCAATCCTAGGCACTGTTGGGAAACCATCACTAGACGTTGAACGCATGGCCGGACTAGTGATAAGGAACTCTCAGGATGAGACCCTCCACCCTACGAACCTACCAGCACACCCCTATCGTAACTAGGGCGCTTATAGCACGGAGTGCAGTCAATCGTAGGAAGAACTCTACCGTCTGACCCGGCAGACGCCGACTGAGTCAGTCACTAGAGTTATCGGCAAAAGTTGCCTCAGCAGCTACGCCGTTGACACCAGCTGTTTACTGGCAGTCACGTCAGGGCGCAATCGCCAGCAGTACGACAACTGCAAAGCGAGCATAGCTCGCACGCCAGCTACGCTGGCTTAAGCCGACAACCCTTAGTAGTTAGGGAACCTGATCCCGCACGACGGTGCAGTAAGTCTACACACATCGCTCGATATGAACCGGTCACTTACACGACTGTGCGCTGTAGGAGTAGTGGCGACACTGTGAAACATCCAGATAGCCAGCAGGTACTGCCTCCACGCTGATTACGATTGTGTGGACGGTATGAACAGGGTCCGAGAGTGATAACCAGAATGACTGGCACTCGAAGTCGTAACTCAAATCATCGAACAGATGGGAGACGCCAATGCGACATGTTCAACCCCGAACTTCGCGTGGTGACTTAATAACCAATAATAACCTTGGACAACCACCTTAAGAACTGAGGCAGACGAGGAGAGACGGAGAGCATTAGCTCAAGCGCCAGATTAGCGTCAGCCGTACACCGTTGTACAAGGGGTGTGAAACATCCACCCCGCCTCCATTTGATTAGTTTACTCCTTATAAAAATAATAATAACAGGAGGCTACGATGAACTACTACTATCCGTGGGGTCCACCGCCTCCCCCACCGCAACATAGAGGCGGAATGAGTAACCGAGAACTCAATAAGATCGCTAAGAACGCAGTCCGTGAAGCGATGCGGTTGAGGGATCACGATAAAGTCCAGAAGCGAAAGCGTCGTGAGGAAGATAAGAAAGCAAGGCAGAAAGCTCGTGCAGCGATGTTCACGTTTATTGAAATCTTCGCGCTTGGAGTTATCTGCCAGCCACTAATCACAATCGTTTTCGAAATCATCAAAAGGCACTTCCAATGAGATACTATGCAATAGCTGATCTACACGGTCGGTATGATATTCTTAATGCATGTCTAGATGAGATTTGGAGTGTCAACACTTCAGACATGTTTAAGATTATCACTCTTGGAGATTACGTAGACCGTGGTCCTGAAAGTGCTAGGATTATTCAACGATTGATGGATGAGCAGCAACGCTGCCCTAACACTTTCGTTTGCCTTAAAGGCAACCACGAAGACATTCTGCTTCAAGCGATGTCTGACCGATCTCTTGTCTATTGGTGGTACCAGAATGGTGGTTTGGAGACTGTTAAAAGCTACGGTACATTCGATATCGACGGAGAACATCTTAACTGGATGAAACAGCTTCCATTGTACCATGCAACACCTGAGCATATCTTCGTCCACGCAGGCATTCCTGATAAGTCTCTTCCTCTGGATGAGCAAAACCATGAACGTCTGATGTGGATGCTCTACGACGATGCAGATCAAGGTGGGTGGAATGACACTCATGTTGTTCATGGCCATCACATCCACGAAGATGGTCCGCTTCAACGGGAGTTTAGAACAAACCTAGATACAGGATCATTCTACACTAACCGTCAGGTCATAGGTGTCTTTGATGATACCCAAGGCTCTCCTGTGGATTTCATAGAGGTGGAAACATGACTCATGAGCAATGGTTCATCTCTGACACCCACTTCTTCCATTCAAATATCCTAAAATTCACAGATGGTGCTGGAAAGAAGATACGGCCTTTCAATTCTCTTGAAGAGATGCACGAGACTATCATCGAGAATTGGAACAACTGTGTCAAAGACAACGACATCGTCAATCATCTAGGCGACGTCACATTTAGATACGACGACGCTTTCAATAACTTGATGTCTCGTCTTAAAGGTAAGAAGAGACTCATCGTGGGTAACCACGATAAAATCTGGAACCCAACGCTAATGCGATGGTTTGAAAAAGCCACGCTATGGAAGGTATTTCCAGAAAAGAATTTCACTGCAGTTCACATTCCTCTTGAGCTTCATAGGCTTCGTGATGGTGCGTTCTGTGTCCATGGCCATACTCACCAGAATGTCGAACCCAATCCCGGTTACGTCAATGTCTGTGTAGAGAAAACTAATTACACTCCGGTACACATTGACGAAATCAATCTACACCTTAATACCTGATATCTACGCGCTAGTAGGAGGGGCACATGGCATCACCGATCATGTTGCATCCGATCTGGCAGCTAATGTTTCGAGTGCTGTCCAGCGGTCGTTTGGAAACACAGAAAGAAAAGGTCTTCGTATGTCAGGACTTGGGGATCGCTGTCCCTGTGCCTTGTGGTACGATGCCAACCACCCAGAACTTGGAGAACAACTCCCTCCGTACGCAAAAATCAAATACGCCTACGGACACATCATCGAACACTTAGTCATCGCCTTGGCTAAGGCAGCAGGTCACGACGTCCAAGGAGAGCAGGATGAGCTTGTACTTGATGGGGTTGTTGGACACAGAGACTGTGTCATTGACGGTGCGGTTGTGGATGTTAAATCTGCTGCCAGCCGTAGCTTTCTCAAGTTTCGTGACAAGACGCTTGGTCAAGATGATCCTTTTGGGTATCTGGATCAAGTTGACGCTTACGTACTCGGATCAGCTCTGGACCCTCTGGTTACTGTAAAGGACAGAGGGTTCCTGCTGGCTGTAGATAAACAACTAGGGCATATGGTGCTGTATGAACATCAAGCGAGACCAGAACATATCACCAATCGTATCCGATCATATAAGAAAATTGTTAATTCTAGCAAACCTCCTAGATGCGAATGTCACACTGTTGCCGACGGAAAGAGCGGTAATCTCAGACTTGATACGAAAGCTAGTTACTCAGCATACAAGTACTGCTGCAATCCTAGCCTTAGATGTTTTCTCTACGCAGACGGACCAAGATACCTAACGAAAGTAATTCGTATTCCGGATACTGCAGAAGTTGACAAACACGGAAAGATAGTATACAATGGTTGAAAATATTTCTATACATAAAGCAGTAAATGGATATATCTTAAAAACTAGTTGGTTGGAACAATCAGATAACACCATGATTTTTAATGATTTGCCTGAATTGGTTAAGCATTTAGATGATTGTTTTGCCAAACCTCTAAAAGATTTAACTTATGTAACTAAATTAAAAGATTGAATAAACGCGCCTACCATCTCAAACGTAAATACGGGATAACTGAAGAACAATATGAAAGTTTATTTACTTCACAAAAAGGGTGTTGTGCAATTTGTGGAAGACATGCAAGGAACTGGAAAACTAGACTTGCAGTGGACCACGATCATACAACCGGTTGTATACGTGGACTCTTATGTTACAAATGCAACAAATTTCTCGTTGGACGACATACGCGCAGTAGTATACAACCCGTCTACGATTATCTTTTCAGAGAATATCCCGGTTGGATAGTACCAAAGAAATGTCAGAAGAAACGAAAACGACGTTCGCGGGGATAGGTTTTGGAATATTAATTACGATATTATTCGTATCGGTTGTTTGTTTAATTGAATTACATTAGCGATATTCTCGAAGTCTATACACTAGAGGAAATACTAGAACAAAGTGATAGAACTATAGAAGAGACTTTACAGTTTCTTGTCGAGAATAAGTTTGTGTCTTTACCAGAGTTTCAACCGTTAGATTACGAATGATTTATTTAGAAAAGCTAGGCAATTTTTTATGTAGTATTGGTATTCACTGTAAACATGAATACAGAAACTATAAACAGTGTTGCAGATGTCTTAGAATTTGGAAATGACTAAACACCCTAAAGATCGTGGAGAACGACGCAAGCTTAAAGTTCTTCACGACAATGCCTCACCCGTATTTAGACTTCTCAAAGAAAAGGAGAAGTTAGATGGACAGAGTAAGAGAGATCGAGTGCTTCCTCAACGAGGGAACACTCAAGGACTTGGTGATCGAATATCTTCACAAAGTAACGATCATCAGCAACAGTGAGGAAGTAACTCACATCACCGTGGGTCCAGCTATTGATGGTACTCACAGACTATGTGTCAGATTTGAACCTGACATCCAAGTAATATAGGAATAAGATGTTTCCAAAAAACGCAAGAATTCACATCAAGCCATTAATGAATGGCTATGGTGTTGAATATTCCTATCGTGTCTACAGAGATGATGCGAAGGATCAATATGATTACAACAACAGAGATGAAGAATATACATTCCCATCTTGGGACGGTGTTGTAAATTTTGTCACTAGCAACCCATTGGATGTCCCTCCAATTTAAAGGAAATAATAATGAATGATGAAATTGCTTACACACCTGAAGAGCTGGCTAGGCTTGAAGCCGAACGTCAAGCCCGTGAAGGTGAAGACGCACAAGCGGAAACCGAGAAGCAAGAAGCCGTTGACGGCTCCGTTGCCGGTTAAGTACCCGCTAGGTAATTGAAAAATAAACCCCGGGTGGAGAATACCGGGGTTTATTCTAGGAATATATTATGGATTTTAAGAAATACTGTAAAAGAAATCACTTAGATATTTATTCTGAAAAGTCTTTGAAGATGTACAATATGTATATCAGTGGTGAAATTGAAGTAGAAAAGAAATGCATGAAAGATTTAATGGGTAACTCCCAATTTGTGTCTAAACAACTGACACCAGTAGAGGCTTTTAACATACCCCAGCCTCCTGTAAAACAAGAAGTGGAAAACACCATGTCTGAGAATACGAATACTGAACGGTCTTACCTCACTCGTCGTATGGATGCAGCCTTGTACGAGAAGAACCGTAAACTGGCAACGCAGTTCCATATCGGAGAAAGAACTGGTCCTAAGACTTACCGTGAACTGATCGACTGGATCAAGAAGGGTAATTACGAACTAGATGAGAAGCGTACTAAGAAGATTGATGCTTACGTTGATAACAACGAATGGTATGGTGACTTCTTGGATGGTATCATCTGGACTGGTCGCGGGTTCATCGAAGATTACGAAAACTATTCCTTGGCTAGCCAAGACGCGAAGAAGATGTATCAAGATGCACTAGATATCATCATGACATCTGATGCAACCGAGGGTCTGAAGGCTCTAAAGGAATTCCAGAATTGGACTTACAAGTCCAAGAAGTAATTAGCCGGCATCTCCTCCCCGGCGATACTTGGCAATAGTGGTCACTAGCCAAGTAAACTAGCCCCCTAGGGTTCGTCCTTAGGGGGCTTTTTTTATGTCTATACGATTTTACAACTACTTAAAAGTATTGGTAAAACCTGTCACTACATATGGTTTTACTGCATATCTTCGGTCAGTAACATCGGTGATGGACCTTCAACTGGAGTAGGAAGATTGGCCGGGTCTATTTGGTGACTATTCTTAGCGATGTCATAAGCTTCTTCACGTGAGACAAATCTACCTTTTGATGTAGTAAATCCATCTTTGATCTTATTGAAAGTTATGTCATGACCGTGTTCTTTCAAGATTTGATCTAAAGCATCTCCGTGATTAATACCTTCATAGAGTTGATTACCAAACTTAAGTGCTGCACTGGCTATAGACTCAGTTTCAGTCTTTAATCCTCCACCGGAGACAGCCATACCCATTTTAATAGCTTTATCCATATCATCGGAAGTTATATCTCCATATTTAGAATGATACAAGACATCTGGCTGGTGCTCTATCTTGATATCATCTATTCCTAAGTCTTTTGCCATACCGGACTTATCTGGTTCAGGATTAGGTCTAGGGTGTAGAAAATTAGCAATAGGAGAACCTATGGTAGCAGCTAAGCCGCCTGCTACTCCTTTGACAATACCTTCATTACGTCTGTCTTCTATGTCAGAAGCTTGAAAGACGTTAGCCTGAGGTGGAGGACTAGGGATAGAGTTGTTGTCTTGACTGTCTAGATCAGGAGTAGTTTCTGGAATAATGATGTTATTATCTTCAGAAGAGAACTGCTTCTGAAACTCCATCTCATTAGGAAAGTAAGCTCCTAGAGAAGTCCCGATAGGCATTACTTATAACCTTTATGTGGAGGCTGTCTAACACGATTCTTATGTCTAGATACGACTACAGCCTTAACTCCCTTAAGCGTTCCTGTAGGATGGTATCCAACATGATCAAGTTCTTTCTTGTCTCCTTTACGGACCTTCCCTGCCTTCATAGCTTTTGCTCTGGCACGGTTTCTATTCTCACGTCTCTTGACTTGACGTGGACTATCCTCCCATTTATTTTCTTTGACGTAGTTTCTCACTTCTTTTCCTTAGAAGGATAGGCGGAAGCAATGGCTCTAAAGATACGTTGAGACGTCTCATCGCGAGGCCATGCTTGTTGCAAGGTTTGTAGTAAATACGAATCTATACCCGTGTCATCAGCTCCTTCCTGTCTTGCAATATTAGTCAAGCCCTTGAGATATATGTTGGCATTCCTAATCTGATCTTGAGAGCCCTGATCCATCTGAATAGGTTTACCTTTTAGATCAGTCAAACCGATTTCATGGGTCTTAGTATTCCAGGTAAAGTGATGGTTAGTAAGAGAGTCTTGAGATATATCTAAAGGTGAACCGGGGAAGAGTTTACTTCCGATATCAAGAATAGACGGTTTCTGTTTATTATTCTCTTCCATTTTGGCATTGTTAGCCCATGTAGCAGCTAATCCAGTTAGACTGGCAGCAGCTTCTTTAGTAGCCCATGCTTTGTAATTATCCCATGGAGTTTCATTACCGTCTTGACGACGTTTATATAAACTCTTAGTAATGTCAGGGGATGTCAGGTCTTGAAATGCACCTGATCTGCCCTTGACTGTAACTCTACGGGTGGGATCATAGTAACTCTCAGCAAAATTCTTCAACACTCCTTCGTTATTAGGATCATAGAAGAATGTAGCAGCATTATCAACAACTTGTGGGTTCTTCTCAGTCAATGCCTTATGAAGTTCAAGAACACTCTTGATGGCAGCAGCTTGACTGACATCAGGAGCGCTAGTTACAGCGGCTGCACGCTTTTGTTCATCTAAAGCCTGACGGAAAGTATAAGCTGAAACACCATTGCCTTTATCGACTGTACCACCAGTTTGGGCGATAGCTTGCTGACTTTGCGAAGTAGCAAACTTTGCAAGTGCATCTCCTTGACCACCACCAATG
>Ga0207707_10001155_pt1 | contig 25051 bp, 23 predicted proteins | sample KBSC83BmetaG_FD_184336 | JGI IMG/M metagenome (GOLD analysis project Ga0207707, IMG submission 184336) | Corn rhizosphere microbial communities from Kellogg Biological Station, Michigan, USA - KBS C8-3B metaG (SPAdes) (version 2) | ecosystem: Host-associated > Plants > Roots > Rhizosphere ... | reverse complement strand
CCGCCCGCCGCGGAGGCGCCGGGCGCTGGGTCGTTCCGGTGGCGAGACAGCATCTGCGACCTTCCGCGCTGATTGCGTTGATCGCCGCATCGCGAGGGCCGACCGGTCGTCATTGAGGCTGTGGATATGTGCGAGCCCACAATGTCGACCGTCCGGCGCAAAAGCGGCGCGGCAAACGGTGATCCGACATCGCGAGGTTGGCCGCGGGCGCGGCATCCTCGCCAGAGGGGCCCGGATCGTCTTGGCGAAGTAGATGGGGGCGGCACGGAGCCGGATCAAGCCCTCAGGCGCCGAGCTTCCAGCGCTCGATGACGCGGCGGACGCCGACATCGCCCGGCTGCTCGATGATCCAGCCATGCGTCAGATAAGCCTTCGCGGTAAGGCGGTTGCCGATGAAGCCCAAAGCCAGCTGAAGCACGAAGAAGGCGGCGAAGAGCACGCCCTCGGCGCCATGCCTCGTTGCCGCGCTCACCGGCACCCGGCCGATGACGAGATCGAGGCACCAGAGCGCGAGCACGGCGGCACCCCAGGCATGAAGCCGCCGCCAGAACAACGGCAGGCCGAAAACGCCGGCGAAGAGAAAGAGGTCCCAGGCGAAGCCGGTTGTGATGCGCTTGACCTTGCCGCCCGCTTTACGGCGCAGGCGAATCGCCGGCGCCAGCGCCGGGCGCGCCGCCTTGCCGGCGCGGGCGGCGCTAGCGCGGGCCACGGCCAAACCGCTTCTCGATCAGCGCATAGAGCGCGCGCAGCCCCAAAGCTTCGCCGCCCTCGGGTCGGCCCGGCCGGCTCTTCTGGTTCCAGGCATAGGTGTCGATATGCAGCCAGGGCGTTCCCGGCGGAATGAACGCCTCCAGATAGAGCGCCGCGGTGATGGCACCGGCAAAGCTCGATTCCGAGACATTGTTGAGATCGGCGATCGGCGAGACGATCATCTGCCGGTAGGGCCGCCACAACGGCAAGCGCCACAGCGGATCGCTCTCGGCCGTTCCGGCGGCGAGTAGATCGGCGGCGAGCGCATCATCATGGGTGAAGAGCGCCGGCAGCTCGGGCCCCAAAGCGGTGCGCGCCGCGCCGGTCAAGGTCGCCATGTCGATAACGAGGTCGGGATTCTCGCCGCATGCCTCGTGCAGCGCATCGCAGAGAATGAGCCGGCCCTCGGCATCGGTATTGCCGACCTCGACCGTCATGCCCTTGCGCGTCTTGATGATGTCGAGCGGGCGAAAGGCGTTGCCCGCAACGGCATTCTCGACCGCCGGCACCAGGACGCGCAGCCGCAGCGGCAGCTTTGCCTCCATCACCGCCGAGGCGAGGCCGAGCAAGGTCGCGGCACCGCCCATATCCTTCTTCATCAGCCGCATGCCGCCCGCGGGCTTCAAATCGAGCCCGCCGGTATCGAAGCACACGCCCTTGCCGACGAGGGTGAGCTTGCGCGCGCGCTCATCGCCCCAAATGAAATCGATGAGGCATGGGGGCTTGGCCGCGGCGCGGCCGACCGCATGGATGGTCGGGTAGTTCTCGGCGAGCAGCTCGTCGCCGACAAGGACGCGGTAGCGCGCGCCGTGACGCGCCGCAAGATCGCGCGCCGCGGCGGCGAGCTCGGGCGGTCCCATATCCTCGGCCGGCGTGTTGATGAGATCGCGGGCGAGCCCCATCCCGCTGGAGAGGCGGCCGACCAGGCCGCGATCGGCCTCGGCCGGCCAGACCAGCTTGGACCAGCCGCGGTCGCGCGGCTTGTAGCGGGTGAAGGCGTAGCAGCCGAGCGCCCAGCCCAGGGCGAAATTGGTGGCCGCAGCCGGCGCGATATCGCCCTCGAGCCGGTAGACATCGGGCGGCAGACTGTCCGGCAGAGCCGCCAAAGCCCAAAGCTCCTCCCCGGCGCGCAGCCCGACCAGCACATGCGCAAGGCGCCCGGCAGCATCGGGCAGCAGCGCGACCTTGCCGGCCGCACCGACGAAGCCCGTCGCCGCCACCCAGCGCCGCTGCATCTCGTCGAGCCGGGCAAGCACCCCCGGCAGGCTCTCCTCGGTCACGGGCCTGATCGGTATGGCCGAAGCGCTTTCAGCAATCAGATACTCAAGCAAGCGAGGCCTCCGCGGCGCCGGGGTTGCGTGGGCCCCCTGCCCTCGCCAGATTGGCAGGGGGTCGTCACTGGGTGGAGGATAGCCGATGCCAGAGTTCACCATCTATATCGGCAATAAGAACTATTCATCCTGGTCGCTGCGCGCCTGGCTGATGCTGAAGCAGACCCGGGCGGCGTTCCGCGAGGTGGTGATCCCGATCGGCCGGCCGACGACGCGGGCGGAAATCCTGCGCCACTCCCCCTCCGGCAAGGTGCCGGCGCTCGTCCATGATTCGGGGACGGTGTGGGAATCCCTCGCCATCGGCGAGTACCTCGCCGAGCTCTTCCCCGAGGCCAAGCTCTGGCCGGAGGGGCAGGAGGCGCGCGCCCATGCCCGCGCCGTCAGCCAAGAGATGCATGCGGGGTTTCTGGCGCTGCGCCAGCACTTTCCGATGAATATGCGCTCGGTCTTCGAGCGCGCGATCATTCCCGAGATCCAGGGCGACATCGACCGCATCACCGCGCTCTGGCACGATTGTCGCAAGCAATTCGGCGTCGGCGGGCCGTTCCTTTTCGGCAGCTTTACCATCGCCGATGCGATGTTCGCGCCGGTCGTCAGCCGCTTCCGCACCTTCAAAGTGCCGCTGGAGCGCGAGACCGAAGCCTATGCCGCTTCCGTGACCGCCTGGCCCGCCTATCAGGAATGGCTTGCCGCCGCCCGCAACGAGCCGATGATCATCGAGCAGTGGGAATTCTAGCCCGGCGCAAGCCCGGTGTGGTAAGCTCGGCCCGGCTCGACAAGCCACGACAGAAGAGATCGGACTTCGGTCCGGCGCCGAAGGAGAAACCGCCCCGGAAACTCTCAGGCAAAAGGACTGTCGCGGAAGAGCACTCTGGAAAGCAAGCGCGCCGCGCTGATTGGCGACGCGCTTCACCGACGAGGTAAACCCGCTGTCGCGGGCGAATCTTTCAGGTCTAGGACAGAGGGGGTGCCGCTGCCGTGTCGCGGTTGCGGACCCCTTTCGATCCGGAGGCCAGCAATGAACCCGCACACCACGCTCAAATCACGCGACGTCGAGATTCGTGCAACGATCGCGCCCGAGCACGCCAAGATACTGACCCAAGAGGCGATCGAGTTCATCGTCGCGCTGGAGCGCAAATTCGGCGCGGAGCGGCGCCGGCTCCTTGCCGAGCGCGCGGCCGTGCAGGCAAAGCTTGATGCAGGCTGGCGACCGGATTTCCCGGCCGAGACCAGCGCCATCCGCAACGCCGATTGGACGGTCGCGCCCTTGCCCAAGGACCTGCTCGACCGGCGCGTCGAGATCACCGGCCCGACCGACCGCAAGATGGTCATCAACGCGCTCAATTCCGGCGCCAATGTGTTCATGGCCGATTTCGAGGATGCGAACACACCGAGCTGGCACAATCTCGTCGACGGCCAGCTCAATCTTTTCGATGCAGTGCGGCGGCAGATCAGCTTCGATGACCCCGCCAATGGACGGCATTACGAGCTGAATCCCAAACCCGCCGTGCTGCTGGTGCGCCCGCGCGGCTGGCATTTGCCCGAGGCTCATCTGCTGGTCGATGGCGCGTCGATCTCGGGCTCGCTGTTCGATTTCGGGCTCTATTTCTTCCACAACGCCAAGGAGCTGCTGGCGCGCGGCACCGGGCCCTATTTCTATTTGCCGAAGCTTGAGAGCCGGCATGAGGCCAAGCTCTGGAACGACGTCTTCATCGAAAGCCAGCGCGCGCTCGGCCTGCCGCAGGGCACGATCAAGGCGACGGTCCTGATCGAGACGATCATGGCGGCCTTCGAGATGGACGAGATTCTCCACGCGCTCAAGGATCATTCCTCGGGCCTCAATTGCGGCCGCTGGGATTACATCTACAGCTTCATCAAGAAGTTCAGCGAGGACCCCAAGGCGGTCATGCCGGACCGCGCGCAGGTGACGATGACCGCACCGTTCCTGCGCTCTTACAGCCTTCATCTCATCAAGACCTGCCACCGCCGCAGCGTCCATGCCATGGGCGGCATGGCGGCACAGATTCCGATCCGCAACGATGCCGCGGCGAACGAGGCGGCGATGGAGAAGGTTCGCACCGACAAGCTGCGCGAGGCGGGCGATGGGCATGACGGAACCTGGGTCGCGCATCCGGGTCTCGTCGGCATCGCCAAGGAGATTTTCGATAAGGCAATGCCCGGGCCCAACCAGATTGCTCGCAAGCGTCAGGACGTGAACGTCACCGCCGCCGATCTGCTGCAAGTTCCGCAAGGCAGCATCACTGAAGCAGGATTGCGGCAGAATCTCAATGTCGGCATCGGCTATCTCGAAGCCTGGCTTCGCGGCACCGGCTGCGTTCCGCTCTATCATCTGATGGAGGACGCGGCGACTGCGGAGATCAGCCGTGCGCAAGTGTGGCAATGGATTCGTCACAAGGCGAAGCTCGGCGACGGGCGCATCATCGATCTCGCGCTCTGCAATCGGCTGCTCGACGAGGAACTGGGCAAGCTCAAAGCAGCGGCGCAGCCGGGCAACCGCTATGACGACGCGGCGCGGATTTTCCGCGACCTCATCGCGGCCGAGCGCTTCCCCGAATTCCTGACGCTGCCCGCCTATGAGGCGCTCATCGCTGAAGGCGCCTGAGCGCGGCCTAGTTCACGCGCACGAAGCGCAGCGGAAAGCTGCCGTCCGGCTGCTGTACGAGCTCGATGGTCTTGCGTGTCGCCCAGACGAGCTGCTGCTGGTGCAGCGGGATATAGGCGATATCGTCCTTGACCATCGCCAGGGCCTCGCGCAACAGGCCGAGGCGCTTCTCCTCATCCGTTTCGCCGGCGATGCGTTGGAGCAGCGCATCGAGCTTGGGGTTGGAATAGCCGCCGAAATTCGCATCGCCCCGATGCGCCTCCTTGTCGCGCGTCGCCGCGAGATTGACGAGCGCGTTGAACGCATCGCCGGACTCCGACGTCCAGCCCATCAGGAAGAGATCGGCCGAATGGTCGAAGGTGAGCAGCTTTTGGAAGAACTTGCCGCGCGGCTCGGCATCGAGGCGCAGCTTGACGCCAATTTTCGAGAGCATCGCGACCATGGCGGTGCAGATCGCCTCGTCATTGACGTAGCGATCATTGGGACAGAGCAGCCCCGCGGAGAAGCCGCGCGGATAGCCGGCTTGGGCGAGAAGCGCTTTCGCCGCGGCCGGATCATAGGGGAGGCGCCGATTGAGCGCCGGATCGAAGCCCGCGACGCCCGGCCCGACCAGCAAGCCGGCGGGCGTCGCAAAGCCGCGCATGACCTTCGTCTTGATCGTGTCCTCGTCGATCGCCTGATAGAGCGCCTGGCGCACGCGCCGGTCGCGCAACGGGTTTCGCCCCTTCACGTCGCTTTGCGTCAACGCATCGCGCGCGACATCGAAGCCGAGGAAGATGGTGCGCAGCTCAGGGCCTTGCACGAGGCGCGCACCCGCCGCGCGCGCAATGCCATCGGTCAGGGGCGGCGGTACGGAATAGAGCATGTCGAGCGTCCCGGCGCGGAGCGCCTTCACCGCCTTTGCGCCCGCCATCGGCTGGAAAATCACCCGGTCGAGATTGTGCTCGGGGCGATCCCACCAATTGGGATTGGCGACGAGGATGGTTTCCTTGTCGGGCACGCGGCTTTCGAGCGCGAAGGGTCCGGTGCCGTTGGCATGATCGCTCGCGTAATTCTCTTCGCCCTTCAGCGCGTCGGCCGGCTGTTCGGCATCGTTCTCGGCGCACCATTTGGCGCTCATCATGTCCCAATCGGCGACTTCACCGGGCAGCAGCGGATCGGGGCGGTAAGTCGAAATATCGACGGTGAAATCGTCGATCTTCGTCACGTCGCGAATGGCAGCGAGCGCGCTTGCGAGATTCGAGCCCGGACCTCGCGCCCGCGCGAAGGAGAACACCACGTCGTCGCTGGTGAAAGGCGTGCCGTCCTGAAAGCGCGCGCCGCGGCGCAGAGTGAAGCGCCAGCGGTCGGGCGCCATTTGCGACCACGCCGTTGCAAGCGCGGGCTCGAGGCGAAAGCCGCGGCCCCGCCGCACCAGCGGCTCGTAGATGTTCGAATCGAAGGACAGCAGAAACGTCTCTTGGCGCGCATAGGGATCGAGCGAGAAGACGTCGCGATCATTGCTCCAGCGGAAGGTCGCGGCGCCCGCGCTCGCCGCCGCCATCACACCGGCGAGAGCGAGCAGTGCCGCCGCCAAGACGCTCGATCGTCGCATTCGCCTGTCGCTCTCCTCGGATCGGCTTTTCGCGGTTGGGCGGCCAGAGTTTGCCGCGCGGCTTGCAGTGTCAACGGCTTTTGGCGAAAACTGTGGCGGAATCGGCGAGAGGGTCGAGATGGCCGTGATCTATGTGGCGCGCAGCGCCAAGCTCGCGAAATGGGCCTCGGATGTCGGGCTGAGCAAGCATGTCTTCAAGCTCGGCGTCGCCGAAGAGCCGGTGAAGGAGCTCGCGGCGGCGGGCTGGGCCGGCGAGACCGACTGGACCATCGTCAAGAAAGAGCAAGCGGGCGAGCTCGACGAGGCGACCGCGATCGAGCGCTTGGCGCGCCGCGAGACGCTGATCGATCCGCGCTACTATCCGCGCATCAAGGAGACGCCCGGCCTTTTCAAGGTCGATCCGCATCATGTCGAGAGCCATATCATCGTCGGCCGCGCGCTCGAAGGCGGCGGCGAGCGCGCCGAGCTGAAGCTGAAGCCCGGCGATTTCGCGTCCTATCTCATCACCAATGCGCGGCGCTGAGCGAAGGCGCTAGCCGCGCGCGAGCCTGTCCCTCACCCAGCGCGCGGTCGCGATGAGCCGCGCATCCTCGTCGAGGAAGCCCAGGAGCTGCAGCCCGACCGGCAAATCCTCGACCGACAGCAGCGGCAGGGAGATCGCCGGCACGCCGAGACATGAGCCGGCGACGACGAAGATCGGATCGCCGGTGCTCTCGAGCCCAAGCGGCGCCGGTCCCGTCGCCGAGAGGGTGATCGTGGCATCGCACTCCGCGGCAAGCGCCGCGTAGATGGCGCGAATCTGCGCCCGCTCGGCGAGGCGCTCGCGATATTGCGCCAGATTCATGCGCTCGGCATCGGCGAGGCGATCCAAAGCGAACTGCGTCAGCTTCGATGGATCGCGTGCGCGATAGGCATTGATCGGCCAGCGCGATTCCCAGGTGTTGACCTGCTGCGAGACCGGCAGCGCGCGCTCGAGCGCGGTCTCCGCGCGCGCGACGGCGGCATTGTCGCCGCGCCTCAGCAGCTTGACGTCCGCTTGCGCAAGCGTCTCGATGGCGGCCGCAAACGCCGCCTTTGCCCCGGCCGAGGCCTTGGCCCAGCCGGGGGTTTCGAGCACGGCGAGGCGGCGCGGCTGTTGCGCCGCGGGCGGCGCAGCAGGGCCAATGAGCCCGGAATAGCCGGGATCGCCGCCGGCGCGGTCGGCGATCTCGCGCAGCACCACCCAGGCGTCTTCGATGCTGGCCGCCAGCGCGCCATGGACGCTCTGGCTCAGCGCGTCATGGCTGCCGCCGCGATTGATCGCGCCGAGGCTCGGCTTGAAGCCGACGCAGCCGCAAAAGCTCGCCGGGCGCAGGATCGAGCCCAGCACCTGCGTGCCGAGACCTGCCGGCACCATGCCCGACCCCGCGGCGGCGGCGGAGCCGCTCGAGGAGCCGCCGGGCGTGCGCCGCGGGTCCCAGGGGTTGCGCGTCGGCCCGGGCGGCTGGGTTGCGAACTCGGTCGTGACGGTTTTGCCGAGAATCACCGCACCAGCCTCGCGCAGCGCCGTGACCGAAGCCGCGTCGCGGTTCGAGCGGTAGCCCTTGTAAAGCGCCGAGCCCATCTCGGTCGGCATATCCTGGGTCTCGATGATGTCCTTGACCCCGACCGGCATGCCGTCGATCGGCGAGAGCGGCTTGCCCTCGCGCCAGCGCGCGGTCGCGGCGGCCGCGTCCTTGCGGGCGCGCTCCTTGTCGGAATGGACGAAAGCCAGGACTTGCGGCTCCAACTCGTCGAAAGTGGCAAGGCAGCGCTCGAGGAAGGCGCTCGGCGTATCCTTGCTGGACTTGAAACCATCGACAGCGGAGAAGAACGGGCGTGGCGTCAGTTTTGGCATGGCGGGACCTCCGCCGCCAACGATAGCCGCAAACGCGCCGCGCGACATGCTTTTTTGCTGGCGCCGCGCCCATCTGTTCTGCCCCGATCGATTGTCAGTCCGCGGCGCGTTCTCTATTCTCTCCCGGCTGCCCGCCATGCGCCGGGCAAGCGAGGGAGCGTGATGCCGACAGACCTTTACGACCGCAAGCCGCCCGGCCCGGGCCACAACCAGCCCGACGAAGAGAAACCGGTGGTCTGGGAGCGCTGGGACCGCAAGCGCATTTTCGTGCGCGAGCTCTCCGGCACTTACAGCCATCTCTACAAGCAGCTCTTGGAGCAGCCCCGCGTCTATTCATCGCGCAACCTGCCCTGGAAAGGCGGGCCGGGGCTTTACGGCAAGCAGGTCATCAATCCGCAGCACGCGATGGTGGCGCAATCGATCGAAACGCATATCGAGGCCTATGGGCCAGGCGCCTTCGGGCAAAAGCACGGGCATATGAACAGCGCCGTGTTCTATGTGCTGAAAGGCTATGGCCACGACGTGCATGATGGGCGCCGCATCGACTGGAAGGCGGGCGATGTGATGATCGTCGAGAATGGCTGCGTTCATCAGCATTTCAACGACGATCCCGACAACGAGGCGATCCTCCTCGTCATGAAGGCGAAGCCGCTGTTCCTCTTCATGCATCTGCTCTTCCAGAAGATCGTCTCCTATCCCCCCACCGAGAAACCCAAGGGCCACGAAGACTGGACCCCGCCCAAGGATTTGTGAGGACGCCGATGAAATCCCCCGAGGAACGCGATGTCGCCCATGCCGGAAGCGCAAGCTGCAGCTTTCGCAGCGACGCGATTGCGGAATCGGCCGAATTCCGCAAGCTCTATGACGCGCTGAAGAACGTCGTCCATGCCGAGGACATGCCCTTCGAGAATGCGCCCGACGGGCTTTTGAAGCATCTCTGCCACGAGAAGCTTGGCACACGCGAATGCTGCATCGAGGCCTATATGCAGTTCCTGCCCGGCGGCGGGAAATCGGGGCGTCACCGCCATATGTGGGAAGAGGTCGTCTTCGTCGCCGAAGGCAGCGGCTACGATCTCCATTGGGATTTGAAATTCGACTGTCTTGACGCTTTCCAATGGGATTGGGAGACGGAGCCCAAGCGCTTCGAATGGTCGCGCGGCGATTTTCTCTACATCCCGCCCTTTACCGCGCACCAGCATTTCAATGCCGATGCGAAAGAAGAGGCGCGGCTAATCGTCATCAGCAACCGCATTGTCCGCGAAATGGGATTCGATTGGCTCGACCAGCTCGAAAACGCGCCGGGATTCTAACCCGGCAATTCAGGGAGGAACCGATGGACGTCTTGAAACGCGCTGCTGTTGCGGGAGCCGTTCTGCTCGCCGCGCCGAGCGCCTTTGCCGCCGATACTGTCGCGGATTTCTATAAGGGCCGCACGGTCACGATCGATATCGGCTACAGCGCGGGCGGCGGTTATGACCTTTATGCGCGGACGCTTGCCCGCCATCTCGGCGAGCATATTCCGGGCAAGCCCAGCGTTATTCCGCAGAACATGCCAGGCGCCGGCAGCCTCAAAGCCACCAACTATCTCTACAACATCGCGCCCAAGGACGGCACGGTGATCGCGACCTTCGCGCGCGGCATGGCGATGCAGCCGCTCTTCGACAAGACCGGGGTCGAGTTCGACGCGCAAAAGCTCAACTGGATCGGCAGCATCACCAACGAGGTCAGCATCTGCGCCTTCCGCAGCGATTCCGGCATCAAGACGTGGCAGGACATGCTGACCAAGTCCTACACGGTCGGCGGCACCGGCTCGGGCTCCGACACCGACGTCTTCCCCGACGTGCTGCGCCACATGTTCCACATGAAGATCAAGCTCGTCACCGGATATCCAGGTGGCAAGGACATTCTGCTCGCGATGCAGCGCGGCGAGGTCAAGGGCCGCTGCGGCTGGTCCTGGTCGAGCGTCAAGAGCACGAGCTATGCGCTTTATCAGAAGAAGGAGATCACGGTCCCGGTGCAGCTCGCGCTGAAGAAGCACCCCGATCTGCCCGATGTTCCGCTGATCATGGATTTGACGAAAGATCCGGACGAGCGCGCCGCGCTGCGGCTGATCTTCGGCCGCCAGAGCGTGGCCCGGCCCTATGCCGCGCCGCCCGGCGTGCCGGCGGAACGGATCGCCGCGCTGCGCAAGGCCTTCGACGATACGATGAAGGATCCCGCTTTCCTCGCCGAGGCGGACAAGACCAAGCTCGAGGTCGAGCCGGTCTCGGGCGAGGAGGTGCAAGCGCTCGTCACCGAGATCTACAAATCTTCGCCCAAGGTGGTGAAGATCGCCGCCGACGCGGTGAAAGGCGGCGACTAAGACGCGGCGGTGAAGAAGGAGGCGAGCTTCGCCGCCACCTCCTTCGGCCGCTCGGTGTGGAGCGCGTGGCCGGTCTCGGCGAGCACGCAAAGCTCGGCGTGGCGCATCGGCTTCATGAACGGCTCGGCGCAGGCCACGGGACAGATTTGATCCTCCTGGCCCCAGACGAAGAGCGTCGGCACGTCGATGCGATGGAGCCAATAGGGGAGCTGCGGATTGCTGAGCCGCGGATTCCAGCCGAGCCGAGCCGTCGCCGCGCGATTTTGTAGCCGGATGTCGGCATCGGCGTTGGGGAGTTGCTTGATGCGCTCTTCGATGAGGCGGCGGTCGAAGAAGCTGCGCCGCGCATGCTCTTCGGGCGTCCAGAGGAAAATATCGCCGAAGGGAACCTGCGGCGAGCGCACGCCGGCGGGCGCCAGCAGGCTCATGGTCTTCAACCGCGCCGTGTCACGAATGGCGATCTCGGCCGCGGTCCAGCCGCCGAGCGAATGGCCGACGAGATGGACGCCCTCGAGATCGAGCGTCGCGAGAAAATCGAGATAGAAGAAGGCGAGATCGCCGACGCTCATCATCCAATCGGGGATTTTCGAGCGGCCGAAGCCCGGATGCTCCGGCGCGATCACGCGGCGGTCCTGCGCGAGGAGTTCGAGCAGCGGATACCAATTGGCGCCGCTCGCGCCATGGAGATAGAGCACCGGCTCGCCCGCGCCGGCCTCGAGCACGCGCACTTTCTCGCCGTTCACCTCGACCGATGTTTCCCGCATGGCGGCGCTCTCCCCTGATGCCGCGCGACGATAGAAAGGGGTGCAGCCCCCCGCAAGACCGCCCTTGAGCCGCCGCCCGGCCTGTCGCATAATTTTGCGACAAGGAGGCCCCTGCCATGCACAAACTCGCCATTCCGCAGAACATCATCGATCGCGTCGTCGCGCGGCGCGGCAAGGAGCATGTGTTCGACGATCTTGATCCGGCGCGCACGGCGCTGGTCGTCGTCGACCTGCAAAACGGCTTCATGATGCCAGGCGTCGCCTTCGCCGAGATCCCGGAAGCGCGGGAGATCGTGCCCAACGTCAATCGCCTCGCAGCGGCGCTCCGCGCGGCCGGCGGCACGGTGGTCTGGATCGTCACGACCTATGAGCCGGCCGTCGACCGCGAATGGTCGACCTATTACCGGCTGTCGACGCCCGGGGTGGGCGCCAAGCGCAGCGCGGCCTTGACCAAAGGCGCCAAGGGTCACGAGATCTGGCCGGCGCTCGAAGTGAAGCCCGGCGACCCGATCGTCGAGAAGAAGCGCTTCTCCGCCTTCATCCAGGGCTCGAGCGAATTGGACAAGGTGTTGAAGGCGCGCGGCATCGACAATCTGCTGATCACCGGCACGGTGACCGGCGTCTGCTGCGAATCGACCGCGCGCGATGCGATGATGCTGAATTACCAGGTGACGATGGTCACCGACGGCAACGCCTCCTACAGCGATGAGGAGCACAACCGCGCGCTGACCGCGTTCTATTCGACCTTCGGCGACATCATGTCGACGGACGAGCTGATCGCGCTTATCGCGAAGGGCGCAAAGAAAGAGGCAGCGGAGTAAACCTCCAAACCCTCTCCGCTCTCGAGGGCAGAGAGGAGAATTATCCTTCCGGCTTATCCGGCCGGAACTTGGTCTCGGGCTTCAAACCCTTGCGCTTCTGCTGCGCACTGATCCGGCCGTTCTCGAGATAGCGGCCGGTTGCGGCGCGCTCAGCGGCCTGATCCCATTCCGGGAGCCAATCACCAAGGGAATAGCCGAACCACGGCGCCTCGGGGCGCAGCGCCGGCAGGCCGAGCTTTTCCCAGATCGCCTTGGCGCGCTCCATATATTCGCGCTTCGGCAAGGCCAGCGGCGGCATGTCGCCTTTCGCCGTTGCATCCATCAGCAAACTCGAATCCTCGGCGGCATCGGATTCGCGCTGCGGCCCGTGGCCCATGCCGCGATGCGCCACCGCCTGCACATCCTCGATCGGGTTCATGCGATAGGCCATCGCCCAGAGGATCGCGTCGGCATTGTCGGGATCGATATCCTCGGAAACGGCGATGGTGATCTTGCCCATATCGCCCTTGAAGAAAGCCGCGCCGTGGAGCGCGCGCCAAATCTCGGTGCGCGAGGTGCCTTTGGCGATCGAGATTACCGTAACGCGCAAAAGGCCGGTCAGCCTCTCGTGCAAGGAGACGCGCTTCACGCCCTTGATGCCGAGCGCATCGCGCAAATGCGCCAAAAACAGCGGCTCATAGGCGACGCGCTTGATGACGGAGGATTCGGACGGCGCGACTTGGCTGATATAGGACGGGATGATCGCGTTGCGCCGATGGGTGATCGCTGTGACGCGCATCGGCATGTTGAATTCCTCGAGCGCCAGATGGCCGTGGCTTTCACCGAAGGGCGCCTCGGGCTCGACATATTCGGTATCGATGAGGCCCTCGATCACCACCTCGGCCTCGGCTGGAACCAGCAGATCGACGGTGCGCGCGCGCACGACATTGATCGGCGCGCCGGCAAGCCCGCCCGCGACCTTGAACTCGTCCATGTCGAGCGGCAGCTTCTGCGGCCCCATGAAGGCGACATAGGGCGGGCAGCCCAGGACGATGGCGCAGGGCATGGTCTTGTCGCCCCGCTTCTGATGTTTCAAATAATGCTGATAACCGCCGGCGCCGCCGACGCGTGTCGCCATGCGCACCACGAGCCGATCGGGCGCTTTCAGCGCCGCGCGATAGGTGCCCATGTTCTGGATGCGCGTATCGGGATCGCGGGTGATGACATTGGTCGCGGTGAGCGTCGGCGCCGCATCGAAGCCTGGGGTCGAGATCGGGATCGGCAGCGCATCGAGCCCGTGCCCCTCGCCCTGAAGCGCCTCGCCTTCGATCACCACCTCATGGCACGCCGCATTGTTGACGATGCGCGGCTCGACGGGATGCGCGATGGCGTTCTCCCATTTGCGGTCGATCTCCTCGACCGGCGCGCCCATCCCGGCGCTGTAGATTGCGCGATTGGCGGCGATCGCGCCGACGACGACCGGCATGTCGTATTTCCGGCCGCGGCCATCGACGATATTGGTGAAGAGGAAGGCCTTGCGCTCTTCCTCCTTCATGCCGCCGACGAATTCCCAGCGCACCAGCGGATGGAGCTCCGAATCCTTGTCGATCCGCTCCGTCACCGTGACGAGCAGCCCCTGCTTCTTCAGCGTCTCGAGGTGATCGTGGAGATCGGGATAACCGCGTGCGGCCTCGCTCACGATGCCGCTCCGCAGCTGCAATCCACCTTGAAGATGCGCGCCGCGGTCTCGCCAAGGATGGCGCGGCGCTCGGCAACAGTGAGCGGCGTATCCTCCACCACCTTCACCGGATCGGGATCGCCGATCGGGAAGGGGAAATCCGAGCCGAGGCAGACTTTCTCGGCGCCGGCGACGTCGCAGAGATAGCGCAGCGCCCGCGGCTCGAACAGCACGCTGTCGAAATAGAGCTTCTTGAACTCGGCTTCGGCATCGCCGAATTCGCCTTTGTGGATGGTGTTGTTGCGCTTGAAGCGACCGAGCGCATAGGGCAGCGCCGCGCCGCCATGCGAGATCAGCAAGGACATGTTCGGATAGCGCGTCAGATGCCCCGCGAACATCAGCCGCGCCAGCGCGATCGAGGTGTCGGAGACGCGGCCAACTGCGTTCATCAGGTCATAGTCTTTCACCCGGTCGTCGCCGCAGACGAACATCGGATGAACCATCAGCGTGACCTTATGCGCGTTGCACGCTTCCCAGAACGGGTTGAGGTCGGGATCGTCGAGCTTGCCGAGCTGGCCCTTGGGCTGAGTGCCGATCATCACGCCGTGGAACCCCTGCCCCAGCGCCTCTTCGAGGACGCGCGCCGCCAGCACGCCGCTTTGCAGCGGCACGCAGGCCAAAGGCGCCAGCGCCGGCAGCGCCTTGATGTCTTTGAGCGTGCATTCATTCATGAAGCGGCACCAATCCGCGCCTTCCTCGGGCGGCAGCTCGTAGCCGAAAATATCGAGCCAGGAGCCGACGAGCTGGCAGTCGACCCGCGCCTTGCCGAGCCATTCCTTGCGCTTGGCGAGATCGACCAGCAGCGGCCCGACCGGCCGCGTTTGCGGCAAGCCGCCGAAGCTGAAGCGCATGCCGGGCTTGTCGTTGATCACCTTGACCGAGGGAAAGAGCCGGCGCTGCGCGGCGAGGCCGTCGAGAAACGACGCCGGGACGTAATGGCCATGCGTGTCGATGTTCAAATCCTATCTCCTCCTCATGCGGCAAGCTCGCCGGCCAACACCCGCAAAATGTCGGCGCGGACTCCCTCGCGTGTTGCTTGGTTCATGCTCGGATCGAGCGACGCCTCATAGGCGATCCGGGCCGGCCGCTCGAACACCAGGACACGGCTGCCGAGCCGCAGCGCTTCCTCGATCGAGTGGGTGATGAAAATACTCGTGGCCTGGGTCTCACGCAAGAGTTCCACCAGCTCGCTGCGCAGCGCATTGCCCGTCACCTCGTCGAGCGCCGAAAACGGCTCGTCGCACAGCAATATGTCGGGGCGCACCGCGAAAGCACGCGCGATCGAGACGCGCTGGCGCATGCCGCCCGAGAGGGCATGCGGATAGTCCTTGGCGTGGCCATCGAGGCCGAGCCGCTTCAGCCATGATTCGGCGAGATCGAGCCGCTCGGTGCGCGGCATCTTGTTGAGCTCGAGGCCCAGCGCGACATTCTCGATGGCGGTGCGCCACGGCATCAGCCGGTCGTTCTGGAAAACAATGCTGATCTTGCCGCGAAACCATTCGAACTCGGCAAATGGATCGTGTCCCTGGACCCGGACCGAGCCCGAGCTCGGGCGCAAGAGGCCCGACAGCAGGTTGAAGGTGGTGGATTTTCCGCAACCGGTCTTGCCAAGGATGATGACGAGCTCGCCGCGCTTGACGCTGAAGCTGAGATCGCGAATGGCTTCGAGCTCGGGCTCGCCCGCGCGCTCGAAAATCTTTCCAACATGGTCGAAGACGATTTCCGATGCGGCGCTCACAGGCTCCGCTCCGAGGCGGGACGATAGCGCAGCATCCACGTCTCAAGCAGCGTCAGGAGCCGCTGCACCACCAACACGAAGCAGACCAGCACCAATGTCCAGGCGATCGCGCCGGCCATGTCGAAGAGCTGCTGCTGCTGCAACAGCTCGTAGCCGATGCCGCCGGTCGCGCCCACCAGCTCCGCCACCACGGCGACGCGCGAGGCGTTGCCGAGATTGACCTTCCACGCGGTCAAAATGCCCGGCACCACGGTCGGCAGCACCAGAACGCGCAGAAGGTCGAGCTTGCGGGGCCGGAATGACAAGGTCATCTCCAGCAGATCCTTCGACATCGAGCGATAGGCGTCGAGCACCTGAAAGCTGAAGGCCGGCAAAGTCGTCATCACAATGATGAAGAAGATGCGGAACTCGATGCCCTTGAACCAGATGATCGAGATAACCACCCAGGAAAGCGCGGGAATCCCCTGATCGAAATTCAACAGCGGAAAGGCATAGCGATAGAAGCGCTCCGACCGTCCCATCAGAAACGCCAGCAACGCGCCGAGCAGGAAAGCGCCCGCCAATCCGGCAAGGATGCGGGCGAAGGTCGCGGCGGCGTCGCCGATCGGGCCGGTCGCCGCGAAAATATCGGCAAAACGCGTGGCGATCGCGGGCAGCGGCGGGAAGAGGAAGGGCGGAAAGAAATACGACGCGATCTGCCAAATGATCGCCAAGCCCACAACCGCGACAGCGCCCTCGATCCGAAAATCCGTGAAGCCGAGCCTCAGGCGGCGCGCGGCCGGCCGGCCGCGCATTAGTTCATCGCCCCCTTATAGATCGAGTCGGCGCTCGGCTCGCTCGGCAGGTAGTTGAGCGACCGTCCGGCGCGATAGACCGCCTTGATCTCGTTCTCGAGTTTGCCGGCCGGCTCGACATTCATGCCGAGGCGCCGATTGTTTTTGATGAGGTTGGCGATCGCCTTGAGATCGGCCGGGCTCGCCTTGGGCGCGATCAGCGGCGCCGCTTCCGTCGGATGCGCGGCGACCCAATCGCCGGCGGCTCTGTAGGTATGGTAGAGCTTCGCCGCCAGATCCTCATGCTGATGGATCCAGTCGCGATGAGCGGCGACGCCGAGATAGGGGATATGCGTGCCGCCGGCGAATTTCTGCCATTGCGCCGTGATGTGGAGATCGAGCGTCCGAAGATCGGGCTTCTTTTCCATCAGCAACGTATAGGCCGGCTCCCAGAGCTGCACCGCATCGGCACGGTTGGCGAGCGCATAGCCGACGAGACCGGCGGTCGCGGTGTTGAGCACCTTGACGCTGCTGGGATCGAGCCCCTGTTGCTTCGCTAGCCATTCGAACATCGCATAATTGGTCGTGCCCTTGGCGGCCGCCATCTGCTTTCCGCGCAGATCCGCGACGCTCTTGATCGCCGGATCCTGCGTCACCACCGCGCCCCAATAGTCGAAAAGATTGAACAGATAGGCGACCTTCACGCCGCGCGTGTCGGCAAGCCCGAGCGTCAACACCGCAGCGCTGCCGCCCAATTGAAACTCGCCCGAGTTGAATTGTGCGGCGTAAGCATCGGGCGTGCGCTCGGCGAAAGTGATATCGAGCCCATCCGCCTGATCGAATTTCTGCTGCTTGATGACGCCGGGCAGCACCGCGCCCAAGGAGGGCGGGCTGAAGATGACGATGGTGAGGGGCGTCGGCGAAGCGGCGCGGGCGGACGGCACCGCCGCCGCCAATGCCAAAAGGCAGATCGAAGCCCGAACACAATATCGGAACGACACGGCTTTCATCGAACGCTCCTTCCCTGTTCCTGTGGCGTGTTTTATCCGGTTTTTTTTGCCCGGGCGATGAGATCGCTCAAAAGCGCGGGCGTCATCGGCACTTCCGCGACCGCGAGCCCGAGCGGCACCAGCGCGTCGTTGACGGCACAGGATATCGCCGCCGGCGCGCCAAGATAACCCGCCTCGCCCGACCCTTTCTGGCCGAAGGCGGTCAGCGGCGAGGGCGTGCAATGATCGACGACCTTGATATCCGGCACTTCATGCGCCGAGGGCAGAAGATAGTCCATGAAGGTGCCGCTGAGGAACTGGCCGGTCTCGTCATAGCGGAACCGCTCATAGAGCGCCGCGCCGATGCCATGAGCGACGCCGCCATAGGTCATGCCGTGAACGATGTCGGGATTGATCATCACGCCGCAATCATGGCCGACGAGATAAGGCCCGAGCGCGACCTGGCCGGTGATGCGATCGATTTCGGCATAGACCACATGCGTCTCGAAGGCGTAGCACGGATACATCTGCACGCGGCCATCGGCGGTCGGCAAGGCGCCGCCGGTCGGCACTTCGAGCACATGCTGGGCCTGCAGGCCGGGCTCCATGCCCGGAGGCAATTCGTGGAACTTGCGATGCGCGATCTCGGCGATGCCCTCCCACGAGACTTGCCGGGCGGGATCGCCGCGCAGCCGCACCACGCCTTCGGCATAGTCGACCTCTTCGGGTGTCGCGCCGAGCTTGTGAGCGCCGATGGCGATGATGGCCGCTTTGAGCTTTTTCGCAGCGCCCGCCGCGGCGCCGCCCAGCATGATCGCCATCCGACTGCCGACAGGACTGTTCGACGGCAGAGCGCCGAGCGAATCCGCACGGACGACGCGGATGGTTTCGGGATCGCGCTCGAGGATCTCGCCGGCCACGGTCGAGGCCAAGGTCTCGTGCCCCTGCCCCGAGGACGACGTATTCATCGTGACGACCACGGCGCCGTAGAGATCGACCTTGATCGAGCAGCCCTCCATCCAGGTCGTGGTCTCGTTCTTGGGGTTGAACAGCGGCTCGAAGGCTGAGTTGCCGCCCGAGGGCTCGAGGCAGCAGGCGATGCCGATGCCGGCGAGCTTGCCTGCGGCGCGTGCCGCATCGCGGCGTTTCACCAATGCCGCGTAATCGGCGCCGGTGAGTGCCTTCTCCAGCACGGCGTGATAGTCGCCGCTGTCATAGGTGCTGCCCGACGGGATGGTGTAGGGAAATTCCTCGGCGCGGATGAGATTGGCGCGGCGCAGCGCAATCCGATCCATGCCGAGCCGCTGGGCGATGCGGTCGATCGTAGTCTCGAGCGCGAAATTCGTCGGCGATTGGCCGAAGCCGCGCACCGCCTCTTGCGGCGTCTTGTTGGTGGTGACGCTGATCGCCTCGTATTCGACGCTGTTGACGCGGTAAGGACCGCAGATCGCGCCGACCGGCTTGCCCAATTGCAGCGGCGCCCGGCCGGCATGTGCGCCGCAATCATCGAGCGCGCGGATCTTGAGCGAGCGCACGATGCCGTCCTTGGTAAAGGCCGCCTCGATATCGAAGATGCGGTCGGGACCTTGCGCATCGCCGCCGCGCATATTCTCGAGCCGGTCCTCCACCAGCCGCACCGGCGCGCCGAGGCGGCGCGCGAGATAGCCGACAAGGATCGAATGCTTCAGGCCGCGCTTGACGCCGTAGGAGCCGCCGACATCGACATCGAAATGGACGCGCACCGCGTTGCCCGGAAGACGCAGCGCGCGCGCGAGCTGATCGGGATATTTCGGCATCTGGACCGAGGCCCAAACATCGAGCAGCTGGCTCGCCGGGTTCCAATCCGCGACGACGCCGAAAGTCTCGATCGGCACGGTCGAGCTGCGATGCCAGCGCGCGCGCAACGACAGGCGATCATCGGCCGCGGCAAAATCCGCGGCGACGGGACCCCAGGTCCATTTGTGGCGGAAGAGAACATTGGAGCCGTGTTCGGGATGGACTACTGGCGCATCCGGGCGAATCGCGGCTTCGGGATCGACCACCGGCTCGAGCGGCTCGTAATCGACCTCGACCAGCTCGGCCGCGTCCTCGGCGAGCGCGCGGCTCTCCGCAACCACGGCCGCGACCCACTCGCCGACATAGCGCGCCATCCCATGCGCGAGCGGATAACGTTTGAGCTTCGGCGCATCGAGACCGCTCATCATCGCCTCGGTCGCGGCGGCAAGATCGGCGCCGGTTACGACCGCGGAGACACCGGGCAGCGCCAGCGCCACCTTCGCATCGATGCCGCGAATGCGCGCGAAGGGATAGGGACTCGCCACCAGCGCGACATGCAGCATTCCCGGAAGCGCGACATCGGCGACGAAGCGTCCCGAGCCGGCAACGAAGCGGCGATGCTCCTTGGCCCGGCGCTTCTTGGCGATATAGCGGAATTGCGTCTCAGCCACGGCTCGGCTCCGGCCGGTTGAGGCCGCTCATACGCTGCGCGGCGAGCTTCACCGCGTCGATGATCTGCTTGTAGCCGGTGCAGCGGCAGAGATTGCCGCCGATCGCCTCGCGAATATCCTCATCCGACGGCGCCGATTCCTTTAAGAGCAGCGCATGCGCCGCAATCAGCATGCCGGGCGTGCAGAAGCCGCATTGCAGCGCGTGCGTCTCCCAGAAGCAATCCTGCAGCACACTCAAGCCGCCGGGCTCCGGCGCCAGGCCCTCGACCGTGGTGATCTGCGCGCCATCGGCCTGCACCGCGAACATCAGACAGGAACGGATCGCGCGGCCATCGAGCAGAACCGAGCAGGCGCCGCACACGCCGTGCTCGCAGCCCGTATGCGTGCCGGTCAAGCGCAGCTCGTCGCGCAGGAAATCGACGAGCGTCTGCCGCGCCGGCACGCGGCCGCGGCGCGGCCGGCCATTGACGATGAGCGAAATCTCGTGCTCCGACATGCTAAACCCTCGGCCCCAAAGCCTCGTCGCGCGCCATCTCGATCGCGCGCACCGCGAGCACGCCGGCAACGCGCCGGCGGTAATCGGCGGAGGCATGCGCGTCGGTGATCGGATCGAGCGCCGCCTCGACCGCGCGCGACGCGGCGGCAAGGTCCCCCGGCTCGAGCCGCGTGCCGACGAGCCGCGCCTCCGCCGCATCGAAGCGCCTGGGCGCGGGCTCGGCACCGCCGATGGCGAGGGCGAGCCGGCGGCAGACGCGGTCGGTATCGAGGGCAAGCTGGCACGACGCCGCGACCAGCGCGAAATCGCTGCGCCGGAGACTCATCTCCTCGAAGCCGGTGCCGATCCGGCCGGTGTCGCGCCACACCGGGAAGCGCACCCGCGTCAGGCATTCCTCTGTCGAAAGCACCGTCGTCATGGCGCCGAGAAAGAATTCGGCGATCGGAACCACGCGCTCGCCCTTGCTCGAGCGCAGGACGAGCTCGGCATCGAGGGTGCGCGCGACGAGGCCGATTTCGGCGGCGGGATCGGCATTGGCGAGGCTGCCGCCAATCGTGCCGCGATTGCGCGTCTGCGGATGCCCGACCATGCGCAGCCCCTTGGCGAGAAGCGGCAGGCGGCGGGCAAGCGCGGGGTCGGCGAGCGCATCGGCCTGGCGCGTGGCGGCGCCGATTGCGAGGCTTTGCGTCTCGTCCGCGATGCCCTGAATGTCGGCGATGCCGGCGATGTCCACGACCAGCGCCGGGCGCGCGAGCCGCATGGCGAGGAGTGGAACGAGAGTCTGGCCGCCGGCGATGATCTTGCCGTCACCCGCCGCGCCATCGAGCAGCCGGCAGGCCTCCGCAACCGATTGCGCGCGCACATAATCGAAATCGGCGGCTTTCATGGCGCTGCCCCGCCGCGATCAGTGCGAGGTGCGGCGTTTCGCCGCGGCGAAACGCCCGAGCGGCGCCGAAAGAGCTTCGGCCACGGGACGGAATTTTGTCATCACGATCAACCTTTATTGCACGGCGACGGAGCGCCCTCAACCCTTGTCGGGCCAGCGCGGCGCGAGGCAAATATGCTCGGGACGCACCCCGACGCCGATCAGCCTCGCCATCAGCCGCCGCAGCACCGGGAAGCGCTGCATAAGCCGCATCGGCAGCGGCACGCGAACCGCGCCCGACGCGCCGAGCGCACGCGACAGAACACGCTTTTGCACCGCGACCTGAAAGGCTTGCGTCACGCGCATCGGCCAGGTGCGCCGGCGCTGCACCCGCGCGAGATCGGCCTCGCAGAGCTGGCGCGCGGCGAGCGGCCCGGCCAGAAGATTGGCGGCCGCGACGGCGTCCTGAATGGCGAGATTGATGCCGACCCCGCCGACCGGCGACATGGCATGCGCCGCATCGCCGATACAAAGAAGGCCGGGCCGATGCCAGCGCTTCAAGCGGTTCACCTGAACGGTGAGGAGCTTGATCTTCTGCCAATCATCGAGCGCGGCGACGCGGTCGGCGACATAGGGCGCGAGCGCGGCAATGCGCGCGCGGAACTCCGCGATGCCGCGCGATTGCACGGCTTCGAGCGTGCCCTTCGCAATCACATAACCGAATTGCCACGCCGTGCCGCGATCGATCGCAATGAGAATCCGTCCCGCATCGAAACGGCCCATCGTTTCGTCGGGATCGCTGGGGCGGCGCGGCAAATCGAACCACAGCACATCCATCGGCGCGCCGATCTCGTCCACCGCGAGGCCGGCGCGCTCGCGCATCAGCGAGGAGCGGCCATCGGCGGCGATGACCAGATCGGCCCTGATCTCGAGTGGTCCATGCGGCGATACGCCCGTCACCCCGGCGATGCGCCCGCCCTCCTCGATGAGGCCCGTCGCCTCGGTCCGCATCTTCAGCGCGAAGGTCGGATAGTGGGCGCCGCGCCGCGCGAGGAAATCGAGGAAATTCCATTGCGGCATGAAAGCGATATAGGGACAGCGCAGCTTCAGATGCGAGAACTCGGCCATGGTGATGGTGGTGTCGCCGATCTGCGCCGAAAGGGTTCTCGCCTCTTGATGCGGCAGGGCGAGGAACGCGTCGAGCGCGCCCAATTCGTGCATCACTTCGAGGGTCGAGGGATGGATCGTGTCGCCGCGAAAATCGCGCAGGAAATCGGCGTGCTTTTCGAGGACGACCACATCGACGCCGGCGCGCGCCAGCAACACGCCCACCATCACGCCGGCGGGGCCCCCGCCCACGACGCAGCATCGCACCGAGATGTTCTGCATGTGCCTCCCCACGCGATTGTGAGCCGGGCCATGGGCCGGATCAAGCGCCGCTGCCCTTGCGAAACGCGCAGCGATCCCGCAATCTGGCGCCATCGCAAAACCGGCCACGCCGAATGCGCGGCGAGAGGGGAGCAAGTATGATCAAGATGACGGAACAGATACGAAACCTGCTGAATTCAGCGCTGGCCGACGGCACGCCGTGCCTCGTCGGGACCTCGACCAAGGACGGGCATCCGCAAATCAGCCCCAAGGGCAGCGTCGTCGCCTTCAACGACGACACGCTGTGCTATTGGGAGCGCAGCGGGCGCAGCGCCTTGAAGCGGGTGAGCGAGAACCCGCATGTCGTCGTGTTCTTTCGCAATGCCGCACGCGCCAAAGAAATTCCGTATCGCGGCGGCGTGATGCGCTTTTACGGCGATGCGCGCGTGCTGACCGACGGCGCCGATCGCGACAAGGTGTGGGAGCTGATCCCCGAGGCCGAGCGCAAGCCCGATCCCGAGAAGAAGGGCGCCGCCGTGCTCGTCCGCCTCGACCGGATCGAGGAAATCTCCGGCAACATCATCATGCAGCGCGACTGAGCCCGGCGCGCCCGACCGCGGCTCAAGCCTCGGCCGAGCGTGGGCTCTGCCGCTCGGTGATGAATTCGAGGAGGGCCGGCGTGCCCTCCTTGGTCTTTTCGACCGCGCGCTTGATCGCCGGAACGATGGCTTGAGGCTCGGTCACGCGCTCGCCCCAGGCGCCGAGCGCGCGCGCGAAATCGGCGTAATTGCCGCCGATGTCGGTCGAGCGATAGGTGTCGGTCGAGTATTTCATCACGTTGAGCTCGGCCGCCATCACCGAGTTGTTGAAGAGGATCGAGAGGATCGGCAGCTTCGCACGCACCGCCGTCTCGATATCCATGCCAGTGAAGCCGATCGCGGCATCGCCCCAGACATTGATGCAGAGCTTGTCCGGCGCGGCAAGCTTCGCGCCCATGGCAAGGCCGAGGCCATAACCCAGCTGTGTGCTCTTGCCCCAGCCGAGATAGGAGTGCGGCGTCTTCGATACCCAGAAGGGCACGAGCTGATCGCGCGGGCTGCCCGAATCATGCGTGACGATGGTGTTGGCGACATCGACCGTCTGCATCAGTTCCCAGATCACGCGATAGGGCGAGAGCGGCGTTGAATTGGAGGTGAGGCGCGGCATCCATTCGCCGAGCCATTCCTCTTTCGCCGCGCGAATCTCGCCCATGACCGAGGCGAGCCGGCCGCGCGGCTTGCCGTGCAGCCGGTCGCGCAATTCCGCGAGCAGCGCATCGAGCGCCAGCCCGGCATCGCCGATGAGCGCATGCGCGCTGGCAATGTCCTTGTTGATGTCGGCGGGATCGAGCGTCAGATGCACCATGGTCTTGCCCTTGGGCATCTGCATGTTGAAGGGCGTCGCAGTCCAGCTGCAGCCGACGCCGAAGATCAGATCGGCCTTTTGCAGCATGCGGTGGAATTGCCGCGAATGGGTGGTGCTGCCGGCGCCAAGAGCCAAGGGATGCGTCTCATCGAAGGCGCTCTTGCCGGGATTGCTGGTGCCGACCGGCGCTTCGAGCAACTCGGCCAAATCCCGAAGCTGCGTCCAAGCCCTCGCATAGTGCACGCCTTGGCCGGCGAAGATCACCGGCCGCTCGGCTTTGAGCAACGCTTCGGCCACGGCGGAGACCGCACGCGGGTCGGGCGCGAATTTGAGCCGCGGCGTCTTTTGATAGATCAGCGGCTCCGGCACCTCCTCGGTCCAGAGATCGACCGGGATTTCGACCATCGCCGGACCGGGCCGGCCGTTCTTCGCCTGGGTGAAGGCGCGGCGCATCGCGTCGGGCACGGCGGAGGGCACCGTCACCTGCTCGACCGATTTGGTGACGTTGCGGAAATTGACCGCGGCGCTGAAATTGGGTTTGACGCCGGCCTGGGCGCGCGGATGACCCGCCGGGATCACCACGAGCGGCACGGATTCGGCAAAGGCCTGCGCCACGCCGCCAAAGGCGTTCTCGGTGCCCGGCCCCTGCTGCATGGCGAAGACACCGACGCGGTCGCCGCAGGTGACGCGCCCCAGCGCATCCGCCATATGCACGCCGGTGCGCTCCTGGCGCACCAGGATCGGACGGATGCCGGATTCGGCTGCCGACTCGATCAAGCCGTTGCGCGGATAGCAGACGAGATCGGTGACGCCCTCGCGCTTCAAGATTTCGGCAATCGCGGCGTTGACCTTCATGGCGACTCTCTTTCTTGCGTTAAACCGTCATTCCCGCACAAGGGATGATGAAGAGGGAGGGGCTCGTCGGCTCACGACCTATTCCGCCGCCGGGCGAGCGGCGCGGCGCTTTTCCTTCCACTCGGCAAGGCGCGGCTCGAGCTTGAAGAGCCTCAGCGCATTGCCGCCCAAAATGTTGCGCTTGGCCTCCTCCGACAGGAACGGCAGATCGTAGATCGTCGCGGGCAAATCCGTATCCCAATGCGGATAGTCGGAGGAATAGCAGAGCTGCGTTTCGG
>Ga0207707_10001154_pt1 | contig 25064 bp, 23 predicted proteins | sample KBSC83BmetaG_FD_184336 | JGI IMG/M metagenome (GOLD analysis project Ga0207707, IMG submission 184336) | Corn rhizosphere microbial communities from Kellogg Biological Station, Michigan, USA - KBS C8-3B metaG (SPAdes) (version 2) | ecosystem: Host-associated > Plants > Roots > Rhizosphere ... | reverse complement strand
CCTGCCCGAGGACGCGCTCGACCGCGCCTACGCGGCGCTGGCACCCTACGAAGCGCGTTTCCCGGTCGCGTCGTTCCAGCTCTTCGAGCAGGACGCCGCGGACCGCTGGGTCGTGCGGCAGGACTACCTGCTGGCCGGTTGAACGACGAGGACCCGGCACGTGGACGTGCCGGGCCCTCGGACGAGACGGAAGGTCAGATCGCGCGGACCTGGTCGGCCTGCGGACCCTTCTGCCCCTGCGTCACCTCGAACTCCACGCGCTGACCCTCGTCGAGGGACTTGTAGCCGTCCGCCTGGATGGCGGTGTAGTGAACGAAGACGTCAGCGCCGCCGTCGACGGCGATGAAGCCGTAGCCCTTCTCGGCGTTGAACCACTTCACGGTGCCTTGTGCCACTGCCAACCCCTGGGTCTCGATATCCGGAACCCGCAGGCCGGGCACCGGCGTCGCTCCACGTCCGGAGCCGACTAGCCACGCACCATACCGCCCGGCTCGCGCCCGTGAAGGGCGTTGTTCACAAAGGGGGCAAGCTGTAGCGACGGCGCCGCCGGGTGGCCGATCGGCGCAGCCACGAGCCGATGAGAAGCACCACCGCGCTCACCCCGAGCCCGATGGGCAGCGCGCCGAGACCGCCGCCGCTCTGCGCCGCCGCGCTCGTGCGGACCGGTGCCGCGTGCAGGGCCGCGGTGGCGCGGGTGCGGTCGGGCTGGGGGTCGACGAGCTGGCCGACCGGCTGCACGTGCCCGATCGCCGCGAACCCCCAGTCGAGCAGCCGCTCGGCTTCCTTCCAGACCGAGGGTGCGGCGTGCATGAGCGTCACGACCAGCGTGTGACCGTTGCGGGTGGCGGCTCCGACGAACGTCGCCTGCGCGGCCACCGTGTAGCCGTTCTTGATGCCGATGGCGCCGGGGTAGTTCGTCAGCAGCCGGTCGTGGGTGTAGATGTCGATCGTCTTGCCGGCCGGCGCGCTGACCGCCGAGTGCACGATGGCCACGTAGGACCGGAAGTCGGGCAGCGCCATCGCCGCACGAGCGATCAGCGCCAGGTCGTAGGCCGAGCTGGTCTGGCCCGGCGCGTCGAGCCCGCTCGGCGTGCCGGCGTGGGTGTCGTAGGCCCGCAGCTTCTGCGCCTCGGCGTTCATCAGCGCGAGCGTCTTCGGGATGCCGCCGGCCGCGGTGGCCAGCGTGTCGGCGGCATCGTTGGCCGAGACCACGAGCATCGCCGTGAACAGCTGGCGCACCGGGTAGCCCATGGTGTCGACGAGCCCGACCTTGCTGCCGTCGACGGCGATGTCGTCGTACGTCGGTCTGACGACGGTGTCGGGGTCGAGCAGCGGGATCAGGGTGAGCGCAGTCAAGGTCTTCAGCGTGCTCGCCGGCAGGTAGCGCCCGTGCGGATCGCGGGCGGCGAGCACGGCGCCGGAGTCGAGGTCGGCCACCAGCCACGAGCTCGCGGTGAGGTCCGCAGGCACCGGCGGCGCTCCCGGGTCGGAGTCGACCACCATGCCGTGGGAGGCGAGCGCGGGACCGCCGACCGCTGGCTGGTCGCTGCCTGGTGCGGCGTGCGCCGCGGGACCGACGAAGACGATCCCGGTCAGGCAGGCCAGCGCGAGGACGGCGACGGCGAGGGCAGCAGGGAGCTGTCGAGCCAGGCGCATGGTGACGGCAGGCTACCGGTGGTGTCGCGACGGTCGCGGGCGCACACGCCCGGGCGGGGGAAATGCCCCATATCGAGCGGGCGCGTGGCCGGTTCACCTTGCCCGACTAGCATCGCCGGCATGGCAACCGAGGGTGCGCGCGCCGCGGAGTCGGGGTTCCCCATCGAGCCGGTCTACGGCCCCGACGCGCTGTCCGGCTGGGACCCCGAGCAGCGGCTCGGTCGCCCCGGCGCCTACCCGTTCACGCGCGGCGTCTACGCCTCGATGTACACCGGCCGCCCCTGGACGATGCGGCAGTACGCCGGCTTCGGCACGGCCCGCGAGTCCAACCAGCGTTACCACCAACTGATCGAGGCGGGCACGACCGGCCTGTCGGTGGCGTTCGACCTGCCGACGCAGATGGGCTACGACTCCGACGACCCGGTCGCCCACGGCGAGGTCGGCAAGGTCGGCGTCGCGATCGACTCGATCGACGACATGCGGGTGCTCTTCGACGCGATCCCGCTCGGCGAGGTCTCGACGTCGATGACGATCAACGCCCCGGCCGCACTGCTGCTGCTGCTCTACCAGCTGGTGGCCGAGGAGCAGGGCGTGCCCGCCGACAAGCTCACCGGCACGATCCAGAACGACGTGCTCAAGGAGTACATCGCGCGGGGCACCTACATCTTCCCGCCCAAGCCGTCCCTGCGGATGATCAGCGACATCTTCGCCTACTGCGCGAAGGAAGTGCCGCGCTGGAACACGATCTCGATCTCCGGCTACCACATGGCCGAGGCGGGTGCGACGCCCGTGCAGGAGGTTGCGTTCACGCTGGCCGACGCCAGGTCCTACGTGCAGGCGGCCCTCGACGCCGGCCTGGCGGTCGACGACTTCGCACCCCGGCTGTCGTTCTTCTTCGTCGCGCGCACGACGCTGCTCGAGGAGGTCGCGAAGTTCCGCGCGGCCCGGCGCATCTGGGCGCGGATGATGCGCGAGGAGTTCGGCGCGCAGGACCCGAAGTCGCAGATGCTGCGCTTCCACACGCAGACGGCGGGCGTGCAGCTCACCGCGCAGCAGCCCGAGGTCAACCTCGTCCGGGTGGCCGTGCAGGGGCTCGCCGCCGTCCTCGGCGGCACCCAGTCGCTGCACACCAACTCCTACGACGAGGCGATCGCGCTGCCGACCGAGAAGGCCGCGCGCCTCGCGCTGCGCACCCAGCAGGTGCTCGCCTACGAGACCGACGTCACGGCCACCGTCGACCCCTTCGCCGGCTCTTATGCCGTCGAGGCGATGACCGACGAGGTGGAGGCCGGCGTCCTCGAGCTGATGGCGAAGGTCGACGAGCTAGGCGGCGCGGTGGCCGCGATCGAGAAGGGCTTCCAGAAGGCGGAGATCGAGCGGTCGGCCTACGCCGTCGCGCAGGAGATCGAGCGCCAGGAGCGCACGGTGGTCGGCGTCAACCGGTTCGCCGTGCAGGACGAGGAGGCCTACGAGCCGCTGCGCGTCGATCCCACGATCGAGGCCGAGCAGTGCCGCCGGCTCGAGCAGCTGCGGCGTGACCGCGACAACGACGAGGTACGCCGGCTGCTCGTCGACCTGCAGAAGGCCGCGACCGGCAGCGACAACGTCCTCTACCCGATGCGCGACGCGCTGCGCGCCCGGGCCACCGTCGGCGAGGTCTGCCACGCGCTGCGCGAGATCTGGGGGACCTACCGCCCGGCGGACGCCTTCTGACCGAGGCGATCCGCGTCGGCGCCGGCGGCTGCCGGTGCCGACGGGCCGCCGGCAAGGGGACGGTCTACGACGGGGCGTGCGTCGTCAGCTGGCGGGCGGCCTCGATCAGGCTGCCGGACAGCGACGGGTAGATCGAGAACGTGTGCGCCAGCTGGTCGACGGTCAGCGAGTGCTGCACGGCCATCGACACCGGGAGGATCAGCTCGCTGGCCCGGGCCGAGACCACCACGCCGCCCAGTACCGTGCCGGTGCCGGGCCGGGCGAACAGCTTGACGAACCCGTCGTCCAGTCCCTGCATCTTCGCCCTGGGGTTCGTCGCGAGCGGCAGTTTGACCGTGCGCGCCGGAATGCCGCCCACGTCGGGTTCCCCCTCGGCGAGGCCGACCGTGGCGATTTCCGGGTCGGTGAAGACGTTGGCGGCCACCGTCGACAGCCGCAGCGGGGTGACCGCCTCGCCCAACGCGTGCCAGACCGCGATGCGGCCCTGCATGGCGGCGACGGATGCCAGCGGGAGCACGCCCGTGACGTCGCCGGCGGCGTAGACGCCGGGCGCGGTGGTGCGGCTGACCCGGTCGACCTGGACGTGGCCGCCCGCGCCGAGTGCGACGCCCACGTCCGGGAGGCCGAGCCCGTCGGTGTTGGGGGTGGACCCCACCGCCATCAGCGCGTGGCTGCCCTCGATCGTGCGGCCGTCCTCGCACTTCACGACGACGCCGTCGGCGGTGCGCTCGACGCTCGCCGCCCGCGCCTGCTTCACGATCGTCATGCCGCGGCGCGTGAACACCCGCTCGAGCAGCAGCGCCGCGTCGGCGTCCTCGCTCGGCATCACCCGGTCGCGGCTCGACACCCACGTCACGTGCACGCCCATCGCCTGGTAGGCATTGGCGAACTCCGCGCCCGTGACGCCGGAGCCGACGACGACGAGGTGCTCGGGCAGCTCGGTGAGGTCGTAGACCTCTCGCCACGACAGGATCCGCTCGCCGTCCGGCTCGGCGCCGGGCAGCACGCGCGGCGAGGCGCCGGTAGCCACGATGACCGCATCGGCGCCGATGCCGCGCTCGCGCCGCTCCGCCGTACGCACCACGACTCGGCCGTTGCCGACCAGCCGGCCGCTGCCCTCGATGATCTCGACGCCCTCCCGTGCCAGCCGGGCGGTGATGTCGGCCGACTGCGCCGCCGCGAGCCCCTTGACCCGCTCGTTGACCTGCCGCAGGTCGAGCCTGGGCTGGGTGCCCTCGGGCAGCGTCACGCCGAGTCGCGGCGCGCCGGCGAACGCGGTCAGCGTGTCGGAGGTGGCGATCAGCGTCTTCGACGGCACGCAGTCGCGGAGCACGCAGGCGCCGCCGATGCCGTCGCTGTCGACGACCACGACCTCGGCGTCGAGCTGCGCGGCCATCAGGGCCGCTTCGTAGCCGGCGGGGCCGCCTCCGACGATCGCGATACGCACGTAGCGCATTGTTGCCCACGACACGGCGCGCGGCCGGGACCGGAAGTTCGGGTCTCGCAACTTAGGCTCGGGGGGTGAGCCTGTATGCCGCCTACGGGTCCAACCTGGACCCCGACCGGATGCGGTTCTACTGCCCCCACTCGCCGTGCCGGGGCAGCGGTTGGGTCGAGGGCTGGCGGCTCACGTTCGGCGGCGAGGACTACGGCTGGGAGGGCGCGCTGCCGACCGTCGTCGAAGACCCGATGTCGACCGTGTTCGTCATGGTCTACGAGGTCAGCCACGAGGACGAGGAACGGTTAGACCAGTGGGAGGGTGTCGACATCGGGCTCTACCGCAAGCTGCGGCTGCGGGTGCACATGCTCGACGGCGACGTGCTGACCTGGCTCTACGTGCTCGACGCCTACGAGGGCGGGCTGCCGTCGGCGCGCTACCTCGGGCTGCTCGCCGACGCGGCCGAGCGTGCGGGCGCTCCCGACGACTACGTCGCAGACCTCAGGTCACGCCCCTGCCGCACCGTCGGCCCCACGGCTACCGAGATCGAGTAGCAGCCGAGCCGGCGCCCGTCAGTCGGTGATCTCGCAGATCACGGCGCCGCTCGTCACCGACGCGCCGACCTCGGCGGCGAGCTTGCTCACCGTGCCGGCCTTGTGCGCGTTGAGCGGCTGCTCCATCTTCATCGCCTCGAGGACGACGACCAGCTGACCGGCCTCGACCGTGTCGCCGTCGGAGACCGCGACCTTGACGATCGTGCCCTGCATCGGTGAGGTCAGCGAGTCGCCGCCGGCCGCCGGGCCCCCCGAGGAGCGCTGGCGCTTCGGCGCCGACCGCTTGGCCGGCCCGGCGCCCGCGCCGATGCTGCCCAGGCCCGCGGGCAGCACGACCTCGAGCCGGCGCCCGCCCACCTCGACCGTGACCCGGTCGCGCTCGGCCGGCTCCGGGGTCTCGGCGGCGCCGGCGTAGGGCGGCACCGTGTTGTCCCACTCGGTCTCGATCCAGCGGTTGTGCACGGTGAACGGCTCGGAGGTGAACGCCGGGTCCCGCACCACCGCCCGGTGGAACGGGATGACCGTCGGCATGCCCCCGACCTCGAACTCGTCGAGCGCCCGCCGGGCCCGCTCGAGCGCCTCCTTGCGGTCGGCGCCGCGCACGATGAGCTTGGCGAGCATCGAGTCGAAGTTGCCGCCGATCACGTCGCCGGCCTCGACCCCGGAGTCGAGGCGTACGCCGGGACCCTCGGGCACCCGCCACGACGTGACCGTCCCCGGCGCCGGGAGGAAGTTGCGGCCGGCGTCCTCGCCGTTGATGCGGAACTCGATCGCGTGCCCGCGCGGCTCCGGGTCGGTGAACGCCAGCGCCTCGCCGTCGGCGATCCGGAACATCTCGCGGACCAGGTCGACCCCGGCCGTCTCCTCGGTGACCGGGTGCTCGACCTGCAGCCGGGTGTTGACCTCGAGGAAGGAGATCGAGCCGTCCTGCCCGACGAGGAACTCACAGGTGCCGGCGCCGACGTAGCCGGCCTCCTTGCAGATCCGGCGGCTCGCCTCGTAGAGGGTCTCGCGCTGCGCGGCGGTGAGGAACGGCGCGGGTGCCTCCTCGACGAGCTTCTGGTAGCGGCGCTGCAGCGAGCAGTCGCGGGTGCCGACGATGACGACGTTGCCGTGCGTGTCGGCGAGGATCTGGGTCTCGACGTGCCGTGGCCTGTCGAGGTAGCGCTCGACGAAGCACTCGCCCCGGCCGAACGCCCCCTCGGCCTCGCGCACCGCCGACTCGTAGAGGTCGCCGACGTTGTCGCCCTCGCGGGCGACCTTGAGCCCGCGGCCGCCGCCGCCGAACGCCGCCTTGATGGCGATCGGGAGGCCGTGCTGCTCGACGAACGCGAGCACCTCCTCGACCCCGGACACCGGGTCGGGGGTGCCGGGGGTGAGCGGGGCGCCGACCTTCTGCGCGAGGTGGCGGGCCTGCACCTTGTCGCCGAGCAGCCGGATCGCGTCGGGCGGTGGGCCGATCCAGGTGAGGCCGGCGTCGAGGACCGCCTGAGCGAAGTCAGCGTTCTCGGAGAGGAAGCCGTAGCCGGGGTGTACGGCGTCGGCGCCGCTCTGGTCGGCCGCGGCGAGGATCTTCGTGATGTCGAGATAGGACTCGCGCGGCGTGTTGCCGCCCAGGGCGAACGCTTCGTCGGCGAGGCGTGCGTGCAGCGCGTCGCGATCGGGATCGGCGTAGACCGCGACGCTGCCGAGACCGGCGTCACGGCACGCGCGGATCACGCGGACGGCGATCTCGCCCCGGTTGGCGATCAGGACCTTGCGCACGAGTGCCCTCTCGGTTCTCGTCGTGACGGGCGGCGGGCCGAGTCTACGGACCGTCGCCGCGCCGGCTGCTGCCAGCCGGTCACCCGTCGGTTACGCGGTCGGCTACCAGTTGGCCCGGGTACGCGCGCCGCGCTCGAGCCCGGAGGCCACCCAGCGCGAGAGCCGGAGTGAGGATTCCTCCGGCGGGGCGGCGGCCCTCGCCCGGGCGGCGACGACCGCCACCAGCGCGGCCAGCTCTTCCGGCGTGGGGGTGCCCTTGACGACTCGAAGCACGGGCTCGGACTCGCTCACAGCGGGATGTTGCCGTGCTTCTTGGGCGGCAAGGATTCGCGCTTGGTGCGCAGCTGGCGCAGCGCGCGAATCACCTCTCGCCGGGTGTCGGAAGGTCGGATCACCGCGTCGACGTAGCCACGCTCGGCGGCCAGGTAGGGCGTCGCGAAGTGGTCGGTGTACTCCGCGATCAGCGTCGCTCGCTCGGCCTCGGGATCGTCGGCTGCCGCGATGCGCCGGCGGTGGATGATGTTGACCGCGCCCTGCGCGCCGACGACCGCGATCTCCGCCGACGGCCAGGCCAGGTTGATGTCGGCCCGCAGGTGCTTGGAGCCCATGACGACGTAGGCCCCGCCGTAGGCCTTCCGCGTGATCACCGTGACCTTGGGCACGGTGGCCTCCGAGTAGGCGAAGATCAGCTTCGCTCCGCGGCGGATGATGCCCTCCCACTCCTGGTCGGTGCCGGGCAGGAAGCCGGGCACGTCGACGAACGTCACGACCGGCACGTTGAACGCGTCACAGGTGCGCACGAACCGCGCCGCCTTCTCGGAGGCGTCGATGTCGAGGGTGCCGGCGAACGCCATCGGCTGGTTGGCGACGATGCCGATCGAGCGGCCGTCTATGCGACCGAAGCCGCAGACCATGTTCTGCGCGAAGTGCGCGTGGACCTCGAGGAACTCGCCGTCGTCGAGCACGTGCTCGATGACCGTGTGCATGTCGTAGGGCTGGTTGGACGAGTCGGGGATGAACGTGTCGAGCGCGGTGTCGGGCTCCAGCGACTCGAGGTCCTCGCCGGCGTAGCCGGGCGGCTCCTCCATGTTGTTGCTCGGCAGGTAGGCGAGCAGCGCCCGGGTCAGCTCGAGGCAGTCGGCCTCGTCGTGGGCCATGAACTGCGCGACGCCGGACTTCGTGTTGTGGGCCCGCGCGCCGCCGAGGTCCTCGAACGTGACGTCCTCGCCGGTGACCGTCTTGATGATGTCGGGGCCGGTGATGAACATGTAGGACGTCTGGTCGACCATCAGCGTGAAGTCGGTGATCGCCGGCGAGTAGACGTGGCCGCCCGCGCAGGCGCCCATGATCAGCGAGATCTGCGGGACGACGCCGGACGCCATCGTGTTGCGGTAGAAGATCTCGCCGTAGAGGCCGAGGGAGACCACGCCTTCCTGGATCCGGGCGCCCGCTCCCTCGTTGATGCCGACGATCGGGCAGCCCGTCTTCAGCGCCAGGTCCATGATCTTGACGATCTTCTCGCCGTAGACCTCGCCGAGGCTGCCGCCGAAGACCGTCGCGTCCTGGCTGAACACGCAGACCGGCCGGCCCTCGACCGTGCCGTAGCCGGTCACGACACCGTCGCCGAACGGCCGCCTGTACGGCAGCCCGAACTCCTGCGCCCGGTGCCGCACCAGCGCATCGGTCTCGACGAACGACCCGGGGTCGAGCAGAGCCTCGATCCGCTCGCGGGCGGTCATCTTGCCCTGCTCGCGACGCTTGGCGACGGCTTTCTCGTCGAGGTGCACGGCCTCGGCGTTGCGGGCCTCGAGGTCGGCGAGCCTGCCGGCGGTGGTGTGGATGTCGGGGGACTGCTCCTGCGGCGCTGCGGACATGGCGGCAAGCCTAGAGGCGCCCGTGAATAGTCTCGCCGGGTGACGGTCGGGCCGGGTGCGGTCGCGCGAGACGCGGCCGCCGGGGAGATCCCCGCGGAGCTGCGCCGCGACGTGCGCCTGCTCGGCGACGCTCTCGGCCAGGTGCTGACGGAGAGCGGGGGCGCCGACCTGCTCGCCGACGTCGAGCGGCTGCGGCAGGCGGTCATCGCCGCGCGCGCGGGGGGCGATCCCGACGAGCCGGTCCGGGTCGCGTCGGCGTACGACGACGAGCGGGCCGAGGACGTGGCCCGCGCGTTCACGGCCTACTTCCAGCTCGTCAACCTCGCGGAGGAGCGGCAGCGGGTGCGCGCCTTGCGGGCGCGCCCGGCGGACGACCCGCGGCCTGACTCGTTCGCCGGCGTCGCCACGCGGCTCGATGCCGCGTCGCTGGACGAGGCGCTGGCCGGCTTGCGCGTGCACCCGGTGCTGACCGCCCATCCGACCGAGGCCCGCCGGCGGGCGGTGCAGGCGGCCGTACGCCGCATCGGTGCGCAGCTCGACCGCTTCGACGACCCGCGGCTGGGGCCGCTGGAGGTGGCCGACGCCCGCCGCCGGCTGCTGGAGGAGATCACCACGCTCTGGCGCACCGCGCAGCTGCGTCGGGTGCGACCCGGACCGCTGGACGAGGTCCGGGCGGCGATGGCGGTCTTCGACGACACGCTGTTCACGATGGTGCCGGCGGTCTACCGGGAGTTCGAGCTGGCGCTGTCCGGCGAGGCTGCGGGGGCGTCGCCCCCGCGGGTGCCCGCCTACCTGCGCTACGGGTCGTGGATCGGCGGCGACCGCGACGGCAACCCGCACGTCACCGCCACGATCACCCGGCAGGCGATGGAGATCCAGGCCGATCACGTGCTCCGGGCGCTAGCGACCGCGGCGACCCGGATCGGGCGCACCCTGACCCTCGACGCCGGCACCACCCCACCGGACGACAGGCTGCGGGCGGCGCTGCAGCGCGCCGCCGACGCACATCCGGACCTGCTTGCCGAGCTCGCGACGACCTCGCCCGGCGAGCCGCACCGGCAGTGGCTGCTGCACGCCGCCGCCCGCATCACCGCAACCCGCACCCGCGACGCCGACCTCGCCTACCGCAGCGCCGACGAGCTGCTCGCCGACCTGCGGCTGCTGCAGGACTCGCTGGCGCAGGCCGGCGCACTGCGATCGGCGTACGGCGAGGTGCAGCACCTGCTCTGGCAGGTCGAGACGTTCGGCTTCCACCTGGCCGGCCTCGAGGTGCGCCAGCACTCCGACGTGCACCGGTCGGCGCTCGCGGCCCTCGGCGTGGCCTACGAGGTCGGCGCTCTGGACGTGGCGGCCTGTGCCGCCGACGTCCGGGAGACCGACGACCCGACGGCGACCGAGGTGCTCGCCACGCTGCGGACGATGGCCGCCCTGCAGGACCGCTGGGGGGTCGAGGCCTGCCGCCGCCACGTCGTCAGCTTCACCCGCTCCGCCGCAGACCTCGTCGCGGTGCGGGCGCTGGCCCGACTCGCGGTCGGGGCGAGGCCGCTGGTCATCGACGTCGTGCCGCTGTTCGAGACGCAGGACGACCTGCGGCACGCGGTCGACGTCCTCGACGAGTGGCTGCCGCTGCCCTCGACGCAGACGTGGCTCGACTCGACCGGGGGCCGGGTCGAGGTCATGCTCGGCTACTCCGACTCCGCCAAGGACGTCGGCCCGGTCAGCGCGACGCTGTCGTTGTACGACGCGCAGGGTGCGCTCGCCGGCTGGGCGGACCGGCACGGCCTGGCGCTCACGCTCTTCCACGGTCGTGGCGGGGCGCTCGGCCGCGGCGGTGGGCCGGCGGGTCGCGCGGTGCTGTCGAGCGCGCCGCGGTCGGTCGCCGGCCGGTTCAAGGTCACCGAGCAGGGCGAGGTGATCTCCGCCCGCTACGGCCACGCGCCGATCGGAGTTCGCCACGTCGAGCAGGTGACGAGCGCCGTGCTGCTCGCCTCGACCGCCGACGTCGAGCGCCGCACCGCCGACGCGGCGGCCCGCTTCAGTGGACTGGCCCGGCGGATCGGGGACGCGGCGCGGTCGGCGTACCGCTCGCTGGTCGAGACCGAGGGCTTCGCCGACTACGTCGCGCGGGTGAGCCCGCTCGAGGAGCTCGGCGAGCTGCAGATCGGGTCACGGCCGTCGCGGCGGCGCACCGGTGGCGGACTCGAGACGTTGCGGGCGATCCCGTGGGTGTTCGCCTGGACGCAGACGCGAGCCAACCTGCCGGGGTGGTACGGCCTCGGCACCGGCTTCGAGGCCGCGGCGGCGGACGGGATTGCGGAGCTGCAGGCGGCTTACGCCGAGTGGCCGCTGTTCGAGTCGATGATCGACAACGTCGAGATGAGCCTGGCCAAGGCCGACCGGGCGATCGCGCAGCGCTACCTCGCCCTGGGCGCCCGGCCCGACCTCACCGCGCAGATCCTCGAGGAGTACGACCGCACGGTGCGGATGGTCTTCGCGGTGACCGGCCACGACCGGCTGCTCGCCCGGCGGCGGGTGCTCTCCCGCGCCGTCGACCTGCGCAACCCGTACGTCGACGCGCTCTCTCACCTGCAGCTGCGGGCACTGTCGGCATTGCGCGCCGATCCCGACGGTGCGGCCGCCGAGCCGGCGCGCCGCCTGCTGCTGCTCACGCTGGGCGGGGTGTCGGCCGGATTGCAGAACACCGGGTGAGCTCGCGCTGGAGCGATCTCGACCGCCCACCGCTGGACGGGCGCGGCCTGGCCCGTGACCTCGCAGGGACGATGTGGCGCGACCTGCGCGTCGTCGAGGAGTCGGAGTCGACGAACGCCGACGTCGCCGCGGCGGCCCGCGCCGGCGCGCCGGAAGGGCTCGTCGTGGTGGCCGAGCGGCAGACCGCGGGGCGGGGCCGGCTCGGGCGGACGTGGACGTCGCCGCCGCGCGCCGGCCTGACCTTCTCGGTACTGCTCCGCCCGCAGGTGCCCCCGCCGCGGCGGAGTCTCGTGCCGCTGCTCGCCGGGCTTGCCGTGGCGGAGGCCGTGACCGCGATCGGGCGCCTCGACGTGCGGCTCAAGTGGCCCAACGACCTGCTCGACGCCGCCGGGGGGCGCAAGCTGGCCGGGATCCTGGCCGAGGCTGTCGCGCTGCCGGATGGTGACGCGGTCGTCGTCGGCACCGGCCTGAACGTGACCACGCGCGCCGACGAGCTGCCCGACGAGCGGGCCGGTTCGCTGCTGCTCGCCGGCGCCGCAGTGACCGACCGCACCTCGCTGCTCAAAGAGCTGCTGCGCGCCTTCGACCGCCGCTACATCGCGTGGGTGCGGGCCGCGGGCTCCGCGGAGTCCGTGCTGCCGGCCTACCGCGAGGTCTGCGAGACGATCGGCCGGCGGGTGCGGCTGGAGCTGCCCGCCGGCGCGCACGTCGTCGGCACGGCCACCTCCGTCGACGACGACGGGCGGCTGCGGTTGCGCACCGACGACGGGGCCGAGCAGTCGTGGGCGGCCGGCGACGTCGTGCACCTACGCCCGGAGGGCTAGCGGGCGCGCCACGTGGTCCTTGTTCACCAGCAGGTTGCGCAGGCCCTGAGGCATGGCGGCCACGGCCGACTGGAGGCCTTTCGCGTCGTCGGCGAGAGCGCCCGCAGTCTTGAACGGGCAGGATGGTGCCGTGCGCTGGCTCGACACCGACGAGCAGGTCGTCATGGACCTGCACCCGCACGCCAAGCGGTTGTTCTGGCCGTTCGTGCGGGTGCCGGTCATCGCCGGGCTGTCGGCCTTCGGCGCCACGGCGGTCCCGTCCGGCGACTGGCAGCGGCCGGCGCGCTGGGCGATCCTCGCGATCGCGGCCATCCTGCTAGTCGGCTGGTCGCTGCGGCCGTGGCTCGTCTGGCAGGCGACCCGCATCGTCCTGACGAACCGGCGGCTCGTCGTACGCACCGGTGTGTTGACCCGACGCGGTCGCGACGTGCTGCTGTCCCGCATCAACGACGTGTCGTTCACGCGCTCGCTCAGCGACCGGCTGTTCGGCTGCGGCACGCTGGTCGTCGAGTCGGCCGGCGAGCGCGGGCAGCTGGTGCTCGACGACGTGCCGCACGTCGAGCGGCTGCAGCTGGCGCTGCACGCGCGGATGGAGGCCGACGCCGTGGACCTCCGGCGGAGCGACGCGTGAACGACGACGACGGCGACGTCACCCGGCGCGAGCTCGAGGAGCTCGTGCTCGGTGGTCCGCGGCTCTACACCCGCGCCGAGGTGGCGGCCCGCTCCGACGTGCCGGTCGAGCTGGCGGACCGGATGTGGCGGGCGCTCGGGTTCGCCGACGTCGCCGACGACGACCGGTCGTTCACCGACAACGACGTGCAGGCGCTGCGCGAGGCCGTGGCCCTCGTCGAGGCCGGGGTCGTCGACCAGGTCACCCTGCTGGCGATGACGCGGGCCATGGGCCAGACGCTGTCGCGGCTCGCCGAGTGGCAGGTCGAGTCGGTGGCCGAGCTGATCCTGCGCCAGGGCATCGAGGTCTCCGAGCGGGACCTCTTCGAGACGGCGCGCTTCCTGCTGCCGGTTCTCGAGCGGCTGACCAGGCACGTCTGGCGGCGGCACCTGGTCGCGGTGACCGGGCGGGCCCTCGCCACCACGCCCGAGGAGCTGACCGCGCGCTCGCTCGGGGTCGGCTTCGCCGACCTCGTCGGCTTCACGTCGCTGTCGCGCCGGCTCACCGAGACCGAGCTCGCCGGGCTGGTGGAGTCGTTCGAGAGCCAGGCGGCCGACATCGTGGCGGCGCACCACGGGCGGGTCGTCAAGACCGTGGGCGACGAGATCCTGTTCGTCGCCGAGCGGCCGGTCGACGTCGCCGAGATCGGTCTGGCGCTTGCCGAGATCATCGGCGACGAAGCCGACCTGCCGCCGGTGCGCGTCGGCCTGGCGTGCGGCACCGTGCTGACCCGGCTCGGCGACGTCTATGGGACGCCGGTCAACCTGGCCAGCCGGCTGACCTCGCTGGCGCGACCCGGCACGGTGCTGGTCGACCGTGACCTCGCCTCCGAGCTCGACGGTGTCGACGGTTTCGAGCTGCGCCGGTTGCGCCGCCGCTCGGTGCGCGGCTTCGAGCACCTCGAGACCTCGCTGCTGCGCCGCGCCGGCAGCGATGGGTAGCGTCGAGTCGTGGCGGCCTACGAACACCTTCGGCTCCAGCGGCACGGGCACGTCGCCGAGCTCACCTTCGACCGGGCGGCGGCGATGAACGCGCTGTCGACCGCGATGGCCGAGGAGATGGCCGCGGCGACCGGCGACCTCGCGGCGGACGGCGACGTGCGTGCGGTGGTCCTCTCCGCCGCGGGTGACCGAGCCTTCTGCGTGGGTGCGGACCTCAAGGAGCGCAACGCCTTCAGCCAGGCCGACTTCCTGCACCAGCGCACGGTCTTCCGCCGGGCGTTCGGCGGCGTGCTGCACCTGCCCCAGCCGACGGTCGCGGCGGTCCACGGCTACGCGCTCGGCGGCGGCTGCGAGTTCGCGCTGTCCTGCGACCTCGTCGTCGCCGACGACACCGCGGTGTTCGGCCTGCCGGAGGTGACGATCGGCCTGGTGCCGGGCGGTGGCGGCACGCAGCTGGCCCTGCGCCGGCTCGGGCCCGGGCGGGCCGCCGATCTCGTGCTCACGGGGCGGCGTGTCGCCGTCGAGGAGGCCGAGAGCCTCGGCCTGGTCGACCGCCGGGTCGCCGCGGGCCGCGCGCGCGACGTCGCGCTGGAGGTGGCGCAGCAGATCGCGACGAATTCACCGGTCGCCGTCCGCGCCGCGAAACGGGCGCTGCGCAGCGGCCTCGGGCTCGACTACGCGGCCGCGATGGACGTCGAGGACGCCGCCTGGCGGACTGCGGCGTTCTCCGCCGACCGCCAGGAAGGCATCGCGGCCTTCAACGACAAGCGCCGGCCCGACTGGCCGGGGGTGTGAGCATGTCCGACCTGCCCGCGTCGATCAGCCTGCGCGAGGTCGGGCCGCGCGACGGCCTGCAGAACGAAGACCCGGTCCCCACCGAGGCGAAGGTCGCGCTGGTCGATGCGCTGTCGCGCACCGGCGTGCGCCGCATCGAGGCGGTCAGCTTCGTGCACCCCAAGGCGATCCCGCAGATGGCCGACGCCGACGCGGTGTGGGACCGGATCGAGCGCAACCCCGACGTGCGCTACTCCGCGCTCGTGCCGAACCTGCGCGGCGCGCAGCGGGCGCTGCAGGCCGGCTTCACCGAGCTCGAGGCCGTCGTCAGCGCGAGCGACACGCACAACCGCAAGAACGTCAACCGCTCCACCGAGGAGTCGCTCGACGACATCGCCCAGATCCTCGACCGCGTGCACGCGGCCGGCGGCACCTGCCAGGTCATCGTGTCGACGGCGTTCGGCTGCCCCTACGAGGGTGACGTGCCGGTGCAGCGGGTCGTCGACGTGGTCGGCCGCGCGATCCGCGACGGCGCCGACAGCGTGTCCTTCGGCGACACGACCGGCATGGGGACGCCGACCCGGGTCACCAGGCTGGTCGGCGAGCTGCGGATGGCGCACCCGGACGCGCCGCTCAACCTGCACTTCCACAACACCCGCGGCACCGGGCTCGCCAACGTGCTCGCCGCCCTCGAGCTGGGCGTCGCCGACTTCGACGCGTCGGTCGGTGGGCTCGGCGGCTGCCCCTACGCCCCCGGGGCGACCGGCAACATCGCCACCGAGGAGCTCGTGCACATGGTCGAGGACATGGGCGTCACCACCGGTGTCGACCTCGAGGCGATGATCGAGGCGGCCGCCGAGGCCGAGCGCATCGTCGGGCGCACCCTGCCCAGCCAGGTGCTGCGGGCCGGGCCGCGCACCCGCCTCGCCGGATAGCGCCGGGGCGCCAACTACCCTCCGCCCTGTGACCGACGACGTGCCGGCGCTGCGCGCCACGATCGAGAAGGGCGGCGCACCGCGCTACCACGATGCCAACGCGGACAAGGGCAAGCTCTTCGCCCGCGAGCGCATCGCGCTGCTCGTCGACGACGGGTCCTTCGTCGAGGACGGCGTCTTCGCCAACGCGCTCGCCGGCGACCTGCCGGCCGACGCCGTCGTCACCGGTACGGCGACCGTCGACGGCCGCCCGGTCGCGCTGATGGCCAACGACTCCACCGTGAAGGCCGGCTCGTGGGGTGCCCGCACGGTCGAGAAGATCATCCGCATCATCGAGACGGCCTACCGGCTGCAGGTCCCGATGGTCTACCTCGTCGACTCCGCCGGCGCGCGGATCACCGACCAGGTCGAGATGTTCCCGGGTCGCCGTGGCGCGGGGAAGATCTTCCACACCCAGGTGCGGGCCTCCGGCTCGATCCCGCAGGTGTGCGCGCTGTTCGGCCCGTCGGCCGCCGGCGGGGCCTACATCCCGGCGTTCTGCGACATCACGATCATGGTCGAGGGCAACGCGTCGATGTACCTCGGCAGCCCCCGCATGGTCGAGATGGTGGTCCGCGAGAAGACCACGCTCGAGGAGATGGGCGGGGCCCGGGTGCACTGCTCGCAGTCCGGCGTCGGGCACTACCTGGCCGCCGACGAGCGCGAGGCGATCGACGCCGTACGCCGCTACCTGTCGTACCTGCCGTCGAACTGGCAGGGCCCGCCGCCGGCGGCTGCCTCCAAGCCCGCGCCGCCGACCGACCTGCGGGCGCTGGTGCCGGAGAGCGAGCGGCAGGCGTTCGACATGCGCCGCTACCTCGGCGGGTTGCTCGACGAGGGGTCCTTCTTCGAGATCCACGCGCTGTGGGCCAAGGAGCTCACCGTCGGTTTCGGCCGCCTCGACGGCGAGGTCGTGGGGGTCGTCGCCAACAACCCGATGTTCAAGGGCGGCGTGCTGTTCGTCGACTCCGCCGACAAGGCGACGCGGTTCATCCAGCTGTGCGACGCGTTCAACGTGCCGCTGGTCTTCCTCGCCGACGTGCCGGGCTTCATGGTCGGCACCGCGGTCGAGAAGGCCGGCATCATCCGGCACGGGGCGAAGATGATCTCGGCCGTCTCCGAGGCGACGGTGCCGAAGATCTCCGTCGTGGTCCGCAAGGCCTACGGCGCCGGCCTCTACGCCATGGCCGGCCCCGGCTTCGAGCCCGACGCCTGCATCGCCCTACCGACCGCGAAGATCGCCGTCATGGGGGCGGAGGCCGCCGTCAACGCGGTCTACGCCAACAAGATCGCCGAGATCGACGACGAGGCGGAGCGCGAGCGTTACGTCGAGGGCCTGCGAGCCGAGTACGAGACCGACATCGACATCGTCCGGCTCGCCGCCGAGCTGGTCGTCGACGACATCGTCGAGCCGGAGGACCTGCGCTCGGAGCTGATCCGCCGTCTCGCCTTCGCGCGCAGCAAGGACCGGTCGTTCTCCCGCCGCCGGCACGGCGTCACGCCGGTCTGAGCGCCGGCTACGACAGCCCGGCGCGCTGCCGGGCCGCGCGGCGCCGGGTGCTGAACGACGCGCCGCTGTCCGGATAGGCCGGTGCGGGCGCGCGGTCGTCACGACGCCGCATCCGCACCAGGAAGCACAGGTCGAAGACCGCGACCGCGGCGAGGGTGACGCTGCCCGGCCAGATCCAGTGCGGGTCCTGGTAGGAGACGAGCCCGATCGTGCGGCTGGCGACGTAGCCACCGAGGATCACCGTCATGACGACGGCGCCGAACGTCCAGCCGAAGCGTTCGATCGAGCTGTTGTGGTTGGCGACCATGACGAGGATCGCGCAGCCGAGCAGGGCGATCGAGGCGAAGACGAACAGCGCGCCGAGGTAGTGCTGGTCGTAGTAGATCGTCGGCACGTACGCCAGCAGGATCGCCGTCACCACGAACAGGCAGAGTCCGGCCAGCCCGCGCAGGCCCGTGCGCACCATCGCTGCACCCTCCTCGACGTCAGCGGCTGTCGAGGTCGGTATGCCCGGAGACCCCGTGCGCATGCCGGTTCGTGCGGCTGCACCGGCGGGCCGGTTGCCGCGGTGACGTCACACCGGGGCGTTGTGCGCCGCGTCGGCGGTCGCCTCGGCGACCGGCTCGACCGGCAGGAACACCCACTGGCGGAACGACCAGAACCGCCAGACCATCCCGACGACCAGGCCGACGCCGTTCGCCGCGATGTTGTCCGCCAGCACGCTGTGGAAGCCCAGCACGTAGTGCGAGATCGCGAGGCACGTCTCGGTCAGCCCGAGACCGACGGCGGACAGCACCATGAACAGCACGTACTCCCGGCGTACGCCGGTCCGCGCCCGGTCGCGCCACGTCCAGTGCCGGTTCATGAAGTACGACGAGGTGGCCGCGAGCGACATCGAGATCGCCTTGGCGGTCAGCGGCTTCTCGCTGACGACGGCAACCCGCAGCAGGTTGAACACCGAAATGTCGAGGGCGAGGTTGACGACTCCCACGGCGCCGAACTTGGACGCCTCGCTCAGGAGGTCACCGAAACGCCGCACCGGTGCAGCGTAATGCGAGACTTTGGCCGTGGACTTCCGGTTGTCGGACGAGCACGAGGCGCTGCGCGCGACCGTCGCGGAGTTCGCCCGTGACGTGGTGGCGCCGCGCGCCGAGGAGCTCGACCGCACCGGAGAGTTCCCCTACGAGATCGTCGCCCGGATGGGGGAGATGGGCTTGTTCGGGCTGCCCTTCCCCGAGGACTACGGCGGCATGGGGGGCGACTTCTTCGCACTCTGCCTCGCCATCGAGGAGCTCGCCCGCGCGGACTCCTCCGTCGCGATCACGCTGGAGGCCGCCGTCGGGCTCGGTGCGATGCCGATCTACCGGTTCGGCAGCGAGGAGCAGAAGCGCACCTGGCTGCCGATGCTCTGCCGCGGCGAGGCGCTCGGGGCCTTCGGGTTGACCGAGCCGGGCGGCGGTTCCGACGCCGGAGCGGCGCGCACCCGGGCCGAGCTACGCGACGGCGACTGGGTGATCAACGGCACCAAGGCGTTCATCACCAACTCGGGCACCGACATCACGCGGCTGGTCACCGTCTTGTGCGTCACCGGCGAGCAGCCGGGCGGGCGCAAGGAGCTGACCTCGATCATCGTGCCGGTGCCGACCGAGGGCTTCCGCGCCTCGCGGAAGTACGACAAGGTCGGTTGGCACGCCTCCGACACCCGCGAGCTGGTCTTCGAGGACTGCCGGGTGCCCGAGGCCAACGTGCTCGGTGAGAGGGGCCGTGGCTACGCGCAGTTCCTGCAGACGCTCGACGAGGGCCGGATCGCGATCTCGGCGCTCGCCGTGGGCCTGGCGCAGGCCTGTGTCGACGAGTCGGTGAAGTTCGCCCGGGAGCGCGAGGCGTTCGGCCAGCCGATCGGCACCTACCAGTCGATCGCCTTCATGATCGCGGACATGGAGATGCGCACCCACGTGGCCCGCGCCGCCTACTACCAGGCGGCGGCCAAGCTCGCCGCCGGCGAGCCGGTGAAGAAGGAGGCCGCGATCGCGAAGCTCTACAGCTCCACGATTGCGGTCGACAACGCCCGCGCGGCGACGCAGATCCACGGCGGCTACGGGTTCATGAACGAGTACCCGGTGGCCCGGCACTGGCGCGACTCGAAGATCCTCGAGATCGGCGAGGGCACCAGCGAGGTGCAGCGCATTCTCATCGCCAGGGAGCTCGGCCTTCACCCCACGACGTCGCTGCGCGACGCCGCGGCGGCCCCGGAGAGGCGATGAGCGACCCCGTGACCGGCCTGCCCGTCGTCGGCATCGTCGGCGCGGGCCAGCTGGCCCGCATGGCGCACCAGGCGGCGATCGCGCTGGGTCTGTCCTTGCGCATCCTCGCCGACCGGCCCGACGACGGGGCCGCCCTGGTGGCCGCCGACGTCGAGGTCGGTGACTACCGCGACCGCGACGAGCTGCTGCGCTTCGCCAAGGGCTGCGACGTCGTGACGTTCGACCACGAGCACGTCCCGCCGGACCACCTGAGGGCGCTGGTGGACTCCGGTGCCGTCGTCCGCCCCGGCCCCGAAGCATTGCTGTTCGCCCAGGACAAGCGGGCCATGCGCGAGCGCCTCGGCGAGCTCGGGCTGCCGGTGCCGCGCTGGTCCGCCGACCCCGACGGGCTGCCCCGGCCCTACGTGGCCAAGGCCGTGCGCGGGGGTTACGACGGGCGAGGCGTGTGGTTCGTCGAGCCGGGTGAGCCCCTGCCCGACGTCGAGATCCTCGTGGAGGAACGGGTCCCGCTCGCCCGTGAGCTGGCCGCCGTGGTCGCTCGCCGTCCCAGCGGCGAGGTCCGCGAATGGCCGGTGGTCGAGACCGTCCAGAGCGACGGCATCTGCGTCGAGGTGATCTCTCCCGCGCCCGGTCTGGCCGCGCAGCGCGCCGCCGAGGCGCGCACGATCGCCCGCACCATCGCCGAGAGCCTGGGCGTGGTCGGCGTCTTGGCCGTCGAGCTGTTCGAGACCGCCGAGGGCCTGGTGGTCAACGAGCTGGCGATGCGGCCGCACAACTCGGCCCACTGGACGATCGAGGGTGCGCGCACCAGCCAGTTCGAGCAACACGTGCGCGCCGTCCTCGACTGGCCGCTGGGGGACACCGCGGCGGTGGCGCCGTGGACGGTCATGGTCAACGTGCTCGGCGGCCCGGCCACCGACCTGGCCGCATCACTGCCCGCCACGCTCGCCGCCGACCCGGGGGTGCACGTGCACCTCTACGGCAAGGGGGCGCGCCCCGGCCGCAAGCTCGGCCACGTCACGGTCACGGGCGACGATCTCGACTCGCTACGCGCCCGCGCCCGCCGCGCGGCCGACGCACTTTCCGGAGGTGGGGGATGACGGCCGTCGTCGGCATCGTCATGGGCAGCGACTCCGACTGGCCGGTCATGGAGGCCGCCGCCGTCGCGCTGCGGGAGTTCGACGTCGCGCACGAGGTGCACGTGGTGTCGGCCCACCGCACCCCCCGGGAGATGCTCGACTACGGCGCGGGTGCGGCCGGGCGAGGGCTGCGGGTGATCATCGCGGGCGCCGGGGGAGCGGCACACCTGCCCGGCATGCTCGCCAGCGTCACGCCCTTGCCGGTCATCGGGGTGCCGGTGCCGCTGGCTCATCTCGACGGTCTCGACTCGCTGCTGTCGATCGTGCAGATGCCCGCCGGGGTGCCGGTCGCCACGGTCGGCGTGGCGGGTGCGCGCAACGCGGGGCTGCTCGCCGTACGCGTCGTCGCCGCCTCCGACGAGTCGCTGCGCGCGCGCATGGAGGACTTCCAGCGGCACCTGGCCGAGACGGCCAAGGCCAAGGACCGCAGCCTGCGGGACCGGCTATGACACCGGGCCGTGGGCAGCCCACTGGATCTTCGGGCAGGTGTCCATGACCATGTCCAGCCCGGCCGCACGCACCCGCTCGTAGGCCTGCTCGTCGACGACGCCGAGCTGGAACCACACAGCCTTCGCGCCCATGGCGATCGCCTCGTCGGCGTGCTCGCCGGCGAACTCCGAGCGGCGGAACACGTCGACGACGTCGACCGGCTCGGGGATCTCCTCCAGCGACCGGTAGGCCTTCTCCCCGAGCGCCTCACCGCCGTCGGGGTGCACCGGGATGATGCGTTTCCCGCGGGCCTGGAGGAACCGCGCGACGTCGTATGCCGCGCGGCCCGGGTCGTCGGACAGCCCGACGACTGCCCACGTGTGCATGGCCAGGACGCGCTCGATGGCATCGGGTTCGGCGTACATGGCTAGTTCCTACCCCCTGCGGGCGGGCGGAGCGCGCTCAGGGTCGGCCGAGCGCGCGGTAGGTCCACCCGGCGGCGCGCCAGCGTGACGGGTCGAGCGCGTTGCGGCCGTCGACGATGCGCCGGTGGCGCACCGCGCCGGACAGCACGGCGGGGTCCATGTCGCGGAACTCCCGCCACTCGGTGAGGTGCAGCACCACGTCGGCGTCGGTGGCCGCCTCGACCGCCGAGCCGACGTAGGTCAGGTCGGGGTAGCTGCGCCGCGCGTTGTCGATCGCGGCCGGGTCGTAGACCGTGACCTGCGCGCCCATGCGGTGCAGCCGCATCGACACGTCGAGCGCGGGGGAGTCGCGGATGTCGTCGGAGTTGGGTTTGAAGGCTGCACCGAGCACCCCGACGCGTACGCCGGTGAAGCCGTTGCCGACCACGTCGCGCGCGAGCTCGACCATGCGCTCTCGGCGGCGCATGTTGATGGCGTCGACGTCCTTGAGGAAGGTCACCGCCTGGTCGACGCCGAGCTCGCCGGCCCGCGCCATGAACGCCCGGATGTCCTTGGGCAGGCAGCCGCCGCCGAACCCGAGCCCGGCGTGCAGGAACCGGCCGCCGATGCGGCTGTCGTGCGACAGCGCCTCGGACAGCTTCTTCACGTCGCCGTGGACGGTCTCGCACACCTCGGCCATCGCGTTGATGAACGAGATCTTGGTGGCGAGGAACGCGTTGGCCGCGACCTTGACCAGCTGCGCGGTCGCCAGGTCGCAGACCACGACCGGGCTGCCCGCCTCGATGACCGAGGCGTAGACCTCGCGCAGCACCTGCTCGCCGCGTTCGGAGCGCACGCCGAAGACCAGCCGGTCGGGTCGCAGGGTGTCCTCGACGGCGTAGCCCTCGCGCAGGAACTCCGGGTTCCAGGCCAGCTCCACACCGGCCGGCCCGTGGCCGTCGAGATGGGTCGCGAGCCGCTCGGCGGTCCCGACCGGCACCGTCGACTTGCCGACGACGGTGGCGCCCTCCCGCAGGTGCGGGGTCAGCGAGGCGACCGCCGCGTCGACGTAGGTGAGGTCGGCGGCGTACTCCCCGCGCTTCTGCGGCGTTCCGACGCAGAGGAAGTGCACGTCGCCGAACTCGCCCGCCTCGGAGTAGGACGTGGTGAAGCGCAGCCGGCCGGTGTCGACGTGCTTGCGCAGCAGCTCCTCGAGACCGGGCTCGAAGAACGGCACCTCGCCGGCCGACAGCCGGTCGACTTTCGCCTGGTCTACGTCGACGCCGACGACGTCGAACCCGAGCTCGGCCATCGCCGCGGCGTGGGTGGCGCCAAGGTATCCGGTGCCGATCACGGTCAGGCGAAGACGGGCTGTCATGCGCGGATGTTACCGGCGCGTGGCCGGCCGGTTTGTCCGCCGATGAGGCCCGTAACCGGTTGACGGCACGCACACTGGGACACATGGGCCGGGAGCGGATCGTTGCCGCCGTCTGCGCGGGCGTCCTCGTGTCGGGCGTGGCCGTCGCGGTGGCGGGCAACGGCGACGGCCCGACGCGACCTACGGCCGAGAGCCGGGCGGCCGCCGACGTCGTGACGTCCTCACCCACCCCGTCGTCGTCGCGCCCGCCGGCGCCCCCGCGCCGGGTCGAGAAGACCGACCGCGCCCCTGCCGGGCCGAAGCCGGCCGCGTTGCCCTACCCGATCCCGATGGGGCCGGTGCAGCCGCAGCCGTGCCCGCCGCCCCCGCCGAAGGGCGGGCCCTACCAGCCGAAGCCCCTCGGCGCGCCGGCGGTGCCCGAGGGTGCGTTGTGGGCGCCGCACCCGGTGAAGCCGCGCCACGTCGACCTCGCCGCGGTCTCCGGCAAGGGCATGTGGCTCACCACCTGGGCCGACAGCCACGTCGACGTCGCCCGGGTCGTCGCGCAGGCCAAGGCGGCCGGTCTGCGCAGCCTCTGGGTGCGCACCGGCGGCAGCTACCAGGGCTACTACGGCAACCCGTTGCTCGCGGCGCTGCTGCCGGCCGCGCACGCGGCGGGCATCCGGGTGGTGGCGTGGGACTTCCCGACGTTGTCCGACCCGGTCGCCGACGCCCGGCGGGCCGGGCAGGCCCTCGCGTTCAGCGTCGGCGGCCAGCGGGTCGACGCCTTCGCGCCCGACGTCGAGACGCCCGCGGAGGGGGTCTTCCAGACGCCGCGGCGGATCGCTCTCTACCTGTCGCTGGTGCGGGAGTACGCCGCCAACCGCCCGGTCGTCGCGACGGTCCCGCGACCCACCGACCACAACATGGCCGCCTACCCCTACGCCACCGAGGCGCCGTACGTCGACGCCTTCGCGCCGATGGTCTACTGGTCCTGCAACGAGCCCGGCCTCCTGGCGCGCACCGCCGTCGAGCGGCTGTCCCGGTGGCGGCCGGTCAACGTGGTCGGCCAGTCCTACGACATGGGGCCCGAGGGTGGGCGTCCGGGCCTGCCGTCGGGCGCGGAGATCTGGCGTTACCTCGACGTGACCAAGCGCTGCGGCGGCATCGGCGCGAGCCTCTACCTCTACAGCCAGACCGGGCACGCGCAGTGGGCGGCGCTCGCCGCGTTTCCCTGGCGCTAGCCTCCGAGCGTGGTCTTGGAAGGCGATCTGCTCTGGCAGCCGTCCGCCGAGCGGGTGGCCCGGTCGCGGATGACCGCGTTCCTCGACCGGCACGGCTTCGCGTCGTACGACGACTGCTGGCAGTGGTCGATCGCCCAGCCGGGACGGTTCTGGGCGGCGCTCGCGGCGGACTTCGACGTGCGCTGGCACGCCGCGCCCGGCGAGCCGCTGGCCGTGGATTCGATGCCCGGAGCGGTGTGGTTCCCGGGCGGCACCCTCAACTACGCAGAGCACGCGCTGCGCGCGCCGGGCGGGGTGGTGTTCGCGTGCGAGGACGGGCGCGCCGTCGAGCTGACCGCCGACGAGCTGCGTGCCCGGGTGGCGTCGGTCGCCGCCGGGCTGCGCGAGCTGGGGGTCGGTCGCGGCGACCGGGTGGCGGCACTGCTGCCCAACTGCCCCGAGGCGGTCGTCGGGTTCCTCGCGACCGCCAGCATCGGCGCGACCTGGTCGTCGTGCTCCCCGGACTTCGGCGCCACCGGCGTCGCGGACCGGTTCACCCAGATCACGCCCACCGTGCTGCTGACGGTCGACGGCTACCGCTACAACGGCCGTGCAGTCGACGTGCGGGCCACCGTCGAGACGCTGCGCGGGCGGCTCCCCGGCTTGCGGGCGACGGTGCTGCTGCCCTACCTCGACCCCGCGGCCGTGCTCGAGGGTGCGGTCGCCTGGTCGGACCTCGAAGCCGAGACCGCCGAGCTGGTCTTCGAGCCAGTGGCGTTCGACCACCCGCTGTGGATCCTCTACTCCTCCGGCACGACCGGGCTGCCCAAGCCGATCGTGCAGGGGC
>Ga0207707_10001153_pt1 | contig 25076 bp, 12 predicted proteins | sample KBSC83BmetaG_FD_184336 | JGI IMG/M metagenome (GOLD analysis project Ga0207707, IMG submission 184336) | Corn rhizosphere microbial communities from Kellogg Biological Station, Michigan, USA - KBS C8-3B metaG (SPAdes) (version 2) | ecosystem: Host-associated > Plants > Roots > Rhizosphere ... | reverse complement strand
GCCGAAGGGCACGATCGATCACATCAACGCGCTGCTCGACGTGGACGGCGGCACCGGGGCGTCGGATACCCTGAACATCGACGACTCGGCCGCGCCGACGAACAACAAGAGCGGCACCCTGACCGACGACGCGCTGAGCGGCCTCGAGCTCGAGGTTCCGATCAGCTACGTCAGCTTCGAGAATCTGAACGTCTGGCTCGGGTCCGGCGCCAACACGTTCACGATCAACAGCACGCACGCCGGCGAGACCACCGTCTACATGGCGCAGGGCGCTGACACAGTCGACATCAACGGTGCCAGCGGCGTGCTGACCGTGAACGGCGAGGAGGGCGACGACACGTTCAACCTGCACGCGACGGGCCTCGGCAGCCAGGTGCACCTCAACGGCGAGGAAGGCAACGATACGTTCAACTTGAGCGACCAGTCGCCAGCGCTCCCTGCGGCGTACCCGGCGACGCTGCCGCCGCCCGCAGCCACAACGTCCGGCAAGATCGACTCGATCGACGGACTGGTGGTGATCGACGGCGGCCTCGGGTCCGAACAGGACGTCATCAACGTCGACGACTCCGCCAATACGGCCAACAAGGTCGGTACGCTGACGTCGACCACCCTGCGTGGGCTCGAGATGGAAGGCGGCGTGGACTACGCCAATGCTGAAGAGTTCAACCTGTGGCTCGGTACGGGCACAGACGGCTTGTACATCGCCAGCACGCACGCCGGGACGACGAACGTGTTCATGGGCGACGGCAACGCGACGGTGAACCAGCGCGACGACACGGTCGCGATCAAGAGCATCGGCGGAACCACCACGATTCACGGCCAGGGCGGCAACGACTTCTTCTACGTGAACGTTCAGCCCGTCGGCGCGAACGACAACGACCCGGCCTTCTACGCCCAATTCAAGCTGGCTGTCGCCGCCACGGCGAACGACAACCTGTTCAACGCGCTATTCCAGCGCACGAACGCGAACGGGATTGGTGGGGTCCTCAACCTGCACGGCGAAGGCGATAGCGACCAATACACCGTAAACCTCGCCGGCCAGGGCGACGCGCTCATCAACGTGCTCGACAACGGCGCCCCGGACAATGGCGTCAACACGCTGATCGTCAACGGCGCTGATATAAAGGTCGGTCTCCAGAACAACCCGAACGACACGTTCCTGCTGCGGCACGATCTCGTGGCGCTCGTCAATACCTTCGTTCCGGGAACCGGATTCAAGCACGTCGAGCGCGTCAACTACGACGAAAACATCAATGCGCGCCTGATCGTCAACGGCCTGGGTGGCGACGACACATTCGTCGTCGACGACAACAGCGCGATCACCACGCTGGATGGCGGCGACGGCAATGACACGTTCCAGATCGGTCAGGTGTTCGGCTTGCCGCGCACGACCGCGGCTGGCCTCGATGACGCGGATACGTTCGATACGACGCCGGTGATCATCGGCATCATCAAAGATCCGGTTACGAACGCGGTCCTCTTCGATCCGACGTCGTTCGACCCGGTGAACGACGTGCTGCCGCAGGCGACGATCGATGCGATCAACGCCGCGATCGCCTACCAGGCGGCCGCGGGGCATGCACTCGACGGCGTCGCCTACGTCAGCCAAGGTGTCACGTACGCCACGACCATCTTCGGTGGCAAGGGCAACGACACCTTCAACGTGTATCACAACAAGGGCCAGCTCCGGCTCGAGGGCGAGGAGGGCAACGACGAGTTCACCGTCCGCGCGTTCGTGACGCTCGACCTGTCGAAGCAGGGGAATACCGAAGTCAACGGCGGTGACGGCAGCGATACCATCAACTACGCGGTCAATGCTCCGGTCAGCATCGACGGCGGTCCGGGCTTCGACAAGGTCGTCGTGCTCGGCACGCCGTTCAACGACACTTTCGTGGTCACCAGCCAGGGTATCTTCGGTGCGGGCTTGAACGTGACCTTCGATAACGTCGAGAGCGCGGAACTCGACACTCTCGAGGGCAACGACACGATCTACGTGCTCGGGACGAATCCGAACATCATCACGACGGTGATCGGCGGGCTCGGAAGCGACACGATCCAGGTCATGGGCGACGTGACACAGCCGGTCGTCAGCAACGAGCAGGGCCGCTCCGGTGAGATCACGCAAGGACTTTCGAGCAGCGATTCCGCCTACAATGACGTCGGCGCCAACGGTGTCGCCGTCAGCGTGCTCTCGGCCACCGCCGACAGCCTCGTCAAGTTCGAACCCACCGGCGCCCCGTTGACCGCGGCCGAAGGCGGGGATGCGACGTTCTACCTCATCAGCCTGGTCTCGCCGGATGCCAGTGCGCTGGCCAACGCACCGGTTTATCTCACGGTGTCCGCAGGAACGACCAGCAGCGCTGACCGCGCGAAGGGCGGCGCCGGCGTGCTCGTGTCAACCGATGGCACGACGTTCACGAACGCGGTCGTGCTGAAGTTCGACGGCGCCAGCGCGGCGAAAGTGTTCAAGATCTGGGTCAAGGCGATCGACGATACCGCCGCCGAAGGTCCGCGTGTCGCCCTGATCAGCCACAGCATCATCACCGACAACCCGACGTACAAAGGCCTGGCGCTGCCCGACATCTTCGTGAACGTCGTCGACAACGATCAGCCGGGCTTGGATATCCAGAACCTCGTCGAGACGGATCCCGGCGTATTCGAGCCCGATACGAGCACAGAAGTTCTCGAAGGCGCGTCCGGCTTCAGCGACGCCTATTCGGTCGCGCTGACCGCCAAGCCGTTATCGGGCGAAGAGGTCACGGTGAACCTGTCGACCGATGCTCGACTCAAGGCGGTTTCCAAGGATCACCCCGATCACACGTACCTGACTTTCGATGAATTCAACTGGAATATTCCGCAGGTCGTGCTCGTCCATGCGATTGATGACAGCGTTGTCGAGGGTACCGCGTTCTCGACGATCACGCACCAGATTACCAGCACGGGTGGCAAGTACTCCGCGTTCCCGTCCACCGAGTATCCGAAACTGACCGTGACGGTCTACGACGACGAAACACCAGGCCTCGTCGTGCAGGAGACCGGCGGCTCGACGGTGGTCGTCGATGACGGCACGACTGACACTTACCGCGTTCGGCTGACCAGTGCTCCCGCTCCGACCAGCGACGTAACGCTGACGATGCGTACCGACCGGCAGACGCTCCTCTCCGGCCCTGGGGTCCAGCTCGTTGGTCAGTCGGATACCTACTTCGAATACTCGCTCATGTTCACGACGACCAACTGGTACAAGTGGGCCGTCATCACCGTCGGTGCGAACCCCGCGTTCGTCGGCGCCCACAGCGGGTTCAAGGCCTTCCCGCCGCAGGACCAGAACCTCAATCAAATTCGCGGCCCGCTGATCATCGAAGGCGGTCTCGGCCCCAACGTGGATCGGTCGCTGCACGCCCCCGTGTTGCTGCCGAACGAGACTGACTCGCCCAGCGCCCAGGTAGGCAACAGCCCGACGAGCGAGTCGAACGACATCGACACGCTCAACATCTTCAACACGGACACCACCGTCACTGACGCCGGCCGGCTGTATTACCGTGAGACGACCGACGCGGGCGGCCATGCGATCAGCAACCCCGGCCTCGCGCTGACCGGCTTCGGGATGGGTGGCGATCTCACTGCGAACCAGGGCACCACCGCAAATCCGGACCTCCTCTACTTTGGTGGCGGCATCACCTACAACGGCCTCGAGATCGTCGACATCCTGCTCGGCAAGGGCAACGACACGCTGACGATCAACGATACGGGGGATCGCGACGAGAAGGCCGGCGCGTCTCCCGATCCGGCGACAATCACCGTGGTCCAGGGCGGCGGCGGTGACGATACGATCTTTGCAAACAATCGGGGCCATGGTCCGCTGGTGATCTACGGCGACACGTCGGAAGACGGCGTCAGCTACAGCAACGACCAGCCGGCCGCATCGGTCAACGGCACCAAGTTCAACAACCCGGGCAACGACACGATCAATGCGTCCGCGATGCCCGCGTACAACGACGGCTTCGTTGGCGTCGTGATCTACGGCGGCCCCGGCAATGACACCATCTACGGCAGCCAGGGCAACGACCAGCTCGCGGGCGGGTCCGGGGACGACACGATCTACGCTGGGGCCGGCAATGATGACGTTTACGGAGATTCGGCGTTCAACGTGAACCTCCAGCTCTTCGCGCAGGACCAGATTGCGCGGTTCGATGCCAACGACGCAGGTGACCTCGCCAAGATCAACGCGATGTTCACGGTGCCGACGACGCCGACACCGGGAGCTGACCATCTATATGGCGGCGACGGAGCGGATGTCATCTTCGGCGACCACGGCATCATCACTCAGGCGAGCGGCACGCGGCGGATCGAGACGACAGGCGCGATCGCGCGGACCGAGACCACGCGGGAAGATGTCGGCGGCGCCGACACGATCCAGGGCAACGCCGGCGACGACCTGATCTTCGGCGGCTTCGGGCAGGACCTGATCCAGGTCGGCGACGGGAACGACATCGTGCTCGGAGATAACGGGCAGGCGAGCTTCAAGGCCGATGGCACGGTCCTCTCGATCGCTACGACCTCCGACAACAACGGCGGGAACGACACGATTTATGGCGAGGGCGGCGACGACGTGCTGGTCGGCGGCACCGGTAACGACGCGATCGATGGCGGCACCGGTAACGATCTGATCTTCGGCGACAACGTTACGCTCGACCGCACCGGCAATGTCGGCAACTACGCCAACCCGCGGTTCCGCGCGCTGAGTGGTACACAGGTCTACGACACGACCGCGAACACGACCGCCGGCGCGGCGCTGGTCACCGCGACAGCCCAGCAGGATCCGCATCCGACCACGGCGTGGGAGGATTTCAACATCAAATTGCTCGATGATAACGCCGGCAGCGACTACATCGCGGGCGGCGCCGGCAACGACCAGATCTTCGGGCAGCTTGGCGACGATGTGATCCAGGGTGACGGCTCAATCGACATCGTACCGACGGTGAAGCTGGAGCAGATCGACGGCTTGCTGCTACCTGCTAACCCCCTATTGCAATTGCCTGCCTGGCTGCTCGCCAACTGGATGGATGCCACCAGCTTGGTTGCTAACGGTCTGGTTGGCGCCAGCAACACCGATTTCCGCAGCCTTGTCGGTGCCGGGCGCGACAGCCTCAACAACCTTTACATCAGCGCATCGGTCGATAACGCGGTCACCGATGGCGACGACTATATCGAAGGCGGGCAGGGCACCGATACGATCTTTGGCAATCTCGGCCAGGACGATATTATCGGCGGCAACTCCGACCTGTTCAGCCTCGCCGGGCAAACGGTCGCCCAGAAGGCGCGCCGCGCCGACGGCTCCGATCTGCTGTTCGGCTCGGGCGGCAGCGACATCGCCCGGCTCGACGCCGGCGACACCTCGACGAACAACCATGCGAGCGATGCCGATACGATCATTGGTGACAATGGCGACATCTACCGGCTGGTCGGCGTCAATGGCAATCAGATCGCACAGCCCAACGGCGCCACACTGGCGAACGGGCTGATCAAGACGTTGAACGGCTTCCTCGCCTTCAATTACGACGATGCGACCTACGACTTGTCGCAGAAGATCGTGGTGCGTGCGGTGCAGCTGATCGACTACACGCCGGGCGGGCTCGACTTCAATACGGCGGCGAACGGTGATATCGGCGCAGCCGACGAAATCCACGGCGGCAAGGGTGACGACTTCATCTATGGCGGCAAGGGCAACGACGTGCTGTTCGGCGACGGCCAGAACGACACGATCATCGGCAGCTATGGTGCCGACTGGATCTCCGGAGGCCGGGGCGATGACGGCATCCTTGGCGACGACGGACGCATCTTCCTAAGCCGCAACAGCACGAGCTACGGCGAGCCGCTCTATGGCATCGCCGCGGTCGCGGCCAACCAGATCAACCTGTTGATCTCCGAAGCAAGCGCCAAGGAGTCGGCGGTGCTCAATGTCGCAGGCGCCCTGAAATACACCGCTGATCTGACACCGGACAACCTCGACCCGGCTTCGGTCGGCAACAGTTCACCCAACGCCAATTTCCGGCCGCTCTACGCCAACGACGTCATTTATGGCGGGCTCGGCGACGACTCCATCCATGGCGGTGCCGGCGACGACGCCATTCTCGGCGGCGAGGCGCCCATTCTGGCCTACGTCACCAATTACGATCAGAACGGCAATCTGGTGCCGGTGAACAACCACTCGGTCACCGAAAGCGACTTCGCCCATCCGTTCAACCCGGGCAACCCGCTCGGCTTCAAATCGACGGTGGCCAATCCGACGTTGACCACGACGGACCTGGGCAAGTTTGCGCTCTACGATGCCAATGATCCGCTCCGCAAGATCATGCTGACGACGGGCGGCCTGCTGTCGAAGGCCACGGCGCCTAGCTCGACTAGTTTGACCTGGTTCCTCGACTTCAATGCCAATGAAGGCCCGATCGATACGGTCTGGGTCGCCGGCACCAAGACCGCTGGCGTAGCGACCGACGGTGACGACCGGATCTTCGGCGATCTCGGCAACGACTGGATCCTTGGCGGCACCGGCCGCGACGAGATGTTCGGCGGCTGGGGCAACGATCTGGTCAATGCCGACGACAATCTCGAAACCAACACCGGGCTGAACAACCGCACCGACACCAACCCGTCCTACGACGATCTGGTTTATGGCGGCGGCGGTCTCGACGTGATGATCGGCAATACCGGCGCCGAGCGCATGGATGACTGGAACGGCGAATTCAACACCTTCGTCGTGCCGTACTCGAATTACGGCATTCCGACCGTGATACGGTCGCCGAGCCCCGGACTTCAAAGCTTCATACTGCAGGTCGCGCGGAACGACGGCGCCGATCTAAGCCTCGCGACGCAGTACAGCGCCGACCCGACGCGAAACGGCGAGCCGTTCGGCGAACTGGGCATGGTGCTGCAGCAGGATGCAGCATGGGGGTCCAACAACGGCAACCCGCGCGATCCGCAGGCCGGCAATCTGCAGAACAAGGTCGACACCACCGACAATGGCAAGCCGATCCAGCAGGTTGCGGCGGCTGAGGCGCCATACTCGACTGCGGTGGTGACCATCACCCAGGAAGAACTCGACTCGATCGTGGTGGCCGCCAGGCAGTTGTGGACCGCGGCACTCGGCGCCGGCGACCCACGGCTCGTCGCGCTCGATCAGGTCACGGTCCTTGCCGGCAACCTGCCAGACGGCATGCTGGGCGAGACGAGCGGTGCCCAGATCGTCATCGACCGCAGCGCCCAAGGCTGGGGCTGGTTCGTCGATCCGACGCCGCGCGACAACCAGGAATTTACCATCAACCTGGGCGACGGCGTGTTCGTTATCAGCGCCGCGAGCGCCGCCTCTGGACGGATGGATCTGTTGTCGACCGTGCTGCACGAGCTAGGCAACGCCATGGGTTTTGCCGAAGATACTGGACAGGACGTCACCGGCATGACTTTACAGCCCGGCGAGCGGCGCGTGCCGATATCCACCGATCCTGCGGTCTATGGCGAGACTTCGAAGTCCGTGTCGCAGCCGATCAGCGCGCTTTTGCTTGAGGGGACGACGATAGCCAAGTTCGCGGCGTCCACGGCCGCGTTAACAAGCCTGATTCCCACCTCCGACATCATCCTGGGCGCCCCGACCGTGTTCCGGCCGACGCCGGGCGCGTTGGTCTCCGACATTGTCCTGAGCGCCCCAGTCGCATTCCAGCCTTCACCGGCGTCGGCTCGCAACGGTGACCTCGACGGCTCCTTCGCCTCATTGACTGCAAACCTCACAGGCGGCTCCTCTGCCTCAACGGGCGCCGCCGTGGCGCGGTTAACCCTTCAGATGGTGACCGTCACTGATCTCGATAGCCGCCTAATACGGGAGGTATTCGGGACCGCCGCCGTGATCGACCGCGACGCAGCTGGTGATGGCTGGTTCGTCGATCCGACCCCAGGGGATTCCTCCGAGTTCGCAGTCGGCAGCCCGGCGAGGTCACACGGGTTGGCGGCGAGTCGCGCCATGGACCTCGGCTCCGACCACGACGCGGGCGCAGCCATCCCAGCCATGCAGGAGGCGCTGCAGGCGGAGCCGGTGGTTGAGCTGGCTACCATGCCGATACTGAACGGAGCGGAGCAGGCGATTGCGGCCTCCTGTCGTGAAATTGCTCCAGGTGGGGACGTGGACTGGCTGGTTTGGCTTGAACGAATGGCTCGGTACTGGCCGAAATAGGCCACCGGGATTCAAAAACAGGCCACTCACACGGCAAAGAAACTCCCGCGCTTGGCGCTCAAACCCGCACTTGGCTCGGATCAAATCCCGCGCTCTTGCCGGAGCGCTGCTGGAATATTTACCAGCCGGCTCGCTTGCCGGTCACTGGATTAGAGAACTATTGGGCAGTTTGACGGGGAACAGGGACGAGCTTTCCCGTTTTGGATTTGCGGTAGCCGACCCCTGCACGGCCCCCCTACAAGCACTCTCTTTGCAGGCATTCATTAAATTAGTTACAAATATACGTGCTTAGATTGTATTATTCGCAAATTGGCAGAACAACCAAAATCGATTTTTACAAGGAAACCAGTGGCTTGGGGATCGAGTCGCGCCACCGTAGTGGCGAGCGCGACCTTGATACAATTTAGGCGAGTGGCGATCGAACATTCGAAGGGAGTTCCTTGAGCGGGACCGCGAGGCGACCGCCCGCTCGCACCATCTCGATTGAACAACAAGAGATCGGGATGGTTGGAATGTGACGGCCAGTCCGTAAGGCTAATAAGTAGGGTAAAGCAGCGTTACTTGATCAGTAGCTCGAGTGCTGCGAGCCGTGGCCGATCCTACTTTGCATGGGGTTGTTTTCGTAATTTTGTGTTTCGGCGCTGCGGTGCACCGTCCGTAGCGCGTCGCCGGTCTCGGATGCCATGAGTAACGGTCCACTTAACCCTAGCTGAATTTCTCGGTTGCGGTCTGGTTGCTGCCCCCGTAAGCCTCATAAGCAAATTCCTAGACAGCCAGCGAGGTTGGCGTGCAGCTCTCAGGAGCCTCCGCGTCCCGGGAATCCGGGCAGGAGGGAACCCATGGTATTGCCCCGGAAGTCCTCGCGCGTCTTTCGGCGTCCAATGATCACGCCGTGTTCGCCGCCGCTTGGCTCGACGCCATCGCATCGCTGACGGACGGTATACAGCAAGGGCTTGTCGTGCTCGCCGCGCTGCCCGGCGGCCGCAACGAGCCGGTCGCATCCTGGCCATCCAAGGTTGTTCCGGAAGCGGCCCTCCTCGCCGTGGTCGACGGAGCCGTGCGTGGCGGTCGGATGGTTCTGCAGAATGTCGAACCGCGGAAGGGCACCGCGGATACGAGCCCCTTGCTTGCCATCGGCTATCCTGTCAGCGTCGGAGGGCGGGTTCGCGGCGCCGCGGGTGTGCTGGTGGCTTCCGGTGGAGAGAATCCCCGCACCGTTATTGACCGCATCGCCTGGGGGTGCGGCTGGATCGAGGCGCTGCTGCGCCGGCGCACCGTATCGCTCGGCGATCGCATCGGCATCGTGGTGGAACTGCTAGCCACGGGCCTGCACCACGACCGCTTCCAGGAGGCGGCCACTTCGGTGGCGACGGAACTCGCCGGCGTGTTCGGCTGCGAGCGCGTGAGTATTGGCTTTCTGAACCGGCACCACGTCAGGCTCGCCGCGCTCTCCAACAGCGCCGCTTTTGGCAAGAGGGCGAACCTCGTCCGCGCCATCGAACTGGCGATGGACGAGGCGATTGATCAGCAGGCGATCATCGTCATTCCCACGCCTGACGGACAAGAACATGTCGTGCGTGCCCATGAGGCGCTCTCGCGTGAGCATGGACAGAACGCGGTCTGTACGGTCCCGTTGACCGAGGACAACCGCGTGCTGGGCGCCATCACACTGGAGCGTCCCGCCGACAACCCGTTCGATCCCGCGAACATCCAGCTCTGCGAGCATGTCGGGGTTCTGCTGGGGCCGGTGCTCGAGCTCAAACGCAGGGAAGACCGCTGGATAGGGCGCAAAGCGCTGGACAGCCTCGGCGCTGTCGTCCTCCATCTGTTTGGGCCGCGACACGTTGCGCTTAAACTGGGCGCCATTGCGGCCGCGGCCGCCGCTGCCTTCCTCTGGTTTGCCAAGGGCGATTATCGGGTCACCGCGGATGCCAGCCTCGAGGGCAAAATCCAGCGCACGCTTGCGGCGCCCGTGGCGGGTTATCTTTCCGAAGCGCAGTCGCGCGCCGGCGACGTGGTCAAGGCCGGCCAGGTCATGGCCACGCTCGATGATCGCGATTTGCGGCTCGAACGGCTGAAATGGGCCACGCAGCGGGCCAAGCAGCAGCGCGAATACAGTGAGGCGCTCGCCAAGCAGGAACTCGCCAAGGCGCAGGTGCTCCGCACCCAGATCGAACAGGCCGACGCGCAGCTCACGCTGGTGGATGAGCAGATCTCGCGCTTGCGCATTACCGCTCCCTTCAATGGGGTCGTCGTGTCAGGCGACCTCAGCCAGCAGCTTGGCGCGCCGGTTGAGCGCGGTAATGTCCTGTTTGAGGTCGCGCCGCTTAACGAGTATCGCGTCGTCCTCAAGGTCGACGAGCGCGATATCGTTGAGGTGAGGCCAGGGCTTTCCGGGGAACTGGCCCTTAGCTCGATGCCGCATCGTGGCTTCGCCTTCCTAGTGGAGAAGATTACGCCCGTGTCCACCGCCCAGGAGGGCCGCAATTTCTTCCGTGTTGAGGCGCGGCCGGTGGAAGAGGATACCGAGGTCCTCCGTCCGGGTATGCAGGGCGTGGCCAAGATCACAATCGACGAGCGCCGGCTCGCATGGATTTGGTCGCATAAGGTCGTGCACTGGATACGGATGTTCGTCTGGTCCTGGTGGCCGTGAGGTAGGGCCATGGCCGGTATGCTGTTTTCCCCATCTTGGTACCGCGTCGCGGCCTTGAAGCCGCGATTGCGCGGCCATGTGGAGATCCACAGGCACAGCTACCGCGACGCGATTTGGTTCGTCCTGCAGGACCATTCGTCGGGCCGCTCACACCGGCTGACGCCGGCGGCCTATGCGTTCATAGGTTTGATGGACGGAAAACGGACTGTCCAGAATCTCTGGGATATCTGCAATGAACACAGCGGTACGGATGCGCCAACACAAGATGACGTCGTCAGGCTTCTCGGACAGCTTCATGCTGCCGACGCCCTGATTTGCGATGTGCCGCCGGACACGCGCGAACTCTTCCGCCGCTTCCAGCGCCAGCGACGGCAGACATGGCGCCAGAGGTTGTGGACGCCGCTCGCCATCCGGGTCCCGCTGTTTGACCCCGACCGCTTCCTGGAGCGCACAGCGTTCCTGGTGCGCCCGCTGTTTGGCTGGCTCGGAGCGCTGATCTGGCTTTCCGTCGTTTCGGCTGGTCTGGTGCTGGCGGGCCTCAACTGGTCGGCGCTGTCAGAAAATGTGGTCGACCGCGCCCTCGCGCCGCAGAACCTGCTTCTTCTCTGGTTCGTTTATCCGCTCGTCAAGGCTGTTCATGAACTCGGGCACGCGTACGCCACCAAGATTTATGGCGGTGAGGTCCACGAAATCGGGGTGATGTTCCTCGTTTTCGTCCCGGTGCCCTATGTCGATGCGTCTGCCGCATCGAGCTTCCCGAACGAACGCGAGCGCATGGTGGTCGGAGCGATCGGAATTGGCGTTGAGATGCTGTTGGCGTCCGTCGCGGTTTTCGTCTTTGCTTATGCCGCGATTGGGATGGCTCACGCCGTGGCCTACAACGTTATCCTGATCGGCGGAATCTCCACGATCCTGTTTAACGGCAATCCGCTGCTGCGCTTCGACGGCTACTACGTGCTGGCGGACGCTCTCGAATTGCCAAACCTGGGCCAGCGTGCCACCCGCTATCTCGGCTACCTCATTGAACGATATGCCTTCGGATCGCGCGACGCGAGCTTTCCGGAGACGGATCGGCGGGCCCGCGCGTGGTTCGTCTTCTTTGGCATCGCGTCTTTCTTCTACCGCCTGTTCATTTCCGTCGCGATCATCATATCCCTGGGATCACGCTTTTTCGTCATCGGGGTGCTCCTTTTGATATGGGCCGCTGCCACCCAGTTGATCATTCCCATTGGGAAGGGCTTTTCGTTTCTGTCGTCGAGCCCTCGTCTGCAGCGAAACCGGCCCCGCGCCGTCGCGTTCACCGCATTGGCTGTCGGCTTCGCGGGCCTGTTCTTCTTCGTCATGCCGTTCCCGTTGCGCACGGTGGCAGAAGGCATCACGTGGCCCTCCGAGCGCTCCCAGATCCGCGCCGGGACGGATTGCTTCGTTGGACGTCTTCTTGTCGCAAATGGTTCCCAGGTTGAGCCCAGGCAGCCCCTTATAGAAGCTTATGATCCCTTCCTCGACGCTCGCGTCGAGGTGTTGGAGGCTCAGCTGCGAGGGCTGCGTCGCCAGTACACGGCTGTGCGCACGACCGACCAAGCCGAGGCGGGGGTTCTGCAGGAGGAGATCAACGGCGTGGTGTCCGACCTCGAGCGTGCCCGCGAGCGCCGCCGGGAACTCGTCATCACCAGTCCTCGCGCCGGCGTGTTCGCGGCACCGGTCGAACAGGACATGCCTGGACGCTTCGTCAAGAAGGGCCAGCTGGTCGGCTTCGTCATCGACGCCAGCGACCGCCTGACCGCCCGCACTATGGTGGGCCAGAACGATATCGCGCTCGTGCGCGAACGGACCCGCGGCGTTGATGTGATTCCCGTCCACTGGGAGGGACGGTCGTCCCGCACCAGCATTATCCGCGAAGTGCCCGAGGGTTTGAAGGCGCTGCCCACGCCGGCCCTTGGCACGATGGGCGGGGGCCGCATCCCGATCGATCCGCGGGACAGCAAAGGTGTTACGGCCCTCGATCGCTACTTCGAATACGAGGTTGCGCTTCCGGCCGCCGACGACCGTCCCTTCATCGGCCAGCGGGTCCAGGTCCGCTTCGACCATGGCACCGAGCCGATTGGATTCCAAGTATACCGCTCATTCCGCCAGATCTTCCTGAGGCTCTTCGATGTCTGAAGCGGCGCTGCTGCGACCTGGCATCGCCACGGGCTCGTATCCCGAGCGCGAGGACGTGCGGGAGAGCTGGCTGGACCGCACCACCAGCGCGGTGTTCGGTGCCCTCTACCAACGTTTCGGCCCCAATCTTCTCGACCGCGGCTTCCTGCGTCAGGTTGCCAGGGCGTCAGAAGGACTCGAACTGCTCACGACGCATAAACTCTCTGAAACGGCGGCTGTTCTGCGTCGCGATCTGCACCGCAATGGTCTGCGACCCGATCTGGTGGCCAGCGCCTTCGCAGTGATCCGTGAAGTATCGGGCCGGACGCTCGGCATGCGTCATTTCGACGTCCAGCTGCTCGGCGGATGGGCAATGATGCGGGGCAAGGTCGCGGAGATGGAGACGGGCGAAGGCAAGACGCTCACGGCGACGCTGCCGGCCGCGACGGCCGCGCTGGCCGGCATTCCTGTCCACATCATCACGGTCAACGACTTCCTCGTCGCACGCGACGCGGCGTGGATGAAGCCGCTCTACGATGTGCTGGGTCTTAGCGTTGGCACGATCCTGGAGGGCATGAGCCCGACCGATCGGCGCCGCGCCTATGGTTGCTCCATCACCTATTGCACCAACAAGCAGGTGGTCTTCGATTATCTGAAGGACCGCTTGCTGTTGCAGCAGGAGAACCGCGCCCTTCATCTCAAAATCGAAGCGCTGCACCGCGCGGATCCGCGTGTGAGCCGGCTGATGATGCGCGGTCTGTGCTTTGCAGTCGTCGACGAGGCCGACAGTGTGCTCGTGGACGAGGCCCGGACACCGCTCATCATTTCGGGAGGACGGGGCGCGGGCGACGAGGAAAGAGTCTACCGCCAAGCGCTAGGCGCTGCCCGGCGCATGCTGGCTGGACGCGATTACCTTGTAAGCGAACGCGAGCGCCACGTTGACCTGACTGATCTCGGTCGTGCGCATGCGGCACGCCTCACAAACCGATATGGCGGCGTGTGGAATGTTCCGGGCCACCGCGAAAACATAATCCGCCAGGCTCTGGCGGCCTTGCATTTGCATCTGCGGGACAAGCATTACATCATTGATGAGGGGCAGGTTCGCATCGTCGACGAGTACACCGGCCGCGTCATGGCCGATCGGTCCTGGGAGCGCGGTTTACACCAGATGGTCGAGGCGAAGGAGGGACTGGAGATCTCCGGCCGCCAAGAAACGCTCGCACGTATTAGTTATCAACGTTTTTTCAGACGTTACCTCAGGTTGGGGGGGATGACGGGCACCGCACGGGAGGTGGCAGGCGAGCTATGGGCAGTCTACGGGTTAAACACCGTGCGCATTCCGACCAACCGCCCTCAGGCGCGTAAGATCCATGGCGATCTGCTCTACCCGACGTCCCAGACGAAATGGCAGGCGATCGCGGAGCGGGTGGCGGAGCTTCATAAATCCAGTCGTCCCGTCCTTGTCGGCACTCGTTCGGTGGCGGACAGCGAGCATATTTCCGGCCTGCTCAGCGAGGCGGGCGTTCAGCACAGCGTGCTCAACGCACGCCAGAACCGGACTGAGGCCGAAATCGTGGCCCAGGCGGGCCAGCCCGGCCGCGTAACCGTGGCCACGAACATGGCCGGGCGCGGGACCGACATCAGGCTTGCCCCCGGGGTCGGCGAGGCCGGTGGTCTCTTCGTGATTGCCTCCGAGCGACATGAGGCCGGCCGCATCGATCGTCAGCTCTTCGGCCGCAGCGGCCGCCAGGGCGACCCCGGCGAGGGTCAGGCCATGGTCAGCCTCGACGACGAATTGGTACGCAGCGTCTTCGGCAGTCTGCTCGACAGGCTGCGGAGCACGCACTTACCGGGCTGGCTAGGCCGGATGCTCTTTAACTGGGCCCAGCGAACCACCGAGCGCCGGCACAGCGCCGTCCGCAAGCGCCTGCTGCACAGCGACGAAAGTCTCCAGGATTTGCTCGCATTCAGCGGGCGCGGTGAATAGGGAGTGCATCATGCCTAAGGTCGCGATCGCCGCAATAATACTTGCGGCCGTAATGATACCTCCGGCGTCCGCCGCCGAGCCCAGCGTCGCTGATATCCTGAGCAAGCCGTATGACTGCGTGATTCAGCCGTTTGTTGCGACTGAACTCGGCAGCTCAGCTACCGGCATTCTGGAAGAGTTTCTGGTGGACCGTGGCGACCGCGTGACAAAGGGTATGGTCGTGGCCCGGCTGCGCTCCGATCTCGAGCAGGCATCCCTGGACCTCGCCGAGGCACGCGCGGAATCGACCGCAGTCATCGAACTCGGTCGAGAGCGCGTCAGCCTGCTCAAAAAGGATGCGGATCGCGTTAGCGAGTTGCACGGGAAGCAGGTAGCCTCTACAGCCCAGTTCGATAAAACGCTCAGCGAGCTGCAGCAGGCCGTTTTGCAGCTTCGCCAGGCCGAAACGGAGCAGCAGTTTGCAGTCCTCGAAATGAGGCGCGCTGCTGCTCTGCTGGCTCAGCGCACGATCGTCAGCCCTATCGATGGTTATGTGATGAAGCGGATGATGGCGCCCGGAGAGAATGTCTTTGAGCAGGCCAAAATTATGAAGATTGCCCAGATCGATCCGCTCCTCGTCGAGGTCTACCTACCCATCGCCGTCTTTCCTGTAATCAAGGAGGGCATGAACGCCGAAGTCCGTCCGAGCCAGCCGGCCGGGACGGTGCATATTGCGACGGTATCAGTCATCGATAAGGTGCTCGACGCTGCCAGCGATACCTTCGGCGTCCGCCTTATGGTTCCCAATCCGAAGCACGACATGCCTGCCGGCGTGAACTGTACAGCCACTTTCCCGTTTCTTGGCAGGTGAGTGGTCGCGCATGGAGGCAGGGAGCGGACGGCGTAACCTCGCGGCCTGATGACCGACCTGCCGGTCTCCAAGTGGTCTTTTCTCCTTCGATGATGAGATTTCTGGAGGGCTGCAGGCTGAATAAATTCCCTGTTCCGTCGAAAAATTACCCTCTTCATACAAATATTTTCCCTGCTAATTTGTACAGGGAATTGCTCAGAAAGTGGCTGCAGCACAGCGGTTTTTTGCATTTGAAACGGCTAGCGGGGCCCAGAAATCGCAAAATTCCCTGTAAAATTCCCTGTTAGCAGGGAATTTGCGTGGAGATGGGTGCGATCAGCACTGCGTCGCCAGCCAACCAGTCCGGCCCTCGGAGAAACGCTCCCTAATAGTGGCAGAAATGCCCGCCATTCGCGGGCATTTGCGATTCCGGAGGTGGTCTCCAGGATCCCGATTTGGCCACTTTCAGGGAAAAATCGCCGATAGTCTCCGGCGAATACTTGAAATATTCCCGTTTCTAGGAGACGGCGGCTGGAGACCGGGTTCGATCTGCACTGCGTGGCCGCTGCTGCAGTCACATTCCGGTATCTCTCTGGTGATGCTAGCGGAAAATCGGGAGCCTCCTTGCATGCGCTGTCGCACGGCTTCATGTTAACGCGCATTTAGTTTGATCGAAAATCGTTTGTTGATCGTTGGTATTCAGCTCTGTAAGCGAAAGAAGTGGCCATGGAAGACCGGTCCCAATTGGCTGACGGAATCCTCGATCAGGTTGCAGATGCTGTCATCTATGCAAACCGCTCGGGCGAAATCATCCGGTGGAACCGCGCCTCTGCTGCATTGTTTGGTTACTGCGCGGAGGAGGCGCTCGGCCAAAGCCTCGATCTGATCATTCCCGAACATCTGCGAGCTTCACACTGGCGCGGCTTCGAAGCTGCGATGACAAAGGGTGCGACGAAGCTTCAAGGTCGCCCAACGTTGACCCGCGCGCTGCACAAGACCGGACGCAAAATATACGTCGAGATGACCTTCGCGATCGTCAAAGTTGGCGCCGAAGACAAAGTGCTTGGGTCGGTAGCCATGGCGAGAGACGTAACCGATCGCATTGAGCGCGAGCGCGCTGTGGCCTCTTGAGAAAGGTCATACATCATTGTGCTGGGCGAGGCATAACTGCGCCGGATTCTGAAATCTTATGCTCGGTACTATTTTTTGCCTATGGCAGCTTAGCGCATCGGCGGCCTATTCCGCTACGACGGGCTCCTTGATCCAGGTTTATGCGGAAGATCAAAGTCCGGCAGTCAAATATCTCCCAAACTCCGTGATCAAGGAATGTTCGGGGTATTGAGCCCTTTCGTGCAATCCGTGGTGGCGCGCCCCCGATAAGAGGAAAAACCAAGGGATGCAAGGCTTGCCTAGGCAGATCGAGCAGAAGCGCCAGCACGGATGGCCGAGCAGGCGCCCGCCTACATCTATCTTGCGTGCCGCCGGCATCGTGTCATTTGTAACGATTCCGCTCGCTGGATACCTGTCGGACCGCATCGGACGCAAGCGCATGTATATCATCGGCGCAGTCGCAACCGGGATATTCGGCTTCATCTACTTCGCGATGTTGAACTCAACCGTGCCGACCTTGATCTTCCTCGGCATCGTACTCTCGTTCGTGCCGCACGATCTGATGTACGGTCCGCAGGCAGCCCTAATCGCCGAATGCTTTACCCCCCGCCTGCGCTACAGCGGCGCCTCGATCGGCTACCAACTGTCCTCGATCATCTCCGGCGGGCCCTGCCCCGTTGATCGCTACGGCACTGCTCGCGGCGTACGGATCTGGCTATGTGATTGCAGGGTATATCCTCTTCTGCGCGGTCGTCAGCATCGTTTCGACCGCGATACTACACTAACCGCGACATTTCCGAGGAGCACGCTTGATCGACCCCAGTTTTCCGATCGTCGGAACGTTGCAGCATATATGGACACGGTGATAAAAGTGGGAGACTTCGCATGATAAAATGGCGGCGAGAATCGGCTCTCGACATTTACAACCTGCTGCTGTCGGTGTTCCTGTTCATATCACCCTGGCTCTTTGCGCGCGCAAACGAGGCGGCGACGATGGATTTGCTGGCGAGCGGTGCAGCGATCGCGGCTTTCTCGGTGGGGGCGATGGTGGCATTCGCTAATTGGGAGGAATGGGCGAACCTGCTCCTTGGAATTTGGCTCATTGTTTCGCCGTGGGTGCTGGGCTTCGCCCACACAAGCGCGATGCATTGCAGCATCGGCGTTGGCGTCACGGTAGCATTTCTGGCGGCGCTGGAGTTGTGGCTGGTTTATGACGCGACCCATCCGGAGTCGCTGCCACCCCAAGCTTCAGGGAAGCATTAAACGCCGCAGCGACGCCTCCCGAGCACGCACCTGATTGACGGCAGCAGTCGCTACGCTGAGACGCGTTGCTAAGAACGTCTTGGGACCGGCCCAAGGCAGGTAAATCCCCGATGGAAGCAGCCCAGCGAGATCAAGTGTTCCACAACTTCGACCATAGACTTCCCGAGGCTGTGCTCACCGAACACGGCTCGCTCGTTCCTTGACAAGGACCTTTTCCAAACCTTGTGACTAGAAGATCCGATGAGAAGGTCACCATCTCACGGTTTGACCGGGCGCGATCCTCGTTGTGAGCTTGGTTTCTGCTTTATCCAGGTTAACCACCGCAAAGGCGGCGGTGATCAACACCAATAACGCTATCACGGCTGCTAGATCGATGAAACGCCGATCGTGCCTCCGTTCTTTATTTTGGCTCTCATCGCGCAATTTCAGCGCTCCTCCTGAACCCTGTAACGATGATAAGAACTGGCGGACACCTGACATGTCCACAGGTGGATCTGCGCCTCGTTTGGCAACTGGCCTACTTCGTCGGACCGGCCTGCGATGCGGTCTTCACGAGCCCGCACGTACCCTTTTCGTCGGCGAGTGGTCGGAACGCCTCATCGGCCGGGATCGTGGCGAGGACCTTGAAATAGTCATAAGCGCCCTTCGATTCCGCCGGCTTCTTGACCTCGACCAAGTACATGGCATGGATCGCCCGGCCGTCCTGGCGAACCACGGTGTCTCCGAACAGCGGATCAACGTAGCGGGTTGCCTTCATGGCTTCGACGACCTTCGTGCCATCCGTCGGAGAGCCAACCTTGGCGACCGCCTCGAGATAGTGAAGCACCGAAGAGTACACTCCGGCCTGAACCATTGTCGGATATTTGCCGCCGTCGAGAGCGGCGAAACGCTTCGTGAAGGCGCGGGTCTTGTCGTTGAGGTCCCAATAGAATGCGGTGGTCAGCGTCAAGCCCTGCGCGGTCTGAAGCCCGAGAGAGTGAACGTCGGTCAGGAAGACGAGAAGTCCGGCGAGCCGCTGGCCGCCCCGGACGATCCCGTATTCGGCCGCCTGCTTGACCGCGTTGATGGTGTCGCCGCCGGCATTGGAGAGTCCGATCACTTGCGCCTTCGAGCTCTGCGCCTGCAGCAGATAGGAGGAAAAATCGGATGTGTTCAAGGGGTGGCGCACGGCGCCGAGCACCTGACCGCCGGCGGCCCTGACGACGGCCGCGGTATCTCGCTCGAGCGCATGACCGAAGGCGTAGTCCGCCGTAATGAAGAACCAGCTCTTGCCGCCCTGCCGTGCGATGGCTTCTCCGGTGCCGTGCGCGAGAGCCCAAGTATCGTAAGTCCAGTGCACCGTGTTCGGCGAGCACTGCTTATCGGTGAGATCGGAATCGGCGGCTCCCGAGACGAGAAATACCCGGTTCTTTTCCCGCGTCACATTGCTTACGGCTAGCGCCACGCCGGAGTTTGGCACGTCTGCGATCGCATCCACATGGTCAACGTCGAACCAACGGCGGGCAATTTCGGACCCTATGTCCGGCTTGTTCTGATGATCACCGGAGACAATCTCGACCTTCATGCCATGACTGGTGGGATTGAACTCCTCGACCGCCATGCGGGCCGCAATGACCGATCCCGGCCCGCCAATATCGGCGTAGAGCCCGGACATGTCGCTGAGTACGCCGATCTTGACAGTGAATGGTGTTTTGCCTGGTTGTTGCGCTTGAGCAGGAGCAGCGCCGAGCCCAATTGTCAGAGGTATTGCCAGCAGTATGGATGCTCGCATGTTACGCGGGTCCTTCAGCCCGATTAGTCGCGACGCGGAGTCGGCCCCTGGCGGCCACGTCGACACCGAATACGTTAGCCGAACGCGGTTCCAGTTCTTTGATCCTCTACATAAATCTGGATCAATCACACTGGCCGTGAAAGAAAAATGAACCGCGGCAACGCCGCCGATCTCGCAACGCTCGAACGCTAAGGGGCTGTCTTTCCGCGTCGAGACAATCCGTCGAGCTCTGTCAAACGCGCCGCATCTTGCAGGGTTCGAGCGGCTTCGCCCAAATAAGAATTTTCGAAATCTGACAGCAATGACAAGGCTTCAAAATCGAGGATCGTGACAGACCGGCCGTCCATCGCAATGAACTTATCCTCGCGCAGAGCACGCAATGTGCGGTTGACGTGAACCGTGGTCAAGCCAAGCGCATCGGCGATCAGCTCCTGCGTCAAGGGAATGGAAAACGTCATTTCATTGGTCAGGTGAGCTCGGTTCAATCTGACGAACAATTCCAGGAGCAAGTGGCTCACTCGCTCATAGGCCGATCGGCGGGCAGCATCGATGAGATGCTCGCCCAGAATAGCGGCTTCGTAGGCAGACGACCAGAACAGAGCCTTTGCCAGCACGAGATTTCGCTCGAAAACGTTGTCGACCATGTCGAACGGGATGGTCGAGAGAGAGGTTTCCGTAATCGTGACGACCGAATAAAGCGCGCGGCGAAAAAGGCAGGCCTGCAATCCAAAGACCTGACCCGGCAGGATGAAGTCCATGATCTGACGGGAGCCATTGTGCAGGATCTTGTAGCGAGCGAGCCAACCGTCGTGATTCAGATAGACGCAATCGTAGTGATTACCGCCAATCACGACGTCCTTGTTCTTGCGGACCATCATGGTTCTGACACTGCGCCCGTACTCGCTCAACAGGCTGTCACGGGTCAATCTGTCGAGGTAGGGGAGCGCGAGAGCAACACGCGCGCCGGGGGCCTCGCCCTTGTTGGGCGCGGACACGCTGGCGACGGCAGCTTTTTTTGGAGCGGACATGTACGCCCTTCGGCCAAGAGGCGGCACGCTACGGCGTCCGGCTTGATCCATGTTAACGAACCTCGTTAATGCGCGCCAGTACTTAAGATTCCAGGATTGAATTTTGGTTCCCGCGCCGGCTCTTCTGCCACGCCCCGGCCAGTGGACTACTGGTGGAATCGTCGAGGGCGCACCGATGGACAGGCGACAATTTCTTATCATTGGCGGCGGTCGTGCGGCCGAGGCGGCCGCGCAGGCCATTCGGGAAACCGGCGAAACGGGCTCCATTCTTGTCGCGTCGGACGAAGCCGATCCGCCGTACGACCGCCCACCTCTGTCGAAGGGCCTCTGGAGGGGGCAGGCCGTCGACACGATCTGGCGGCCGATCGACAAGGTGGCTGCCGAGCTTCGCCTCGACACGAGAATCGTCGCGCTCGATCCGATCCGCAAAACGGCAATGAGCGCCGCCGGGGACGTATTCGCTTATGAGAAGCTTTTGCTGGCGACCGGCGGATCGCCGCGCCGGCTGAACGGCGGTGATCCCTCTGTCATATACTTTCGGCGACTTGCCGACTTCAGGCATGTCCGCGACCTGGCAAACCGGGGCGCTGAATTCGCCGTCATCGGCGGCGGCTTCATCGGTTCGGAGTTGGCAGCCTCCCTCACGATGAACGGCTGCAAGGTATCGCTGGTCTTTCCAGGTCTCGGCATCGGAGATCGACTTTTTCCGCGCCCGCTCGCCAATTTCCTGAACGTCTATTTCCGCAAGCGTGGCGTCGATGTTCGGTTTTGCGAGCGCGTTCGCGGCGTCGAGAGGCTGGGGGACAGATACGTCGTTCATACCGGAAGTGACGGCGCGAGCCTAGTGGTCGATGCCGTCATCGCCGGCATCGGTATCGATCCCAATGTCGCCCTGGCGAAAACCGCTGGATTGGACGTGAGAGGCGGGATCGTCGTCGACAAGCTGCTTCGGACCAGCGCTCCCGATATCTTTGCCGCAGGCGACGTCGCCAATTTCCCCTGCTCCGCGTCGGAGCAGCGGATTCGGTGCGAGCACGAGGACAATGCGGCCGTCATGGGACGCACGGCTGGGCACAATATGACCGGCAGGTCCGAGCCCTATCGGCATCTCCCGTTTTTCTATTCCGACCTGTTCGAGCTGGGCTATGAAGCCGTCGGCGAGATCGATAGCCGTCTGGAGATCGTCGAGGACTGGGACGAGAAATTCCGCAAGGGCCTGATCTATTATTTGAAGGACAGCTACGTGCGAGGTGTGCTGCTGTGGAATAAGTTCGGTCTTGTGGATGCCGCACGAGAATTGATCATGTCGCGGCAGCGGATAAGGACGCGAGATCTCGCCGGGCAACTTCGACGAACCGGGTAGCTCATCAGTCGAAGCGGCCGAATTGCACGTTGGGCGGAAAAAACCGCGCTTAAGGACGAACGCTGGACGCATTAACCTGGATCATTGACGCGGGCCAAAGCGCTTGCCCATTCGGCGTGACAGATATTGGGCCAAAACATCATCCAGTGGACGAGGCAATCCTCTCATCCGGATCGACCTCATCCAGCTGAAACCCAAGAGTGGAGGAATCGAAGATGGACGCCAGCAAAATTGCGCGTGTCACGAGGCGCCGGTTCTTGAAGGACACGGGCCTTACCCTTGCAGCCGCCAGTGCTGTCCCCCTGATTTCTGCGCCATTCGTGTCCCGCGCCATGGCCGACACCAGGACGCTGTCGATCGTGCAATGGAGTCATTTCGTCCCGGCGTACGACAAATGGTTCGACAAGTTTGCAAAGGACTGGGGAGACAAGAACAACGTTTCGGTTACGGTCGACCACATCCCGGTACAGGACGTGGCAGCACGCGCCGCCGCCGAGGCGTCGGCAGGTTCGGGGCACGATCTGTTCGGGTGGAACGGCGCCGGCGGGGCGCATCTCTACCGCAAGTTTCTTGTCGATGTGACAAGTCTCGTCGAGTCCGTCGAGAAAAAGTACGGCAAGGTCACCACCATCGGCAGACAGATCGGCTACAACCAGGACGATAAGACCTGGTCTGCCTTTCCCGATTACTACATCAACTTCCCGGTGATGTATCGCAAGAGCCTATGGGACGGGATCGGGATGAAGCCGGAGACGTGGGATGATGTGCGGATCGGCGGCGCCAAGCTGAAAGCGAAGGGCAACCCGGTCGGGATATCGCTCGGTCACAGCAACGATCCGAACACGACATGGCGCGGTTTGCTTTGGAGCTATGGCGGCGCGGTTCAGGACGAGACCGGCAAACATGTCGTGCTCGACAGCAAAGAGACGGTCGAAGCGGTCAAGTTCGTCACCGCCCTCTACAAGGAGGCGATGACGTCGGACGTCCTCTCGTGGAGCGACGCCAGTAACAACCAGTACATTGATTCGGGGGTCAGCTCGTTGATCATCAACCCGATCTCAGCTTATCGAACGGCCCAGCAGCTCAACAAAAAAGTGGCCGACGACATTTTCGTGATGAAGCCGCCCAAAGGCCCGGCGCGCCAGTTCATGGGCGCCGGTCCGGAATTCTACGGGATCTGGAAATTCGCCAAGAACAAGGAGGCGGCGATCGAGTTCCTCAAACACTACGCCGATAACTGGGTCGAAGCCTTCAAGGCGAGTTCCGGGTACAACATGCCGATTTTCGCCAACATCGTACCCAAGCCGATGCCGCTGTTATCCGACGATCCGACCTCGACCCCGCGCGACAAGCTGGCGATCCTGCAGACCTCCGACGAGTGGTCCGCCGTCGCCGGTTATCCGGGGCCGGCCTGGCCCGCCACCGATGAAGTCTACAACGACTTCATCATCTGCGACATGTTGGCCAAGGCGGCGACGGGTGCCATGTCCGCCGACGAGTCGGTCAAGTGGGCCGCGCAACAGTGCGAAGCCATCTTCAATAAGTGGCAGCACAAAGCCTGACTTCCGGCGCTCGGTCCGCGTTCTCGTGCGCGGACCGGGTGATGCTGGCGCTGCCGTTTGTCGGCAAATGGACGAACGCGAATGCCGCTCCGCCGGCGAATTGGCGGGGCGGTGCCCTGCTTTTATTTTTGGGAGGTCCAATGGCTGCGGTATTGACGAGGGATATCGTCAAGAAATTTGGTGATCTTCCGGCCGTTGACGGCATTACCCTGACGGTGCCGGACGGCGAGTTCATGGTGTTGCTGGGGCCATCGGGCTGCGGCAAGACGACATTTCTGCGCATCATCTGTGGTCTCGAACGGCAGACAAGCGGCGACCTCATGATCGGCGGCAACGTCGTCAACGATATTCCGCCGCGCGCCCGCGGAGTCGCGATGATGTTCCAGAGCTACGGGCTCTATCCGCACTATACGGTGCGCAAGAACATCGCCTTTCCGCTGCGGACACAGCGCGTTCCTGGTCCGGAAATAGAACAAAAGGTCGGATGGTCATCGCAACTGCTCGGCATTGGGCATCTTCTCGATCGGCGGCCGCGTCAGCTCTCCGGCGGCGAGCGTCAACGCGTCGCGCTCGCGCGCGCGCTGGTCCGCGAACCGACTGCGCTCTTGCTCGACGAACCGTTGTCGAACCTCGACGCCAAATTGCGCGCCTCGGCCCGTCTGGAGATCAAACAATTCCAGCAGCGGGTCGGCGTCACCACGATTTATGTAACCCACGATCAGGTAGAGGCGATGGGCATGGGCGACCGCATCGCCGTCATCGAGCATGGGCGAGTGCGACAGGTGGGGTCACCGGCGATGATCTACGACGACCCCGCCGACCGCTTCGTTGCGACCTTTGTCGGTACGCCGCCGATGAATCTCGTTGCGCGCAACGGCGGGTATCTGGGCTTCCGCCCCGAAAACTTCCTGCCCAAGGAAATGGTCGACGATGGCAACGTCACCGAGTTTTCATTCCGCGTCGATCGTTCCGAGTATCTCGGCTCCGAGCGGATTGTTTACGGTGCGATTGAGGGCGTCGAGGCCAACCAGGTGATCACAGCGAAGTTGCCGCCTGCCCATGTTGCGGAGGGAAGCATCCGGCCCGGCGAGTGGCATTCTTTCGCCGTGCGCAACAGCGCGTTGCGCCATTTCGACAAGGACGGCAAGCG
>Ga0207707_10001149_pt1 | contig 25089 bp, 25 predicted proteins | sample KBSC83BmetaG_FD_184336 | JGI IMG/M metagenome (GOLD analysis project Ga0207707, IMG submission 184336) | Corn rhizosphere microbial communities from Kellogg Biological Station, Michigan, USA - KBS C8-3B metaG (SPAdes) (version 2) | ecosystem: Host-associated > Plants > Roots > Rhizosphere ... | reverse complement strand
CCTGTTTGACCTGAGCGCGGTGCCGGTGGTGCATGCGCTCTCGCACCTGCCCATCATTGCCGATCCCAGTCACGGGACCGGCCGCCGCCAGATGGTGGTGCCCATGGCGCGGGCAGCGGTTGCGGCCGGAGCGGACGGGCTCCTCGTGGAGGTGCACCCGCATCCCGAACAGGCCCTGTCGGACGGAGCCCAGAGCCTGGACCCTGCCGAGTTCCGCCAGCTGATGCACGAAGCGCGTCCCATCGCCGAGGCGATCGGGCGACACATTACCGAGCCGACTGGAGTGCGTACGTGAAGGCTGTGGCTGTACTGCTGGGCGTGACCCTGGTGGCATCGAGCGCCACCCGCATCGCGGCGGCACAGGATGCCGAGGCCATCGTGGGCCGGTCGGCTCGCGTGTATGAATCCATTTCCAGCCTGCGCGCCGATTTCACCCAGCGGATCGAAGACTCGATGATCGGCACGTACGATAGCCGCGGCGCACTGATGCAGAAGGGGCAGAACCGGCTCAGCATGCGCTTCTCCGACCCCGATGGCGACGCCATCGTCGTGGACGGCCGCCAGGTCTGGGTCTACACCCCCAGCACTGCCCCTGGCCAGGTCATCCGGATGCCGATTCCGACTGGAGCGCTGTACGGGTTGAACGTGCTGTCATGGATACTGGACCGGCCGGCCGAGCGTTATCGCATGCGCTACCTGCGGGCCGACAAGGTCAACGGGCGGGTGGCGGATGTGGTGGAATTGATCCCCCTGTCATCGGAGCTGCCGTTCAGCCGGGCGGTGGTGTGGCTGGATCGTGACGATGCGCTGCCGCGCCGGCTGGAGATCTCCGAACGACGGGGTGGCGTCCGCACCATCACACTCTCGCATGTTCGCGCCAACACGGCGCTGCCGGCCGACGCCTTCGCTTTTACGGTTCCGGACGGCGTCCGGATCGTGGACCAGCGGTAGGGGCGGCCTGCGGGCCGCCCCCACCGCTGACGGCGACCCCTTACTCGCTGCGCATTGCCCGCTCGACTTCGGATGCCTGGCTTTCCTCCAGCCCTGCCCGCCGTGCCAGCGCCAGCGTTGCCCAACCCAGCTCCAGATAAAGGCGGCGCAGGTCGCCGGAGCCAACGGCGGCGAGGTGTGCGGCCACGGTGGCCGCATCACCACGGCGGATGGCACCAGTGAGGGCGACCGACGGTGCTTCGGTCTCCAGATTTTCCACCGTGCCCCGCAACAGCGGCAGGTAGATCTGGCGAGCCAGTGACTCGGGCACTCCCCCATGCACCGCGACCCGGCAAGCAGCGTCGTACACTGCTACCGTAAAATTCGACGTCATCGCGGCCGCGGCATGGTAGGCGGGCTTGGCCGCGGCCGGAATCCGTACCGGGGACATTCCGGCCATCCTCGCCAGTCGTTCTGCTGCCTCCTCCGCCCGGGCGTCACCCTCGATACCGGCGAACGCGCCTCGGAGCCGTTCCACTGCCACCGCTGCGCTGCTGGTCACCGCCATCAGCGGATGCAACGAGCCGAGCGCGGCGCCAGACGGTCGCGCTGGATCGAGCGCGGTGCGATCGAGCAGTCCGGAGCAGTGGAGAACCACATGTGCCGGAGACAGCACATCCAGCTCGGCCACCGACACAGCCACCTCTGTAATCGCCGCATCCGGAGTAGCCAGCACCACAACGCCTGCCCGCCGAATGGCGCCGAGCCACGCATCGCGGCCAACGGCCAGCGGAAGCTCCACGCCGGCACCAGCACCTCGAGCCAGCAGCGTTACGTCCGCACCAGCTGCCGCCCACGCCAGTCCCAGGGCGCTGCCTATCCGGCCGCGGCCCACGATCGCGATGTTGTCTCCCATGACCGTAAAATGCACCGGACCCGGCTCCGAAACAGGGGGCCGGGCCCGGGAACGCCCGTCAGGGCGCCGACTCGATCAGTCGCTAGTCGGGACGCACCGATGCCAGCGACAGCAGTTCGGCGGGCGTGGTGGCCTTCCTGAGCAGCGCCAGCGCGGCCTGGACCTGCGGGTCGTCGTCGGCCCGGCGCCTGAACTCGGCTGGGCGGCCGAACACATACCGCGCCGCTTCGTAGCCGATCTGCTGGGACAGCAGACTCGCGCCGCCGTTGAACGTCGCGTCCGGTACGTCAATGTGCCTGGCCTTGAGACGGCTCCGGAAGTCGCTCAGCATGGCGGGCGAAACGGTGAAGTCCACCGAACCGAGCGTGCCGCGGCGCTTGAGATCGAGGGCATAACTGGTCAGCACGTCGCGGTAACCGCTGAGGTTCTCACCCAGCGCTCGCGCCAGATCACGCTCGGAGGCACTGAGCGTGTCGGAACGGACCACGATGTCCGGCACGATGCCGCCGCCGCCGCGTACGGTGCGTCCGGCGTCGGTGTGATAGACCGGTCGCGCGCGGATGGCGGAGTCGCTCGAGGCAGCCGAATCCCCCGCACCAGCAAGCGTAGCGGCATCCTGCTCCGCCTGCGCCAGCTGGTCGGCCTGGTCCTTGGCGGTGCGCTGGATAGTGCGGCCGCTCGGCGTGAACCAGCGTGCGGTGGTCAGCTTGAGCGCGACGCCGTCTTCCAGCGGATAGAGGGTCTGAACCAGCCCCTTGCCGAACGTCGGCGTGCCAATGACCACTGCCCGGTCGTGGTCCTGCAGCGCGCCGGCGATGATTTCCGCCGCACTGGCGGTGAAGTCATTCACCAGGACCACGATGGGCAGCCCGGGCCAGTCCTGCTTGGCCTCGTCGGCGAATTCGCGCGACGATCCGGGCGCACGGCCCTTTGTCGCCACGATTTCCTGAGCTGGATTCAGAAACAGATCGGCCACCTTCACGCCCTGATTGAGCAGGCCGCCCGGATTGTTGCGCAGGTCGAGAATCAGCTCCTTCATGCCCTGCTTCTGCATGGCGCCAATCTCTTCCCGCAATTCATCCGCCGACGTCTCGGCCACCGGATTGAGCGCGATATAGCCGATTCCGTGGTCGAACATGGTGCCGGCGGGCACCGAGCGGAGATGCACCGCAGCGCGGGTCAGCGTAAACGGCACCACCTGATCCAGCCCGGTGCGCCGCACCTTGATGGAAACCGTGCTGCCGGGTTCGCCGCGCAGCGTATTCACCGCCTGATCCGAGCTCCAGCCTTCGGTGCTCTTGCCGTTCACCTCGATGATCTGGTCGCCCGTGACCAGACCAGCCCGCTCGGCCGGCGTGTCCGGGAGCGGGCCTACCACGGTGATCCACCCGTCGCGCACGTCAATCTGGATGCCCAGCCCGGCGTAATTCCCGGTGGTCTGTTCGGTCAGCGACTTGTAGTCGTCACCGGTCAGCAGCACCGAATACGGATCCTTGAGCTGATCCAGCATGCCGTTGGTGGCCTTGAGGTACAGGCTGTCCGCCGGCATGGAATCCACGTAGTAGCGCGCCACGTGCGACATCACGTTGGTAAACAGTCCGTCTTCGGACAGCGAGAAACTGTGCCCGATGGACCGTTGCAACAGAAAGCCTCCGCTCGCGAACGAAAGCACAACCACCGTGCTGATGAGGCCCCAGCGATGCTTCATGATTGCTGCCTCCAGAAACTCTGAGGGACCCCGGCACCAATGCCCAAGTCCGTATAGAAGACTAACCGGGTCACTTGCGGAACGTTCCCGCACCGGCGGCCATCACCGCGCGCCACGCTGCTTCCAGCACCATTCCGGGGGCTTCGCCCCCGTCCAGGTGCACTATGCCGGGACCGGCCGCCGAACGATACGCAGCGTGCACTCGCTCATGAAACGCCGAGTCCTCGCGCTCGAAGCGGTCGGTCCCCTTCCCCACCGCGGCCTGCCGCCGGCGTCCCTCCGACGGCGACACGTCGAGTACCAGGGTCAAATCAGGCCGTAGTCCGCGCGTGGCAACCAGATTGACCGACACCACCACGTCCAATGGCAACCCGCGACCCGCGGCCTGATAGGCCATCGTCGAGAGGTCATAGCGATCGGAGATCACCACTCGCCCGGCCTCCAGCGCCGGGCGGATCACCGCCTGGACCAGGTGGGCGCGCGCAGCCGCAACGAACAGCAATTCGGTGTGGGGATCCAGATCGGAATCGGGGTCGAGCAGCGCCTGGCGAGCGTACTCTGCCGGCGGGGTGCCACCTGGTTCACGAACCGACACGACATCGAAGCCGCCCGACGTCAGCCGGGCCGCCAGCGCCGTGGCCAGGGTACTCTTGCCCGCTCCTTCAGGGCCCTCGACGACGAGAAAGAAGCCGCGACTCACGAGAGCGTGATGATGCTGCTGGTCGCGCCCTTCTCGATCCCCTGACTGATCTGTTCGTTCACCTTGGCCATGAGCTTGTCGAAATTGGTGCGGGCAACCACATACGCCTGGCCGCTGACGCTGGTCTCCAGCTCGCGCACCGCGGTTTCGTAGCTCTCGGCCACCGCCGGTTCCGGCATCTGGCCCTGTGCGATGGCCTGGTCTACCTGCCGAGCCAGCTGCTGGATCCGGTCCAGCCGGGCCACCGTGTCCTGGTCTTCGCGCAACGTTCCTTCCGCCCGCCGCATCGCCTGATATTCCGTGGACTGACCGATGAGACGACCGAGTTCCTGCGCCTTGTCCCAGATCATGCATTGCTCCTTTGAGCCAACAGGAACCGCTCGCGGCCGAACAGATCCTGGTGAATGGTCACGGCATGCAGGCCGGCGCCGGCTGCCAGGCGAGCCGAGGCGTCGGCCCGCGTCGAGTCAATTTCCAGCGCCACCCAGCCACCCGGGCGCAAGATTCGAGCGGCGCCCGCCAGTACGGTGCGGGTGGCCAGCAGTCCATCCGCGCCGCTCTCCAGGGCGAGCCGCGGCTCGAATGCCTTCACGGCCAGGTCGAGGTGGCGGTACTCCGCCTCCGAAAGATAGGGCGGATTGGAGACAATGAGATCGAAACTTGCGCTGGCCAGCGCGCTCCCGAAGTCCGACTTCAGGAGCGGCAGCTCAACCCCGGCAGCGATGGCATTGCGCCGTGCCACGCGAAGCGCCGCCTCGCTGCGGTCCACCCCGATCACCTGGTCAAAGGCGCCTTCGGTCGCCAGCGCAAGCGCGATGCATCCCGAGCCGGTTCCCAGGTCGGCCGCACGCCCGCCGCGAGCGCGCTCCAGCGCCAGCTCCACCAGTCCCTCAGTTTCGGGTCGAGGAATCAGCACGTCACCGGTGACGTTCAGGGTCAGATGGCGAAACCCCCAGATGCCGATCACGTAGGCGAGGGGCTTGCCGCTGGCACGGCGCCGTACCGCGTCGCCAAATCGCGTTGCCAGCGCCGCGTCAGGCGGCGCCGACGACGCCAGCCACGCGCCAGCATCAGGTTCACCGCTCAACCCCGCCCAGATCCGGCCCGCTTCGCGCCGCGGCTCCGGAATACCGGCCTGACCGAGCGTGGTGGCACCTCCAGCCAGCAGCGCCTGCACCGTGGCTGATCCCGGATCAGCGGTCACCGAACTGCTCCTCCCGTCCCGCGATCCGCACCGCATCAATCAGATCGTCGAGATTGCCGTTCATGACGTCGGCCAGGTTGTGCACCGAAAAATTGATGCGATGGTCGGTGACGCGACTCTGGGGATAGTTGTAGGTCCGGATCTTTCCCGACCGGTCGCCAGTGCCCACCATGGCGCGGCGCTCCCGCGACCGCTCCGACTCCTGCTCGGCGATCATCCGATCCAGCAGGCGAGCCCGCAGTACCTCCATGGCCTTGAGCTTGTTCTGGAGCTGCGATTTCTGGTCCTGCTGCTGGACCACCACTCCGGTCGGGATGTGGGTGATGCGCACCGCGCTGTCGGTGGTGTTCACGCTCTGGCCGCCAGGTCCGGACGAACGGAACACGTCGATCCGCAACTCGGACGGATCAATCCGCACGTCCACCTCCTCCGCTTCCGGCAGCACCGCCACCGTCGCCGCCGAGGTATGAATCCGCCCCTGCGTTTCCGTTGCGGGGACACGCTGCACCCGGTGCACACCGCTTTCACGCCGGAGCAGCCCGAATGCATCGGGGCCGCGCAGCGCGACGATGGCTTCCTTGAGGCCGCCGACGTTGCCGTTACTGATGCTGATCGGCTCCCAGACCAGGTGGCGCCGTCCCGCAAAGCGTTCGTACATCCGGTACAGGTCGCCGCAGAACAGGGAGGCCTCGTCGCCACCAGTCCCGGCGCGCAGTTCCAGGATGGCATCTCGATCATCGTGCGGATCGCGCGGCAGGAGCAGCGCGTGCAGCTCCTGCTCCACCCCGGCGATCTCGCCTGGAAGCCGGTCGAGGTCGGCGGAGGCCAATGCAACAAGCTCGGGGTCGGCCTCACCGGCCAACTCCCGAGCCTGTTCCAGGTCATCCGTCAGGCGGGCCAACCGCTCGGCGGCCCGTACTACCGGTGCCAGCCGGGCATGCTCCCGACCGAGGGACCGCAACTTGGCGGAATCGCGCGCAACGGCGGGATCGGCGAGGGCATCGGCCACCTCTTCCGCCCGCTGCAACGCCTGGCGGAGCCGGCCCTCCATGATCTACGCCTTGGCGCCCTCGTACTTGCGCCGGAAACGGTCCACCCGGCCAGCGGTGTCAATCATGCGCTGCTTGCCGGTATAGTATGGGTGACACTTGGCGCACACTTCGACGCGGATCTGTGACGAAGTAGAGCGGGTCTCGAACGTGTTACCGCACGCGCAAGCGGCGGTAATGGTCTGGTACGCGGGATGCAGATCGGCCTTCACGGCATACTCCTCGGAAACGCCCGGGGTCCGGGCTTCAGGGTCCAGCAACAGCCCTCAAATGTAACAAGCAGGGCCGGTGGCTTCAAGCGAGCCCGCCGTTTGACACCGTGACGTGCCGCAAATAGTTTCATGGCAACCACTTGCATATTGGCCTTTCCATCAATTCGAGGCGAGAATGTCCCTCGCGACGGTTGAGGTCCTCAGGAAGGTTCCGCTGTTCGCCAGCCTATCGGCTGCGGACCTGCAGGCGTTCGCCGACCTCTGCCGCGAGCGCAGTTACCCGCGCGGCAGTGTCATTGTCTTCGAAGACGATCCCGGCGACGCCATGTACCTGGTCGGCTCGGGCCAGGTCAAAGTCGTCCTGATAGCGGAAGATGGCCGGGAGGTGATTCTCTCGGTCCTCGGTGAAGGCGCCGTGTTCGGGGAGATGTCCGTCATCGATGAGGAGCCACGGTCGGCGCACGTGATCGCCATGGAGGACTCCGTGCTCGTGGTCCTCCGGCGGGAAGACTTCCAGCATCGCCTGAGGCAGTCACCCGATGTATCCATCGCGCTGCTCAAGGAACTGTCCCGCCGGCTTCGGCGCGCCGACGAAAAGATCGCCAACCTCGTCCTGCTGGACGTGAACGGCCGGGTGGCAAGCCTGCTGCTCCGGATGGCGGAGGAGGAAGGAGGCGACCGGATCACCCGGCGGCTCACCCATCACACCATCGCGCAGATGATCGGATCAAGCCGTGAGACGGTCTCCCGGACCATGCGCGCCCTGGTGGATCGGGGTGTGCTCGATGTCTCACGCCGCCAGATCGTGCTCAAGGATCGCCGCCACCTGCTGCTGGCTGCACGGCGGTCGTGATGGCCCTCACCCGCCAGCCGTGAGCGCCGACGTCGCCCACCGGGCGCGAACGTTGTTGCTTGAGAGCATGCGTTTTCCATGCTGTCGAGATCGCTGATGGCCGCTGTCGATGTCACCTTCTGGGGCGTGCGCGGCTCGATTCCCACCCCCGGCCCAAGGACGACGCGCTATGGCGGCAACACGCCCTGCCTGTCGGTCACCGATGGCGGCGGGCGGCTGGTCATTCTGGACGCGGGCAGCGGCATCCGGAACCTGGGTGACCACATCATGCGACAGCGGCGGACCGGCGCGCTGGAAGTGGACCTGCTGCTGAGCCACACCCACTGGGACCACATCCAGGGCTTCCCCTTCTTCAAGCCGCTCAGCGATGCACGCACCATTGTCCGGATCCACGGCGCACGCCAGGAGGAGAGCCGGCTCGGCGCCATCCTCGAGCGCCAGATGGACCCGTCCGTGTTTCCGGTACCGCTCACGGCACTGGCAGCACGGATCGAAGTGCACGAAATCGGCCCTGGCGCGTTCGAGCTGCCGGATTTCCGCGCAGAAGCCATCCGGCTGCGCCATCCAGGCACCACGCTGGGATTCATCCTGGAGCCGGCCGCTGGCGGGCGCCGGTTCGCGTACCTGACCGACAACGAACTGGGAGAGAAGGCGCCCTATGGGGTGCCGGCCACGTGGCGAGCGGACCTCATCCAGCGGCTCCGCGGCGTGGACACCCTGATTCATGATGCGATGTACGCGGAAGATTTTGTGGAGTCCCGCTCGGGATGGGGGCACTCAACGCCACTCCAGTCCGTGGCTCTCGCGCGCAGCGCGGGCGTGCGACGGCTGATACTCTTTCATCATGAGCCCGAGAATGACGATGCGGCCGTGGATGCCCTTCTGGCGCGTGCGCGGCAGGACGCGGACGGAACGCTGGTCGTGGATGCCGCGATCGAGGGCGATTCCTTTGCGCTCTAGCCGGGAGGCAGCACTGGGCCGGCTTTGCATGCTGGCGGTGCTGCTGGGCAGCGCGGCACCGGTCGCCACCGCGCAGGTCGCGCCGCCCGCCATTGCCATCCTGCCGTTCAGCAACGGTGGATCGTACGGGCAGGACAAGGAAAACTTTGACGCGCTCGAGGTTGCCATCCCCGCGATGCTGCGGGCTGCGCTGGCGTCCGGAGCGATACGCATGGTGGACCGCGACACGGTGCGGCCGCTCCTGCCCGCCGCGGGCACCCGGCTCGATGCCGCGGAAAGCGGCGCAATCGGCCGGCGGGCCGGCGCCCGCTATGTGGTCACCGGTGCATTCATGGATCACTATGGCCGGTTCCGGATAGACGCCCGTATCGTGGACGTGGAGAAGGCCGCCATCATCGCCGTGGTCTCCAACGATCCGGCACTGCAGGACCGCCGCCAGCTGTTCGAGATGATTCAGTCGGTGGCGGCAGGGATTGCGGCAAGACTCCAGCTTCCGGCGCCGGCGGGAGCCGACCACATGGTACCCACGGACGCGATCACGCTCTATGGGCGGGCACTCTTCAGTGCCGACCGTGGAGATAAAACCGCCGCCGGCGGCTTCCTTCGGCAGGCCCTCCAGGCGGATGCGCGCTTTGCTGAGGCGAGGGCCGCGCTGCGCACCGTCGAGTGATGCGGGGGTGGCGCGGGCTCAGACTCGGACGCTGACGTCCTTGCCACGCGAGGCGGACTCATAGATGGCGTCCAGCACCTTGTGGAGCGCCAGATGGTCATGCAGGTCGGGGGCCGGAGCCTGCCCACGGAGCAGGGCCAGAAAGTGCGCCCATTCGGCGCGGTAGGATGCAGTAAACGGATTCTCCCGACCTACTGAGCCGGTTGGCGCCACGTCCACCGGCACACCGTTCAACTCCTTCCATACCTTGAGCGGATTGATCGCGGCAGTGCCCTTCCCGCCGCGGAGTCCCACTCCGAAGCGCTCCCCGTCGCCAACGTGGTGCCAGGTGACGTCCACAAAGAGCGACGCTCCGTTATCGCAGACGACGAAGGCGCTGCCCGATTGCTCCACCCCGCGCACGTCTCCACTCATGTCGAGTGCTGCGCTGACGCGCACCGGTGCGGGGTTGCCCGCCAGCCAGAGCCCCAGGTCGAGGATCGACAGCCCCAGGTCGAGCATGACCCCGCCGCCGGAGAGTTCCCGGCGCTGGCGCCAGCCCAGCTGCGCCCGGCTGGGGCGGAAGACATGCCAGCTGCCGCGCACACTGTCCACCGGGCCCAGCTCGCCACTCTGCACGAAACTGCGCACGATCTGTACATCCGGCCGGTAGCGATGGTTCATGCCCACCATCACCACCTTGTCCTGTTTCTCGGTGGCCCGGATGATCTTCTGTGCGCTGGCGCCGGTCATGGCCAGCGGCTTTTCGACCAGCACATGAAGATTCGCGTCGAGCGCGGCAAGAATGTGCGATTCGTGGAGATGGTTGGGCGTGCACACGACCACGGCATCGAGCCCGTCCAGGCGGAGCACGTCCTCGATATCGTCGAAGGCATTGGGGATGCCAAACCGGCTGGCGATGGCGCGCGCCTTGGGAAGGTCGGTGTCGCAGATGGCCAGCGCTTCGATGCCCTTGATCTTCCGCAGAACCGGCAGGTGGGCCACCTGGACGATGGCGCCCCCGCCGATGATGCCGAGTCGGAGGATGTCGTTCATGCGAGACTCCGTGAGGGACTCGGGACTCGGGACGCGAGACGCAAAGCGCGAGTCCCGCGTCTCGCGCCCCGTGTCCATCTAGTAAGCCCGTTCAATCCGGGTACCGGGAAAATATGCTGCGATGATCTCCGCGTGCTGCTGACCGGCGCGGGCGCGCCCCACCGCGCCCCACTGGCAGAAGCCGACGCCATGTCCCGCCCCGGCGCCATCCACCTCGAGCCGGGTCACCTGTCCGCCGGCGCGGGTGGCGTGAAGGGTAATCAGGGTGCTGCGCAGAATGTCTCCCGATGGATCCCGGAGCACGCGCCGGACAGCAGGGCCCGGGATGTTGACCGCTCCATCCGGCAGATCCACTGCCAGCGTCCGGACCCGCCCGGACGCGGTACGCGCCGTGACGCGAATGTCCCGCACCCGGCTTACCCGCTCGGCGCGGATTCCGGCAGCGGCCGGCAGGTAGCGGCGAAGCGCATCACGAAGACTCTGGCCGCTGAATTCCTGGCGCCAGTGAAAGCGCGGAGAGATGCTGCAATACGCCGAGCCATCGGGCGCCAGATCCGATACCGAGTGAAGATAGGCGACGTTGGCGCCCCGGAAGACCTCGGAGCCCAGCTCGGTCCGACCGCCGCAGGTGGAAAAGAAAAAGGCATCGATCGGCTGGCCGTTCCAGGTAACAATGAGACCCGCAGTCTGGCGGACGGCATCCACCGCCCCGGGATTCTCACCGGAGACACCGGCGTACACCTGGTCCGAGACCCCCGCCTGGTAGTCAAAGCCCTGCGATGCCCAGCGGCCGCGATTTCGCAGCGCATACGTGCGCGAGACGATCGCCTGGGCCTCCAGCGCCTCGCGGTCCCCCGGTGGCCGAGAGCCCATCTCGGCGCCCACCACACCCGGCAGGTAGTCTTCGAGCGGCAATTCGTTGACGGCGGTGATCCCGCTGTCCGTCACGCTGAGGGTCAGTGTGCCGCGGTAATTCCTTCCATTGACCCGAAGAAGCCCGCCACCGGTCCGTGACTGCAGCAGCAACGCGGAGGCGGGGCCGATGCGGCTGGCTCCCGACTCCAGCAGCAGGTCGGGGCCGCGTCGCCGGACGATCCACTCCTCCGATGGCCTGATTGCAGCAAGCGGGGCGCCGCGCGTCGTGGCTACGTCGAGCGCTTCATCGCCGCCAACCCTTAGCGAGGCAGCGCCGACCGCGAGCCCGACCCGCACCAGCGGCGAGTTGCCTCCGGCGGCCGCCGGCGGAGCGGCTGCGGGAACGGCCTCGGGTCCGGGGCGGATGGTGTCAGCACGAATACAGCTCAGCGCACCGACGGCAATGAGGGCCGCCACCGCTGAGAGCCACCGGTCAACCGCGGTAATTGCCAAACGTCAGCTCGATGCCGAAATCCTGGGCCCGCAGCGCTGTCATGACGGCCTGCAGTTCGTCCCGGGATGGGCTGGTGACCCGTAGTTCATCGCCTTGAATGGTGGACTGCACCTTCTTGAAGCCACCCTGCTTGATGGCCTGCTGGATCTTCTTGGCGATATCCTGAGGAATGCCCTGGGTCAGCCGGGCGGTGCGTCGCACCGACTGTCCGCTGGCGGGCTCCGGCTCGCCGAAATCCACGTTCTTGAGCGGGACCCCCCGCTTGATGAGCTTGCCCTGCAGGACGTCAATCACCGCATTCATCCGGTAGTCGTCATCGGCGGCAAGGCGGATCACCGCCTCGCCGCGGTCGAGCTCGATGGTGCAATGGGTGCCCTTGAAGTCGTATCGCTGGGCGATCTCCTTGACCGCCTGATTGACGGCATTGTCCACTTCCTGGAGGTCTGCGCCAGTCGAAATGTCGAACGATGATGTCGAAGCCATGGATGAGTGCCGGAGGTAAGGAGGGCGCCGGACGCCGGACCAGCCGGGAGTCAGGCGAGAAAACTCTCGAGCGCGCGGGCGCGGCTGACATGCCGGAGGCGGGACAGCGCCTTTTCCTTGATCTGGCGGACCCGTTCCCGCGTGATGCCGAGCATGCTGCCGATCTCCTCCAGCGTCATGGGCTCGGGGCTGTCGAGCCCGAAGTAGAGCCGCAGCACCTTGGCTTCGCGTTCCTTGAGGGTGGACAGCACTTCCTCGATGGACTCGGTAAGCGCGTGCTCGAAGGTCTCGGAATCCGGTCCCGGGTTCTGGGTATCGGGCAGGTAGTCGAGGAGCTTGTTGTCCTCACCGGGCGTGAGCGGGGCGTCGAGAGACAGGTGGTTCTGCGAAATGGAGAGGGTCTTCTCGACCTCCTCCATGGAGATGTCCATTCCTTCGGCGATCTCCGACGCGGTGGGCTCCCGCCCCAGTTCCTGCAGCAGGGCCGACGACCGCCGGCCGATGCGATGCAAGGTGCCCGCCCGGTTGAGCGGCACGCGCACAATGCGACTCTGTTCCGCCAGGGCCTGCAGGATAGCCTGGCGGATCCACCAGACGGCATAGGAGATGAACTTGATCCCCTTGGTCTCGTCGAACTTGTGGGCGGCACGGATGAGGCCGAGGTTGCCCTCGTTGATGAGATCGGAGAGCGACACGCCCTGATTCTGGTATTTCTTGGCGACCGAGACGACGAAGCGCAGGTTGCTGCGCACCAGTTTGTCGAGCGCTTCCTCATCCCCGGTGCGGATGCACTGGGCCAGGCGCACTTCTTCCGCCTGGTTGATCAGCGGATACCGGCTGATCTCGCGCAGGTACTGGTCGAGCGAACTGTCGTCGAAGGAAGGCCCGTGCTTACCGCCGCCGACCTGCAAGGGACGCATGCGATGGAACCTCGTTACGCTGGAGCGGGTGCTACGGGAACCTTACCCGGCGTCAATCGTAGTTGTCAATCTGCGCCCGCTGCAGGGTCCCGGAATAGTCCACGTAGCACACCTTGGTTTCCGAGTAGAAGTCGTAGACTTCCCAGCCACCTTCGCGGTGTCCGTTGCCGGTGGCCTTCACGCCGCCAAAGGGCAGGTGCGCCTCGGCGCCGATGGTGGGCGCGTTGACATAGGTGATGCCATTGTCCAGGTCTTCCATGGCGCGGAAGGCGCGATTCACGTCGGTCGTGTAGATGGAGCTCGACAGGCCGTACACGACCCCGTTGTTCACCTTGACGGCGTCCTCGTACGAGTTGACCCGGATGACGCTGAGCACCGGGCCGAAGATCTCCTCCTGCTCCATCCGCATGCCGGGCCGGACGCCGGCCACGACGGTCGGCCGGAAGAAGAAGCCCCGGCCCAGCCGGGCGCCGCCCGGGCGCTTCCCGCCGGTGACAATCTCCAGGCCTTCCTCGTCGGCGATGCCCATGTAGTGCTCGACCTTCTTCCGGGCATCCTCATGGATCAGCGGGCCTACGTCGGTCTTGTCCTCCCGGCCATCGCCCAGCCGCAATCCTTCGGCGGCGGAGGCCACCATGCGAAGGAACCTGTCATGCACCTTGCGGTGAATGATGAGGCGGCTGGTAGCGGTGCAACGCTGCCCCGTGGTGCCGAAGGCGCCCCAGATCACGCCGTCCAGTGCGAGGTCGAGATCGGCATCATCCATCACGATCATGGCGTTCTTGCCACCCATCTCGAGCGACAGCCGCTTGTGCATCCTGCCGCAGGTCTCGCCGATGATCGAACCGGTGGCGGTGGACCCGGTGAACGAGATGACCGGCACCTGGGGATGCTCCACCAGCGCCCGGCCAGCCGTGTCGCCCCGGCCGTGCACCAGCTGGATCACCTCGGAGGGCAGGCCGGCTTCGAGCAGAATCTCCACCAGAAGATGGGTCGTGTGTGGCACATCCTCGGACGGCTTGATCACCACCGAGTTGCCACACAGCAGCGCCGGAAACAGTTTCCAGGTGGGAATCGCCATCGGGAAGTTGAATGGCGTAATGAGACCCACCACGCCGATGGGCCGGCGGTAGCTCATGGCCCATTTCTGCCGCAGCTCGCTGGGCGCGACGTGCCCGAACAGGCGCCGCCCCTCGGTCGCGGCGTAATAGGCGGTGTCGATGCCCTCCTGCACGTCGCCGCGGGTCTCGGCCAGCACTTTACCCATTTCCCGCGTCATGGCGTCGGCAATCTTTTCCTTCCGCGCCACCAGCAGGTCGCCCACGCGCCGGAGTACGTCTCCCCGGGCGGGGGCCGGCGTACGCCGCCACTGCTCGAAGCCCCGGCGCGCCGACCGGACGGCCGCCTCGATGTCGGCCGCGCCGGAGTCGGGAAACCGCCCGATGATGTCAGCGGTATTCGCCGGATTGCGGTTCTGGAACCATGTACCAGTGCGCGGTTCCACCCATTCACCATTAATGAAGTTGTTGAAAGTCTTGGCCATTTGAGTCGTGAGTCGTGAGTCGTGAGTTGTGAATCGTAAATCGTGGGCCCTGAGGTCCAGACCATCACCTGCTCCATCGCAAGCTAATCACCTGGCTGCGCCGGTGCGGCGGCGCCGGGCGATGCCGGCCCCGGAGCGGTGGTCGTCGTTGCCGGTGGCGCGGGGCATGACCAGGTGGCACTGGTATGCGCGTAGCCGATCCGCGGCAGCACGGCGGCGGCCGCGAGGGTCAGGCCCCACAAGAGCACCAGTACCGCGAGTGCGTTGGCCCTGCCCCGCCGAGCGCGCCAGCTGGCGCGCAAGCCCAGAATGGCGCTGATGATCAGCACCGCAATCACCGCAAGATATCCGAAGAGACCCGTGCCGCAGGTGTTGGCATAGGGCCAGAGGGGCAGCACCACCGAGAGAGAAAGCCCCAGAAGCATCCAGATCCAGGTGGCCGCGCGGTCACGCCGCCGCACCGGAGGACTGGTTGCCGGGCCGGTCACAGGCGCGCCTGCGCCTGCCCCGCGGGCCGCCGGTGCCGGGCTGCCTGGCTGGGCCGGCAGCTTGGCGATCACCTTGTCAATGTCCGCCAGCTCGCGGTCCCAGTTTCTGGGCTGGTCGCTCATGAGTTCTCCCGCCTGAGCCCGTAGCGCTCGATCTTCTTGTACAGGTTGGACCGCGGCATCTTCAGTGCCCGCGCTGTTTCGCTCACGTTCCAGTCGTGGTCGCGGAGCTGCTGCACCAGAAAGCTGCGTTCAGCTTCCTGCTTGAAGCTTTCGAATGTGTGGCCGCCGGCCGGTTCGCCGCCAGCACTCGCGTAGTCGTCGTCGCCAGGCAGAATGCGATCCACATCGGCTTCGGTCACCTCCTTGCCGGGCGCCAGAATGAGCAGGCGCTCGACGGCGTTCCGCAGCTCGCGCACGTTGCCGGGCCAGGACCGGCGCTGCAGTCGCCGCACCGCCTCTTCCGACAAACCGCGGGCCGGCGCGCCGGTGCCGGGCACGATCTGACCGGTGAAGTGGGTCACCAGGTCCGGGATATCGGCGCGCCGCTCGTCCAGCGGTGCCACATGGATTTCGACCACATTCAGCCGATAGAGAAGGTCTTCGCGGAAGCGATTCTCGGCGATTTCCTCGGGCAGGTCCTTGTTGGTGGCCGCGAGCACGCGCACGTCCACCTGAATGGCCTTGGAGCCACCAATTCGCGTTACCACACCCTCCTGCAAGACGCGCAACAGCTTGGCCTGCGCCGCCAATGACATGTCGCCGACCTCGTCCAGGAACAATGTCCCGCCATCGGCCTGCTCGAACTTGCCGGCCCGGTCGGCAAAGGCGCCGGTGAACGAGCCCTTCATGTGACCAAAGAGTTCGCTCTCGATCAACTCGGAGGGAATGGCCGCGCAGTTTACCTCGACGAACGCGCGCCCCCGGCGGGGTGACGCATCGTGCAGCGCACGCGCCACCAGCTCCTTGCCGGTGCCATTATCACCGGTGATGAGCACGCGGGCCGTGGTCGGGCCCACCCGCTGGATCATGTCGCGTGTCGTTTCGAGCGCGGGGCTGGCGCCGATCATGGCGTAGCGCCGGCCCACCGTCTCGCGCAGGCGCTGATTCTCTCCCACCAGGTCGGCATGCTCCACCGCCTTCCGTACGGTCACCAGCAGGCGGTCCGAGTCCAGCGGCTTCTCGAGAAAATCGAACGCGCCACGGCGGGTGGCCTCGACGGCAGTGCTCACGGTGCCGTGCCCGGAGATCATGACCACCACCGACGTGGGGTCGAGGTCGCGCAGCCGGTTGAGGGTCTCGAGCCCGTCAAGTCCTGCCATCTTCACGTCGAGGAACACCACATGGGGCCGGAACTCGGGATAGACCGTGATCGCCTCCCCGCCCGATCCGGCGGCGCGGACGTCAATGCCCTCATATTCGAGCACCTGCTTTACGGCCTGTCGAATGCCGGGCTCGTCGTCCACGATCAGGACTCGATGGCTCATGGCGCTCTGGTGTAGAAGGTGACCCCGTCGCCGTGGACCGCGACCGATCGTGCCTCAGTCGGCAGTGGCAGCGGCACGGCGCGCGTTGAATCGCCGGTTGCCTTCAGCATCACCCTGGGCAGCACCTCTGACGGAAGCGGGAAATCCCGGAAGCTGAGCGCCGTCAGGTGCCAGGCGCCACGTCCCGGACTCGCGATACTGAGTGTGCCTTCCGCTGTAACCGGCTCGTGATCCCGCAGCGCCAGTCCCAGGGGGCCGAGCAGACCCGCAGGCAGCCGCCCGGTATTGGCTCGCGCATTCACCTGCACCGCACCCTCGTGAAGCTCGATCCGGATGGAATCGAACGTGCCCCGCATATAGGGGCCGAGGACGTCATCCAGCAGCGAGGCGGTTTCGTCTGGCGAAAGCGTCACCGAATCAGCGCCGGCCTTGAGGAGAGCGAGCTTGCGGCGGCCCTCAGCCAGGGCCTTCGGCCCCGGTGTCCCGTTCTGCGCGACAGCCACGGGTGCGTTGGTGGCGCGGTGCCAGAGCTGGCGCCCCCAGTCGTCCAGCCGGTCCCGATACAGCCACGCGGCGAGCAGGATGAGCACGAGTGCCAGGCATCCGACGAGCCGAAATGGCGCCAGCAGGCAGCCTTTCATCCACCGAGCTCCACGGTAAGTCGAGGCACATAGCGGGGCCCGGCAGTCGTCAACTCGCTCTCGAACAGCACGACCTCGCGCGCGACGAAGCTTGCGCCGGCCGGTTCCACCTCAGAGCGCTGAATGGCGCCAGGAGGGAATCGCTGACCGTCGCGCATCCGCCCCAGCGTGATGTGCGAGTGGAAGGGCACGCCTTCCGGTGGAAATCCAATTGACTCCGACGCGCGCTCGACCCGATCCTTGAGCAGTTCGAGCGCAGCTGGAGCGGCTACACCAAGCCAGAGCACGCGCGGCCGGATGTGGTCAGGAAACACACCAATGCCCGTGAAATGCATGGCCATGGCGTGCGTCCCGCGCGCCGCGCGCTGCACCGCCTCGGCCACCACGTCCAGGCGCTCCGGCAGCACTTCGCCGTAGAACTTGAGGGTCAGATGGGCGCTGCCCTCCTGCACCCACCGCACCGGCCACCCGGATTGCTGCAAGGTGCGCAGCACCTGGCTGAACTCGGCCTGGGCGGGCGCGGGCAGTGGGAGTGCGGCAAACAGGCGCATCAGTCAGCGAACATCGGGCAACGAGAGCAAGGCGCCGCGCCGGTAGCCCTGTTCGTCCAGCTCGACCGCCGCGAATCCGGCTGCGCGGACGACGGGCTCGATCTCGGCCCAGTGCGCACGGACCAGCGGCAGCTCCGCCGGATCAACCTCGACCCGTGCCCCGGTGTCGAGATGGCGGACGCGGAGGTTGCCCGTCACGCCGAATGATCGTACGGCGAGCTCGGCCTGCTCGACCTGGGCCAGTCGCTCCTCCGTCACTTCGACGCCATAGCGCACCCGGCTGGCAAGACAGGGCGCGGCCGGCGCGGCCCAGATCGGTATGCCGAGCGCCCGCGCGGTATCGCGCACATCCCGCTTGGTCCAGCCGAGTTCCGCGAGCGGGGATCGCACGTTCCATTCGGACGCCGCCCGCATGCCGGGCCGGTGCTCACCAGTGTCGTCTGCGTTGGTTCCATCGAGGATGCAGCTGAAACCGCGCGCGGAAGCCAGCGCGGTCATTTCGGACCAGAGTTCATGCTTGCAGAAATAGCAGCGATCGGGTGCGTTGGCACGGTACCGCTCATCCTCGAGCTCGTGCGTATCGAGCTCGAACAGCGGCACGTCGAACTGTCGCGCGAGCCCGATGGCCTGCGCGTACTGAACAGCCGGATATGACGCGCTGCGCCCGATCACGGCCAGAAACCGGTCGCGGCCCAGCGCGCGGCGCGCCGCCACCGCCAGCAAGGCGCTGTCCACGCCGCCAGAATAGCCCAGCAATGCGCTGTCCAGTCCGGCAAGCAGTGCGAGCAGTGATGTGATTTCAGCCATGCTGAAAGGTATCACCGCCGGGCCCGGGACACAGGCGGGCGGCGATTGCCAAAGGTGCCATCTACCTCCTAGCGTACAGCATGCTACCGCGCGAACTCGCCATCACCGACCAGCTCACCTTGCCAACGGCTGAGCTGGAGTTCCAGGCTACCCGAGCCGGGGGGCCGGGCGGGCAGCACGTCAACCGCTCGTCGACCCGGATCGAACTCTGGTGGAACGTAGCTGGCTCGCCCAGCCTGACGGACGAGCAGCGAGCGCTCCTGATGACACGCCTTGCATCCCGACTGGATGCGGAGGGATGGATCCGGATCGTCGCGGCCAACCGCCGGAGCCAGCTTCAGAACCGCGAGGAAGCCGTGGAACGATTCGTCGTCACTGTGCGCCATGCGCTCCATGTGCCCCGGCCACGGAAGTCCACGCGCGTTCCTCACGGCTCCAAGGTGGCCCGGCTGGAGGCCAAGCGCCGGCGGAGCGGGATCAAGGCGTCACGCCGTCCGGTTCGAGGGGACGAATAGCGGCCATGCAGCTCCTTCATGTCACCCCCGCATCGCCAGAGCCGGAGGCGATCGCGCTGGCGGCGCGGGTGCTTCGCTCGGGAGGGCTGGTCGCATTCCCCACGGAGACCGTCTATGGGCTGGGCGCAAACGCGCTGGATGGAGCGGCGGTTCAGAGGATTTTCGACGCCAAGGAGCGGCCGGGCAACAATCCCCTGATTGCTCATGTGACCGGCGTTCCCATGGCGCTGGAGCTGGTGGCGAGCTGGCCCGACACCGCCGCCCTCCTGGCGGAGCGATTCTGGCCGGGGCCATTGACGCTGGTCCTCCCCAAGCGAGCAGTGGTCCCCGATCTGGTGACGGCCGGGCTCCCTGCCGTCGCGATCAGGGTCCCATCCCATCCTGTGGCGCTGGCCCTGATACGTGCGGCGGCCCTGCCGATCGCCGCGCCCAGCGCCAACCGCTTTACCGAGCTGTCCCCCACCACGGCAGCCCACGTGGTCAGCTCGCTCGGCGACCGGGTGGACATCATCCTCGATGGCGGGCCCACCACGGTCGGCATCGAGAGTACCGTCGTAGATCTCACGGGAGACGTGCCGAGGCTGCTTCGTCCCGGAATGGTCACGCTGGCCGAGCTGGAGCATGCCATCGGTCCGATCGCTTCGCCGCCAGCCGTGGTGGGATCAGGACCGCGTCTCTCGCCGGGCATGCACGAGCGGCACTATGCGCCCCGTGCCCGCCTGATGCTGGTGACACCGGCCGATGTCGAGCGGGAATCTGGCCAGCCTGGAGTTGAACCGGTGGGTGCCCTGGTGCTGGGTGAGCTGCTCTGGCCCGTCCAGCACCCGATTCGCATGCCTCGAGATCCGGTGGCCTACGCCAGCCGGCTATATGCGGCGCTCCACTCCCTCGACGACCTGGGCTGCCATCTCATTCTGGTGGAGCGGCCACCCGACGCGGCGGAGTGGCTCGGGGTTCATGACCGCCTGCAGCGCGCCGCAACTCCCGCCTGATTCCCTGACACGCCTGGGATTGTGCCCTGCGGCCGTCGAGATGTGTGATCCACGACGTGGTGGTACTGCGAACAAGAGATAGCTTGGTGCACGGAACACCGCGCACATGCGGCCGGTCCGTCACTTCTCCCGGAGGCACGATGACTGCCACCCTGCTCGACTCATTTCGAAGCATGCTGACACCTGATGCCGTCTCGTCGGTGGCCTCCCGGCTTGGCGAATCCGAAACCAGCATTTCACGGGGCCTTACGTCCAGCTTCGGCTCGATCCTCCTTGGCCTCCTCAACAGGGCTCACGACCCGGGCGCGATACGCGAAATCCATAGCCTGGTCACCCAGGCGTCAGCCGACACTGCGGTGCAGGGCTCCGATGGGCTTGGCTCGATACTCAAGGGTGGCAATGCCGGCAATGCGACCCTGGGCAACCGCCTGCTCACCATGATTCTCGGCGGCAACAGTTCGGCCGTAGCAGATACGATCGGCCGCAGCAGCGGGCTCAGCCCCTCGGTCGCCAGTTCCCTGCTCTCGATGGTTGCGCCGATGGTGCTCGGGGTTCTCGGACGGCGGATACGCACCGACGGGTTGTCGGCAAGCGGACTCGGCTCCCTGCTGGCCAACGAGGCCGAGTCCATTCGCAGCGCGGCACCGTCGGGCATCGCCTCGCTGCTGGGGACCGGCGCACCAGCGGCCACCTCCAGCGCCCGTCGAACCACCATCACTCCAGATGGGATCCGTAGCGGGGGCATGGGCTGGGCCTGGCTCGCGGTTGCCGCCGCTGTCATCCTCGGGATCATCTGGTTTGCATCGCGTGCCGGCGGGCCGGCGGCGAACCAAGTGGCCATGGATACAACCATGGCGCCAGCGGCCAGCGTCGCTGACTCGGCTGATGTTCAGGCCTACTCGCCGAGCGGCAAGATCACGTTGCCGACGGGAGCCACGCTCAATGTTCCGGAAGGCAGCCTGGAGAGCCAGATCGTCGCATTCATCAACGATTCCAGCCTTGCGGTGGACAAGACCACCTGGTTCAACTTTGACCGCTTGCTGTTCGAAACCGGTTCGGCGAGGCTTGCGCCCAAGTCCAGCGCGCAGCTTCAGAACGTGGCGGCCATCTTCTCAGCCTACCCGAAGGTGCACGCCAGGATCGGTGGATACACGGATAACACCGGCGACGCCAAGGCCAACCAGAAGCTGTCTGAAGACCGCGCCAAGAGCGTCATGGATCAGCTGGTGAGCCTGGGCATAGACAAGGGTCGACTGGAGGCAGAAGGCTACGGCGATCAGCATCCAGTGGCGGACAATGCCACCGAGACAGGCCGAGCCCAGAACCGTCGCATCGCACTGAGAATCACCGAAAAGTAGCATCCCGCCCGCCCGCGGCTTGCCTCCAGGCCGACCGTGTGCAATGTGTTGCACGCCCACTACGCAACTGTGGACGCGACGCGGCGTCTTCCTTTTTGTGAGATACGTCACAAATCAGCGGTAATCTCCGTCACAATACGTAAGTCACGACAAATCAATGCGCCGAGCAGTTCGGGCGACGCGGGCCGGTTGCGGTGGTGCGAGGCGAAACCGGGGCTCGGGACTTGCGCCCACACCATCCAAATCTGAAGGAAACAATGCGCCGAGCAGGGTGTCTGCTCCGAGGCAAGTCTGACACCCTGCAGCTGAGTGAGCCCCCATACCCATGCCGGCCGCAATTCGGAATCGCCACATCTTTCTGTCGGACGCGCTGGCGTTCGTCGGACTCCCTCTGCTTGCCTACGCGATACGGTTCGAAGGCTGGACCTGGTCGCTCGCCGATACCGGCGCACTCCTGCTGTACACCACAGTGGCAACCCCGCTCAAGCTCTCGATCCTGGCCGGTTTCGGGCTGTACAACCGCTTGTGGGCGTATGCCGAGGTGCGGGACCTTGTCCGGGTGCTCGGCGCCATGGCGATGTCGGCTGTTGCGTGCGCGTTCGTCGGCATCGTTCTGCTGCCGGTATCGGGCCTCACCAGCATCCGGGTTCCCTTCTCGGTGCTGGCCATCGATGCACTCGCGAGTATGGCGATGGCCTGTGCACCACGCGCCCTGGCCAAATTCCGCGCCGCTCACCGGCCGGACACGACCAGCCAGCCGAATGGTGAAGCGGCGCTGATCGTCGGCGCGGGTGCCGCAGGCGAGATCATCGCCAAGGAATTGCTGGCGAACCCGCAGCTTCATCTGCGGATCGCCGGCTTTGTGGACGACGACCCCAGCAAGCGAAATCAGCTCCTCTGCAGTCGTCCGGTGCTTGGTTCACTCGCGGATCTGCCCCGGATCCTGGTCCAGCACCAGATCACCCAGATGATCATCGCCATGCCCACGGCACGCGGGCCGGTGGTGCGCAAGCTCATCAGCGTCGCCAACGCGGCGGGGGTGCGCGCCCGCACCGTACCGGGCCTGTTCGAGATCATCTCGGAGCGGGTCAGCGTGTCCGCCCTTCGCAAGGTCGAGATCCAGGACTTGCTGCGGCGCGATCCGGTGCATACCGACCTTGAGGCAGTGGCGGCCGTGATTGAAGGGCGGACGGTGCTGGTGACCGGTGCCGGTGGCTCGATCGGCAGCGAACTCTGCCGCCAGCTGGGGCGGCTGGGCCCCCGCCGGATCCTGCTGCTGGGGCACGGGGAGAACTCGATCTACGAAATCCAGGCGGCGATACGGGAAAGTCATCCGGGCCTGGAGACCGTTCCGCTTATCGCGGACGTCCGGGACCGGCCGCACATTCATGCGTTGCTGCAGCACTATCGCCCAGACGTGATTTTCCACGCGGCAGCCCACAAGCACGTGCCGATGATGGAAAGCAATGTCGCGGAGGCGATCCTCAACAACGTCGAGGGCACGGCCAGTCTGGTTCAGGCGGCGCTCGATTCCGGCACGGAGCGGTTTGTCCTCATTTCCAGCGACAAGGCGGTCCGCCCGTGCAGCGTGATGGGAACCACCAAGCGCATCGCAGAAATGATCGTGCAGCACGCGGGCATGTCGCGTGATCGTGTCTTCGTCGCGGTCCGCTTCGGGAATGTACTGGGCAGCCGCGGCAGCGTGGTGCCGGCGTTCCTGCGACAGATCCAGGCGGGCGGACCCGTCACCGTGACGCATCCCGACATGCGCCGCTATTTCATGACCATTCCGGAGGCCACGCAGCTGGTGCTGCAGGCGGGAGCATTGGGCCGGCCGGGCAATGTCTTCGTGCTGGATATGGGTGAGCAGGTACGCATCGCCGACCTGGCTGCCGACATGATCCGGCTTTCCGGCCTCAAGCCGAACGTGGACATCGAGATCCGCTACAGCGGCATCCGTCCGGGCGAGCGGCTGGCCGAAGAGATCCTGTTTACCGGTGAGAGCGTGGAGCCTACGGCGCACCCGAAGGTGCTGCGAGCCACCAACGAGCACCTGCCGGCTCATGTGGAAACGCTGGTGGCGTGCCTGGTCGAGGCCGCCCAGGATCCTCAGCCCGACGACGCCCTGCGGGCCCTGCTCCACGATCTGGTGTCCGCCGCGCCGGCCACGGCGCTGCCCGCTGAAGCAGTCGCCCCGGCCCTGGCCGAGGCGCACGACATGGCTACCCGCCCTCACTCGGCCCCCGCGGTCATCTATGGAACAGGCTGAGCGCAGCGCCCGGCGGCAAGACGGGGTCTTTCAGGCCCTGGTAACGGGCGTGAAGATGATGGCCGAGCGCCCGATCCTGGCGGGGGGAATGCTCCTCGCCACCGTCTCGCAGGGGATACTGCAGGGCATGCTGGTGCTGGCGCTCCGAAAGATCCTGCTTGGGTTCAGCAGCGAGGGACAGGCCACCGTCATGAGCCTGGTGCTCGGTGCGGTGATGATCTACTCGATCTGGCTGCTGCGCGCGGCCGGCAGCAGCGCCAGCGATGTGCTCTCGACGCGCCTGGCCGATTCGGTCGAGATCGCGGCCATCAAGCGGGTGCTGGCCAAGCTGCTCACCCTGTCGGTGCGCTTCTTTGACAAGAACCGCCAGGAAGACATCATCCTGGCATCGTATCACGACCTCAAGAGCCTCCGCAATATCACGCTGGCGGTAGGCGAGCTGTTCCAGCACGGCTCGCGACTCGCCGGGCTGGTTGTGGTCGCCTTCATCATGAGCCCCAAGCTCGCTGCCATCGGCTTCATCATCGGCCCGCTCGGGTTGCTTCCGGCCCACTGGTTCGGACGCAAGCTCATGACGGCCGCCGTCCGCCAGCGCGAGGCAGTCTCCGCGCTCTCAACCAGCTTCCTGCAGATCACCGGCGCCATCAAGGGCATCAAGGCCAACCGGGGCGAAGCACGGATGCTCGCCGCGGCTGCCGACAATACAGCGGCGTACCAGCAATTCATGGAGCACTCGACGCGCGCCAGGGCAACGTCACGGTTCCTGTTCGAAGCTGTATCCGGGCTGGGCCTGGTGCTGGTGCTGACCGTCGGTGGCCGTGATGTGGCCGCCGGAGCCCTGACCTGGCAGTCGCTGCTCAGCCTGCTGGTCGCGGTCGTGGCGGTATACAGTCCCATGCTCGGCTTGCTCAATGTGTATGCGAACATACAGAGCAACCTCGCTACGCTGGATCGCGTCAACCACATTCTGCGCTCGGTGCCGGAGATCCAGGACACACCGGACGCGCGCCGGCTGACAGGCTCGCCGGCGGTGATCGAGCTCCGGCAGGTGTCCTTCTCCTATGGTGGACAGCAGTCGCTCGACAGCGTCTCCGCCGTCATCCGGCGCGGAGAGACCATCGGGATCGTTGGCCCGTCGGGAGCGGGCAAGTCAACGCTGCTCTCGCTGCTGCTCCGCTTCTACGATCCGACCGGCGGGTCAATCCTGCTGGACGGCGTGGACATCCGCCGGCTGCGCCACGCGGACCTGATCGATGCCTGCGCGCTGGTGCAGCAGGATTCGTTTCTGTTCGGCGGCACCATTGCGGACAACATTCGCTTTGGCCGCCCCGACGCGACCATGGACGACGTGATCGCGGCGAGCCGGGCCGCGAATCTGCATGGCGAAGTGATGGAAATGGAGCAGGGTTACGACACGCTGATCGGCCAT
>Ga0207707_10001148_pt1 | contig 25091 bp, 20 predicted proteins | sample KBSC83BmetaG_FD_184336 | JGI IMG/M metagenome (GOLD analysis project Ga0207707, IMG submission 184336) | Corn rhizosphere microbial communities from Kellogg Biological Station, Michigan, USA - KBS C8-3B metaG (SPAdes) (version 2) | ecosystem: Host-associated > Plants > Roots > Rhizosphere ... | reverse complement strand
CATGAGAAGCCCGTCGCCGCGGCCGGTCTTGGCGTTGCGCTCGAGCAGCCGCTCGGGACGCTTGCTGATGAAGCGGCGAACGAGATCGGGATTGCCTTGGAACCCGCCATCGGCGAGCACGACCGCACGCGCGGCAAAGCGATGGCTCTCGCCGTCGCGGGTCGCGACAACACCGGCGCAGCGCCCGTACTCCATGATCAAGTCGCGCGCCCGCGTGCCGCGCTGCAGCGTTCCGCCCAAGGCGTGGAGCTTCGCCGTCAGCGTCCGCAGCATCACATCGCCGGCGCGTCCCTGCCAATGCAGCCCGGGCTGACGCGGCACCGGCGGCGCCAAGGTCGCAAGACTGCGCGTCGCGGCGCCGGCCTTGATCGTGCGGATGCCGAGCCCGATGAGCCAGCGCAGCGCCGGCCCCGCCTTGGCCGCGTATGTGTCGCGAAGCTCGGCCGCGACATAGCCGCGTGTCGCCTCATCGATCGCGGCGGAGAGCGAGTCCGCGCCGCCCAGCATGTCATGCAGCGCGACCTGGAACACGCCCATGGTGATGCGCGAATTGCAGAGATAATTCTCCTCGGCGCCCTGTTCGAGGATGACCGGACGCAGCCCCGCTTCGGCGCAGCGCAGGGCCGCCGCAAAGCCGGCAAGCCCGCCGCCGATCACAACGACGTCCTGCGCTCTTTCGCTCATGTCTTGCCGCTCAATCGAGTGCCGACCATAGGATGTCGGCGCCGCCGGGCTTCACCTCGATCATCGCCGAAAGGATCGCATTGTCGCCAGCGCCCGTGCGCACGCCGGCGCGCAGCGTGTAGACCCGGCCCGCTTCCAGCACCTCGACCCCGTTCGGCGAGGCCTCGCGTTCGATGAGCGACAAACCGATGCCGGCGACGGGTTTGCGCGCCGCCGGATGGACCTCCATGCCGCCCAGCTTGTCGCGCGCGATCGCGGCAAGCTCGGCCGTGGCGACGCCTGCGCGGGCTTTTTCCAGCATCGCCGCCAAACCCGCGCGCGTGCGCTCGATGGTCGCATGAGGTGCAGTCGCCAAGGTCAGCGAGCCATCCGCCCAATAGCCGGCGCGCCGGACGGCGATGTAAGCGAGCAGCGGATCGAGCCGCGTGCTGTCGGGACTGTCGAGCGCCGTGGGTGTGCCGCCTGCGACGAGGCTCGCAAGCACGCGGACATCCTGTGCGCCCGCATCGTTTGCCGCGTCCTCGGCGGCGAGCGCCGCTTGCCGCGCCGTGCCACCACGTTCGAAGCGCTCGCGCAACGCCGCGGCCGCTCTCGCGAGAACGCTGCGGGCTTCGCGCATGAGGCGCCGCTCGACCGGCGACTTTGCTCGCAGCAAAGGATCGAGCCGCGCGCCCATATCGTTCAGCGGGCGTGCCGGGAGCGCGGCGGAAAGACGCGGCGGAAGATCGGCCGGCATCGCCTCGGTCGTCCAGAAGCCAAGCGGTCCCGGCGCGAGTGCCTCCGCCCATTCGGCGATCTGCTTGCCGGCATCGCGGAGCGGCTTCACGCCCTCGACCCAGGTGAGGCGCTGCGCGTTCACCATCATATGCGGGCTGCCGGCGCTGTGCAGCCGAACGCTGCCGTCGAGCGCGAGGAGAGCGAAAGCGGATTCGAGCTTCGGCGTAAAGTTGGTCAAATAAGCAAGCGCGGCGCTCTCGAGCTTGTTGCCGTAGACGACGAGACCGGCATGGCCCGATGCGGCGAGCCGGCGCAGTACCTCCTTGACGCGCCGCTCGAATTCCGCGCGCGGCAGCGAGGTTTCGTCCCAATCATAAGCGCCCACCAGTACCGCGGGCTGCATCACCTCCATGATCCGGCTCCCTCCCGCGTCACGCCGCCACAGTGGCGAGCCAGGCCGTGCGCTTGCTCAGCTGCTCGACCCCGCTCGCCGTCACGCGCACGGGCTCGCCGCAAAGGAGATAGCCGGTCTCGGGCAGGTATTGATTGGGATGGACAACGAAGACCATGTCTTCGCCGAGAATCGTGTTGTTGTCGGGCGCGACATCGCCCGGCGCGTTGGAGCCGTGGCCGAGCCCATGACCGCGGCGCCTTATATGCGGCGGGCGGCAGAATTCGGCATAACCTTCGGCGCTCAGCACCTCGTCGATCGCTTTCGCGACCTCGCCCATGCGAATGCCCGGCTTTACCGTGCGGATGCCCGCCTCCATCGCGCGCACGACGAGGGCGTATTTTTCCGCGAGCACATTGCTGGGCCGTCCGACCGCTGCGGTGCGGCAGATTTGCGACAGCTGACCGCGATAGGTGGGCGTCATCTCGGCGAGAATGACGTCGCCCGCTTCGAGCTTGCGGCCGCTCGAAGGCTGCACCGCCCGATTGTGCGGCGATGCGGTGAGCAGGAAGAAATTATCGTCGGCGCCGAGTTCTTCCATATAGAGCCTCAGCCGCACCGCAAGCTCGCATTCCGGCATGCCGGGTTGCGCGATCTCGAGAAGGCGGTCGAAGCCGCGCTCGGCGATCGCCGTGGCGCGGCGCGCATTCTCGATCTCTGCGGCAGTCTTCGGCATCAAGGCCGCTTCGAGCTTCTGATCGAGCGTCTTGGCGTCGCCCGCAAACGCGGCGAGCCGCCGGCCGGTCGCGGCGCGCAGCTTGCCGAGACCCGCGGTTGCGGTCTTGCCGCGCGGCAATCCTTTGGGGAACTGCGCCTCGACGGCTTGCGGCAAATCCTCGGCGCCGCGAATCCGCCAGCCGGCGGCGCGCGCTTCTGCGCGCGAAATCTCCCATTCGGGCGTCACGATCAGGGTCGGCGCTTCGCCGCGCGCGAGGATGGCGAGGCTTTCGCCGAGCGCGCGATAGCCCGTCAGATGAAACACCGTGTCGATACGAGCGAGCTCGTTCGAGGCGACGAGCATCACATCGGCCCCTTCGGTCGCCATCAGCTTATAGGCGGCATCAAGCCTCTGCGCGATATCCATCGCCCGCTCTCTCCTCATTCCTCTTTTGTGCAACCAGCATACTTTGCCGCGTGCGAAACGAGCAAGGATCGTTGACATCGCGGCAGGCACGGAACAGGATTTGCGCCCCGCCGCGGCGCTGCTTCGGCGTCAAGAAACAACCAAGCTGGGACTTTACGCATGGGAGCACATGTCGCGCTCGATATCGGTGGGACCTTCACCGATCTCGTCTATGTCGATGATCGGACCGGCGAGCTGCGTCATGCCAAGAGCTCGACGACGCCAGAGGATTTCACCATCGGCATCGAGAATTGCCTGAAGAAGAGCGGCGTCGCGCTCGGCCAATGCGAGACCTTCGTCCATGGCGCGACCATCGCCATCAACACTCTCATCGAGCAGACCGGCGCGCCGACCGTCCTCATCGCGACCGCGGGCGCGGGCGATGCTTACCTCATCGGCCGCGGCAACCGGCCGGAGGCCTATAACGTCTTCTTCAAGCGAACCACGCCGCTCGTGCGCCGCGGCATGATCGTCGAGGCGAATGAGCGCATGAGCGCCAAGGGCGAGGCCATCCTGCCCTTGAGCGAAGCCGAGATCGCCACCGTCTGCAAGAAAGTGGCGGCGCTGAAGCCCCAGGCGATCGCCGTGTGCTTTCTTCATTCCTACGTCGATCCGACGCATGAGCAGAGAATGGGACAGGCGCTGCGCCACGCTTTCCCCAACGCCTACATCTCGCTCAGCCACGAAATCCTGCGTCAGTACCGCGAATATGAGCGCAGCTCGACGACGGTGGTGAACGCCTATATCGGGCCGCGCGTCTCGACCTATCTGCACGCGCTCGAGAAGCGGCTCGAGGATCAAAAATTTAGCGGCACGCTGCTCATCATGCAGTCGAATGGCGGCGTGACCTCGGTCTCCGCCGCGAGCCGCGCGCCCGTCGCGCTGATGGAATCGGGCCCCGTCGGCGGCATCAACGCCTCGGCCGAGATCGGCCAGCGGCTCGGCCATCCGCAGGTCATCGCCTTCGACATGGGCGGCACCACCGCCAAGGCGAGCGTGGTGCGCGACGGCCATCCGGCGATCGCCGAAGGCTATTACGTCGGCGGCTATGCCTCGGGTCATCCGGTGATGCTGCCGGTGGTCGATGTCGTCGAGGTTGGCGCCGGCGGCGGCAGCATCGGCTGGATCGACAGCGTCGGCGCGCTGAAGGTCGGCCCCAAAAGCGCGGGCGCCTCGCCCGGTCCCGTGTGCTATCGCACGGGCGGCGAAGAGCCCACCATCACCGACGCCAATCTCGTCCTCGGCCGGCTCGACGGCGAGAATTTCCTCGGCGGCGAGATGAAGCTCGACACAGCCGCGGCGCGCGCGGCGATCAAGGAGAAGCTCGCCGACAAGCTCGGCCTCACCGTCGAGGAAGCGGCGCTCGGTATGCTGAAGATCGCCGTCGCGCATATGACCCTCGCCGTGCGCGGCGTCTCGATCGAGCGCGGCTATGATCCGCGCGACTTCGTCCTCGTCGCCTCCGGCGGGAATGGCGGGCTGCACGCGCCGCTGATCGCGCGCGAATTGTCGATCCCGCATGTCATCCTGCCGGTTCTGCCGGCGCATTTCTCGGCCGTCGGCATGCTGATGACCGATCTGCGTCACGACTATGTCCAGACCCATGCGCGGGCGATGGCGGAGGCGGATTTCGCGGCGATCCGGCAGATCTGCGGCGCCTTCATCGACGCGGGATCGGCCCTGCTCGCCTCCGAGGGCATCGCCGCGCCGCAGCAGAAAATCCAACTCTCGCTCGATATCCGTTATGTCGGCCAGGAATTCTATTTGAACGTGCCGGTGACGATGGACGAGATCGCGCGCGAAGACCGCCAGGGAATTCGCCGCAATTTCGACGCGCTGCATGAGCGCCATTACGGCCAGAGCGCCGAGCAGCGGCCGGTCGAGATCGTCAATGTCCGGGCGAGCGCCATCGGCGAGCGCGTGCGGCTCGATCTGCGCCCGCCCGCCCCGGAGGCACGCGGCAAGCCGCCAGGCCAGCGCGCGGTCTATCTCGTCGATGCGCGCCATCCGACGCCATGCGCGATCTATGACCGCTCCTCGCTCGCACCGGGCAGCCGTATCGTCGGGCCGGCCATCATCGAGGAAAGCGCCTCGACCGTGCTTCTCCAGCATGGCGACACGGCGCAAATCTGCGACACCGGCGAAATTCTGATTGCGATAGGAGGCGTCTAGATGGCGGCCGATCCGATTACGGTCGAGGTGCTGCGCAATGCGTTGCCGGCGATCGCCGACGAGATGTCGCATGTGTTGAAGCGCACCTCCTACAACATGATGATCTACGAGGTCGGCGATTACAGCTGCGCGATCCTCGACAAGGCGGGCAATCTCTTGGCGCAGAACGGCGGCGGGGTCAGCCATTTCCTCGCCGATCTCGGCGTCGTCATCCGCGACGGCGTCGAGCGCATCAAGCGCTTTGCGCCGGGCGACGTGATCCTGATGAACCATCAGGCCGTGTGCGGCCAGCATCTCAACAATATGTGCGTCTATACGCCGTTCTTCTGGCAAGGCGAGCTGTTCGGCTTCACCATCATCCGCGCGCATTGGATCGATGTCGGCGGCTATTCGACCGGATTCGGCGCGGGCTCGGCGGCGTCCGACCCCTGGCTCGAGGGCTTACAGTTCAACCAGCTCAAAATCTACGAGGCGGGCAAGCCGAACGAAACCGTGCTGGCGTTGATCGCCGACAATATCCGCTATCCCGAATCCTCGATGGGCGATCTCGAAGCGCAAATCACCGCCTGCAATCTCGGCTTAAAACGCCTTGAAGAGCTGTTCGCCAAATACGGCCAGGCGACGATCGAGGATTCGATCGAGCAGATTTTCGCCCAGACGGAGGCGCAATGCCGCCAGGTGATCGCCGAGTTCACCGACGGCAGCTATGAATTCGCGACCGAGTTCGACGACAGCGCCGCCGCGACCGACGGCCCCCTAAAAATCCACGTCAAGGTCACGATCGCCGGCAGCGACATGATCGTCGACCTCTCCGGCTGCTCGCCGCAGCGCAACTCGGGCATCAATGGACGCACCTTGGCTGCGCCCTACATCGCCTATAAGGCGCTCACGTCGCCAGTCGAGCCGGTCAATGAAGGCTCGTTCCGCGCGCTGAAGGTGGTGCTGCCGGAAGGAAGCTTCATGATGGCGAAATTCCCTGCGCCGATGGCTTCGTGGAGCGTCGCGTTGCCAAGCGTGATCGATGCGATCCTCGCCGCCATGGCGCCGGCACGCAAATCGATGACGCCCGCCGCGCATAAAGGCGCGATGGGCGACAATATGACGTTCTTCGGCACCGATCCCGCGACCGGCAAGCGCTTCGTCGTGCAGAGCACCGAGGGCGGCGGCTGGGGCGGCCGGCCGATGGAGGATGGGCCATCGGCCTCCTGCACGATCTGCCAGGGCGATGTGCGCAACGGCCCGATCGAATCCTTGGAGCAGCGCTTTCCGATCGTCGTCGAGCAGCGCAAGCTGCGCACGGATTCGGCCGGCGCCGGCCAGTTCCGCGGCGGGCTCGGGCTCGACGTCAAAGTGCGCAACTTCGTCGCCGGGCGCTGGAACATTACCCAGACCGGCCGCCATCGCGTGCCGCCCTGGGGACTCTGGGGCGGCAAGGATGGCGGCAAGCCCGACCGGCTGGTGCTGCGCGCGGGCGAGAATGAGTGGAAATCCGTCAACGCCAACTGGTACCAGGTCCCGGCGGAATCGCGCGTCATCATCCGCAGCGCCGGTGGCGGCGGTTGGGGCGATCCTTTGGATCGCGACCCGATGCGCGTGATCGAGGATATCCGCGACGGCATGGTCTCGGCCGAGGCGGCGCGCGCGGAATACGGCGTCGTCGCAAAGCTCAACGGGGGCGATGGGCTCGATGCGGTCCAGCTCGACCGCGCGGCGACCGAGGCGTTGCGCCGGGACAAGCGGGGGCAGCGTGGCGGCTGATCCGCGCCTCCTGCCCGATCTCGCGGCGTGGATCGCGGCGCTGCGCGCGTCCGACCTCGATGCCGCGATCCTCGATCGGCTGAAGCTCCACGCGCTCGACGCGCTCGCTTGCACCTGCGCCGGCGCCGCGGCTTCGGAATTCACGACGACGCGCGATGCGCTCATCGATGCGGCCTTCGCATCGCCGCCGAAAAATCTCCTCGACCACCCCGCTTGCGCCGCGGCGCTGCTCGTGACCGCGTGCCGGCTCACCGAATGCGACGATATCCATATCGGCTCTTGCGTGACGCCGAGTTCGGTGGTGATGCCGGTGGCGCTGCTGTGGGGACATCGCGCCAAAGCGTCGCGCGACACCATCATCGAAGCGATGCTCGCCGGCTATCAGGTGATGGTGACCTTGGGTCTCGCCGCGCATGGCGCGGAGAACGTCTATCGCGGCGTGTGGCCGACTTATCTGACGGGCGGCATTGCCGCGGCGGCGATTGCGGCGAAGACCATGGGCTTCGAGGAAGAGCAGATTCGCGACGCGATGGCGATCGCGGCATCGAGCGCAACGGGCGTCACCGGCCGGATCGAGAAAGAGCCCGCGCCGCGCTGGCTCGTTCTCGCCTCCGCCATCCAAAGCGGGCTGCTCGCAGCCGCTGCTGCCGCGCACGGCATCCATGGCGATGAGACGATCCTCGCCAAGGTCTCGCCGGTCTGGAGCGCGGAGAAGATCGCCCTGCCCGAGATCGCGGGGCCGGGCGCGCCGCCGCATCTCCCGCGCATCGGCTTCAAGCCTTATTGCACCTCGCGCCAAGGCCTTTCGGCGACCGAGGCCTTCATCGGCGCGCTCCGCACCAACAGAATCGAGCCGGGCGCGATCGAGAAGATCACGCTTGCCGTGCCACAACAGTATCGCGCGATGATCGATCGCGCCAAGCGGCCCAAGACCAAGTCGGAATCGCGCGGCATTCACTATCAGCTGGCGATGGCCGCGCTCTATCCGGACGAGCTCTGCGACATCGAGCGTGCGACGCTGCACAATGAAGAGCCGGCGGTCCAGCGCCTTCTCGACCGTATCGAGGTGACCGTGTCGGATAAATTGACCGCGCTCTATCCGCGGCAATGGGGCGGCGCGGTGCGGATCGAGGCGGGCGGCAAGGCTTACGATAACGAGATTCTCAATCCGCGCGGCGATCCCGAGACGCCTTTGGGCCGCGACGGCATCACGGCAAAGCTCGATACCATGTCGCGCTTCCTGCCGCGCCCGATCCCGACGCAAGATCTCGCGCGCCAGATCGATGCGCTCGATTTCGGTGCCTGCCTCGAGATCCTCGTCGCGCGGGTCGGGGCTTAGCCGACCTCGAACACGACGCCTTGCGCCAGCGGCAATTGGCTTCCGTCATTGATGGTGTTGGTGGCGCGCCGCATATAGGCTTTCCACGCATCGGAGCCCGCCTCGCGGCCGCCGCCGGTCTCCTTCTCGCCGCCGAAAGCGCCGCCGATCTCGGCGCCCGAGGGCCCGATATTGACGTTGACGATGCCGCAATCGGAGCCTTCGTCCGATAAAAAGAATTGCGCCTCGCGCAGATCCTTGGTGAAGATCGACGAAGCGAGGCCCTGCGGCACCGCATTGTGCAGTGCCACGGCCTCCTCGAAATTTTTATATTTCATCGCATAGAGAATCGGCGCGAAGGTCTCGCGCTCGATGATCTTCGCCGCGTCTTTCATTTCGACCAGCGCCGGCTGCACGTAATAGGCATCGTGCCCGCCGATCTTCACCCGCACGCCGCCGATAACGCGTCCGCCGGTGCGGCGCGCCTCCTCGAGCGCTTTCTGCATCTGGTCGAAGGCCGCGCCATCGATCAGCGGACCGACCAGCGTCTTCGGATCGCGCGGATCGCCCACCACCGCCCGGCGATAGACCTGCTTCAGCCGGTCGATGAGCTCGCGATAGACGCGCTCATGAACGATGAGGCGGCGCAGGCTGGTGCAGCGCTGCCCGGCCGTGCCCATCGCGGCAAAGGCGATGGCGCGCAAGGCGAGATCGAGATCGGCCGAAGGACAGACGATCGCGGCATTGTTCCCGCCCAATTCCAGGATCGAGCGGGCAAAGCGTGCGGCGAGCACCGGCGCCACCGCCCGGCCCATCGTCGTCGAGCCGGTCGCGGAGAGGAGTGCAATCCTCGGATGCTTCGCGAGCGCCGCCCCGGCCTTGGCGTCGCCGATAATGACGCTCGACAGCCCTTCGGGCGCCTCGCCGAAGCGCGCGGCGGCGCGGCGGAAGAGCGCATCCACGGCGAGCGCGGTCAGCGGCGTCTTCTCCGAAGGCTTCCACACCAGCGCATTGCCGCAGACCAGCGCCAGCGCGGCATTCCAGCTCCACACCGCGACCGGGAAATTAAAGCTCGAGATGATGCCGACGACGCCCAGCGGATGCCAGGTCTCGGTCATCGCATGGCCCGGCCGCTCGCTGGCGATGGTCTTGCCGTAGAGCTGGCGCGATAGGCCGACGGCGAAGTCGCAGATATCGATCATCTCCTGGACTTCGCCAAGGCCTTCCGAGAGGATTTTTCCCGCCTCGAGCGTGACCAGCCGGCCGAGCGCGTCCTTGGCCGCGCGCAGCTCCTCGCCGAAGAGCCGCACCAGCTCGCCACGCCGGGGCGCCGGGACGCGGCGCCAGGCGAGAAAGGCTCGCTGTGCTTCCTCGATCTTGCGGCCAATGGAAGCGGGCGTGTCGTCGCGCAGCTTTGCCATTACGGAGCCCGTGATTGGCGAGTGCACGGGTCGCGCGCCGCCGCTCAAGCATGCCGGCGGGACGCCGAGCGATTTCGAGAATGTCTCTGGCTTCGATCTCGGGCGCGGCAAAGGTGGCGGATGAGCGCATCCCAATCTCCCTCGGTCTTTCTCCCGCGGCGCCGCCGATGATAGCATGGCCGAATCCGCCATCCGGGGGAGACCATGCCGGTCAAGCAAGCGCACAGGCTCGACGCGATCGACATCAAGATCCTCTCCGCCTTGCAGCGCGAAGGCCGGATGACCATCCAGAAGCTCGCCAAGACCGTCGGCCTGTCGGCGCGGCCCTGCCTCGAGCGGGTGCGCCGCCTGCAAGCCGGCGGCATCATCCTCGGCTATCAGGCGGTGATCGATCTCGAGCGGCTGTCGAAGCCGGTGACCGTCTTCGCCGAGCTGTCCCTGACCCGCCAGGCGCGCAATGAGCGCGTCGAGACGCGGCTCAAGCAAATCGAGGAATCCGTCGAGTGCTGGGAGATCGGCGGCGCCTCCGACTATCTCGTGCGCTTCGTGTGCGAAGACCTGACGCGCTATGAGACCCTGACCCAGGAGCTGCTGGGCGACCGCCGCCTTGGCGTCGCCCGCATCGTCAGCCATATCGTGCTGCGCACGATCGGCCGTTTCGCCGGCTATCCCGCCTCGCTCCTGGCGCCGCGCCGCTGACGGCCACGACAGAATCTGTCGTTCGGCGAGCGAGTCGACAGCGCATTCGGCTGAGACCCTGTCGCAGTTCGGCCACACCTGTCGCGCAATCAGCACAATATTAGCAATTGAGGGTTAAGAGGCTTCCCAGCTTGAGAGGCTTGTCATGGCCATGGACAACGCCATTGCACTCGAGAACCGCTTTGCGGCGCAGAATTACCATCCCCTGCCCGTCGTGCTCGCGCGCGGCGAAGGCGCCTTCCTGTGGGATGTCGAGGGCCGCCGCTATATCGACATGATGAGCGCCTATTCGGCGGTGAGCCACGGCCATGCGCATCCGCGCATCCTGGCGGCGCTCGACGCCCAAGCGCGCCGGCTCGCCGTGCCCTCGCGCGCCTTCTACAGCGACCGGCTGGGGCCCTTCCTCGAAAAGCTCTGCACCCTTGCCGGGCTCGACCAGGCGCTGCCGATGAACACCGGCGCCGAGGCGGTCGAGACCGCGATCAAGGCGGCGCGGCGCTGGGGCTACCGGGTCAAGCGCATCGCCCCCGACCGCGCCGAGATCATCGTCGCCGCCGGAAATTTCCACGGCCGCACCACGACGATCATCGGTTTCTCCTCGGAAGCCGAGTACCGCGACGGCTTCGGGCCCTTCGCGCCGGGCTTCCGTGCCGTGCCCTTCGGCGACCTTGCCGCGATCGAAGCCGCGATCACGCCGCAGACCGCCGCCGTGCTGATCGAGCCGATCCAGGGCGAAGGCGGGATCATCGTCCCGCCGGAAGGCTGGCTCGCCGGCGTACGCGCGCTGTGCGACGAGCACAACGTTCTCCTCATCGTCGACGAGGTCCAGACCGGGCTTGGCCGCACCGGCGCCTGGTTCGCCTTCCAGCACGAGAAGATCCGCCCGGACGGGCTGATCCTCGGCAAGGCGCTGGGCGGCGGCGTGCTGCCGGTCTCGGCTCTTGTCGGCACGCGCGCGTTGATGGGCGTGTTCACCCCCGGCTCGCATGGCTCGACCTTCGGCGGCAATCCCTTGGCTGCGGCGGTCGGGCTTGTCGCGCTGCGAATCATCGAGGACGAGGGCCTCGTCGAGCGCGCCCGCGATCTCGGCGCCCATATGATGAAGCGGCTCCAGGCGATCAAGAGCCCGGCGATCCGCGCCGTGCGGGGCAAGGGGCTGCTGGCCGGCATCGATATCGAGCCGCGCTATGCCGATGCGCGCACCGTTTGCGAGCGGCTCCTCGCTGCGGGCGTGCTCTCGAAGGAGACGCACGAGACGGTCGTGCGCCTGGCGCCGCCCCTCGTCATTGCCCGCGAGGATCTCGACTGGGCCCTCGACCGCATCGCCGAAACCATTCACGCCATCGAGCGCACCCCGCATCCGGAGGCCGCCTGACATGGAAGACCGGGACGACATCATCGAACGACAGGAGGGCGCGCGCATCCTGATGTGCGCGCCCGACCACTTCGCCGTCGATTATGCGATCAATCCCTGGATGGACCCGGCGCGCTGGGCGAAGGATTCCGGCGCGCTCGAGAGCGACGCGCGGCGCGAATGGCGCGGGCTTCACCGCAAGCTGAAGAAGCTCGGCGCCGCGATCGAGCTGGTGCCGCCGGTCGCGGGCTTGCCCGATCTCGTCTTCACCGCCAATGCCGCCATCGTCATGAACGGGGTGGCGCTGCTCGCGCATTTCCGCCATCCCGAGCGCCAGGGCGAGGAGCCCTATTACGAGCGCGCCTTCCGCGAGCTCTGGGCGCGCGGCGCGATCGCCGCCGTCCACCGCCCGCCGCCGGGCCTCATCACCGAGGGTGCGGGCGATTGCGTCTGGGACGCGGCGCGGCAGATGTTCTGGATGGGCTACGGCCCGCGCTCCGAGCGAGCCGCTGCTTCGGTGGTGCAGGAAATTTTCGGCATCGAGACCGTCGCGGTCGAGCTGGCAAACGCGCATTTCTACCACATGGATACGGCGCTGAGCCCCCTGCCGCGCGGCGAGGTGATGTTCGTACCCGAAGCCTTCACCGCGGCGGGGCTACGCGAGATATATGACCGCGTCGCGCCCGAGCAGCGTATCGCGCTCGCGCCCGAGGACTCGAAGGTCTTTGCGGCGAATGCCGTGAAACTCGGCGACGACATCGCGATGTCGAGCTGCAGCGCGGCGCTGCGCCGTCGTCTCGCTGCGCTCGGCTACCGTGTGCACACGACGCCGCTCGGCGCGTTTCATCGCAGCGGCGGCTCGGCCTTCTGCTTGACGCTACGGCTCGACCAGCGCTCGGCCGCCGCCGGCGCCGCCTTGCGCCGCGCGATTTAGCTGAACCGCACCACCGCGCTTTCGCCCTCGATCGCGATCTCGGTGCCGTAGCGCCGCGACAAGCGGCGCACGCGCTCCAAGATCTCGGCCGCGACCTTGCCTTGAGCGAGGACCGGACGGCCGCGCTGCGCGCGCGGCGTGCCATGGCCAAGATCGAGCGGATGAAACCGTAAGCCTGAAAGCCGCTTCTCCTTGAACTCGGCGAGCGCCGCGAGCCCATGCCAATATTCGGGCGAGGCAGGAAAGCCGCGCGTCTCGGTGCCGGTGCGCGCATCGAGGAAATCGGTCGGCGTCGCCTTGTCGTCGAGGCCGAAGCGCTGATAGGCCTCTGCCGGAAAGACCGGCACATTGTCGTTCTGGAAGATGAAATTGCCGAGGCTGTAGAGGATCGGCTTGTCCTTATAAATCTCGACGCCCAGGGTCAGATGCGGACCATGGCCCGCGACGAGATCGGCGCCGGCCTCGATCGCGGCATGGGCGAAATCGACGGCAAATCGCGCCGGCTCTTCCATCCCGACATGGGTCTTGGCGGCGCGCCCACCCGCCTCGCCGAATTCGTGATTGTGCAGCGAGAAGATCACCCAATCCGCCTGGCGGCGCGCCTCGCGCAGCGCGCGCAGATTGGCCTCGGCATCGGCGGCTTTGACCTCGGTCGTCACCGCGAATTCCGTGCCGCGCTCGAAAACCTGGCCGAGGAAATTGAGCCGGCTCGCGCTGTCCTGGGGCGCTTCCGCGGCGCTGAAGAACATGGCGCGCTGGCGCGCGCGGTGCTGCGTCAGCTCGAGCGCGTCGCTGACGCGCGCCAATTCGGCGAAGGCCGCCGCATCGACCGTGTAACGCGTCGAAAAATCGAGCGGGTTGATTCCGGGTCGGCCGCCGGCATCGGAACGCTGATCGGCGGCGCGCGTCCAAGGCGGATAGAAACTCGTCGCCGCGACAAGCGCGACGCGACCGGCGGCCGTATCGAGATAAGCGGGCCGGCACGCCTCGGCGAGATTGGCGCCCGCACCCGCATAAGCAATCCTCGCGCGGCGCAAATGCCCGAGCATCGCCATGAGTCCGTCGACGCCGTAGTCAGTTGCGTGATTGTTGGCGCAGGAGAGGAGCCGGAAGCCCATGCCGCGCAGCTCGTCCAAGAGCGGCGGCGGCGTGGTCATCGGCGTGCCCTGGGTGAGGTTGGGCGTGCCCTCGTTCAATTCGCGCACGGTCGTCTCGAGATTGACGAAGCTCGCATCGGCGCCGCGGCAAAGCTCGACCAGCGCGCGATAGGCGGGCTCGTCGAAGCCTTCGAGGCTGCGCGCCGGCATGGCGTCGCCCGCGAGCAGGATGCGGATATTGCCCTCTTCCGCGCGATAGATCATGGCATCCCCTTTCGCCCTCCCCTCGGTTTAATATGCCCGTCTCGGGAGAGGAACGCGAGGAGGACCCGATGCCGCGGAAGCTCGTCGATCTGTCGATGTATCTCGAGAACGACGTGCCCTCGGACCCGCCGGGCTACGAGCCGCACATCCAATATTTGACCCACAAGGACACTGCCGCCGATGTGGTGAAGTTCTTTCCGGGCCTCAAGGAGGCCGATCTGCCCGAGGGCCAAGGCTGGGCGATCGAATGGATCCGCCTGATGACCCATAACGGCACGCATCTCGACGCGCCCTATCATTTTCATTCGACCATGAATCGCGGCGAGCGCGCGATTTCGATCGACGAGGTCCCGCTCGATTGGTGCTTCCAGCCCGCGGTGAAGCTCGATTTCCGGAATTTTCCCGACGGCTATATTGTCACCGATGCGGATGTCGAGCACGAGCTCGCGCGCATCGGCCATAAGCTGAAGCCGCTCGAGATCGTCGTCGTCAATACCCGCGCCGGCTCGGCCTATGGCAAGCCTGATTACGTTGCCGCCGGCTGCGGCATGGGCCGCGATGCGACGCTCTATCTTCTGGAGCGCGGCGTGCGCCTCACCGGCACCGATGCCTGGAGCTGGGACGCGCCCTTCGTCCACACCAAGGACAAATATGCCGCGAGCGGCGATGCCGGACTTATCTGGGAAGGCCACAAGGCGGGGCGCGAGATCGGCTATTGCCATCTTGAGAAGCTGCACAATCTCGAAGCGATCCCGGCCGATGGGTTCGAGATCGCCTGCTTTCCGGTCAAGATCCGCGGCGCCTCGGCGGGCTGGACGCGCGCCGTCGCGATTTTCGATACCCCAGCATGACTGCCAGACCGCGCATCCTGGTGATCGGCGCCGGCATCGGCGGCCTCACAGCCGGCCTTGCGCTGCTGCGGCGCGGATTTGCGCCCATGATTTTCGACCAAGCCACGCAATTGACCGAGCTCGGCGCCGGAATTCAGATCGCGCCCAATGGCGCGCGCGTGCTGCGCGCGCTCGGCCTTGGCGAGGCGCTCGAAAGCTTCGGCGTTAAATCGAGCGTCGTCGATTTGCGGCTGTGGAACACCGGCGAGCGCTGGAAGATGATGGAGCACGGGGCCAAGGCCGCCGAGCGCTATGGCGCGCCGCATTACACGCTGCATCGCGCCGATCTCCAGGCCGCGCTTCTGACGGCCGTGATCGAGGCCGACGCCGCGGCGCTGCGCCTCGGCGAGCGCTGCGTCGGCTTCGAGCAATCCGGCAAGGGCGTCATCGCCATCCTCGACTCCGGCGAGCGCGTTCCGGGCGATGCGCTGATCGGCGCGGATGGCATTCACTCGGTGATCCGCCAAGGGCTCTTCGGCGCAGACCGGCCGAGCTTCACCGGCTTCATGGCGTGGCGCGGCCTCTGCCCCGCCGCAAAGCTGCCGCCCGAGCTGATGCGCCATGGCGGCTGGATCGCGCCAACCTCGCATATTTTTCACTACCCGGTGCGCCGCCGCGAGCTGCTCAACCTCATCGCCGTCGTCGAGCGCGACGATTGGCAGCATGAATCCTGGACCGATCGCGGCACGCATGAAGAGTGGCTCGGCGATTTCCCCGGTTGGCATGCCGATGCCGAGGCGATGATCGCAGCCGTCGAGCAGCCCTTCAAATGGGCGCTGATGGTGCGCGAGGCGCTGCCGCGCTGGAGCGCCGGCCGCGCGACCCTCCTCGGCGATTCCTGCCATTCGACGCTGCCTTTCCTGGCGCAGGGCGCGTCGATGGCGATCGAGGACGGCGCCGTGCTCGCGCGCTGCCTCGAAGACTTCGGCGACATCGAGACCGCGCTGGCGCGCTACGAGGCAGCACGGCGCGAGCGCACCGCCGCGATCGTCCAAGCCTCGCTCGACCAGAAGGACCGGCTGCACGGAGATTCGCTCCATCGTCCCGAAACCGCGCGCCTTCATGTCGACGGCAAGTGGAACCTGGCCCGGACCGAAGAGCTCTATGACAGGATCTACGGCTACGACGCGCTCACCGTCGCGGTCTGATCTCAGGCCGTGGGCTCGCGCGAAGCCGCCGCGTGGATTTGCAGCAGCCGGGTGACGAGCTCGGGCGTGCGCTGGCGCGCCATGCCGCATTCGGTCGCAACGCCGAAATCCGCGACGAAGCGGCGGGCCGCCGCGGCGCGGCGCGCGGCGCCCTCGGCGCCGTCCGCATCGTGGATGAGGCCGAGATAAAGCTCGGTCTGCGGCGAGAGCTTCAGCCCCGCCATCGGCCTGAAGAAGGCGTCATCGCTGCGCGCGATCGGCACCGGCATATGCAGGAACGCGATCGTATGGCGCACCGAGGCGGCAAGTGCGTTCGCAAGCTCGACCATCTTGCCGGCATCGACGGGATCGATGAAATGCTTGGCGTCGAGATCGCCATAGCAGAGATGGAAGCCCAACTCGACATCCGCCGGCACGGCATCGCCGAGACGGGTCAGCCGCTCGAGCATCGCCGCTGGCGCGATGTTCGGGTAGCGGTCTTTGAGCTGGCCGTCCCAGATCACCATTTCGATGCAGACATCCCATTGGATCGCGAGGTCCCGATGCGGGATGGCGCGACAGATGGCGGCGAGCTCCGCAAGCATCGCACGCTCGTAAGGGGGCTCGATCAACGCCGCGTCGCTCGCAACGCAGAACGGATAGATCACCGCCATGGGCGTCGGCAGGCTGACCTGGAACTTGACCGTTGCGGGCAGCTCGCCGCGCTGCTTTGCGGCGAGAAAATCCTGGTAGGAAATCCGCGCCTCGCGCGCATAGCCGAGCTCACCGAAATGAATGTCCGCGGGTTTGACGCCCTCGGCGAGGCGAAGCTGCGTGAACATGCCGGGCCGCGGCGGCACGCTGTCGGGGCGCAGATAGGCGCTCGCCCTCAAGAGCGGATATTGCCAGCTGATCCACAGCCGCCGGCCGCCGGGCTCGCCGTCGGGCACGCGTTTGAGCCGCCTGCCGAGCAACCGGCCGGTGGTGCGAAAAACCTCCTCGACGCTGTCGAGCGCGATGCTGCCGACGAGATGAACCTTGTCCGGAGCCATTTCCGCCATCCTCGCCTCCCTTCATAAACCAGAGCGATCCTGATCCCGCCCGCAACGCGAGAGTGCCGCCGAGCGGGTAGCTTATGCGGTCCGGGGTATGATAGGAAACCCGCGAGAAAAGGGCCGGCTCCATCGCCGGCAGGACATCTGCGGAGCGAAACACAGCATGCCGACCATCACCCATGCCGAGGCCATTGCTCGCGCCAAGCGCGTGGCCGAAGTCGCCGCCGCCAACGCGGCGGCGACCGAAAAGCTCCGCCGCATGCCGCCGGAGAACGTCAAAGCCATGATGGAATCGGACCTCGTCGGCCTCATCATCCCGAAGGAGCGCGGCGGCTACGGCATCGACAGCTGGATGGTGGTCGCCGATGTCGTCGCCGAGGTGGGGCGGGTCTGCGGCTCGAGCGGCTGGTGCTTCGATCTCTTGATCCAGCATCACTGGGTCTTGGGCATGTTCCCCGGCGAAGCGCAGGACGCACTCTACAAAGCCGATCCGCGCCCGAAGATCGGCACCTCCTTCATGCCGGTCGGCAAGGTGAGCCGTGCGCCGGGCGGCTTTCGCCTCTCGGGCGAATGGAGTTTCTCCTCGGGCGTCGATCATTGCGACTGGGCGATCCTGGGCGCGGCGGTCCCGCCCGCCGAGGGCAGCGGCGCGCCCGATATCCGCTTCTTCCTGCTCGGCCCGGGCGAGTTCAAGGTGCGCGACACCTGGAACGCGGTCGGCTTGCGCGGCTCCGGCAGCAACAACGTCGTCGTCAACGACGTGCTGGTGCGCGAGGAGCACACGGTGCGCAGCGCGGATTTCGGCGCCGGCACATCGCCGGGCTCCAAGGTCAATTCGGGCGTCATGTTCCGCGAGCCGGGCTATGTCGCTTTTCCCTTCGGCATCTATTGTCCGCTGATGGGCATTGCGCGCGGGGCGCTCGATTGCTTCACGGACTTCGCCCGCGGCCGGGCGGCCGGACCCGCCCGCGACCCGGTTCTCCAGCTGCACCATTCTCAGCACGTGATCGGCAAGGCCGCAGCCGAGATCGACGCCGCCTATCTTCTCGGCAAGGACAATGACGAGAAGCTGCGAACCCTGCTTCCGCTCAGCCCCGACGACGCGGTGGCGATCCGGAGAAATTTTACCTTCGCCTCGCGCCTTGCGATGCGCGCGGTCGATCGGCTGTTCGAGGTTTCGGGCGCCCGCGGCATCGTCGACGGCAATCCGATCCAGCGCTTTTGGCGCGACGTCCACGCCGCCGGCAATCACGTCGCCTGGGGGGTCGATAGCAGCTATATCAGCGCGGGCGCCCATGCGATGGGCATGCCGCTGCCGGGAGCGCATTGATGGCCGCGCCGGCCCGCCCCCCGCAGCGCGAGCGCATCGCGGTCGAGGAAGGCTTCACCATTCCCGAGATCGCAGCGGCGGCGCGCGCGCTCGCGGAGAAATCCGGCGCATCGACGGCGGTGACGCCGGCGCGCCGCGCTTTGTTCCAAGAGCTTTCCGATCTCGGCGAGCGGCGCATCCGCGCCATGGACGAGGACGGCATCACGATGCAGCTCGTCGTCGTCGGCTCGCCCGGCGTGCAGGCCTTCGATCCGGCGCAAGGCACCGAGCTCGCGCGCCTCGCAAACGATCGGCTTGCCGCCGCCTGCAAAGCCTATCCCACACGGCTCGCCGGCCTCGCCGCGGTCGCGCCGCAAAACCCCGCGGGCGCCGCCGCCGAGCTCGAGCGCGCGGTGAAGACGCTCGGTCTCAAAGGCGCAATCATCAACTCGCACACAAATGGCGAATATCTCGACGCCAAGAAATTCTGGCCGATCTTCGAGGCGGCTCAGGCGCTGGACGTGCCGATCTATCTCCATCCGCGCGAGCCGAGCCCGGGCATGGCGGGGCCGCTCGGCATGCCGGGGTTCCGCGTCGCTTGGGGCTATGGCGTCGAGACCGGAACCCATGTGATGCGGCTGATCGCCGGCGGCGTCTTCGATGCGTTTCCGCGCCTGAAGCTGGTCATCGGCCATATGGGCGAGAGCATCCCCTTTACCTTGGAGCGTATCGACAACCGCTATCTCTGGGAGCTCGAGATCGGCGGCTTCGCGCGCACCATCAAGCACCTGCCGAGCGCCTATTTCCGCGAGAACATCATCGTCACGACCAGCGGCATGAATTACCGCCTGCCGCTGATGATGACCGTCGCGCTGTTGGGGATCGACAATCTCCTCTTCGCCGCCGATTGGCCCTTCGAGAAAGCGCGCGACGCAGTCGACGCCATGGACGCCATGCCGCTCTCCGAGGAGGACAAAGCGAAGATCTATCACCGCAACGCCAGGCGGGTGTTCCGGCTGTAAGGTCCGGTGCTTTTCGCAACCCGCTAAACCGTTTGCGCTCCGCATCGCCTGGGCGGATAATCCGCCCAGCGCGCATTTCGATCACCGGGTCCGGAGGCCGTCTCATGTTCGCCAAGCTCAATCACCTCGCCATCGTCAGCGAAAACTACGCGATGAGCACGCGCTTTTACGAAGCCGTGTTCGGCCTCAAGACGGCGCGCGAGGCGCGCGTCGAGAGCGCGACGGTGGTCGGCGACGGCTATGTCGGCATGAACATCAATCCGCGCGTCGCCGGACGCGGCGCGCGGCTCGAGCATTTCGGCTTCGAGGTGAACGACGTCGAGACCGCGCTGTCGCGGCTCAAGGCCTTTCCCGATGTGCAATGGGCGAAGCGCCCCTCCAACCGGCCTTTCGCGGGCATCTCGGCGCATGACCCCGACGGCAACGTGTTCGATATCTCGCAAAAGGACATGGAGAACCGCACCGACGTCTATGTCGAGAAGAACGCGCTCCATCCCACCCACATCACGCATTTCGCGCTGCGCACCATGCATGCGGATGCGATGGCCGAGTTCTATCGCACCGTGTTCGAGCTCGAGCCGCGCAACAAGCGCGAGGGCGATCCCAACCACTATCTGACCGACGGGCACATGACCATGATCATCATGCCCTGGCGCATCCACGACTACGACAACACCGGCATCATGCCGCCCTCGCTCGACCATATCGGCTTCAAGACCGAGAGCCTCGCGAAGTTCAAGAGCGAGGTCGAGCGCCTCAGCGCGCGCAACCCCTATCTCGCGCCCTTCCCGGTTGCTCAAGGCCCCGAAGCCCGGGCGCGGCTCGCCCTGTTCGAGAAGAGCTGTCCTTTCTGCCAGCATCACCTGTCGGATATCGAGGGCGTGTTTCTGGGCGTCGCCGAAGCCTGATCCGCGCGCCCGCCTTTAGGGTGGGCGCGCCAATTGCTTAAGCTGTCGCGAGATCGCTATCCTGTAGCGAGCGTCCGGTCGCGGGCGCCGCAAGGGGAGAGCGCCATGGATCAGGTTGCGAGCACGACGCGCACGGTGTGGAATCCCGACAAGTTCCGTTTGCGCCGCCTGGTCGAGCGCCTCGTCGAGATGGACGAGGTCGAGGTGCTGAGCGAGCCGGTCGCGCTCTCGGAAATGAGCCCGATTATCGAGAACACCAAAAAGGGCGTTCTCTTCAAGAAGGCGGGGCCCGAGCAGCACGAGGTGGTCGGCGCGGTCAGCGCCTCGCGCAGCCGCCTTGCCGCTGCATTCGGCGTGCCGGAAGCGAAGATGCGCGAGGAGTTCCTCCGCCGGCAGGCCAATCCGCAGAAAACCTTCGTCGTGCCGACGAGCGAGGCGCCGGTGCAGGAGATCGTCCTCACCGGCGACCAGATCGACATGTACAAGCTGCCCTTCCATGTGCAGCACGAATATGACGGCGGGCCCTATATCACCTCGGGCAATGATTTCATCATCGACCCCGTTTCCAAGCGCAGCAATGTCGGCTGCCGGCGCCTGATGCTGCGCGGCAAGGACAAATGCGGCTTCAATGCGACCGCGCCCTCCGATTTGCAGGCGATCTATCGCGGCTGCGTTGCCCGCGGCGAGAGACTGCCGATGAGCTTCACCATCGGCGCGCATCCGCTCGACACCATGGCGGCTTCGCATCGCGGCATGCCGGGCCAGGACGAGATCAACACCATCGCCACCTTCCGCGGCGAGCCGCTGGCCGTCGTTAAATGCCTCACCAACGACATTTACGTGCCCGCGGATGCGGAGATCGTGCTCGAAGGCTATGTCGATGAGCGCGGCTATATCGACAATGAGGGCCCCTACGGCGAATACATGGGCTATTACGGCCCGATGCATGGCGATCCGGTCTTCCATGTCACCGCCATCACGCGGCGTCGCGACGTGCTCTACCAGACGATCAAGCACGGCGTCGGCAAGAATCTCGGCTGGTGCGACGGCGCGCCGATGGGTGCGGTCGGCACCGAGGCACGCGCCTGGCAGGTGCTGAAGCAGGCCGGCATCGATGTCGTCGACGTGTTCTCGCCGCCCGGTCCGGGCGTGAACTGCCATCTGCGGGTCTCGATCAGGAAGCGCAGCAATGCCGAGCCGCATGCGGCGATCAGCGCGCTGCTCGGCATGCTGCGCACGACCAAGCATGTCTATGTCACCGACGACGATGTCGATATCCGCTCCAGCGAGCAGATGGAATGGGCGATGTCGGGGCGCTTCCAGGCCTCGAAGGACATCTATGTCCTAAAGGATATGCCTTTCATGCCGATGGATATGTCAGGCCATCACGGCATCAGCGACAAGGTCGGTTTCGACTGCACTTGGGTCCACCCGCGCCCCACCGCCGTCACCGCCCGCGTTCCCGAAGCGGCAAAGATCGGCGGGCCCGCGCGCTTCCAAACCGTGCAGCAGGCCTTGGAATCAGGGCCGATGCATTTCGCCAAGCTGATGTCGGTGCTCGGCAGCCGCGACGGGCGCGAGATTGTGCGCGAAATCGAGACGCTGCGCGATGCCGGCCACCTCGAGCGCAACAGCGACGGCGAGTACTATCTAAAGAAGTGAGTTAGACCGGATTCGCGAGCGCTTAAATCGGCCCTCTCCGCCGCGAAGCGGGGGAGAGGGAGGGACCCAATCGCGATAGCGATTGGGAGGGTGAGGTGGCATTTTACGTCAGATACCCACTTCACCCGCTCGCTTCGCTCGCACCCTCTCCCCCCGCACGCGGGCGGAGAGGGTTAGTTCTGCAAGTTACCCTCGCCAGTATGCGAACCCCATCGCGTTGCCGGTGCCGGCTTCGGAGCGATAGCACGGCACATAGTCGACGATGTTCGGCGCATAGCCGAGATCGGCCATGGCGCCCGCGACCGGCACCCAGTTTTTGACCTCCGAGGTTCCGGCCTGAAAGATCGGCTCGCCCAGCGACGCGACACCCTCGATGCGGCGATTGCGCAGCGCATCGAAGATCGCGTTGTCGACCGCCTCGTCGATGACAAAATGGGTCAAGCCGCCCGAGGCGATGAGCGCGACGCGCGCGTCGCTCTTCCAGCTCTCGATCGCGCGCAGCAAGGATTTGCCGAAGGCATAGCAGCGCTCGACGGTCGGCTGGTTCGGCGGATAGAAGGTGTTGAGCACCACCGGCACCGAAGGCACCGGCTTGTCGCGCATGATCTGGCGATAGACGAAGCCGAAAGCGTGCGGGATGTGATCGACGCCTTGCGGCAGCATGCCGAGGGTCGTCACGTCGAACTGATCGGCGATCGCGGTCGCGATGATGTGCGAAGCGAGCTCGGGATGGCCGTGATAGGTCGCGCCTGCCGGCGGGATATGGCCCGGGATCGCAATCGGAATGCCTGGCGGCATTTGCGCGATCTGCTCTTTGGTCGGAAAGAGATTGGGGATGGTCTCGCCGCGATAAACGCTCATCGCCGGGATGAGCGCCTCCTTGAACATCTCCATCTGATCGTTGCCGACGATCACCGCGACATCGGGCTTGGCGTCGGCGAAGACATCGGCGAGCTTGGCGATGGCGCGCTGGCAGGCGGCGTGCCGTTCGCGCCACAGAGCGGGCGTGATCTGGCGCTCGAGATTCTCGGCGGCGCGAACCGCCTTGAGCCCGTCGAAGCTATAGGCCTTGCCCTTGAACCAATGCGCCGGGTTGCGGCGGTCGGCCTCGACGCGCTGGCCCCATTGATCGGGCGGGGTCGAGAGCATGGGCCCGTGCGAGGTTCCGAGTCCGAGAACGATCTTGGCCATGGCTAGATCAACTCTCCTGTCTTGGGTTTCGCCCGCCGGCCTGGTTTCGGCGACGCCGGCGCATCGGCAAAATTCGTCTTGTGACCGAAAGTGGTCGCATAGTCGCGCTGCGCCGATTTGGGCAAAAAGCGCCGCTCGACCTCCTGTATCTTACCATATCCGAGAAGTTTTTTGACGTCCGGCTGGCCGAAGGGACTGGCCTTGACCCGGCGGTTCCAGTCGAGCAGGGCCGGCGCGCCGCGGGCATGCAAATCCTTAAGCAAATCCCAAGACGCCTGAAGCCCTGCGGTCGCGGCGATGGTCGGGTAGAGCACCACGCGCAAGCCGAGCTTTTCATACTCCTCCCAGCCGGGCGGCGCGTCCTCCCCGCCCCAAATGCCGAGCACCGGACCGGGGATCGCCTTGCAGGCCTGGCGCACCTGCTCGCGCGTCTGCACCGAGTTGAGCCAGACGAGATCGGCCCCGCCCTCTTTCACATAGGCGACGCAGCGCTTCAGCGTGTCGTCGAAATTGCTGGCCTCGGCGCCGATCCCATCGCAGCGCGCGCAGATGACGAAATCGGGGTCGAGCGCGTCGCGCGCGGCGACCGCGGCCTTGATCTTGCCGACCGCCTCCTCGACCGGAATGAGCCGCCGGCCCGCCGCCGTGCCGGATTTTTTCGGCGCCTCCTGATCTTCGATCTGCAAAGCGGCGACGCCCGAGCGGATGATCGCCTCGGTTGCGAAATGCACATTGACCGCATTGCCATAGCCGGTATCGGCATCGACTAGAATGGGGATGTCGCAATGCGCCGCCATATGCCGCGCATGGTCGACCAGGTCGCTGAGCCCCAGAATGCCGTTATCGGGCACGCCGTAGAGAAAATGCGCGAGCTGCGAGCCCGGCAGGAAGAAGCACTCGAACCCCGCCTCCTGCGCGAGCCGCGCATAAAGCGGGCTGAACCCGCCCGGCATGACAGTGAGCGTCTTGCGCTTCAACATGGCGCGGAACTTACGCCGCGTCTCCTTTACCCTGTCGCCGCCTGCCTTCGCCATCGCCCCCTCCCGGATTATCGACATGGACGTTGCGGCGAAGTTTAATGAGCCGCGCGCCTCTTGTGCAAACCGACCGAGTGAGGACCTCATGGCCGAGGACGAGATAACCCAAAAGCTGCTCCGGATCGATGCCTGCGCCGTTTCCGATGCGGTCGACCGGCTGCATCTCGACGGCGCGGTGTCGGGCATCGCGCCGTTCTCGGTGGCACGCCGCATCGCCGGGCGCGTGCGCACCGTCGGGCTCGGCCCCGCCAATGCCGTGCCCTCGCCGCGCCATCTCGGCACCGCCGCGATCGAGGCGGCGCAAGCGGGCGATATCATCGTCATCGAGCAGCGCACCGGCATCGAAGCGGCGGGCTGGGGCGGGATTCTCTCGACCGGCGCCGCGGCCAAAGGGATCGCCGGCGTCATCGTCGAGGGGCCGGCGCGCGATCTCGACGAGGCGGTCGAGCTCGATTTCCCGGTCTATGCCCGCTCGGCCACGACGCGCACGGCGCGCGGGCGGATCGCCGAAATCTCCTGCGGCATGCCGATCACCGTGGGCACGGTGAAGGTCACCGATGGCGACTACGTGATCGCCGACCGCAGCGGCATCGTCTTCATCAAGCAGCGCGATGCGCGGCGCGTGATCGAGGCGGCGGTCCAGATCGCGGCGCGCGAGGCTGCGATGGCCGCGGCCGCGCGCAGCGGCGAGCCCATGGCCAAGGTGATGGGCGCCGATTACGAGGCGATGCTGAAGCGGTGAGGGCGTCTACTCATAAACGCTTGATGTCCGATTTCGCGGTCAGACCGGACTGAGGAGAGCGTGGGCTTGTACTTCTGCCTGTGACCCATAGCTGAAATCTCGCAAACAAGGACCAAGAACCATGCAGATTAGCGCTTCCCAATGCCGGCAGCATGC
>Ga0207707_10001145_pt1 | contig 25166 bp, 31 predicted proteins | sample KBSC83BmetaG_FD_184336 | JGI IMG/M metagenome (GOLD analysis project Ga0207707, IMG submission 184336) | Corn rhizosphere microbial communities from Kellogg Biological Station, Michigan, USA - KBS C8-3B metaG (SPAdes) (version 2) | ecosystem: Host-associated > Plants > Roots > Rhizosphere ... | reverse complement strand
GATCGCGACGATGTGCGTCGGAATGGCGGCGAGCATGGGATGCTTTCTCCTCGCGGCCGGCGCCAAGGGGCGGCGCTCAGCGCTGCCGAACGCGCGCATCATGATGCATCAGCCGTCTGGTGGCACGCCGCGAGGAAGCGCTGCGGACATCGAGATCGCTGCGCGCGAGATTCTGCACAATCGCGCGAAGCTGTTCGCGCTGCTCGGCAAGCATACGGGGCAGCCGTTGGAGCGGATCGAGCGCGAGTTCGAGCGCGATCATTGGTTCTCGTCCGCAGATGCCAAGCGGTATGGGTTGATCGACAACGTGATCGAGTCGCGCGATGATGCGATGTATGAGAAGCTTCCGATGGCCGCCGATTAGTGCGTTCGCAGGTTAACGACGGAGCTCCGCGCGCGGGCTGAGGCGGCCATGTGCCCTCCACGCGACCAGTCAGTATTGCCCGAAACTGCCGGGCAATACTGCCTCGGCTCGCGCTCGGGCACACGGCCGCCTCAGCTCTCGAGCGACGTCTCGCCGAAGGCCCGCAACGACAGCAGTTCGCGAACGCTCGGCGCGCGAGCATGAGGGCGAAACGCTTAGCGCGCGTGGCCGGCGCGAAACTTGGTCGATGCGCGTGCGCACTCACTGCTGGAGATACGCAGGCGCCTGTGCGGACAGCTCCCCTTTCCGACGCAGTGCAACCGCAGTTCAGCGTAGGTCCGCTTAGCTTCAGGGCGTGGACCCCCTCTCGGACGTTCTGCGCGCGGTGCGCCTCACCGGCGCGTACTTCTACATGGTCGAAGCCACGCACCCGTGGTCGGTGCTGACCGTCGAAGCGAAGAAGCTCGTTCCGCGCGTGCATCCGGCGGCCGAGCATCTCATCTCGTACCACATTCTCACGTCAGGCGAGTGTTGGGGCGGCGTCGCCGGTGATGAGCAGATTCTCATGCAGGCCGGCGATGCGATCGTGTTTCCGCACGGCGATGCCAATCTGCTCTCGAGCAAGCAAAGTCGGCTGGCAGACGCCATGACGCTCAAAGCGACGCCGGAGCGCCATCCGAACACGGTGCTGGTCGGCGGCCCGTCGTCGACGAAGGCGACGTTCGTCTGTGGCTTTCTCGGATGCGACCTGCGGCCATTCAATCCCCTGTTGTCCGCTCTGCCGCGTCAGCTGATCGCACGGGGCGGTCCGGGCGATTGGCTCAGCGAGTTTCCGCGACATGCGCTCGCGGAATCGCGCGATCCAAAGCCGGGCAGCGAAACGATGCTCACGCGCATGGCGGAGTTGATGTTCGTCGAAGTGCTCCGGCGACATGTCGCATCGCTCGGTTCGCAGGAGACGGGATGGCTCGCGGGACTTGCCGACGACGTCGTCGGACCAGCGCTCCGCGCGTTGCACGAGCGGCCAGAGCATGCGTGGACGCTGCCCGACCTCGCGCGCGCGGTCGGCGCATCGCGCACGGTGCTCATCGAGCGGTTCTCGAGCGTGATCGGCATTCCGCCAATGCAGTACCTGACGCAATGGCGACTTCAGCTGGCGGCCGACCAACTCGCGCGCGGCTCAGCCAAGGTGGCCGCAATCGGCGCGCGAGTGGGTTATGAATCCGAAGCCGCGTTCAGCCGCGCGTTCAAACGCGCGACTGGCCAGAGCCCATCGGCCTGGCGGAGTGCTCGCCAGGCCGGGTAGTGCCTGCGTTAGTGGCCCTCTACGACTTCGACGATCTCATCAGCGACGAGGCCGTGTCCATCACGATGCACGGAGATCGCCGACTCTTTATCGGGCGCCTCGATCAGGCAGAAGACCTGTCCGGTCTGCTTGTTGTACCAGTACTGCAAGTACTTCACGTTGTGCTTGCCTTGCGTCTCGAGATCCTTCTGATGCGCACCGGCGACGGCGTCGTCGGTCAGCCCCGGAATGTGGTTGTGCACGTCGATGAACAGCGCCATCGTGACTCCTTTCTATATGTGTGACAGCGCGGAGCGAGAGTGTGCCGCGCCAGTGAAAGGAAGGCTACGGCCGAGATGGCGAGATGAGGATGACTCTGCGGCCGGATCGCTTGCTCACGCGTCCGAAACATCGGCTGGCGCGATGACGTACCTGTCTCGAGCTTCCAAAGACCTCTCCCACCGGCCGAGCCTATGCGCGCCCTCGTTCGTACGTCCGTCGGTTTGCTCACGCTGTTCGGAACGATCGTCCACGCACAGGAGCCATCCAATGCGGCTATCGCAGCGCGCGTCGACTCGCTGGCGCTTGCGTTCCTGAACACGACGCACACGCCGGCAATCTCAGTCGCCGTGCTCCGCGGCAAGGACACCGTCGTGATGAAGGGCTACGGACTCGCGAGCACGGAGCCGCGGCGCGAGGCAACTGCATCGACGATCTATCGCATCGGCTCGATCACGAAACAGTTCACGTCGTCCGAGATCATGCGGCTCATCGAGCGCGGAAAGCTCTCGCTCAATGATCCGATGTCGAAATACCTGCCTGACGTTCCGCTCCACGGGCACGTCGTCACGATTCGACAGCTGCTCAATCATACCTCGGGCATCCACAGCTATACGTCATCTCCTGAATGGCAGAAGACGTGGGCACAGGAGCTGACGCCGCGGCAGATCGTCGCGTTCGTCGACAAGGACACGTTCGATTTCGCGCCCGGAGCCGGCTATCGCTACAACAACACCGGGTACGTGCTGTTGGGGATGATCATCGAAAAGATCACCGGCGAGAAGTATGCAGCGGTTCTCCAGAAGGAATTTTTCACACCGCTTGGTCTGCATCAGACGAGCTACTGCACGAATTCGCCGACGGATCCGTCATTCGCCGCGGGGTACTCCGTGCAAGGCGGCACCGTCAAACCGGCGGTGTTCCTGAGCATGACGCATCCATTCTCAGCGGGTGCGCTGTGCTCCACGGTGCGGGATCTCGTCGTGTGGCAACGGGCGCTCATGGGCGGGCGAGTGCTGAATGCGAAGTCCTTCGCGTTGATGACGACGCCCGACACGCTGAACAACGGCTCGAAAATGAACTACGGCTTCGGGCTCGTTCCCGGGCAGATCGGCACTCACAAGGCGATCTCGCACGGTGGAGGCATCAACGGGTTCACGACGTCGGGTATGTTCTTTCCAAACGACAGCGTGAACATCGCGGTCTTCTCGAACGCGGATGCGGGGCCGGATGCGCTTGCAGCCAACATCGCACGCGCGGTGTTCGGAGTACCGTTGGTGTCAGGGCCAAAGCCGCTCGTGGCGGTTCCTCTTCCGGACGCGGATCGCGATCGTCTTCCTGGCACGTATGATCTCACGACACCCGCTGGCGGCAAGTTCGTCATTCACATCATGGTCGAAAACGGCCAGGTCGTGACTCAGGCCGAGGGTCCAGGGCAGGGCAAGTTCCCGCTGGTGCACCTCGGCAATCTCGTATTTGGCGCGAGCTTCGATCCGTCGCTTCGGCTCACGTTCACGAAGGAAAACGGGACGATCACGAAGGTGACGCTCCAGCAGGGTGGCGGCACAATGGAGGGAACGCGTCGGCCGTAGAGAAGGGTCAACCGCTGAGAGCGGCAAGTCGACGAACGGCCTACGCTCGATCTCGCTGGCACGGTGTCCGCATTAGAGTCTGCTACACTCATCCTGGAGGCGAGCGTGGCAGACGTGAACATTCAGCAGGCTCCTCCCGAGGCACCGCGGGGAACTGGCGGCGGCGGGGGCGGATCCGGTGCGGGCTGGGCCGTAGCGATCATCATTCTTCTCGCGATCGTCGCGTGGTTTGTCTTCGGGGGCGGCTTGCACAGGACGTCCACCTACAAAGCGGACGTGAAGATTCAAACTCCGGGATCTGCGCCTTCGGGCGGGTCCGCGGGCGGCAACGTCGCTCCGCCGTCGGGCGGGAGTCAGGCGCCGTCGGGCGGCGGGGGCGCTGCTCCGCCGAAAAATCCGTAACACAGACGTCGCGCACGCGGCGGCGCTCCGACGAATGGGGGCCGCCGTGCGTCAGCGCGCCACACAACGCGGCTCCATTGACATTCGATACGAGACGGCGCTAGTCTCATATCGGCATTCGATAGGACAGCCATGCCGCGCCAAACGCCGCTGCTGCAAGGAACGCTCGACGTCCTCATTCTCAAGGCGCTCAGCCTCGAGCCGCTTCACGGGCTCGGCGTGTCGCGCCGCATCGAGCAAATCACGCGCGGCGCATTCGTCGTCGGCGCGGGATCGCTGTTCCCGGCGCTGCACCGACTCGAGGAGCAAGGCTGGCTCGAAGCGTCGTGGGGAGAATCGGAGAACCGCCGCAAAGCCAAGTACTACACACTGACCAAGGCCGGACGCCGGCAGCTCTCGACCGAAGCGGCCGAGTGGAAGCGAATCGCCGGCGCGATGTCGCTCGCGCTGGAATCGGGTGGCTGAGCGATACAGTCGCAAAGCGCCGCTGTTCGTTGTGGCTGGGAGAGCAGGGGACTCCGTGCGGGGGAGGTGAGGGGATGACAGATTTGGGTGCAGCGTTTTGTTGCGTTACCCTCGCTTTCCGACCATGCCCATCGAGCTTTCAGACGATACGAGCAAGCGCCTCATCGCCTCCATCCGACGCTACTTTGCCGACGAGTTGGACCAGGACATTGGCGACCTCAAAGCGCGGCTCGTCCTCGAGTACTGCGTGCAGGAGATCGGCCCCTCGATCTACAATCAGGCAATCGCCGATGCGCAGGCGTACTTCAGCCGGCACGTCGCCGATCTCGAAAGTGCCTGCTACCAGCGCGAGTTCGCGTATTGGAAGCGCTGACGCGCCGTTGATCCGGCGATCGCGATCCTGTATCGTCCCGCCATGCAGAAACTCACCTCCACCGTCCGAGCGCTGTGCCTGTGCCTTGGACTGGTCACGGCTGCCGGCGCACAAGCCAGCCCGGATTGGACCGAGCCGTTCCCGGCGTTTCGTGTCGCGGGCAACCTGTACTACATCGGCAGCAGGGGCTTGGCGTCGTATCTCATCACCACGCCGCAGGGCCATATCCTCATCAACAGCGATCTGGAAGCGAACGTGCCGATGCTCAAGGCGAGCATCGAGCAGCTCGGCTTCAAGTTCGGCGACGTGAAGGTCCTGCTGATCAGCCACGCGCACTGGGACCACGATGCGGGCAGCGCGAAGCTCAAAGCGCTCACCGGTGCGACGTACATGGTGATGGATGCTGACGTGCCGGTCGTCGAATCAGGTGGGAGGAACGATTTCCAATATGCCGCGGATTCGACGACGCTTTATCCGCCAGTCAAGGTCGATCGCGTGTTGCACGACGGAGACAAGGTCGCGCTCGGCAACACGGTTCTCGTCGCGCATCTGACGCCCGGACACACGAAGGGTTGCACGACATGGACGATGACGGTCCGCGATGGCGGCAAGACGTACAATGTCGTGATCGTTGGCAGTCCCAACGTGAACCCAGGCTATAGGCTGGTCAACAACGCGAAGTATCCGGGCATCGCGACGGACTTCGAGCGGACCTTTCGCGTTCTCAAATCGTTACCAGTCGACATCTTCCTGGGCGCGCACGGCAGCTACTTCGACTTGGATGCGAAGTATGCGCGCATGAAGGCCGGCGCGACCGCCACGGACGTGTTCGTCGACCCAAAGGGGTACGCGGCCTACGTCGACGAACGCGAACACGCGTTTCGCGCCGAGCTGGCGAAACAAACCACGGCGAAAAGTCGGTTTTGATCGTCCAACCGACGGCGGACGTGTAGATCCCTCTCTCCGCTCGCTGCGCGCTCGCATCAGGGCAGGCGCTTCGCCCGGGATGACCGCGGGGGAGCGCTATGGCGTGAGCGATCTCGCCGGCGGTAGCTCGTTCACCATGAATGCGTACTCGAAGGCGGTCTCCTTCAGGTGATCGTAGCGCCCGGAGGAGCCGCCGTGTCCGGCGCCCATGTTCGCTTTGACGAGTAGCTTGCTGCTGTTGGTCTTCATGGCGCGAACTTTCGCCGCGAACTTCGCTCCCTCCCAATAGCCGACCTGGCTGTCGTTGTACGAGATCTCGACGAGCATGTCGGGATAGGATTGCGCTTTCACATTGTCGTATGGTGAGTACTTCATCATATAGTCGAAGGCGGGCTTCTCGTTCGGGTTGCCCCATTCGATGTATTCGCTGGTCGTGAGCGGCAGCGACGCGTCGAGCATCGTGTTGATGACGTCGACGAAGGGCACCTGGGCCACAACGGCCTTGAACAGGTCGGGCCGCATGTTGGTCACGGCGCCCATCAGCAGGCCGCCCGCCGATCCGCCCTCGATGATCAGACGGTCACGCGACGTATACTTGTTCTTCTCGAGATACTCGACGACGTCGATGAAGTCGTTGAACGTGTTCATCTTCTTCATCATGCGACCCGCGTCGCGCCACGGCTCGCCAAGCTCGCCGCCGCCGCGAATGCTGGCCTGCGCGTAGATGAAGCCGCGATCGAGGAGACTCAATCGCCCCGAGCTGAAGCCCGGATCGACTGAGAAGCCGTACGATCCGTATGCGTACAGCAGCATGGGAACGGAGCCGTCGAACTTCGTGCCTTTTTTGTACACGAGGGACACTGGAACCTGCACGCCGTCGCGCGCGGGCACCCAGATGCGCTTCGACTCGTAGCCCGCCGGATCGTATCCAGCGACCGCCTGTTGCTTGAGCAACACCCGCTTACGGCCCCGCATGTCGTAGGAGAACGTCGACTGCGGCGTGACGAGCGAGTTGTACGTGAAGTGAAGCGAATCTGCCTCGTACTCGTGATTCTCACCCAGCGACATCGAGTAGGACGTCTCGGGCGTATCGATGCGACGCGAGGCATGGGTCTTCTTGTCGATGACGCGCAGATAGGGAAGACCATTCTCGCGCTCCGTCACGACGATGAAATCGCGGAAGAAGCTCATGTCGTCGAGCTTGACGTTCGGGTTGTGCGCGACGACTTCCGTCCAGCCTGTCGCCGGATGATCGACCGGCGCCGAGACGATGCGAAAGTTCTTGGCGCCCTTGTTGGTGCGGAGGTAGAAGCGACCGTCGTCGAAGTCGGCGTAGTACTCGTGCATCGGCTCGCGCGGCGCGACCATGGCAAGTGGCGCGTCGGGATGGTCGGCGCGAACGTAGCGGGCTTCGGTGCTCGTCTTCGAGACCATCGCCAGGATGATCATCGCTTTGTCGCGAGACCGGCCGGCGCCGATATCGAAGAGCTCGTCTTTCTCGTCGTACACGAGCGTAGACCGCGGGTCGCCGAGGCGGTGCCGCCAGAACTTGTCCGACCGCTTCGTGATCGAATCCTCGGTCGTGAGAAAGAGTGTCTTGTTATCGCTCGCCCAGGTCACGGAGGTCACGCGCGGCATTGCGTCAGACAGCACTCGGCCCGTGCGCAGATCTTTGACGCGAAGCGCATACTGACGGTAGCCGGTCGTGTCGACGGTGTAGGCGAGCAGATTCCCGTCATCGCTCATCTGAAAATCGCCCAGCGCGAAGAACGCGCGGCCTTTCGCGAGATCGTTCATCGCGAGAATGACCGCTGGCGATTTGCTGCCGACGCGACGGCGGAGAACGGTGGGGTATTGCTGTCCCTCGTCGGTGCGCGAGAAGTACTCGTAATCGCCCCACCGGTACGACGCGGTTGTGTCCGTCTGCTTGATGCGCCGGAGCATCTCGTCGTAGAGCGTCTGCTGGAGACGTTCGGTGGGCTTCATCACGGCGGCGGTGTAGGCGTTTTCCGCCTCGAGATGGTGCACCACCGCGGAGTCGCCCTTCTTCCGCATCCAGTAGTAGTCGTCGACCAGCTTCATGCCGTGGATGTTCGTCACGTGCGGCTGTTTGGCGGCGACCGGCGGACGTGGCGTACTCTGCTGTTGTTGCGCGAGGAGCGCGGGTGCCGCAAGCATTGCGACTAAGGGTGCGACGAGGGCTGATTTCATCGATTCGGCGTCGAGAAAGGAATCACCCAGGCTAGGAGAACACGTACGATGTTGCAAGACTCACCGATGTATTCGTACATCCCGGCAAAAGAACTGATGCGGGCGCGCCGCTTCTACGAGGAGAAGGTGGGGCTGAAACCCGCCCGAGAAGTTGCCGGTGGTGTGTTTTACGAATTTGCCAACCACACCGCGTGCTTTCTGTATCCGACGCCAAATGCCGGCACGTCCAAGGCGAGCCAGGCATTCTGGGAAGTCGCCGACGTCGAACGCGAGGTCGCGGAGCTGAGGGCGCGCGGCGTGACGTTCGAGGACTACGACATGCCCGGGCTCAAGACCGTCAACGGGATCGCAACGGGAGGTGGTGCCAAAGCCGCTTGGTTCAAGGACACCGAAGGAAATACGATGGCGATCATTCAGAATCTCTCGTAGCGCCGGCGCGGTTGTGTGAATGGTCGCGCGTAGTAGACTTCCTCGGCGAACTCACACCGCGAGGTCGTATGCGACTGTTCCTTGTCAGATTACTGGTGCTGGTGGTGATTGCCGTTCCGCTGCACGCGCAAGATGTTCCGGGTTTCTCCGCGGAGTTCATCGGTGGAGGCGCCAGGCACACCGACCGGACGAGCCACACGTACTACAAGAGCGGCGGGGCGACTTTCCTCACGGTGGGAGGCACCGTACGACTGTGGAAGCCCGGACCGATTGCGCCGGTATTGACGTACGAATACAGCGCTGGTTGTGGACTCGGCTGCGGCGACGATGCTGTGTGCCGGCTCGCGCCGGACAACAGTTGCTTTCAAGACTTCGATGATCCCAAAGGCACTGCCCTCGCTCTCGGCGTGAGCGGGAATCTTCGCGGCCATCTCATTGGGACGATCGCAGTCGGCAAGGCATGGTATCTCAGAAAAGCGACTTACGTGGATGCCAATGTTGCGCTTCCCCTGTTCTCGCATTTCGCCGTCGTTGCCGATGCGCGGCGCATCGTGACGACCGACGCACGCGGTGATCACGTCTGGCTCGTACCCATCTCGTTCGGGTTCAGGCTGCAATAGCGAGTTTCGTGCGGAGGGGCCGATACTTTCAACCATGAAAGGTCTCTTCGTCACGATGACGGGAATGGTCGGACTTGGCGGGATCGTGGTCGCCTGCTCTGGTGGAGAGCGAGTGGGCGGCCCGAATCCGTACTCGCCCGCGAGCGTCGCGAGCTGCGGCGCGTCGACGGCGCTCTTCAGCGTATCGCCGATCACGCCGGCGAACATCATGGGGTGGGTGCCACTCGGCGCGCTCAATCCGCCCGCGCACACCTTTCCGACAGATCATCAGTACATCTATCTCACGAACTTCTCATCGGGCAACGCGCCCGTGCCGTTGTATGCGCCGGGCAACATTACGATCACGCAAGGTCGCCTGGTGCACTATCTCTCGTCCTCGGCATCGAACCCGCCGGACGATTACGCGCTCGATTTCACGCCCTGTCGCGAAGTGACCGTGGACTTCGGGCATGTGCGGACGATGAGCGCCGCGGTGCTCGCGGCTTTGGGGCCGTTCGATCAGCAGTGCTCGACGTACTCGCCGAGTCCGGGGCTCACAGTGTCGAACTGCTACACGAAGCCCGTGGAGATCAAAGTCAACGCGGGCGACGTCATCGGAGCGTCGGCGGGGCTCGATCTCCAGCTTTTTGATTCTCGCGTGAGTCCGCTGACGTTTGCGAACGCCGCGCGGTGGATCTCGAACACAAGCGGGTTCGATCACTTTCATGTCGCTCCGTTCAGCGACTACTTCGCCGAGCCGATGCGGTCGACGGTGCGCGGGATGCTCGGGACGTTCGATGGACGAACTCGTCGCACAGCGGAGCCGGTGGGCGGAACGATCGGAAGCGACGTCGCGGGAACGGCGCAGGGCGTGTGGTTCAATCCCTCGCAGCCGACGTATCCCGAAATACCGCATCTCTCCATCGTGCCCGACAATGTGACGCCGTCGACGATCGACGTGTCGATCGGAACGTCGCTCCCAGGCATCGCACCTGGGGCGTACAACTTCACGCCGTCGGCGGCCGGGCTGGTGAATCGCGATCCGTCGACGATCACGCCGGGGCAAACGATCTATTGTTGGGAGATCGGATATACGGCGAACGATCGGCGCGGAGTCGTTCTCGTCCAGCTACCTGATGCCACGACGCTGGTGGCGGAGGGAAGGGCAGGCGCGAATCGCACGTGTGCGGGCGAGCAGCCGTGGGGCTTCACCGTGGGGGCGTTCACGTACAAGCGGTGAAATGCGGAGGTGCCGATCCCTCGCTGCGCTCGGGATGACGAAGAGGGGCGCTCGGGATGACGAAGAGGTTGCTCGGGATGACGAAGAGGGCGCTCGGGATGACGAAGAGGGCGCTCGGGATGACCCGGTTCAAACCGCGAGCCTCGCCGGGCTGTCGAAAGCGTGTCTCCCGACCGACCGAGGAAGCCCGTGCTCCAGGATCTCCGCTTCGCGATCAGGACGCTGATCAAGAGTCCGTCGTTCTCGATCGCCGCCATCGTCTGCATGGCGCTCGGCATCGGCGTCAATTCCACGATCTTCAGCACCGTCCGCGCGGTGCTGCTGCGGCCGTTCCCATACAAGAATCCGGACGAGCTGCTCGCCATCGCCGAATCCAATCCGCGCCGCGGATGGCACATGAACTCGGTGTCGTATCCGAATTTCCGCAGCTGGCAGGCGGAGAATCGGACGCTGGAGAGCATCGCGATCTATACGGGGAACTCGTTCAATCTCGCGACGGGCGACGGCGCCGATTTCGTGCAGGGCGCGAACGTCTCGTGGACGGCGTTTCATGTGCTCGGGGTCGCGCCGAAGATTGGCCGTGACTTTCGCGAGGACGAAGACCGCGTCGGCTCGCCTCGAGTCATGATCATCAGCGACCGGCTTTGGCATGACCGCTTCGATGGGCGCGCCGACGTCCTCGGCAAATCGATCACGATCAATGGCAATCCCACGACGGTCATCGGAGTGATGCCGCCGGGTTTCGAGTTTCCGTATCAGTCTGGCGCGTGGACGACGATGCGGATGGATCCGCTCAACAATCGCGGCAATCACTCGTGGAATGTGGTCGGCCGTGTGAAGCCGGGTGTTACGATCGATCAGGTGCGGGGCGACATGGTCCGCATCGCGGCGTCGCTCGAGCAGCAGTATCCGGGGAGCAACACTGGATGGAGCGCGGAAGCGCAGACCCTGCGCGATCAGCAGGCGGGGAACATCAAGCCGACGCTGATGATCATGATGGCGTCCGTCGCTTTCGTGCTGCTGATCGCATGCGCGAACGTCGCCAACCTGCTGCTTGCACGCGCGGCGGCGCGGTCGAAGGAGATGGCGATCCGCGTCGCAATGGGCGCCGAGGGTTGGCGTGTGATTCGGCAACTGCTCATCGAGAGCATTCTCGTGTCGTTCACCGGCGCGATTCTCGGGATCGGCTTTGCCTACGCATTTCTGCAGTGGATCAAGTCGGCGATTCTGGGCGGCATTCCATTCTGGATGGATTTCAAGATCGACGGACAGGTGCTGGTGTTCACGGCGGCGGTCGCGGTCGGCACGGGACTTCTGTTCGGTATCGTTCCAGCGATTCAATCCGCGAAGCCAAATCTGAACGAGACGCTGCGCGACGCCGGTGCGCGTGGATCGAGTGCTGGCCGAGCGCGACAGCGGCTGCGCAGTAGTCTCGTCGTTGGCGAGATGGCGCTCTCGGTGGTTCTGCTCGTGGGTGCCGCATTGCTCATTCGCAGCTTCGTGGACATGCAGCGTGTGAAGCCGGGCTTCGATCAGACGAATCTGTTGACGTTGCGGCTGAGCCTCGCCGGTCCGGCGTACGACTCGACGTACAAGCGCCAGGCATTCTGGGACCGCGTGCTCGCGGATCTCAACACACGGCCGGGCGTCGTGTCCGCGGCGATCGTCAACAACATTCCGTTGTCGGGCAACAACAACAACAGCTTCATCAACATCGCCGACAAGCCGACGCCTGTCGGGCAGGAGCCGATACTCGAGATCCGTTGGGTGTCGACGCGGTACCTCGAGACGATGCGTATTCCGATGCTGCGCGGACGGATGTTCAATCAGCAAGAGTGGTCGGATAGCGGAGTCGCCGGACGCGTCGCGGTGATCAATGAAAACATGGCGAAGCACTTCTGGGGTAGCGCCGACGCCGCACTCGGCAAACGATTCTCGTTTGGCAGCGCGACGGATACGGCGCCGCGCTGGAATACCATCATCGGCGTCGCGGCGGACATCAGGCATCGCGATCTCAAGTCCGATCCTGACTTCCAGGGCTACATGCCGTTCCGTCAAGGTGGGTGGAGCTCCTCGGCGATCGTCATCCGAACGCAGGGCGAGCCGACGCGCGCGACGCCGATGGTGCTCGACGCGCTGAAGCGAGTGGATCGACAGCTGCCGGCCTACCGGGTGATGAGCATGGAAGCGAACATCGCGCAGTCGTATTGGGCACCGGCGATGTACAGCAAGATGTTCAGCGTGTTCGCGGCGATTGCGGTGGTGCTCGCGGCGGTGGGGGTGTACGGGGTCATCTCGTACGCGGTCTCGCAACGCACGCAGGAGATCGGCGTGCGAGTCGCGCTGGGGGCGCAGCGCTCGGATGTCCTCAAGCTCGTCGTTGGTCAGGGCGCGCTGCTCGGCGCGCTCGGTGTTGGCATCGGGCTCGTGGGAGCGCTGAGTGTGACGCGATTTCTCCGCACGATGTTGTTCGGTGTCTCGCCATTCGATCCCGTGAGCTTCATCGGGGTGTCGGTGTCGCTGACGGTGATCGCGCTGTGGGCGAGCTACATTCCGGCGCGCCGCGCGGCGCGTGTGGATCCGGTCGAGGCGCTGAGATACGAGTAGAGAAGGGCGGGGCAGGCGCCCTTGAGCGATGCTTCGCCCGAAGGTTGGAAGGCGGCGGTGCGGCCGCGGGGCGCCCTCAGATCATTCCGGGGTGAATCGTGTGGGCTACGCTGCGTACGCTCGCAGCATAACGCCGCTCGCTCGTGAGAGGTTCTGGGGCGCAACGGCATGGTGCGTCGGAGCCTGAGCTCTGAGTGCCGTCCGGCCCCTTCCTACCAACGAGCTAACGTGTTAGGCGTCAGAAAGGATGTGGTCATGACTAGGCCCGAACCAGATATAGGCCAAGCAACCGAGGCGGACTTGGACGGTATCGTGGAACTTCAAGCAGCAAATCAAGCCGATCGCGGCGGGTCGCTTTCTGCGAGTCTGCCGCGCCTCAGATTCGTATGTGTACGGTCCGATCTGCGTGGCCGCTGAAGAACGGGGCAAGGGACTCGCGCAAGCGATGTTCTCGGAGTTGCGGCGCTTGGCGCCGGGACGGGAAGGTATTCTCTTCATTCGACGCGGCAACTTGGCCTCACTGCGCGCGCACGAAAAAATGGGCATGCGCGAAGTCGCCAGCTTCCTCTACCGCGTCTGTTGCGCGCGAAACTGGTCGACCGGCATGCCGCCGATCCCCCAGTCCTCTACCTCGACCTCATCGATGACCACGAACGTGGTCGCCGGGCGCTTGTCGAGGACGCGCACCATGAGATCGGTCACTCCAGCGATCAGCTCCGCCTTCTGCTCTCGCGTCGCGCCTTCGCGCGTGATCTTGATATTGATGTACGGCATCTGTCGTGTGCTCCTGTCGTGTGCTCGATGATGGGATCGACCGTTATCCGTCAGGAACGCAGGTCGAAGTGGAATACCTTGGAGATGATCTGCCACCGATCGCCGGTGCGAATGAGCGTCAGGAAATCCGTGAAGAACTTCGGGCCGATTGAACATTCGGCGCGCACGAACGCGAGCGCCGGACCGCCGAGCTCGATCGATACGATTCGATCGCGCCGCGGCTCGCCACGGCTCGCCGGCGACGGCCGCGCCTCGACGATGGGGAAGTACTCGGACATCGTCCGATACACCAGCGCGTCCTCGGTCGGGCATACGTAGTGCGCCTGTGGGTGGAACGCACGCGACAGCCGTTCCGCATCGCCGTGGTGCAGGCCATCGAAATACTCGGCGAGCACCTGCGAGATGGCTGCATACGAGGCATCCATCCTATGCCCCCACGCCGATAGGCGTGTCGCTCGTTTGCTGGCCCTGCGCCTGCGTGCCGGTGTGCCACTTGAGCGCGGCCTCGGCGACTCGCTTGCCTAGATGTTCGGCGGTTGCACGATCGGAGGGAGGCGGCACCAACTCCGCCGGCTGGTCCGCATTCGATTGCGCCATCGCTCCGAGAAAGCCGGCGAGTCTGTTGAGGTCCTCCGGCGAGCCCTGGCTCGTGTGATTCCCCGGCAGCAGTCCGAGCCCGACCCAGATCATCCCGTGCTGCATCGCGAACAGATTGAACTGCTGTAGCGTGTTGAGCTTGTCACCGTTATGGCCGGCCGAATTCGTGAAGCCAGCGGCGAGCTTGTCCTTCCAGCGCTGCTCCGCCCACCGCGATGAAGTCGCGTCGAGGAATGCCTTGAACTGCGCGGATGCACCGGCCATGTACGTCGGCGCGCCCATCACGATCGCGTCGGCGCGATCGAGTGCCTCCCAGTGCATTTCGTACTCCTCGATCGGGATCAGGACAGCTTCCACATTCTTGACGCGGGATGCCCCGCGATGCACCGCTTCGGCCTGAACCTTCGTGTGGCCGTACCCACTGTGATAGACGATCGCGACCTTCGCCATGAATCGAATCCTCATGTTGACTTTATTGCGCACCGCGCATCTGCGCGGCTAGCCGTTATGAGGAGAATATGATTACCTTTGGTAACCACGACCAAGACCTGCCCGAAGAATCGAGTTACCTGCCGGTAACTGGAGCGAAACCATGTCGGTTCCGATGCGCAAGAACAGGGTGCCAACCCCACCCGCCGAGTGTCCGCTGACGGCGTGCATGCGCGTCATCGGCGGCGCGTGGAAGCCGCACATCATCTGGTACCTGCGCGACGCGCCGCGCCGGTTCAGTGAGCTCCGGCGCGACGTCAACGGAATCTCCGCGAAGGTGCTCGCGACGCGACTGGTGGAGTTGGAGCGGATGGGCGTGATCTCACGCCACGTCATGCCCACCTCCCCGCCGACCGTCGAGTACGCCCTCACCGACCTTGGTCGCGAGCTACAGCCGCTGATCGCGGCCATCGTCGACGTGGGACATCGGCTGAAGCTGCGCAACCGTCGAACGTGAAACAGGCGCGACCTCGTCACCGCGCCTTGGTGGTGCAGCGGCCACGCTCGATCGCGTTCGTGATCTCATCACCTGCTCCGGCATTTGGGAGCGTCGTTCGGAACACCGCAGGAAATCCTGTGGACATCCATGCGGGAGTGTGAAGGCATGGGCAAGCTCGTTTTCGGCATGATGCAGTCACTCGACGGGTACGTCGATGGCGCCGCGGGCCGGCTGGAATTGCCCCCGCCTGGCGTCGCGCTTGGCCGTCATTTCACGGATCACGTCCGCGGCCTGGCCGGCAGTTTGTATGGTCGGCGGATCTACGAGATCATGCGCTACTGGGACGACGATCGACCGGAGTGGGATGCGGGCGATCACGAGTTCGCGGCGGCGTGGCGGGCGCAGCCGAAATGGGTCGTGTCACGTACGCTGAAGTCAGTTGGCGCGAACGCCACACTCGTCGGGGAAAACGTCGATGCGTTTGTCCGCAGACTGAAGACGGACGTCGAAGGTGAGATCGACGTCGCGGGGCCGGCGCTGGCGGCGAGCCTCACCGATCTTGGTCTCATCGACGAGTATCGTCTCTACTTCCGCCCGTTCGTCCTCGGCGGCGGCAAGCCGTACTTCGCCGGCGCGCGGCCACCGCTCCGCATCCTTTCCAGCGATCGTGTTGGCGAGGACGCGGTTCTGGTGACGTGTGTCCCAGCCTGAGCGTGTTGTCCGCTCGCGTGGCGATTCCCAGCTTGCTCGTGTCCTTGGCCGCGGCATGCGGAGGAGATCGAATCGTTTCCGTCAATGCCGGTTCCGCGAGCCAGCGGGTTGACGCACATGTCGGCGATCTCGTGAACATCCATCTCTGGGCCGGCCTCAATGGCCTCTACGCGACTTCGCCGGCCATTTCGACATCCGCGGTCCAGTTCATGGATGAGTCCATCGAGACTGGAAGCGGCGGTTTTATCAGCCCGGCCGGGCCAGGCCAGCTCTTTCGCTTTCGAGCGATCTCACGCGGAACCGCACTGGTCACGTTTACTCCGATGCAAGATGCGCGTATTGTCGTGGACACGATCGATGTCCAATAACTGGGCGTCATACGGCAACACACAGTAGCAATGACAAAGCTTTCCTTCACGCGTCTTCGCCACGCGACGTTCCGGATCGATGTTCGCGCACTTGCCATTGCGGCCGTGCTCGCTTGCCACAGCGACTCGATCGTCGCACTCGATGCTGGCCAGCGCAATCGCCGCATCAGTACGCGCGTCGGCGAGCGTATCGACGTCACGCTTCAATCGATTGGCGGCGGCGAGTACGCACCATCGTTGTCGTCGCCCGTGATCGCTCTGCTCGGCGTCCAGTACTGCGGCACGCTTCCGGCTGGCGTCACGCAGTGCTTCCACTTTCGAGCCGTTTCGCCGGGGCAGGCCATCGTCACCTTTACGCATAGCGGGAGCGATCCTGCCGTTCAGGACACGGTGGACGTCCATTAGGTCGGAATCTCGACCTGCCGTATAGGGATCTATTGACGTCTGTGTATGCCGCCCGCGCCAGCAGTGTTATTTGAATTCCTTGCGATTGAACCTGGGCATTTACGGCAGACATCTACTTCTCTCGGCTATCGGGCCTCATGAAGCTCTTGGCACTTCTCGTCGGGTTCTACAGCGCCCTCGGTCTGGGCGGCGCGGTTGTAGCAGCAACGATGCAGGATCCACGCACCCGGCCGCTGATCTTCGGCATGGAAGCGCTCATCATGAGCATCGCCGGCTTTCGGGCTTCGCGCGCGATCTGGCGGCGACATGCGTCAGCCGAGCGTCGGTTCTATGTCTGGGCCGTCGCATTGACGGTGATGTTCGCATCACTCGGAGTCGCGTTCCCAGTCGTGCTCGAGCATCGCGGAGATGTGTGGATTCAGAGCGCATCGGGAGTCGTGCTGTTCAGCATTTTCGTGGCAATGAGCGGTCGCTTTATCCGGCGCCGCGCGTAAACGCGTTGGCAACAGCATTGGACGCGCCGCCTGTCTCGTGAACGCGCCAATCGATAGCGGGCTTTCTGCACGGAGCAGCACTGCGCGTAACGCCGGTATCGGCTCGGCTGCACCTGTAGTGCGTTGGACAACTGGCGGATTCGGAACTCCGAACGCGCGCGCGGGGTTCGACGTTCGCGATGCCGAACGACCAGGCCAAACGATTGTCGCGACCGGATTGGGCTCGCGTCCCATCACCCGAGGAGCGCGCTCACCAACTCGCGGAGGAAGAACGCCTCGTTCGACGCGACATTCGTCGCGCTTTCGCATTGACCATCGGCGGTTGCTTCTTCTCGCTCCTGATTGGACTCGCTCTCGTGGGATGGGCCTTCCACACTACCGACCCCGGCCTCGGGCAAATCGCATTTCTGAGCGGTCTCATTCTTGGCTATACTGGGATCGTCGTGAGTCTTGCTCGATATTACTTGCACGGTGAGCGGTCGGGATGGTGGTAGGATCGAGGTGAGCTGACGAAATGACTCTCAAGCGGATGGACAACGTGGGCATCGTGGTCGAATCCCTCGATGCTGCGATCTCATTCTTCTCCGAGCTCGGACTGAGGCTCGAGGGTCGAGGTATGGTCGAAGGCGAGTGGGCCGGGCGCGTCACGGGACTGGGATCCCAGCGCGTCGAGATCGCGATGATGGTCACGCCGGACGGCCACAGCCGGCTCGAGCTTTCGCGCTTCCTCAACCCACCCGTTGTCGCCGACCACCGGAACGCCCCGGTGAATGCTCTCGGCTACCTGCGCGTCATGTTCGCTGTGGACGACATCGACCAGACGCTTGCCAGTCTCCAAAAGGTCGGCGCGCAGCTCGTCGGCGATGTGGTTCAGTACGAAGAAGCGTATCGCCTCTGCTACATCCGCGGACCCGAAGGACTTCTTATCGGACTCGCCGAAGAGCTCCGGCCCAGCGTCCCTGAATAGGCCGAAACGCTCATGAGAAGTCTTTGCAGCTCAGCGCAGACGGCTGTCTCTCCGTCATGGGAACCGACCGACATCGGATGAATGGCCGTGAACCAGCGGCGAGATGATGGCGATGTCGATGAAGGCAAAGAACGCGGCTTCCCAGAGTGCCGTGTAAGAGCCGCCGCGGACGCCAACGCGAAGTGCGGTCGCCTGATGAGTCGCTTGGCGGGTGACGTCGCCGCTAACGACCACGCCCATTTGGTCCTCGAAGTCGACTGCGATATCGCCAGTCGCCCCGTACGCGCGCGTCGTATGATCCGCCGCTACGGCCTGCTGTTGCGCACTGAGCAATCCACCCGAGGCGCTGACGGTCCACGACGGCGAGAGCCAATGCTGGCCCTTCGCTTTCAATGCAAAGCGCTTATCGAGGCCGCCGGTGCCCGCTTCGATCAACGCTCCGATCGCGTCACTGCTGTCGCGATTGAGCATGTAACCGACGTCGACCGCGCCAAAATCGCGGAAATCGATCTGATCGCCAGGCGCGTAGCCGAATGGCGAATCGACCGCGTGCGACGCGTGGCCGAGTCGGACCACCGTGGTGATCGTGAACGGAATCCAAGCACGGCACGTGGCGATTGGTCGAGCCCGAAAGCACGTCGTACGCCGAGTGATATGTGGCGTAGCGGCTCGAGCCGCCGCGGTGGAATCGACCTGGGCCGCGAGCATGCCGGGCACCGGCATGAGACACGCAACTACCAGTCGAACGACTCCCGATCGGTTCGAAGCGCGCATTCGTCCTCCACGGCAAGTCTCCGGAAGAATGCGTCGCCGATGCGTGCCGGCGAATACGTAGCTTGACGTAGCCCCGTCTCCGCTCGGACGTCGAAGCTGACAACGGATCGCTATTGAACCTGCGCGCTGTCACGCGCACTCTTACTTGAATCCTTAACGGACTTCGCGTCGGAGTATCGACCTCATGAGCGACGAGCGGCTGCGCATTATCGCCGGATCTGGGTAGAGGAAAGCGAACATGCTTCGACGTCTGCGCGCCGCATCGAGTCTCGCCGCCCTGTGGGCTACGGTCTGGCTTCCTGTCGGCATTGTCCTCGGCATCATTTTCGGATGGACTGGCCGGTCTTGGCGAATTCCCCTCTGGTATCCCGTCATCTGGACCGTCCTTGGCGCCGCGAGTGGCGCTGTCTTCGCCTTCTTGCTCTCGGCGTTCGGACGTCAGCATACGCTCGATCAGCTCTCGCCGCGACGGCTCGCTCTTTGGGGAGCCACCGCCGGTGCTGCGCTCCCGGTCGGAGGCACGCTATTGCTGATTGCTTTCATTCCCGGGCTCAGTCTCACGCAGGACGCGACTGTCGTTTTTGCTCTCATGGCACTGCTCGGCGGCATTTGCGCGTGGGCAAGCCTCAAGATCGCGCGACGCGGTACGGCGGCTCACGTCAATGCGCCGTCGACTTGACGCGGAGACCCGTGTCAGGCCAGCGACCAGTCGCATGATGGTTGGTCAGTGTATCGAGCCATGATGCCGATTGGCCGCCCCGAGGAAACGCCGCTGGCATTTCAGTCGGCATGGAATGCTCACGACATGACGGCGTTGGAGCTCTGTTCCATGATGATGCGAGTTTCGTAAACCGCTTCGCACATCATGTGCGCGGTGTAGATGAGATTGTCGCGCTCCATCGAACGATCCACGAGACGATCTATCGAGATTCCACACTCGAGAACGAGTTGCTCGACGCCACGGCTATTGGAAATGACGCCGCCATCATCCATTTCTGGAGCCGCCTCCGGACGGGTCCGGCTCACCCGGCGGGCGCACACGATGTTGATACGCTGGTCCAAGCAGTGGTCACCCGACGGGACGGGATGTGGCGAATTCAGGCGCTCGAGAATGTCACGTTGACGAATCCTCGCACGGGAGAGCTCGTGCTGCGCCGCTGAGGTTCACTTCACCTCCATGGGTCATCGCTGCGCTCAGTCACAATCCATCTCATCGCACCAGCGCCAGCGCACGCAGATACTGCGGCGCCGACGGAAAGCTTCCGAGCTTGCGCCACGCGACGCCACCATCACTCGAATGGTGAAGGCCACGCTCATCCGCGGCCCACAACTCTCCGGCTCGTGCGCCCGGGATGAGCAGCGGCGCAATGGTGCTCGGCGTTTCTGGCCAGCCTTCGCGAATGCGTTCCCAGCGACCGTCGCCGGCGCGCCGATAGAGCCGTCCATCCGACACACCAGCACCATACGCACGGCGCGGCCCCGTCGACGCTGATACGATCACGACGTCGGACTGACCCGGATCAATCGCAACGCTGCGCAGATAGCCGACGTCGAATCCTGCGCGAGGTGAGCGCCAGGTTGCGCCGCCATCGTCGCTTTCGTAGTAGCCGTCGCCGGCAGCGACGCGCAGCGAGTCGGGCGCGTCGGGATGGATCGCCAACTCGTGCGTATCATATGGGCCGCCGGGAACGCGGTCGCGCCACGTGCGTCCGCCGTCAAACGTAGATACGAGCGCACCGGCCTCGATGGCCACCCAGAGTCGACCTGGTTGCTGCGGATGACACGCGATCCAGCGTACGTGGTTCGTTTCCGGCTTCGGTGGAAACGCCCATGTCGGCGACGACGGCAACACATCGAGCCGGCTCGTCTGCTCCCACGTTTCGCCGCCATCTGCTGACCGCCACACAATGCTCGGTTCAGTGCCAACCCAGACCACGTCCGCGTCCGACGGACTGGCGGTGATGGACATGATGCGCTTTTCTTCGAGTCCGCAGGCGCGCCACGAGATTCCCGCGTCGTCACTTCGGAACACACCGCCGCGATGCGTGCCGCACCAGGCGCGCCCGGACCGAGTTGGGTCTGCCGCAAGACATGTGGGGTGACCATTGATCCCGCTGGTGGGAGCAGCGATCTCACGCTCAACATCGAACGACAACACGCCGCTTTCAGTGGCAACCAGAATCATGGGCACTGTTCCTCAGCCAAAGTCCCTTGCGTGCGATTGCCGTTTTCGGTTCGGCGCCCGGCACGGCAATGTCCATGCGCGATAAACTGACCATGGATCTCGCGGCGCCCTCGAAGGCGTGGCGCCTTGTGACCGCATCAGCAATAGAGCCTATTTCATGCGTTCGGAGTGGAAGTCCAGCGCCAGCAAACGTGCACGCTAGGTTGCGGTTCACTGTTCGTCGTGGAATTCGACGAAAATCACCCGAACGGGTGACGCGCAGGGCAGGGGCAAGCGCCTAGACTCGCTGATGACTCTCATAGGAGGCGTGCATGAAGCGGGTAACAGGCATTGGTGGAATCTTTTTTCGGGCCAAGGATCCGGCGACGCTCCGGGCCTGGTACAAGACCCATCTCGGCATCGACGTGCAGGACTGGGGTGGCACCGCATTTCGCTGGGTCAATGACAAGGGAGATCCAGCTGCCGGAACAACGGTCTGGTCCGTCGGAAGCGGCTCGAACTTCGCGCCGAGCAACGCGTCGTTCATGATCAACTATCGGGTGGCCGACCTCGACGCGCTCCTCGCCCAGCTTCGTGAGGAAGGCTGTCAGGTGCTCGAGAAAGCTGACGATTCGGAGTACGGGAAGTTCGGGTGGGTCATTGATCCAGAAGGAAACAAGGTGGAGCTGTGGCAGCCGCCCGAGGGTGAGTAGGTCACGCTGCTCTCATGGGCTTATTAGACGAATGGAGCCGCCGCGCGATTCGCCGGCGCGAGGGACGGATCGAGTTTCTCGGCGAGCAGAGCGGGTCGGTCGAGGACACGCTGAAGCGAGAGCTCATTCTCGAGTTTGCGACTCGTCCCGACATTCGACGCGCGTATCTCGCGCGTGTCGGATTCGAATCGGCGAGCGAGCCGGCTGTGGCCCTGTGCATCCTCTCGAGCCGTCCGGACGATCAGAGCATCATCATGCGCGTTGGCGAGATAGTCAGACGGCGTTTTTCCAACGATGCCGCGCTGGACATCCTCTTTCCTACTGCCGAACAGGAGGCAGATCTCGCTCGCGTGTGCCGTCCGTTTTATTCCACCACGGCTATCAAGTGATGAATCGATCAAAGCTCCGCGGCTTTGTTACAGATCCGCCATGCCGCGGTGCGCACACGCGGCATTCCTCATAGGCTGCCTCATTCAGGCGTCCACATGCTCGTTCTCTTCGATATCGATGACACTCTGATCGACCACACGAGCGCCGTCGAAACCGGCGTGGCTGCGCTGCACGCCGAATTAGGCGCGCCGAGCGACCGGTCGGTATTCCACGAGCAATGGGTCGCGGCCATGCGCGAGCACTTCCCGCTCTATCTCCGGGGAGAACTGACGTACGAAGAGCAGCGTCGTGCACGGATGCGCCAGACAGTCGATGCGAATCTGTCAGATGCCGACGCCGACGATCTGTTTCAACACTACTTCCGCGCCTATGAAAACGCCTGGTCGTCTTTTCCCGACGTCCTCGCCTGTCTCGCGGCGGTTTCGTCGCACACGCTCGGAATCATCTCGAACGGCAATGGCGTCGAACAGCGCGCCAAACTCGCCAGAACCGGGATCGCGGATCGATTCCAGCACGTGTTCATCTCCAACGACTGTGGCCACGCGAAACCAGACGCCAAGATCTTTCACCTCGCGTGTCACAGCGCCGGCTGCCGAGAGCAGGATGCGGTCTACGTTGGTGACTTCTACGAGGTCGACGCGCTCGGAGCACGGGGTGCTGGCTTGACCGGGATTTGGCTCGACCGACAGTCGCTGCGGCGACCTGATCACGCACCACCCGTCATTCGTGGCTTGAGCGAGCTGCCGGCCTTGATTCGGAGTTTCGATCTTCGCGAAGCCCAATGATTCATCCGCGTCGGTGTGCTCCTCCTGATTCTTCACTCACGGCGCGGACAGCATTCGTGTCGTGGTTTCAGCGCAATTGGGGCAACGGACCCAAGTCCGCAACGGCCGAGGGCCGCCGGCTCGCCGTCCGTTCTCAGACGGTACAGTCGTAATCGATGCGCGACAATTGTGTGAACGCCTCGTGAAAGAACGTACGGTACGAGTGGCATGGTTCGGCGGATCATATGTGGGTGCGATGGTCGCGCGCGGGCTGCGTCACGCATATCCAACTGGCTCGATCGTCGCAGATTGCACAACCGCGGCGTGGTTCCTCGCGTGGCTCGCGCGCGACAATCTTCAGTTCAAGAAAGAAGTCGGGGAACAGAGGAAGCGGCTCGCGGACAGGAAAGCTGCGCTTCGCGCCGCGCAGGATGTGCGACTACGCGAACAGCGGAATGAAGGAAAATCCCAATAGTCGGCGGCTTCGCGCCTAACGCGCGATCGCGCGCCAGATCGCCGGATCTTCCTGACCGATACGCCAGAGCGCGATGCGATCGACACCGGCATCCTTCGTCTGGCGGACAAGGTTCGACAGCAGTTCTGAGTCCGTAACCCAGATTTCCCAGTCGCCGGGCTTTGCGCCTCGGAGCGTGTTGGTTTTCGAATCGCGCGTGAGCTGAACACCGGCCTGAGCCGCGCTGCGCTTCGCGTCGGTGAAGGTGACGTCCTGGGCGGCCGCTTTCGTCTTGAGTGACCACCGATAGCCGTAGAGTGGAAGCGCGGCGACGATGCGCGACGCGCCAACCTCCGCGATCCGACCGGCGAGCGCGGACCTGACCCAATCCGGTTCGGAGATCGCACCGGGCGCCGATGTCGACCAATGCTGGTCGTACAACATCGGCATGACGAGGTCGGCAACGGCGACGAGCGGCTTCGCCGGGTACACGACAGTGTCGACCGCAGGAATCGCAACGACGACTGTCGCCACGTGCCGGGCGTGCGCGGAGTCCGCAATCGCTTTTATGACGTGCAACAACGAGTGGCGGTCTGCTCGCTCGAGCGATTCGAAGTCGAGCACGAGCCCGCTGTAATGCAAAGCGGCGGCGTGGCCAGCAATCGCGCCTGCGGCTCTCGCGAGACGCGTGTCATCACGCCCAAGTGTGCGAATCGAGCTCGGATGAAAACGGTCGCCATGCCACGATGTGACGATGGCCATACGCTTGATGCGACTGTTGCCGAGTCGCATGGTATCTGGATACGGCGACGGAATGATCGGTTGCGCGGTACTACTGTCGAGCCCGATCCAACCAGTCACCGCGACGTCCAGATGCGGCGCATTCGCTCGCAGACTAGAATCGCTGCGCGCGTCCCACGGTCCAGTGAACGCCCAGAGCTCGACCGGCGCCGACGCGCGGCGGCTCGCGGCGACGCTGACCGCAAGAAAAAGAAAAATTCCAAATAGTCGATTCATCGCGGCACGTGAATTGAGGTCCAGTGCGCTCCGCGCTTTCGCGTTGTCCGCCTCAACCATCGTGCCAACCGCGTCATCCGTGAGGGAAGGCGAAATCGCTCGCAACATCATACCTAGTGGAGTCGCTCTCCTCGACGACTGGCTGACAGGCGTTCGAGAGGGTGGCGCGCATCTGTTGACCGGGGGAACCGGCAGCGGCAAGAGTAGCCTTGCGCTTCACTTTGCCGAAGCCGGCGCTCGTCGTGGCCAATCCGTGGTGATGCTGGTGCACGGCCGCGCCGACGATGTGAAGTCTCACGCACGATTTCTCGGGCTCAAGCTCGATGCGGCATTGCGAGATGGCCGGCTGATCCTGCTTCGATATCGATCCGACTTTGTCCATCGCGCGACACAGGTAGTGTCCCCGGAACAGGTCGTGTCCGACCTCGCACGCATCATCTCGCCGTATCAGCCGGCGCGTCTCGTCATCGATACGTTGTCGCCGCTGGTGACTTCCGGACCGCCTGTCGGGCTCGTCATGTCGGCGTTGTCGGACTTGCTCGAGCAAACTGGAAGCACGGCACTGCTGACGTTTCCAGAAGATCTCGCCGACGGCTACGATCGCAATCTCGAGCCGCTCGTTCAAGGTGCGGCCGCGGTGATTCGCCTGACGCGAGAAGATGCAAACATTCGTCGGGCCGAGCTCGTGAATATCCGATATCCGGCGCCGGCCGCTGCGACAGTTCGATTTGTGGTTCGGCGAGAAGTTGGTATTGTCACCGATCACCCGATTCGCGAGGATCGTGCTGTGTTGAGGGTGCAGTAATGCGGTATGCGCTGTTCTTCGCGCTCAGCGTCGTCAGCCTGACGATCGGCGCGCTCGCGACATTCGAC
>Ga0207707_10001144_pt1 | contig 25170 bp, 23 predicted proteins | sample KBSC83BmetaG_FD_184336 | JGI IMG/M metagenome (GOLD analysis project Ga0207707, IMG submission 184336) | Corn rhizosphere microbial communities from Kellogg Biological Station, Michigan, USA - KBS C8-3B metaG (SPAdes) (version 2) | ecosystem: Host-associated > Plants > Roots > Rhizosphere ... | reverse complement strand
GACGTCCACGGCGCTCGCGACGGCGTAGCGGTCCAGCACGTCGACCGGGACGCGTCAGTTCAGGTCCGGGTGCACAGCGGCCAGGCGCGGGAACGCGACGCCTCGAAGCTTCCGGTCCGCCCGTTCGCGACGTACGAGCATGTCCGCCAAACGTAGGACGATCTCGCGGGCGACAACGCTGCGCGGACCGCGCGACTCCAGCTCGGCGAGCGCCCAAGGGCCGTCGCGGATACCGCGCTCGCAGGCGGCGCCGACCGCCGCGAGCGCCTGCGCGTCGAGCCCGTCCTCCCAGAGGAACGGCGTCATCGCGCGCAGCTGATGCGCGACCTCCCGCTCGTCGCCGTCGTCCAGCGGGAACGAGACGAAGCTCAAGCACGCCAGGCACACGCCGGCGAGGGACAGATCGAGCTGCGCGACGAGCGTCCGGGCGCGGATTGTCGTGGGGGATGCCACACCTTCATGAGAGCAGACCTCAATGCACGTGTCTGTGCCGGTTGTGTGCCAACTTCGTCACAGCGGCGCGGGCGGCCGCGGGCGCTAGGGCTTCTCAGTCCGGGCTCGGCAAGATCACGTCACGCACGGTCGCCACGAGCTCCTGATAGCTCGCGACGAACGAGCGGAGCGTCCGGACCGTGGCGCCGAAGCCGTCGAACTCCGCGACCGCCATGCCGTCAGGTTCGTAGGCCCGCGCGAAGTCCGGCACGAGCCGCTCCAGCTCCTCGATCGCCTCGGCCGGAACGGGCTCGTCGAACCGCGGCGTCACCTCGATGCCGGAGGCGTTGAACAGCTTCTGCCACTTGGACGGGATCGTGAGGACGATGTCGCCGCCGACCAGCTCGGACCAGTGCCGGTGATTACGATACGCCGCGGCGAGCACACGGGTGCGGTAACCGCGCTCGCGGTAGACCGCGAACGCGCGCTTGACGCAGGCGATCCCGGCCCAGTTGACGTAGCCCGGCGTGAGCAGCGCACCGCTCTTGCCGGCGGCGACGTCGAGCCAGTCGTCGAGCCGGCCGACCATGATCGTGCAGACGGGCGACATCGACTCGATGTCCTCGCCGGCTGCGACGCGACGATCGAGCCCGCGCTCGACCGCGGCGCCGACCGCGAGCGCCTGCGGCACGGTGAACGAGACGGTCGCATTGATGCTCACGCCGCGGGCCGTTGCCTCCTCGATCGCAGCGATGCCCGCGCGCGTCGCGGGAAGCTTCACCTGCATGTTGGGCGACAGGCCGTGGAAGCGGACCGTCTGCTCGAGGAGCCGCTCTGGATCGCGGTAGAGCTTCGGGCTCGTCTGGATCGAGAGACGGCCCTTGCGGCCCCGCTCCCGCTCGAACACCGGAAGCAGGAGCCTGGACGCCTGCGCCGCCATCTCCTCGATCAGCGCCCACGTCACCTCGTCCTCGGTCCAGGTCGCGTTGCCCTGGGAGAGCTCGACGATTCGTGGGCGCCAGTCCTCCATCTCCTTCGCGAGCACCTCGCCGACGATCGTCGGGTTGGACGTCGCTCCGACGGCGCCGTTCGCGATCGCGTACGTGAGCTCGTCGATCGCGCACGAGTCGTTCCAGTAGTCGGTCGGTGTCGTCTCGGCCATCTCGAGCAGCGGGCTTCGCAGCCCCACCTCCACCGTCATGGTTCACCTCTTCCCGTCGTTGTCCGGACGACCAATCTCGGCTCGAGCACGACGTTGCGGCACGGCCCGTCTTCCCCGGCGACGCGTTCGAGCAGAAGCTGCAGCCCGGTGCGCGCCATCTCCTCGAGCGGCTGCGCCACCGTCGTCAACCCGACGCCGGCGAGCGCCGTCAGCGCGATGCCGTCGAATCCGACGACCGAAGCGTCCTCAGGCGTCGAGCGTCCCTGACGGCCGAGAGCCTCCACGAGCGCGATCGCGGTCAGGTCGTTCGCGGCGACGAAGCCGGTCGCGTCGGGAGGCGCCGGCGCCGCACCGGCGAGGACCGCGTCGACGTCGAGGTGCATGGGCTCCGACTGCTCGCAGCCGTGCTCGACACAGGCGACCGCGAAGCTCGCATGGCGAACGCGGTTGGTGCGGGGCTCCACGTACGCGCTCGTCACGTACGCGAGCCGCCGGTGGCCGAGCTCGGCGAGATGCTGCACCGCGAGCGAGACGCCTCTCTCCTCGTCGACGCCGACCGAGTCGAACGACGGATCGTGCGAGCTGACGACGACCGCGGGGACGGACTCCAGCCGGAGCAGCTCGGCGAGACCGGGATCGCCGCTGGACTGGAGCAGCGCGAGCCCGGCGACCCGCCGCTCGAGGAAGCCGTCGATGCTCGCGTTCTCGCGCTCGCTGCTGCCGTCGGTGTTCGAGACCATCGTCGTGAACCCGTTCGTGTGGGCGTGACGTTCGAAGAGCTTCACCAGCTCGCCGTAGAACGGGTTGCCGAGATCGCCCACGAACAGGCCGAGCGTGCTCGTGCGACGCTGCACGAGCTGACGCGCAATGCCGTTCGGGCGATAGCCGAGCTCGGCGATCGCAGCCTGGACCCGCGTGCGCACACCGGGCGATACAGGGGGCGCGCCGCGGATCACGTTCGACACGGTCGACTTCGAGACGCCGCTGCGGGCGGCGACGTCGACGATGGTCGGACGCGTCACAGCGCGTTCCACACGTAGCGCAGGTTCGCCTCTTCCACGTCGCGCACGGACGGCAGGTCGCTCACGCGCACTGCGACGCGGTCCTGCTCGAGCACGATCCAGCCGTCGAAGCCGTGCAGCTCGGGCAGTGCGAGAACGCCGCCGAGATCGACCATCCCCTCCCCGAAGGGGCAGAAGATGCCGTCTCCCCACGCCTGCTCGAGCGAGACCTCGCCCGCGCGCACGCGCGCGAGGCGCGCCGGGTCGACGTCCTTCAGATGCAGGTGCCCGATCCGGCTCGCGTACGTGCGCGCGAGCTCGAGCGGATCGCCGCCGCCGACCGCGGCGTGTCCGGTGTCGAAGCACAGCGGCACGTCTGTCTGCTCGACGATCGTGGCGATCTCTGCCGGCGTCTCGAAGTACGTGGCCGTGTGATGGTGGAAGACCGCGTCGATCCCGCGACCGCGACACCGCTCGGCGGCCTGCGACACACGCTCGAGGGCGCGGGCGAGCCGGTCGCCGCGGAGCGCGGTGCGCGCTTGCTCGTCGGGCCGCCCGGCGCCCGCGAGCCGCTCGGGCGTGCCGGCGTCGGCGAGGACGACCGGCCCTCGGCCGCCTGACTCGACCAGCGCATCGACGATCGGGTCGAGCCACTCGGCGATGTCGGCGGAGAACGCGTCCTCGTCGTCGACGTGGAGGGGCGCGAAGCCGCCGACGAGCTGCAGCCCCGACGCGGCGAGTACCTGCGGATCGAGGTAGCCGGGAGGGCCGAGCTCGATCCCGGTGAAGCCGAGCTCGACCACGGTCTCGAGGAGACGCCGTGCCGGGACGAGGTCGTCGCGACCGGTCGTCCGCTCCCAGACGCCCCAGGTGACGGGCGCGCTCGCGACCCCTCTGGAACGTTCCACAATCGCCACCCTACAGGTAGTCGCGCCCGGCTGCACGGGCGGACTCGTAGTCCCGGCGCGCGGCCCGGACACCGGTGCTGTCGGCCACTTCCGCGACCGGCACGTCCCACCAGCTCTCGTAGCTCGGCACGCCCTCGTACCGGTCGGCGGCGACGGCGATCACGGTCGTGCGGGTCTCCTCACGAGCGATCCGGAGCGCGTCCCTGAGCTCGTCGACCGTCGCCGCGCGGATCACGCGCGCACCGAGCGACTCGGCGTTCGCGGCGAGGTCGACCGGCAGGTATGCCGCGGGGTCGGCGGAGTCGGTCCCGAGCGACCCGTCGCGCCGGTAGCGGTACAGCGTCCCGAAGCCGTCCGTGCCGAGCGAGCGGGAGAGCGCGCCGATCGACGCGAACCCGCGATTGTCGACGAGGACGATCACCAGCTTCGCGTCCTCTTGCACGGCGGTCACGATCTCGGACGGCATCATCAGGTACGACCCGTCACCGACGAGGACGTACACCTCCCGCTCCGGCGCCGCGAGCTTCACGCCCAGGCCGCCGGCGATCTCGTAGCCCATGCACGAGTAGCCGTATTCGACGTGGTAGCCCTTCGGATCGCGGGTGCGCCAGAGCTTGTGCAGGTCACCGGGCATCGAGCCCGCGGCGCACACGACGACGTCGGTCGCAGCCGCCGCGTCGTTGACCGCGCCGATCACCTCGCTCTGCGCCGGCAGCGGCGAATGACCGAGCGTGTAGAGGCGCGTCACCTCGTCGTCCCAGGCAGCAGACAGCTCGGCGGCGCGCGCCCGGTACCCGGCGTCGACCTCGTCGCCGGCAAGCAGCTCGCCGAGGCGCTCGAGCGTGGCACGCGCGTCGCCGCGCAGCGCGACACCCGCGTGCTTGGCCGCGTCGAGCTCGGCGATGTTGACGTTCACGAAGGCGACGTCCGGATCGCGGAATGCCGTCTTCGACGCGGTCGTAAAGTCCGAGTAGCGCGTGCCGACACCGATCACGAGGTCGGCGTCGGCGGCGATGCGGTTCGCCGCAAAGGTCCCCGTGGCGCCGATCGCACCGAGGCTCGACGGATGATCGAACGGCAACGAGCCCTTCCCCGCCTGCGTCTCGCCGACCGGGATCCCGGTCTGCTCGACGAACGCACGAAGGGCCCCGGTCGCCTCGGAGTAGATCGTGCCCCCACCCGAGACGATCAACGGCCGCTTCGCCGCCCGGATCCGCTCGGTCGCGCGCGCGAGCGCCTCGTCGTCGGGAAGCGGACGGCCGACGTGCCAGACGCGCTCCGCGAGGAAGCCGTCCGGGACGTCGAACGCCTCGGCCTGCACGTCCTGCGGGAACGCGAGCGTCACGGCGCCGGTCTCTGCCTGGCTCGTCAACACGCGCATCGCCGCGAGCGCCGCGGGAACGACCTGCTCCGGCCGCTCGATCCGGTCGAAGTAGCGAGAGACCGGGATGAAGCAATCGTTGACGGAGATGTCGCCACGGCTCGCCGACTCGAGCTGCTGCAGCACGGGATCGGGCCGGCGCGACGCGAACACGTCGCCCGGCACGAGGAGCACGGGGAGCCGGTTGACCGTGGCGAGCGCGGCGCCGGTGACCATGTTCGTCGCGCCGGGCCCGATCGAGCTCGTGCACACGAGCGCTCCGAGCCGGTTCCGCTGGCGTGCATAGCCGACGGCCGTGTGGACCATCGCCTGCTCGTTCCGCGACTGGCGGTACGTGAGGAGATCGGGCCGCTCGTAGAGCGCCTGCCCGATCCCGGCGACGTTCCCGTGGCCGAAGATGCCGAGACAGCCGCCGAAGAAGCGCTGCCGGACACCGTCACGCTCGACCTCCTGGACGGCGAGGAAGCGCAGGAGCGCCTGGGCGGCGGTCAGCTTCACGCGATGACTCTATAGGCTTGGTTGCGATGGTTGGAGCGTTCCAGCGGTGAGCGCGCTGCGCGTCCGGAGCGCATCGGTCACACCCGAGAGCGCGGGCTGGACGCACGTCGGCTTCTCCGTGCACCGGCTCACCGGCCGGCTCGAACGGGTGGAGGAGGGCCGGGAGTCGTGCGTCGTCCTCCTGTCCGGCGCGTGCTCGTTCATGGGTCTCGGCGAGGCCACGCGCGCAACCGTGTTCGACGGGCCGCCGACGGCGCTCTACGTCCCGCCGGGCACGCCGTGGTGGGTCGAGGGCGACGGGGAGGTCGCGGTCTGCACCGCGCCTGCCCGCGGCGTCTTCGAGCCGCGGCTGCTCGACTCACCGGAGCTCGTGACGCGCGGGTCCGGCGCCGAGGAGCGCTACATCGCGAACATCCTCATGGAGCGCGAGCCCGCGGAGTCGCTGCTCGTCACGGAGGTCGTCACGCCGGCCGGCCACTGGTCGAGCTTCCCGCCGCACAAGCACGATCGGGACGATCCACCGAACGAGCGCGCCCTCGAGGAGACCTACTACCACCGCCTGCGCGGCGGCCGCGGCTTCGCGTTCCAGCGTGTCTACACCGACGACGGCGAGCTCGACGAGTCGATCGCCGTCGACGACGGCGACATCGTCCTCGTCCCGCGCGGGTATCACCCGGTCGCCGCCGACCCCCGCGTCGATCTCTACTACTTGAACGTCATGGCCGGACCGGTGCGCGAGTGGCGCGTGTCGGTCGCGCCGGGCTACTGACCGGCGCGCCTCGCCGCCTCGGCGACGGCGTAGGTCGCGAAGTCGAGCGTGCGCGCGGCGAGAGCGGGGTCGGCGGGTTGACGGACCCGTTCCCAGGGATCCGGCCGATCCGCCACCGCCCGCCGGATCAGCGGCGACCACTCATGGTCGAGCGTCGCGGCGGCCCAGTCGGCGGCGTCGCGCTTCGACGCGACCCGCCCCTCGGCAACCGTGAAGAGCAGGCGGCAGAACGTGAGGACGAGGTACGGCTGCTTCCACCGGCTCATCGGGCCGGCCTCGGCGGGTGACTCCGCAGCCCAGTCGGCGTACTCCTGCACGCGCGCGGTCGCCTCGCGCCGCAGATCGAGGGCCGACACCGGATCGACGATGAGCCTGGGGTCGGGCCCGGCGAGGACCAGGCCGCATTCTCGGAGGAGCCACCTCACCACCGCGGTGTTGCAGTGGTTGTCCGGCACGAGCTCGCTCGCACCGTTGTCGAGGAAGAGAAACGGCCGGCGCGACCGGTCGACGCGCCGCAGGTGCCGCCGGGGAATGTACGAGCCCTCCAGGTGCGTGGCCCACGGCGAGTCGAGTGCGTGCAACCGACGGTGCAGCGCCTGCAAGCCGTCCTGCTGGTCGGTGGTGAGCTCGTCGTGGGTGACGACCACGAAGTCGACGTCGCTGAACTCGTCCGCGTCGCCGGTCGCGAACGACCCGTGGAGATACGCACCGCAGAAGGTGTCTCCGAGAACGGCGCGCGCGCCGCCGACGAGCTCGCCGAGCACGGCGTCGAGCTCCGGGAATGCGGTCGGCTTCGCGCTGGTCCTCTCGCTAGAGCCCGAGCCGGGTGAGCTGCTCCGGCGGTGCGCCTTCCGCCTCGACGACGGTCCGAACGACCTGGAGCATGCGCTCCCGCCGCTCCGGTTCGGAGTCCCACAGGTTCCGCTCCTGTCCGGGGTCGCTCGGGCGATGGAACAGGAAGTTCTCGTCCGAGAGGGGACGTATCTCCGTCGGGATCCGCCACTGCGGATAGGCGACGCCCGGGACGAACGTCCCCTGCGCATCCGGGGCCGCAAGACCGTCGACGACGAGTGACTCGACGAGCTGTGACGAGTACGCGTAGAGCGGGCTGCCGACCGGCGACTTGAAGATCGTCCACTCTCCGTCCGTGCAGCAGACGCCCTGGCCGAAGGTGCCGTACAGCAGCGCGTCACGATGCGCGACCTCGCCCGCGAGCAGCGGCACGAGGCTCCTGCCGTGCGGCGCGTCGGCCTCGGCGCCGGCAAGCTCGGCGAGCGTCGAGTGAAGGTCGACCGTCGACGTCAGCGCATCGACGGCGCGGCCGTTCCCGGGGAACGCGGGGTGCCAGACGAAGAGCGGGATGTTCGCGTGGCTGTCCCAGTGCGGGTACTGCTTCCCGAACACGCCGCGCGCGCCGAGGTCGTGGCCGTGGTCGGTGGTGAAGACCACAGCGGTGTCGTCCCACGATCCGAGGTCGTCGAGCGCGTCCAGGAGAACTCCGAGCCATCGGTCGACCATCGCGACCTTCGCGAGGTACCGCGCGCGGATGAACAGCAACTCGTCGGGCGTGGTCTCCGCCATGAACGCCGCGAGCCTCTCGGGATCCTGGTACGGCGGCCACAGCGTGAAGCGTTCGTCGTCCGCCGCGGCGCCGAAGAGGGAGCGATACGGCTCCGGCACGTGGAACGGCTCGTGCACGTCGAACGACTCGACGTGCAGGAAGAACGGGGCGCGCAGCTCCCTGAGCCGCGCCGTCGCTGCGCGGAACACACGCGCCGGGAAGAAGTCCTCTTCGCCGTGAAAGGCTCGGACGTTCGCGTAGTAGCGACGTCCCGCGCGCGGCCGCCAGCGCTCGATGCGCTCGACCCAGTCGGGCACGGGCTCGTCGGGGGCAATCGGGCCCCGCCAGTTGTCCCATTCGTGGCCGCGGACGAGCTCCGTCTGCTGAAACGACTGCAGGTAGCCGTTCGCAGACTCCTCCCAGTAGTGATAGTGGTCGGTGACGATTGCGGTGCTGAGACCCGCTGCTTCGATCAATCGCGGCAATCGTCGGTCACCCGGCTCGAGGCCGCCCCACGGCCGCCACATCAGCTCCTTGAACCCGGTGAAGATCTCGCGGCGGGCCGGCATGCAAGGGAGGCTTCCGACGAAATGGTTGTCGAACCGCCAGGCGCGTCGCGCGAGGCGGCCGAGGTTCGGCATGGCGACCGACGTGCCGCCGTAGGCCGGCACGTCGGCGCGGTTCAGGCTGTCGACGAGAACGAGAAGGACGTTCACGAACTGCAGCCACACGAGCGGCGGACGACGAGCGCGACGGGCAGACGCACCGTCTGCGTTGCGATCTCGGCGTCCAGCCCGTCGAGCAGGAGCTGCGCCGCCTCCCGCCCGAGCTCGTGGTCACTGCGACGCAGCGCGGTCATCGGCGGATCGACGAGCGCGCCGAAGAGGGGATCGTCGAACGCGACGAGCGCGATGTCGTCCGGGACCCGGCGGCCGGCGGCGCGGCACGCGGCGATCGCACCCATCGCCAGCGTGTCCCCCGATGCGACTACCGCGGTCGGCGCCTCGGCGAGCGCGAGCAGTCGCGCCATCGCCGCAGCCGCACTGTCCGCCGACCACGACGAGTCGGCGATCTCGACGTACGCCGCCCCGCGGCGGACGCCGTGCCGCTCGGTGGCCGTGCGAAAGCCCGCGAGCCGCTCTTGCCCCGACGTGAAGATCGGAGGGCCTCCGATGTACGCGATCCGCGTGTGGCCGTGCTCGACGAGATGGCCGACGAGGAGCTCCATTCCCTGGTCGTTGGCGAGCGCGATCTGCGCGATGCCGCCGCCGGCCGCGAGGCTGTCGAAGTACACGGTCGGGAGGTGCGGTTCGGCGGACTTGGGCCGCGAGGTCGCGAGGAGGATGCCGCTCACCTGGTGCCCCTCGAGCGTGCGCAGCGCCGCCTCTTCGTAGCCCGCCTCGCGCTCGGTGTTCATGACGAGCGCCTGGTACCCGGCGGCTTCGAGCACTTCCTGCGCCCCCTTCACCACCCGGCTGTAGAACGTGATGCCGATGTCGGGCACGACGATGCCGACGAAGGGCGCCGTCTTGGCGCGCAGCGACTGCGCGACCCGGTTCGGTTGATAGCCGAGGCCGCGAGCAGCTGCCCGGACTCGGAGCCTTGTCGCCTCGCTTATTCGCGGGCTCTCCTTCAGCGCACGGGATGCGGTCGACGGCGCAACCTGCGCGAGCCGCGCGACGTCGATCAGCGTCGGCCGTCTCGGCTCGACGCTCATGCCGGCTCCCCGGCCGGCCAGATCGAGAGCAGCTCGTCTGCGATCCCGGGCGCGACGGCGAGGAACGGCTCACCGTCCGCGGGCACGCCCCACGGCAGGGCTGCTCCGGCCTCGGCCGCGATGAGCGCACCTGCCAGGCAGTCGCCCCGGTTGAAGCCTCCGATCGCGGTCGCGACGCACCGCCCGGCGGCGACCGCCGAGACCGAGAACGCGTTCGAGCCCATGATCCTCGTCACACACCCCGCGTCGGCGAGCGCCTGCATCGCGTCGAACATGCCGTGCCAGATGGACTGCGCGCTGAACTCGGTGAGGACGATCCCGCCCATCAGCGAGCCCGCGTCGGAGACACGCGTCGGGCGGCCGTTGCGCAGGGCGCCTCGGCCTCTGACCGCCGACAGGACGTCCCGGCGGTAGGGATCGGCGACCAGCCCGGCCGCCGCGCCATCTTCGTCGGCGACGCAGAGGCTGAACGACGACACCGGCAGCTCATGGACGTAGTTCGTCGTCCCGTCGACGGGATCGATCAGCCACGTCGCGGGCGCGTCTGCGCCACCCGAGACGCCGTACTCCTCTCCCTCGATCCGGTGGTCGGGAAACCGCGCGCCGATCTCGTCGCGCACGAGCCGCTCGACCGCGAGATCGGTCTCGGTCACCCAGTCGGCTGCGTTCTTCTTGGTCGCGACCTGGTCGGCGCGCGGCCGCTCGGTGACGATTCGCCCCATCGCACGCACCGCGACCTCGTCCATCAGCGCGACGCACGCGTCGAGCTCGGAGCGCGTCAGCATCGCGCCTCCGCGAGCAGGGCGACGAGCTCCGGCACACGGTTCGTGACGACCGCGTCCACACCGCAGTCGACGATGCGGCGCATCTCGCGCGGATCGTCGACGGTCCAGGTGGAGACCTTGTATCCGCGGTCGTGCATCGTGTCGACGAGGGCCGCGTCGACGTGCTCCCACGGCGGATTGAAGAACTCCGCGCCCAACTCCTCGAGCAGCGCGGACGGGGGCCGATCGCGCTCCGTCCAGGTGAGCGCGATCCGAGCTGCCGGCGCGAGCGCGCGGATCCGCCGGTGGCCCGCGACGTTCCCGCCCGAGAAGAGCACGCGGTCGAGCGCATCCGCCTCGGAGATCACGGCGAGCGCCGGCTCGACGACGTCGGCCGGCGTGAAGTCGACCATGACGGGCAGATCGACGCAGGCGAGCGCCTCGGCGAGGGTGGCGATGCCGATCCGCGTGAGCTCGGCCAGGGTCGCGTCGGCGACGGCGAGCGGCGATCCCCAGACGCGGTCGAGCGTCGGATCGTGCACGACCACCACCGCTCCGTCCGCGGACCGCCTGATGTCCAGCTCGACCATGTCGGCGCCCGCCCGCTCGGCGGCCCGAAACGCCGCCACGGTGTTCTCGGGCGCTGCGCTCCAGTCTCCCCTGTGCGCGAGCGCCAGCGCCACTACACCGAGACCGGCGCGGGCGATCGCTGCAACACGCCGTCGCGGTAGAGGAGAACGCGCGTGAAGGAGATCCGCACCCGCTCCGCGGACGGGACGTCGGTGCCCACGAACGCCCGCACCTCGTTCGGTCCCGCGGTGAGGACGAGCTCCTTGTAGTGGCCGCGCGGCACCTCGCGCACCACGTCGGCGGCCGCGCCGTCGCCGTTCAGCGAGACACGCACGTCCTCGGGCCGGACGCCGGCCTCCCACGTCCCGCCGCCCGACGCCGAGACGTCGTCGCACGGCACGACGACGTTGCCGGGCAGCTCGAGCCCACCGGGCACGACGCTCGCGTCGTAGCTGTTCATCGCGCCGACGAAGCTCGCGACGAACGTCGTCGCCGGCTCGCGGTAGAGGCTGCGGGCGTCCGCGTACTGCTCTACGCACCCGCCCGACATGACGGCGATCCGATCAGAGATCGAGAGCGCCTCGTCCTGGTCGTGGGTCACGAACACCGTCGTGATCCCGATGCGCTGCTGGATCTCCCTGATGTCCTCGCGAACGCGAACACGGAGCTTCGCGTCGAGGTTCGACAGCGGCTCGTCGAGCAGCAGCACCTGCGGCTCGAGAACGAGCGCGCGCGCGAGCGCCACACGCTGCTGCTCGCCGCCGGAGATACGGGCCGGATAGCTGTGCACGTGATGCGAGAGGCCGACGAGCTCGAGTACCTGGGCAACGCGCTCGTTGACCTCGCTCTTCGGCAACTTGCGCAGGCGCAGGCCGAAGGCGACGTTCTTGAACACCGTCATGTGCGGCCAGAGGGCGTAGTTCTGGAAGACCATCGCGGTCGGCCGCTTGTCCGGCGACATCTTGGTCACGTCGTTTCCGCTGATCAGGATGCGGCCGCGGTCCGGGATCAGGAAGCCGCCGATCATGCGCAGGGTCGTCGTCTTGCCGCAGCCCGACGGGCCGAGCAGGCAGGTGAGCTCGCCGGCTCTCACCTCGAGCTGCATGTCGTCGACGATCGTCCGGCCGCCGAGGTCCTTGGAGACGTGCTCGATCTGCAGGCCGATCCCGGTTCCCCGCTGAGGTTCGTCGAGCCGGCGCTCGGGGCTCATCGCAGCTGGAACCCTTCGGCGAGCTTGCCGCCCATCACATGCTTCCGCACGAGCGCCATCAGCAGGACCGACGGCAGCGCGAGCAGGAGCGCGAACACCGCCGCGACCTGCTCCGGATAGTTGAGGACGAGCGTGTACATCTCCGTCGGCATCGTGATGTAGTTCGGCACGCCGACGAGGAACGTGCCCTGCGCCTCGTCGAACGAGGCGAGGAACGACAGGATCATGGCGACGAAGATCGCGGGCGCCGCGAGCGGGAACGTGACCCGGAAGAACACGCGCAGCGGCCCGGCGCCCACGTCGCGTGCCGCCTCCTCGAGGCTCCGCGGGATCGCCGAGAACGCGGCTGCGGGGATCCACGTCATGAAGACGACGGTGCCGATCAGCTGCACGATCACGACGCCCATGAACGTGCCCATGAGGTTGAGCGAGTAGAAGACGCCGGCCATCGAGATGTAGAGGCCGATCTTCGGGAACGCGTTCGTCGCGAACAGCGAGATCAGCAGGACGCGGCGGCCGGGAAACGTGTAACGCGAGAACGCGTAGGCGGCCGGCAGGCAGATCGCGGCCGACACGACGGTCACGACCGGCGCGAACTCGAAGCTCAGCTTCATGGAGTGGCTCAGGTTCGGGTCGTGGAAGACCTGGCTCCAGCCGCTCACCGTCCACTGCTTGGGGAGGAGCTGCGGGTAGCGCCAGAGTCCCGAGAACGCCCGCAGGCCGAGCCACACGATCGGGCCGACCATGAAGACGAGCAGCGAGACGACGAGCACGAGCTCGAGGGCACGACGGCCGACGCCGCGGGCGACCGCCACCATCGTCATTGCGCCACCGACGAGCGCTTGCCGGTGCGCACGTTCGCCCAGACGTAGACGGCACCGATCCCGAGCGCGAAGACGAAGACGACGATCGCGAGCACCTCCGCCTGCTGCGGCTGGTTGAACGCCGAGAAGAAGTTGCTCATCGTCGGGCCGAGCAGGTTCGGTGCGGTCGGACCGGTGAGGTACGGGACGGTGAAGCTGCCGAGAACGTAGATCGCGGTGAACGTGCCGACGATCACGGTCGGGATGACATTCATCGGCAGGAGGATCGAGCGCACGACGCGCGGCATGCTCGCGCCCGAGTCGCGCGCCGCCTCGATCAGGTTGTTCGGCACGCCGTTCAGTCCCGAGCTCATCATCAGGACGCCGAACGGGATGTTCACCCAGATCTCGGCGAGGACGACGCACGTCAGCGTGAAGCCGAGCGTTGGGAAGCCGTTCCAGCCGAGGTGGTACGCGATCGTCCGCATGAACCCGTCGGACGCGTAAAACGTGAGGATCGCGTACGACGCGATCACGACCGGGATGAAGAGCGGCACGACCGACAGCGCCGACACGATGCGCGCGAGGCGCGTGTCTGCGAGCCGGAGGTAGAGCGCGATCGCCCAGCTGACGACGACGACCACGAGCGTCGACACGATCGTCACCCAGATCGTCGCCCAGAGGTCGCGATGGATCGTGTCGTTGCTGAGGACGTCGCGGTAGGCGTCGAGCGTGACACCGTGTTGCACGATGAACTGCCGCTGGCCCAGTGAGGCCACGACGGAGTTCGGGCCGCCTGCGCGGCCGAGTGTGTAGGCGATCGCCGCCACCACCGGGAACCCGATGAAGACGGCGATCACCGCCACCGGCGGGAGCACCATGAGGAGGCCTAGCGCCCCCTCACGGAGCCCCCGCCTTCGCACCGACAGGCGCAGCCCTACGGCACTATCTGCTGCCACTGCGCCTTGAAGTCGCTCTGCTGCTTCTGCGCGTAGGTCGGCCGGAGCGAGTTCGCGGACACGTCGGCGAACTTGTTCTGGATTGCCTTCGGCATCAGCTTGAGAGGAATCGCCGGGAAGCCGGCCATGACGTTGATGATCTGCGTCTGGGCCGCCGGCGACAGGACGTAGTCGACGAACTTGTAGACGTCGACCTTGTGCCTCGCGCTCTTCGGGACGCCGAGGTACGCGGCGCCGCCGGTGAACGAGGGGCTTGCGATCTGCGTCAGGTGAACCGAGGCGGGCAACTGACCCGTCTTCAGCGCGGTCAGCGACTGATCCGACCACACCGGCGCGACCCAGATCTGCCCCTTGCCGAGCAGGTCGAGGACGGCCGCGTTCCCGTTCGGATACACGCCCTGGTACACGTACTGGTTCAGGCTGTGCAGGGTGTCGAATCCCTGCTTCCAGTACGACTCGAGGTTCGGGACGTACCCGGTCTGCATCTGCTTGAGGATGTTCGCCGGGATAGTGCTGTCCACTACCGTCTCGGCGAACGAGTAGCCGGAGCCACCGCTGTTCGGCGAGTTGTAGGTGAACTTGCCCGGGTGCGCCTTGATCCACGCGAGGAGCGCGCCGAGGCTCTTCGGCGGAGTCGGGACGTTCTTCGAGTCGTAGGCGAGGACGACCGACGAGCCGCGGTACGGGATCGCCGCGCCCTTCACCGGTGTGAGGAGCGTCTGGTCGACGTTCTTGATGTTCGGCGCCGTCGCCTTCGTGACCGGCTGCGTCAGGCCGTCGGTCGCGAGGGTGGTGACGAGCCCGGCGTCGACCAGGTCGATCCCCGGCCACTTGCGCTGCTTGACCGCGGCCCCGATTCGGGCGAGCGTGGTCGTGTCGTTGACGCCGTGCTCCGAGAAGATGAACTTGACCTTGATGTTCTTGTTCTTCTTCTCGAACCCCGGGATGATGTACTGCTGCCAGAGCGACTGCACGTTCACGTCGCCACTCGCATAGAGGACGATCGTGTCCGTCTTGGCCTGACGCTTCGTCGCCGCGCTCGACGCCGCTGCGACAGATGCCAGGACGACCGCGAGCGCGAGGACAACGATCGCGCCGAGGTGCTTCCGTTTCACTGCTCCCTCCTTTGCGTCTCTCGACGATTTCGGTGGTGGGGGGCTCATGCAAGCTCCGAGATCGCGGCGGTAGCCTCGCCGCCGATCTCGACGTCGTGACGTGCCGCGACGACTCGCGCGGCAGATTGACAGACGAGGACGTCCTCGCGACCTTCGTCAATGCCTGCGCGCGGCGGCGCGCCGTCGCGGACGAGCGACTCGAACGCCAGCCATTGTCGTTCGAATGCCTCGACGGTCGAGCGCGTGGTCGTGACGCGCTCCGCTTCGTCGTCCGCGTCGATCACCGTGAGGACGGTCGGTGCATGGAGGAGGTACGGCGCCGGGAACGTCAGCTCGACGCTCCCCTGCGCGTCGTGGACCCGTATCTCCTCGCGGTAGGCGGGATACCCCTCGAGGTAGTGCCAGCGAATCGACACACGGGCGCCGTCCGGAAGCCGGCCCTGCAGCGCGACGGACCCGTCGGCCGCTTCCGCCGGCCAGACGTCGGCGTCGTCGATCTCGAGACCGCCGCCGACGAGGGCACGGATCACCGCCAGGTCGTGGACGACGCTGCCGAGGAAGACCTCCGCGTAGAGCTCTTCGAGCCAGCGCGGCGCCGGACCGAGCGCCCGGTCGAGCGAGGCTGCCTCGTCTGCCGCGAGCCGGTCGAGATCCTCGGCGCCGACATCGCCTGCGGGTGGAAGGAGGCCGGCATGCGCGAGCTGCGGTCCCGACGGGGGGTGGAGCACGGTCACCTCGACCGACCGCGGCGCGGGCCTGCCCGACAGCACGGCGGCGGCCCGCTCGACCGCCGGGTCGTACAGCTTCATGTACCCGAGCTGGAGAACAGGCTCGGCCGACGCGAGCTCGTCGATCTCGCCGACCGAGTATGCGAGCGGCTTCTCGCAGAACGCGGCGAGGCCGGCAGCGGCCGCGGCACCCGCGAGCCCCGCATGCGAGCCGCTCGTGAGGATGGCGACCGCGTCGAGCCCGCCCGCGTCGAACAACTGGTCGGCACGACCGAACCGGCCCTCCTCGCCGATTCCGTACCGCGCCCCGACGCCGTCGCGCGTCGCGCGCGAGACGTCACAGAGCGCAGCGATCCGAAAACGCTCGGGATGCTTGTGCAACAGGGGAAGGTGGACCGCCTGAGCGACCGCGCCCAGTCCCACGATTCCGATCTGGATCGGTGAGCTCGGTCCCTCGCCCACGTTGAGCCAACGTTTGCACGGAGATCCGAGATTGTCAAATGCCCTTGAATTCCAAACGACTCCGATGCGCGCAAACGTTGGCGCACCCGAAGATCAGCGTGTCTGCGGAAAGCCCAGGTCGACCGTCGAGGTCGCCGGGTCGGGCCACCTCGAGGTGACGACCTTCGACCGGGTGTAGAAGTCGATGCCCTCGGGCCCGTAGATATGCCGGTCGCCGAACAGCGACGCCTTCCAGCCGCCGAACGAGTAGTACGCCACCGGCACCGGGATCGGGACGTTGATCCCGACCATCCCCGCCTGCGCGTCGAACTGGAACCGGCGGGCGACGCCGCCGTCGCGCGTGAAGATCGCCGTCCCGTTGCCGAACGGGTTCTCGTTGACGAGCCTGAGTGCCTCGTCGTAGGTCGCGACCCGCGTCACGCCGAGCACCGGGCCGAAGATCTCGTCGTCGTAGGCGCGCATGCCCGGCTCGATCCCGTCGATCAGCGACGGGGCGAGGAAGAAGCCGTCGTCGGGACAGCTCTCGCGGCCGTCGACCAGCACGTCGCCGCCGCCGTCCTCGAGGTACGACGCGACCTTGTCGCGATGCTCGCGCGTGATCAGCGGGCCCATCTCGCTCGATGCGTCCATGCCGTCCCCGAGCTTCACGTTCGGGATGCGCGCCTTGATCGCGTCGATCAGCGGATCGGCGACGTCGCCGACCGCGACGAGCACCGACACGGCCATGCACCGCTCGCCGGCGGACCCGTAGGCGGCGGAGACCGCGGCGTCGGCCGCCATGTCGATGTCGGCGTCGGGCAGGACGATCATGTGGTTCTTCGCACCGCCGAGCGCCTGGCAGCGCTTGCCGTTCGCAGTCGCCGTCTCGTACACGTACTTCGCGATCGGGGTCGAGCCGACGAACGAGACCGCGGCGATGTCGCGGTGCTCGAGGATCGCATCGACCGCGACCTTGTCGCCGTGGATGACGTTGAAGACGCCGTCCGGCACGCCCGCTTCTTTCAGCAGCTGCGCCGTGTAGACCGACGCCGACGGATCCTTCTCCGACGGCTTGAGGATGAACGTGTTGCCGCACGCGATCGCGGGCGCCCACATCCACATCGGGACCATCGCCGGGAAGTTGAACGGCGTAATGCCCGAGACCACGCCGAGGGGCTGGCGGATCGAGTAGACGTCGACGCCCGTCGACGCCTGCTCGGTCATGCCGCCCTTCAGCAGGTGCGGGATGCCGCAGCAGAACTCGATCACCTCGAGCCCGCGCGTGACCTCGCCCATCGCGTCGGAGAGCACCTTGCCGTGCTCGGCCGTCAGGTGCTTCGCGATCTCCTCGCGTCGCTCGTGGACGAGCTCGCGGATCGCGAACAGGATCTCGGCGCGCTTCGCGATCGAGAGCGCGCGCCACGCCGGGAACGCCGCCTTCGCCGCCTGGACCGCCCGGTCGACCTCCTCGGCGGTCGCGAAGTCCACCGCGCCAGACTGCTGCCCCGTCGCCGGGTTGAACACCGGGCCGCTACGGCCCGACGTCCCGGCGTACGGTGCGCCGGAGATCCAGTGGTTGATCGGCTTGACGGCTGCGGGTGCGTCGACGACGTCGGTCACGATGGGCTCCTTTGGAAGGCTGTCGGCAGACTAGCGCCGTGGAACCGACGGTCGCAGAGCTCGCCGAAGACGCAGCCGTCCATGTCCTGCCGCGGCCTGGGTTCGAGACGATCCGGCGCGACGCGTTCTTCTTCGAAGCCGGGCGGCACCGCGCCTCGATGCAGCGCCTGCGGCTCGACGATGTCGAGGGAGCCGTCGCATGGGCTCGCGACGAATGCGCCCGCCGGGGGATCACGCGCTGCGAGTGGTGGGTCGGTTGGAGCGCCACCCCGGCGGATCTCGCGAGCCGGCTCACCGGCCTCGGCTTCGTCCCGGACGACGAAGAGGCGACGCTCACCGGGATGAGCATCGACCACGAGCCGCCGGCCGCGACGCATGTCGACGTGCGCCGGCTCGAGACGCTCGAGCAGCACCTCGCGGCGCTCGAGGTCAGCTGGGACGTCTGGCGGATGCCCGACGCGGAGCGCGTCGCTCGGCGTGGATACGAGCGCGAGCGCTTCGACCCGAGCGGCACCGTCCATCACTTCGCGGCCTACCAGGACGATCAGCCGGTCGGCTTCGGCCGCGCGATCGACATGAAATCGGGCGTCGCGCTGATGGGCGGCGACGTCGCGGAGCGAGCCCGCCGCCGCGGCGTCTACCGCGCGCTCGTGCACGCACGCTGGCAGCACGCCGTTGCGCGCGGAACGCCGCTCCTCGTCGTGCAGGCGGGCCGCATGTCGGCGCCCGTGCTCACAGGGCTCGAGTTCGAGAGCCACGGTGAGATCCGGCTGTTCAACGACCTCGAGCTTCGGTGAGGGCGCATGCACCGAGCACACTCCACGGAAGGGCCATGACGCGAGCCTGGCCCCCGGAGTAGGCTTCGGCCATGGCGACGACCGAGACAAACACCGAGCTGGGTAGGCAGATCGTCCAGGACGCGAAGGACTACGTCCTCTACTCCTGGAGCGTCCAGAACGCGATCAACCCGATTGCCGTGGAGCGCGCCGAGGGGCGCTACTTCTACGACTACGACGGCAAGGCGTACCTCGACTTCGCCTCACAGCTCGTCAATGTCTCGATCGGCCACTCGCACCCGAAGGTCGTCCAGGCGATCAAGGACCAGGCGGACAAGCTCGCGACGATCGGGCCGCCGATGGCGACCGAGTCGCGCTCCCGCCTCGGGAAGCTCCTGGCGGAGGTGACGCCGGGCGACCTCCAGATGTCGTTCTTCACGAACGGTGGCGCGGAGGCGAACGAGAACGCGATCAAGCTCGCCCGCTGGTACACCGGCCGTCACAAGATCATCGCGCGCTATCGCAGCTACCACGGCGCGACCGCCGGCGGCATCACGCTCACGGGCGACCCGCGCCGCTGGGCCGCCGAGCCGGGCATCCCCGGCGTCGTGCGCATGTTCGACCCGTACACCTACCGCTGCCCGGCCGGCCATCCCGACCCGTGCCCGGTCTGCACCGGCGCCCCGCACCTCGAGGAGATCCTCCAGTACGAGGGCGCCCACACCGTCGCCGCGGTGATCCTCGAGACGGTGACCGGGACGAACGGGATCATCGTGCCGCCCGACGGGTACCTGCAGTCGATCCGCGAGGTCTGCGACCGCCACGGCATCCTGCTGATCGCCGACGAGGTGATGGCCGGCTTCGGCCGCACCGGCAAGTGGTTCGCCGTCGACAACTGGGACGTCGTCCCGGACATCCTCACCGTCGCGAAGGGCATCAACTCCGGCTACGTCCCGCTCGGCGCGATGATCGTCCGCGAGCCGATCGCGGCCTGGGCGCGCGACAAGATGTTCGCCGGCGGCCTGACCTACAGCGGCCATCCGCTCGCATGCGCGTCCGGCGTCGCCTCGATCGAGGCGTTCCAGGAGGAAGGCATCGTCGAGAACGCAGCGGCGACGGGCGAGGTTTTCCGCACGGAGCTCGCGCGGCTGCAGGACAAGCATCCGTCGATCGGCGAGGTGCGCGGCCTCGGCTGCTTCTGGGGCCTCGAGCTCGTCAAGAACCGCGAGACGCGCGAGCCGCTCGTGCCGTTCAACGGGTCGGGCGACGCTGCGAAGCCGATGGCCGCGGTGATGAAGCGCGCGCTCGACAGCGGCCTCTACCTGATGACGCACTGGAACGTCGTCATGTGCTGCCCGCCGCTGACGATCACCCGCGACGAGCTCGACGAGGCGATCGAGATGCTCGACGACGCGCTCTCGGTTGCCGACGAGTTCTGCGCTTAGAGCATTCGCGCTCGACCCACCGGCGCACCTGCCGCCGCAGTCCGGCGGGCGGGTCGTCGACGACCCGCGCTTTCACCTGACCGTCTCGCCGGACGGGCTGCACGCAACCGTCTGCCGCCTCCGCACGGACCGCATCGCAGACGTGTTCCGTGAGGTTCGAGCACAGGCTCCGCGGGCGCGACTCGTCTGGATCACCGACGGAAGCGCCGAGTCGGAGCTGCGTTCACTCGGGTGCCGCGACCAGGATCCGCCGCTGACCTCGTACATCACCGCGCTCGCGACCGGGGAGCCGCCGCCTGCGGTCTCGGGAGTCGAGATCCGACGCGTCGAGACCTACGCCGACTTCCTGGCGGCCATGGACGTCGCCAACGCGGGGTGGGAAACGGACGTCAGCGGCGATCCGGAAGCCAGGTGGCAGAAGCATCGCGACCGTCCGGGCGGCGACTGGGTGGCGGTGCTCGACGGCCGGCCGGTCGCCTACGCGGGCGCGATCGCCGGGCCGCGCGGGCTGTTCCTCACCGGCGGCGTCACGCTCCCGGACGCCCGTGGCCGCGGCGCCTACCGCGCGCTCGTCCGGGCGCGCTGGGAGGAGGCGGTGCGCCGCGGCACGCCTGCGCTCGTCGTGCATGCCGAGGAAGCGTCGCGGCGCGTGCTCGAGCGCCTCGGCTTCGCGCGGGTGGGGAACGTCGTCGAGCTCGTCGCCGACGCCTAGACTCGAAGGGTGCGGGACGAGCTGCGCCGCTTCGCGGAGGATCCGCCCGCCTTCGGGGAGATCGACCCGCGCAGCGGCATGTCGCGCGTGCTCACGGACCGGTACTGCCTGTTCTTCGGGCCGTCGCCCACCACGACCCTCGTCTGCCGCCTCCGCCTCGACCCGGACGAGGTGCCCGAGACGATTCACGAGGTGCGCGAGCAGGTCGCGACGCACGACCATCGCCAGGCGATCTGGCGCATCGGCAGCTCGGCGACGCCCGTCGATCTCGTCGACCGGCTCGTCGGCCACGGCTTCGTCCCGTCGGATGTGCCCGGCCTCGAGCCGCACCTGACGTCGATGGTGCTGATCGAGGAGCCGCCGGCCGTCGACGGCGTCGAGGTTCGGCGCGTCGCCGGCCCGGAGGAGCTCGCCCTCGCGAGCAGCATCTCGGCGACGACGCTCGGCGAAGAGCACGAAGAGGAAGACTGGGAGCGGGAGTTCACGGCGGAGCAGGTCGGGGACAGGCCGCGCGTCTATCTCGCGTACATCGACGGCACCGCGATCGGTGCGGCGCGGGCGCTGGTCGAGGACGGGCTGCCCGCGGTGATGCTGGTCTCGGGCGGTGTCGTCGCGGAGGCCAGGGGCCGCGGTGTGTATCGCGCGCTCGTGCGGGCGCGCTGGGACGACGCGGTCGAGGCCGGCCGGCCGGCGCTCGTCGTGCACGCCGGCGCGATGTCGCGCCCGATCCTGGAGCGCCTTGGCTTCCACGTGGCCGCAGAGCAGGAAGTGCTGCTCGATCCGACGACGTGCTGAGTTCCGACCTTCGCGAGTTCGCGCGGAGCCCCGGCGCGTACCTCGATACGTCCGGCGCCGAGGTGGTCGACGACGAGCGGTACTTCGCGGCGATCGTCGCCGGTGGGAAGTACATCAACGTCTTCCGCCCGCGCTTCGCCCCCGAAGCAGCAGCAGACGTGCTCGCCGAGGTCCGGTCGCTTGCACCAGCTGCGATCGGCGCATGGCAGACCGACTCGCTGGAGCTCGCCGAGGCGCTCCTCGCCGCCGGGGCCCGACGGCCCGCGCCGCCGCTCGAGTGGGAGTTCACGGCGCTCGCGACCGAGGAGGCGCCGCCCGCCGTCGCGGGCGTCGAGATCCGCCGCATCGCCAGCTTCGACGACTACCTCGTCGGCCTCGAGATCGCGCTCTCCGCCGAGCAGTACACCGACGCGGCGCGCGCACACCGCCGGGCGGAGGCCGAGGAGACCTACGAGCGGCGCAAGGGCGGCCCGTCGATGGAGTGGCTCGCGTCGATCGACGGCGAGCCGGTCGCGCACGCGCGCGCCTTTCCCGGCTCGCGCGGGTTGCTGCTCGACGGTGGCGCGACCCTGCCGAGCGCACGCGGCCGCGGCGCCTACCGCGCACTGATCGCCGCCCGCTGGGACGAGGCCGTCGCGCGCGGCACGCCGGCGCTCGTGGTGCAGGCGCAGGAGACCTCACGCCCCATCCTCGAGCGGTGCGGCTTCGAGGTCGTTTGCACGATGTACGAAGTCGAACATGACCCGCTGTGAACGATGCGCTTCGCCAGTTCGCGCAGACCCCTGATCGCTACACGCGAATCCCGGCCGACGTCGACCGCTTCGCCGACGAGCGCGTCTGCGTGATCCAGGGCAACACATGGGCTGCTATCTCCGGGGTGCGTACCGACGCCGCCCACGTGGAAGCGCTGCTTGCCGAAGTGCGGGAACGCGTCGCTCCGGAGAAGACCGCTACGTGGTGGCTCGACCCGGATACGCAGCCGTTCGATCTGTACGAACGGCTCTTGGCGCTCGGCCTCCGCGAGCCGCGGGACCGCGTCGGGCTCCTGCGCGCGCTGGCCTGCGTGACCGAGCCACCGCCGGGCCCTGCAGGTGTCGACGTCACGCGCGTCGAGACCTTCGACGACTACCTGTCCGCGTTCCAGGTGATGTGGGAGGCATTCGAGACACCCGAAACGCGGCGAGAAGAACAGCGACCACATCTGCGGTCCGAGTTCGAAGCCGCCGCGCGCGCCGATGTTCCGGTCACGTTCCTCGCGCGCGCGGACGGCCACCCCGTCGGCACCGGCCGTTCGGTCTATTCGGACCGAGGCGTCTTTCTGATCGCAGGGGCCGTCGTCAAACGCGCGCGAGGACGCGGCGTCTACCGCGCGCTCATCCGGGCCCGCTGGGACGATGCCGTCGCACGCGGCACTCCCGCGCTCATCACCGAAGCAAACCCGGGCACGTCGTACCCGATCCTGAAGCGCGTCGGCTTCGTCGACGTGTGCTCGATCCGGCGGCTCGAAGATCCGCGCTAGTCGAGCGGAAGGACGTCGTTCGTCTCGAAGAGACGGACGAATGCCTTCACGACCGTCGGATCGAACTGGGTGCCGGCGGATTCGATGAGACGCTCGACCGCCTCCGCGCGCGGCATGCGGCCGCGGTACGGACGGTCGGTGACCATCGCGTGGAACGCGTCGCAGACGAGCACGATGCGCGCCTCGACCGGGATCTCCTCGCCCGCCTTGCCGTCGGGATAGCCGCCGCCGTCCCAGCGCTCGTGACACGCTCGGACGATCGGGCGCACGTCGGCGAGCCGGTCGATCGGCGCGAGGATCCGCTCGCCGAGCTCAGGATGCGCCTTGACGATCTCGAACTCCTCGTCGGTCAGCGGGCCCGGCTTCTGGAGGATGTCGGACGGGATCCCGATCTTGCCGATGTCGTGGAAGAGCGCGCCGAGCTCGAGGCGCTTGAGCGCGTCGCGGTCGAGTGCGAGCTCCCGGCCGACGAGGAGCGCCATGTCGCTGATCCAGCGTGCATGCGACGACGTGTACTCGTCGTTCGCCTCGAGTGCGTTCGCGAGGGTTGCCACCGTAGAGACGAACGTGCGCTCGAGCCCTTCGAAGTGCTCCGCGCTCTCGATCGCGAGCTTCGCCTGGTGCGCGAGCCCGGCGAGGAGCCGGAGCTGCCGGTCGACGACGAACCGGTCGCCGACGGTCGCGATGAGCGCGCCGACGCGCCCGCCTTCGAGCCGAAGCGGCGCGACGACGTAGCGGTCGATGCTCGCCGGCGGCGCACCGACGAACTCGGCGAAGTCTTCGCGCTCGAGCACGAACGGCTCTGCGCGGGCGAGCCACTTGCGTGCGAGCGCCGCCGGGTACCGACGGCCCGCGGCCGGGTCGATGTCGGCGGGATACCCGACCGACGAACGGCCGACGAGATCGCGTGGCTCCGCCTCTTCCTGGATCCACAGCGACGCCCGCTCGGTGGCGAGGACCCGCGCCGTCACCTCGACGCTGCTTCCGAGGACTTCCTCGGGCGACTCGGCCGTTGCGAGCTCCCGGCTCGCATCGAGCAGCGCGTTCGCGATCTCAGCGGCCTCGCGGTGACGCCCGTAGAGACGCGCCTTCTGCAGCGCGACGGAGAGCTGGTAGCCGAACGACGCGAGCAGCCGCTCGCGGTCCTCGTCGAGGTGCGCCACGTCGACGACAACGCGCCCGTGCTCGTCGTCGCCCGAGTCGACCGGAACCGATACGCCGTCGGCGACCGGGTCACCCGCATGCGCGACGCATTCGGCGCCGATCCAGATCGACGCGCGCGAGGTCTCGAAGATGCGCGTCGCCGCCTGGACGGCGAGGTTCTGGATCTCGTCGACCGAGTGCGCACGCGAGAGCTCGCCGGCGAAGGCGAGCAGCGCCTTCGCGCCCTCGGCCTCACGCCGCTGCTGCTCGTACAGGCGGGCATTCTCGAGCGCAACCGAAGCCTGGCCGGCGAGCACCTCGAGCAGACGGACGTCGTCCTCGTCGAACTGGTTCACACCGAGCTTCGAGATGACGATCGCACCGGTGACGCGCGAGCCGTAGCGCAGCGGCACGACGGCAAGCGATTCCTCGAGCTCGTCGGTGCCAGGGATACGGAACGCGAAGTCGCACTCGAGCGCGTTCGGGATCAGCAGCGCCTCGCCCGTCTCGACGGCACGACCGGTGACGCCGACGCCGACGCGCTGCGTGTACGCGTCCGACGTGTTGCCGATCGCCTCGTCGGCATCGCCGACGAACGCGATCGGGCGAAGCTCGTCGCCGTGACGAAGGACGACACGACAGTTGTGGTAGTCGATCAGCAGTCGCAGCTCGGTCGCGATCGTGCTTCCGATCTGCGCGACATCGTTGAGCCGATTCAACTTCCCGGCGAGCGACTGCAGCATCTTCAGGTGCGCGATCGAACGCACGTCGCGGCCGGCGAGCGCCGCCGCGCTCGGACGCTCGGTCGGGCCGTCGTCGTAGACGACGCTCTGGTTCTTGCCGCGCGCCTTCGCCGTCATCATCGCCGCCTCGGCGCAGGAGACGAGCTCGCGTGGGTTCATCGCGTGCTCGGGACCTTGCGCGACTCCCATCGAGACGGTGATGCGGCCGGCCGGCTCGAGGTCGACGTCGTGCAGCGCCTCGCTGAGACGGGAGGCCAGCCCGAGGGCATCGCCCGCGTCGCATGACGGCATGATCACGCCGAACTCCTCGCCGCCGATACGGCAGGCGACGTCCGAGCCGCGAACGGTGTCGCGCGCGACGCGCGCGACCTGGATCAGCAGCTGGTCCCCGACGCCGT
>Ga0207707_10001143_pt1 | contig 25177 bp, 21 predicted proteins | sample KBSC83BmetaG_FD_184336 | JGI IMG/M metagenome (GOLD analysis project Ga0207707, IMG submission 184336) | Corn rhizosphere microbial communities from Kellogg Biological Station, Michigan, USA - KBS C8-3B metaG (SPAdes) (version 2) | ecosystem: Host-associated > Plants > Roots > Rhizosphere ... | reverse complement strand
GAGTTCTTCATGAACAAGGACTGGCCGGTGGCCTCCGCCACCGCCATCGTGCTGCTGGTGCTCCTGATCGCGCCGCTCCTCGCCTACGACCGGCTGCAGCGCCGGCAGCTGGAGATGCGGTGATGGAGCGGCACAAGTTATCGCGCTTCAATATCGCCTCGCTGACACTCGGGCTTGCGTTCCTGTATCTGCCGATCGTGATCCTCGTGATCTACTCCTTCAACGGCTCGCGGCTGGTCACGGTGTGGGGCGGCTGGTCGCTGCGCTGGTATCACGAGTTCTTCAACGACAAGGCCATGATCGACGCCGCCTGGATGAGCGTGCGTGTGGCGGCGGCCTCGGCCACGGTCGCGACGTTGCTCGGCACGCTCGCGGCCGTGGCGTTGTCGCGTGGCGAAGGCTTTCGCGGCCGTCCGCTGTTTTCCGGCATGCTCTACGCGCCGCTGGTGATGCCTGAAGTCATCACCGGGCTCTCGCTGCTGCTGTTGTTCGTGGCGTTGAACGCCGAGCGCGGTTTCTGGACCGTGGTCGTCGCCCACACCACGCTCACCATGTGCTTTGTCGCGGTCGTGGTGCAGGCGCGGCTCGGGTCGCTCGACAGGAGCCTGGAGGAAGCCGCAATGGATCTCGGCTGCGATCCAGTGCGCGCGTTCCTGATGGTGACGCTGCCGCTGATCATCCCGTCCATTGCGGCCGGCTGGATGCTGGCGTTCACGCTCTCGCTCGACGACCTCGTGATCGCGAGCTTCACCACCGGCCCCGGCTCGGCGACCTTGCCGATCCGGATCTATTCGGAAGTGCGGCTCGGCGTGAAGCCCGAGATCAACGCCATCTGCACAATGGTGATCGGGCTGATCGCCATCGTCATCGTGGTGGCCTCGCTGGCCTCGAAACTGTCGAACGATCGCGGCGAAAGCGCCGCGCCGTTGTAGGATGGAGCGTCCATGAAGTTCGCGCTTGGCATCGTCACGCATACGCCGATCTGGGCATGGATTCTGCTCGCCTACCTCATCTGGCAGGGCATCAAGGCGATGCAGCCGCGGACCGCGGCGATCGGGCGGGCACTGATCGTGCCGGCGATCTTTATTGTCTGGGGCTTATCCCGCCTCGGGCTCGGCCAGCAGGGCAGTGTTTGGCCGCTAATCGCCTGGATCGTTGCGGCGCTGGTGCTCATGCCGGTCGGCGTGCTGACGCCGCGGCCGTTCGAGGTCGATCATGCGACCGGGCAGATCATCCGGCCGGGCAGCGCGTTTCCGCTGATCCGCAACATTGTCGTGTTCGCCCTGCAGTATACCGTTGCCGTCCTTGCGGCGATTCACGTGGACGATCACGGTGTGGCCTCGATCGCCGGCCGCGCGGTGTCGGGAGCAATGTCAGGCTATTTCATCGGCTCGACGATCGCGCTGCTGCGGGAATATTGGCGAAAGCAGAGAGAGGTTGCAGCACCGCTGTAACCGCGTGTCGTTCCGGGCGCCGCAAAGCGGCGAGCCCGGAACCCATACCCACGAGCGGCGGTTGTTTGACTCGTTGGTCGATACTTTCTCGAATATGTCCGTCCGGGGTTATGGATACCGGGCTCAGCCCTTCGGGTTACCCCGGAATGACGGTCCTGGTTCAGGACTTCACGGCGCCCGCGGTGAGGCCGCCGACCATGTAGCGGCGGAAGACGTAATAGACCGCGGCCGGCGGCAGGGCGTAGATGAAGCCGGTGGTCATCAACAGCTCCCACGGCGAGTCGTCGGCGGCGAGGAAGTTACCCAGCGCGACCGGCAGCGTGATCTCGGTATCCTTGGAGAGCAGGAGGAACGCGTAAAGATATTCGTTCCAGGCGAGCAGCACGGCGTAGGTGCCGATCGCGACCAGCGACGGCATCATCAGCGGCAGATAGACGAGGCGGAAGATCTGCAGGGTGGTGGCGCCGTCCATCACGGCGGCCTCGTCGAGCTCGACCGGCAGCTTGTCGGAGGCCTGCTTCAAGACCCAGATCGCGTAGGGCGAGGCGATCGTCACCATGGCGAGGATCAGCGACCAATGGTTGTTGAGGAGGCCATAGGTGCCCATGGTGCGGTACATCGGCACGGCCAGGAACGCCGCCGGGATGAAATAGGTGAACAGCGCCAGATTCATCACTACGCGTCCGCCCGGCACGCGCAGCCGCGAGATCGAGAAGGCGGCGGCGGTCGCGACGAACAGCGTCAGCGCGCCGACCGCGGCCGCGATCACCACCGAATTCCAGAACTGGATGTAGAAGTCGCGCAGGAAGTAATGCTGTTGGCGGAACACGATCTCGAAATTGTGCAGGGTCGGATGATCCGGCCATATCTTGCCGGAGAATGCGTCCTCCTTCGGCGAGATCGCGAACAGGAACATGTGGTAGATCGGGATCATGGTCCAGAGGAAGACGGGGATGCCGATCAGGATCAGCCGCGCCTCCTTGCCGGCGTCGCGCCAGGAAAATTCCGTCAAGTCCGGAAGCTTCATCGCGACAACCGTTTCATCATGAAATAGACCAGCGGCAGCACGAACGGCATGGCGCAGACGATCGAGGCCATTGCAAGCGAGAGTTGGTCGAGCCGCAGATACCGGATGCCGAGCGTCGACAGTACATGGGTGAGGTCGGCCGGCCCGCCGCCCGTCAAGAGATAGACGCTGTTGAAGTCGCCGAGCGTCCAGATCATCGAGAGCAGCGTGCAGGTGATGTAGAGCGTCTGCATCGACGGCCAGGTGATGAAACGGAATTTCTGCCACCAGGTGGCGCCGTCGACGGAGGCCGCCTCGAACAGATCGTGCGAGATCGCAAGCCGCCCGGTGATCAGGATCAAGGTCCAGAACGGCAGCGATTTCCAGATATGCACGCCGATCGCCATGGCGAGCGCGACCGTCGGATCGTTCAGCCAGTTCGGGCCGTCATCGCCGGTCAGCTTGAAGATGATCTGGTTGACCATGCCCCATTCCGGATTGAGCATGAAGCGCACCGACAGGATGGTCGGGATCGACGGTACCGCCCAGGGCAGGATGAAGATGACCGAGAGCCATTTGATCCAGGTGCGCTGCTCGACGAAGAAGCCGGACAGGAACAGCGCGATCAGCATTTTGATGTTGATGCCGATCAGCAGGAAGATCAGCGTATTGATCGCGGCGCGCGCGAAAATGGGATCGTTGAACAGCGCGACATAGCTTGCGGGCTGGCGCGCGAGCCATAGCCCGTAGCCGATCGGATAGATCACGAACGCCAGGAACACCAGGATATAGGGCGCGAGCAGCACGATGCCCCAGACCTGCTGCGGGGAAAGCCGCGCCGACAGCGGCGGGCTCGGGACATCAGATGCGGAAAGCGTGATCGCCATGGTCCGTTACTCTAACACGCCGCCGTTTACCCTAACACACCGCCGTCGTCCCGGCGAAAGCCGGGACCAACAACCACCGGGTTTCGTTGTAGCGCGAAAGCCGTCAAACAGGTTCTTCCACAACAAGCGACACGGCGTATGGGTCCCCGCTTTCGCGGGGACGACAGCCTACCTTGCCTAGCCCGCGACTTCCTTGAGACGGGCGATCAACTCGTCGACCGCCTTCTCCACCGGGACTTTCTCGCTGACCACGCGGTTCATCGCCTTGGCCCAGACGTTCTCGTTGTTCAGAATGGTGAACTTCCAGTTCTTGGTGAAGTCGAACGGCGCGGTGCCGCCGGTGAACTGGTTGTAGACCGCCTTGCGATGCCGGTCGGCCTGCCAGAACGGGCTCTGCTGGCTGGCTGTCGTCACCGGGAACCAGCGGCCGAGCGCGCCCTCGACATACGGCCGGACATTCTCTTCCTGCAGCAGGAATTTCACGAACTCCTTGCCCTCCGCCTTGTTCTTGGCGTTGGCGAAGATCAGTCCGGTCTTGACGTCGGAACGGTAGCGGATGGTCGATCCATCCGGCGCCTTCGGGAAGGAGGCGGTGATGATGTCCTGCTCGTAGGCCTGCTTGCCGGCGGCGCGCTGCGCCTCGGTCAGCGCCTGGTTGGTGGAGTCCTCGAACCACTTCGCCGCGATCGAGATCGTGAAATTGTGAGTCATCACGATCGTCTTGTTGTGGAAGGCGACGTTGTTGTCGGGATCCTTCCAGGTGGTGGAGGAGGGCGGCGTGCAGCCCTTGATGTAGGTATCGGTGTAGTCCTTCAGCGCATGGATCAGGCCGTCGCGCACCTTGGGATCGTCGACCAGGAGCTTGCCGTTATCGTCGACGAGCTTGACGTGATAGGCATCCATGAAGGTGTAGAAGGACTGGAAGGAGTCGGTGGATTCCACGCCCATCGGCTGGCCGACGCCGTAGATGCGACTGCCGGTCGCCTTGCGGATCGCCGGCTGCACCTTGTCGCACCAGAACGTCCAGTAGTCCTCCCACTTGGTCGGGATGTCTTCCTGCTTGAAGCCGGCCTTCTCCAGCAAGTCCTTCCAGATCTGGACGTGCATGCTCTGCTGCTTCAGCGGGAAGCCGTAATAGGCCCGTTTCTTGGCGACGTCGTTATAGAGCATCGCCGTTTCCAGCGTGTTCGGTGCGAACGCCGACTTCATCGGCAACAGGATGTCGGAGAGGTCCTCGAGCTTGCCTTCAAAGGCCCACTTGCCCTGCGCCTGCACGTCGTAAGAGTCGGAATAGGCGACATCCGGCACGGTGCCGGAATCGAGCGCGGCCACCGTCTTCGGAATCATGTCCTGGATGGCGTATTGCGACAGCTCGACCTTGATGCCGGTCTTGGCTTCGAATTTCTTGATGGTGTCGAGCAGTGCGTCGTCCTCGGACTTGTAGAAGCCCTTGCCGAACCAGACCGTAATCGACTTTTGCTGCGCAAAGGCGGGTGCGGTGACGGCGAACAGCCCGACCGCAGCTACCGCGAGTGATAGCGCACCGAATACCTTGGATCTCACATCGTTCTCCCTGAATTTGCCGATCTTTTTACCGGTTGGGCAAAACACTAGCCCAGCCCGCTGACACGATCCAGCCGCTTGTTGTCCGACGGTAGGTAGTGGGAGCACGCCGAATGATGCGGGCCCGCTAACGCGACCTGACGGCTTGCTGGCGGATTGTCGCATCGACTGTAGGGCGGGCAAGGACGGGCACCATTTCCGATCGTGTATCGATCAATGCGCGATGCGCATCGATCCGCAACCAACGGGTCGCGCGCCCGCCGATGCGTCGCGCTTGTCGGCGCAGGCAAAGGCGTCACGCAGGACGCCGCGCGGACAGGCTTGATGTGGTCGGACCGCTGACCGCTCATCGTTCGGTGCGCGTTGTGGTCTGTTTTCTCGACGCCTTCCAGGCAACCCAACGCGCTCGAACCCTCTTCAAGGCGCGCAGCACCGGAGGGGCGACCGCTTGAAGCGCCAGTGAAGCGCCTCCGGCGACCAATCCCTTGACAAAATCAAATACCAAATCGGACCACAAGTATTGCCACATGACCCTGTGTCCTTTGTCACAGGGGCACCGCCGGCAGCCGTGGGCAGAAAAAGAAAATGGAAAAGCCCCGTCGTCGCCGGCGGGGCCCGGAAATCCTGTACGCGGTATTCAGCGCACGCGAAACCTCCTTGGTTCACCCGCTCAAGGTGGACACCAAATAAGGGTGGCGCACATCACAGCCGTGCGATTGAAACCGCGCATGATGATCTCCGGAAGTCCCATATGCCCTTGGCCGTCCCACGGACCGAAAGAGGCTCCTGCCTGATACAAGCAGGCCAGGCGGTTCCTGTCTGTATGCCACTTCACAATTGCCGGGGCATTTGCCAACGCAACGACCATTGGCTCGGCGGCGCGGTCGTTATCAGCGCAAGAGACCGATGCAGAAATCTGACCGGCCTCGAACGGCAGTTGCCACCTCGGAGCTAACGAGGTGACAGCGGAACACGAAGGACCTTGAAACCCTTGATGTCGGGGAATGCCTCGGCCGCGTCCGGAGAAACCAGCTTCAACACTGCCGCTTGAACGTCGCCGCTGATAAGCCGATCGAGCGGGCTGGCAGCGCCGACTGAGAGCTGGGTGTCCGTGGCGCCTGCAGCCGCCAATGCGAGGCGGATGTTTTCTTCCGCACCGGACTGGGCGGCGTCGACAGCGACACTCGAGCCCTTGAGCGCGGACGCTGACTTTACATCCGGCCGGGAAATCAGCAGGGCGACCAGACCGCGAACGTCCTTCGAATGAACCGCCGTCGCATCGTCGGCCGTTGCGGATTTGATTTCATCCGCGCCACCATTGCCTGCCGCCTTCGGCGCTTCGGCATCCGTCATCAACTCGGCGACCGCTAACGCGGCCATGACCTGCTGCTGGGGAGTTCTCTGCTTTTGGACTTCCGGGACCTCCACCTTGAGCGGTGCAGTCTCGCTTGACGGCTTTGGGAGGGATGGCGGCTCTGGAACTGTCGCGAGCCCAGCCTGGGGTTCACGGGTCTCACCGCCGAGAGGCGCGGTCTCGGGTTTCGGCCTTGGAAGCGGCGGCTCTGGAGTTGCCGTGAGCGCGGCGTGAGCATCACCGGTCTTGTTTTGCCGCGACGTGTCGACCGTGGCAGGTACCTTGCGTTTCGCAACGTGTTTGCGAGGGGCTTCACCTGCCGCTTTGCCGGCAGGTGCGTTTGGAGCACCCATGACAGCAGCCTGGTTTGCCTTCAGCGCCTTGCGGCTCCAGTCCATATAGACCTGGCAGGCGCGGTTGCACGGCGATCCATCGATGTAAATCGTGCCGGGAGAATCCAGCGGGTTGGCCGATGACGTTCCAACAAAACCAAGAGTTACGCAGGCCGCGATTGCCCATACTCTCACCGAAATCACTCCTGTCATACTGCCATGAATTACGGGCTGCCATGAATTACGGGAACCGCCGTCTCGATCGTTGTCGAGCGGGAAGCAAAAATAGACGGCCCGAAAACTGGCCGAGAAAGCAATTGCCAAAACACTGGCGATCAATTCCGACCAAATAACGGCCGCGCAGGGAAGCTCGCTGTGGGGGTCTGACAAAGTTGCGATTGCACATTCGATGGCTTCCGCGACGATTGACGCCCTTCAAGTTGTGTTGTGTATCAGGACAAGACCTGCGCTCGCCTGCCGCCCACGATTCGACGGGGCACGCGGATCCCGGTCTCAATCTTTCCCGGATGCTCCCATGACTTCGACCGACAGGCGACTTCTTGCAGTCGCTTTGCTGACCCACACCGCGTTCAACAAACGCGAACAACGGCGCGGCGATATCAGGGAGAGCGTCGGTTATGTTGTCCAACACGACCGCGGTCTGGTGTCCTGAAAAATTCCCGGCTTTCGAACAGGTCAGCGATCAATCGGTGCAGGCATGCCGCTAAGCCTACGCACGTCCCGGAGTCCATATGGGATCGCAAACGCCCGGCTTCTTGCGATCTTCGTCATTGCTTGTTCAACGACAGTCGCGGGCTGCGCACACAATCCGCGGCAGCACGCCATTTCGACACAGCATAGGGTCGCTTCCGGTCCCGTCCAAACAAGCGGTACCCGCAACTATCCTGAACAACGCCGATACGGGAAGGCGCAAAGGTATCGGCCCGATGCCGCGTTGCTCTCGCCGCAACCGGCACCGGACTGCGAGTTCAGGGGAGCCAACGTCGAGGCGATGGATGCGACCGAACTGGCCCGCTTGAAAATCGAATACGAGCGGCGGTGTTATCAAAATGCGGAGAAGGCCGCACGCGACCGCCTGGGCCTGCTGCAGGGCGCTGTCCAGCGCATGCGAAATTAAGGCCGTTCGGCAACGAACCTGACGGGGCCGTCAGGCCGCCACGGAGACCGTCGGATTGATCAATGCCGCCCGTGCAAGGACGGCCGGGTCCCTCTCACCGGTGAGGGCGCAGGCGAGGATGTTTCTGGCGATCGCAGCCCGATTATAGGGTGTCCTCAAATTCGGCGGCAATGATCGCATCACCTGATCCATGACCATTCCGAGAAGTGAGAGATCCTCGGGATAGAAGACGGCGCCTTCATCTGAAAACATGGATGGTGTGTCCCCTGCCTGCCGTCGCGCTGTGCCTTCAAGATTTGTTGAGTCTTTTGTTTCTGTTGGGGCAGAAAAAAGACCGTCAGGGGTGGACCGCTGGCGGAAAATGGGCAGGGTCCGCCTGTCGCAAGTGAGTTAGATCGGCTGGGCCTTGGCTGCATCGGCGAGCAGATCGACCACAAACGCAATGCCTTTGTCCATCTGGAGGACGTCACCACCTACGCTTCCGAAGGAAACATCGTGCTCGTGATGATCGAACGCCAGACCGCTGAGGTCGGCGGACTTCCAAACCAGGATTGGTCGCTACGCGTCACCGAAGTCTATCGCCGGGATGCGGAGGGGTGGGAATTGGTGCATCGGCATGCCGATCCGCTGGTTCATCGCATCACGATCGATCAAGCGTCTGTCCTTGCCAAGGGCGCCGAAAAATAGACTCGCGACGTCAGGAAACGAGAAAGGCCGATCACCTCGGGAGGGAACCCGGTGAGTTCCTTGCCGTTATGGTCCTGAACAACCGAGGTGGATGAGACCAGCATGCCCGAGAGGAAAAGCAATCCCGGCGAGCCGTCGAGCACCTCGAGGTTCTTCGGCGCTCTTGCCAATCGTACCTCTCTGGCCGCGGGCCGGGCGTCCACTTTCATCCTTGCCGTCAGCGTCGTGATCATATGGGCCGTCAGCGGCCCGCTCTTTGGCTTTTCCGATACGTGGCAACTCGTCATCAATACCGGCACGACCATCGTCACCTTCCTGATGGTGTTCCTGATTCAGAATTCGCAAAACCGCGACAGTGCGGCGATCCAGGTCAAGCTGGACGAGCTGATTCGCGTTGGTGCTGCGCGAAACTCCCTGGTCGGCATCGAGCATCTCACGGATGACGAGCTGGAAGACATCAGGGATAAATGCGAAGCCCGCGCAGCGGCTGAAAAGGCCGGTGACAAGACGGTGGAGCAGACCGGAAAGGACGCCCGCCGTGCGGCCGATCGGGTTGTGAGCTGATTTGACAGAGAACCCGCCCCTGCCGGCTCGATAGCCCGCGATCTCAGGGCCCGCGAGAAGCAGGAACGCGAGAAGACAATCAGGGCAAAATAGGGATGGGTGCTATTTGGCGGGCGTTGCCGCCGTCGGCGCCGGATCGGGAGTTGCGGCTTTTTGCCCGCCGGTCAGGCGTTCCAGAACAGAGCGCACGGCGTCGCGGGTGTTGCGGTCCTTGAGCGCGTCGAGCAGGGGCGCCGTGACGGTGGAGCGCTTGATCAGGCTGTCGGCTTCCGGGAAGATCAGGGGATCGTCCCACGGCCCCTGCACCACGAACGGCAGGTCGAAGCTGCTCGCGCCGTTCGCCATCAGGCTGGCGGTGCCCTTGAGGTCGTATTCGCGCGACGGGACGGACGCGGTGCCCGTCAGCGTGATGCGCGTCGACGGATTTTCCAGCTTGACATCGTCGGTCGTCGCAACCCCTTCAGAGAATTTCACCGAGACGGTCAGGTTATTGTAGGGCGTCGAGCCGCTGCGGAAGTTGCCCGCGCCCGACAGCGGCCGGCGCTCGAGCCGTTTCAGCAATTGCTCGACATTGAATCCTGAGATCGCGCCGTCATGGCCGTTCAGCGTCGCGGTGCCGTCGAGCGATTGCATCAGGCCGAACGGGCTCGAGCCGGATGCGACCACCGAGACGTTGAGATTGCCGCGGCCGGAGAGGCGGTTGATGCCGAACAATTCGCCGGCGCAGGCCTGCAGGTCGACATCGAGGAACTGGAATTGCGCCTTGACGTCGGCGACGGTGTCGGCGCGCGCGACGCCGAACGAGCCCCTGGCGACGCCGCCATAGACCTGCGCCTCGCCGACCGAAAGCGCCAGCGCCCCGCCGCGCAGATTCGCGCCGAACGCGGTGCGGCCGAGCCTGGTCGGACCTACGGTGACCCTTGCTGCCGACAGGCGCATGTCGAGATCGGTGGCCGACAGCGCGTTGAGGTCGAACATCTGCCGGTTCCAGTCGCGCGCGCCGCTCGCCAGCAGGCGGAAGGTGGAGATGTAAGGCGTGAAGTCGAGCGCGTCGGCCGCAAGCGTCGCCTGCAGCGTCTGCCGGCCGTTATTGGCATAGGTCATCACGCCCTCGGCGGCATTGCCGTCGAGCTCGACATTGACATTGGTGAGCGCGATCGACGCGCCGACCACGTTCGCCCGCGCCTTCAGCGCGAAGCGGCCGAAGCCGCCGGCGCCGGGCGGCTCCTGTCCGGTCCATTGCAGCGCAGTGCGGAGCGACGGGCTGTCGACGGTGACCGTGCCCTCCATCAGCGCGCTGGTGCGGTTGGCGACAGTGCCGTCGAACGCGAGCTTGAGCGGCGGGCTTGCGAGCCGCGCCTTCAGCCCGGAGCGGTCGCCCGACAGCGCGGCGGCGAAGTCAGAGACGCTGATAGCGCCATCGACGCGCTGGCCGCGCCAGTCGAACTGTCCGGTCACTGCGAAGGAGCGCGAGATCGACGGCCATGCCAGCGATAGATCGATGTCGTCGAGCTTTTCGCTGGCGTGATTGCCGGCATCCTCATAGGTGAGAATGCCGTCCTGGATGCGGATTTCGGAGAACGACACCTGGTTCTCGGCGCCGGGCTTCATGGTGCGCGCGATGGTCTGGATGAAAGGCGTCCAGTTGCTCTCGCCGCCGGCTTCGCGCTTCACATGGATCCGCGGGCGCAGCATCATGACGTCGGCGATCTCGAAGCGCTGCAGCAACAACGGCAGCAGCCGCAGGTTGGCCGTCAGCACGTCGACGCGCAGCGCCTGGTCCTCGGTGCCGCCCTTGAGCCCGACATCGTGAAACGAGACATAGCTGCCGGGAAACACGGAGACGTCGATCGAGCCGTTGACGGTGAGGTCGAGGCCCGTGACTGCGCGGATCTGCGCCTCCACCGCCTGGCGCAACGCGTCGCGGTTGATCAGCCACGAGCTCACGATCATGGCGGCCAGCGCCAGACCGAACAATGCCGCGATCGGCGTGCCCAGACGCTTCATCCCCTGGGCCATCGTCAGTGCCATGTCTGAAGTGCCATGTCTGATCGGCAGGATCGGTCGGATCGCGATTGAAAGGGGACGGGCAGGGGTGCGCCGGGACCCTCGCCAACATCAACAACTTGAAGGGTTTTCTTGACGCTTTCAAGGCCATTGGGGGTGCGACAGGCTCATCCCAAAGGGCAAGGACGCGAATGACGCCCGTCATTGACGCATTGCGAAGATTTCGCCTAATAATCCGGCCAATGCGGGCCGCATCGGGCCTCTTTCTCCCACGAGGTCGTATTTCATGAACAAGGTTTATCCCGACGCCAAATCCGCCCTCGACGGCCTCCTCAAGGACGGCATGATGATCATGTCCGGTGGTTTCGGCCTCTGTGGCATCGCCGAGACCTTGTCGGATGCGATCCGCGACTCCGGCGTGAAGGGCCTCACGGTGGTGTCGAACAATGCCGGCGTCGACGGCATCGGTCTCTCGAGGCTGCTCGAGACACGGCAGATCGGGAAGATGATCTCCTCCTATGTCGGCGAGAACAAGCTGTTCGCCCAGCAGTTCCTGGCGGGCGAACTGGAACTCGAGTTCAATCCGCAGGGCACGCTCGCCGAGCGCATCCGCGCGGGAGGGGCCGGCATTCCCGCCTTCTTCACCAAGACCGGCGTCGGCACGCTGATTGCCGAAGGCAAGGAAGTGCGCGAGTTCGACGGCGAGAAATATCTGATGGAACGCGGCCTGTTCGCCGACCTCGCGATCGTTCATGCCTGGAAGGGCGACACCGCCGGCAATCTGATCTACCGCAAGACCGCGCGGAACTTCAATCCGATGATGGCCACCGCCGCGAAAGTCACCGTCGCCGAGGTCGAGCATCTCGTTCCCGCCGGCGAGCTCAATCCCGACCACGTCCATACGCCCGGCATCTTCGTCAAGCGCATTGTCGAGGTCGGCACCGCCAGGAAGCGTATCGAGTTCCGCAACATCCGCCCGCGTTCCAGCGCATGATCCGGAAAAAGCCTGCCCCGCACTTGATGCGGGGTGGACCCTGGTTTTCCGATAGATCATGCGCAAACAAAAGAGCTAATCAGCAGGAGCCCCTCATGGCCTGGACCCGCGAACAGATGGCCGCCCGCGCCGCCAAGGAGTTGCAGGACGGATATTACGTCAATCTCGGCATCGGCATTCCGACGCTGGTGTCGAATTACATTCCGCACGGCATCGACGTTCAGCTCCAGAGCGAGAACGGCATGCTTGGCATGGGGCCGTTCCCCTATGAGGGCGAGGAGGACGCCGACCTCATCAACGCCGGCAAGCAGACCGTGAGCGAATTGCCGACCACGAGCTATTTCTCGTCGGCCGATTCCTTCGGCATGGTGCGTGGCGGCCATATCGACCTCTCGATCCTCGGCGCGATGCAGGTGGCGCAGAACGGCGACCTCGCCAACTGGATGATCCCGGGCAAGATGGTGAAGGGCATGGGCGGCGCGATGGATCTCGTCGCCGGCGTCAAGCGCGTGGTCGTGGTGATGGAGCACTCCGCCAAGGACGGCGCGAAACTCCTGAAGAAGTGCAACCTGCCGCTGACCGGCGAGCGCGTGGTCGACATGGTCGTGACCGATCTTGCGGTGTTCACCATCGACAAACACGGCAGTAACGGCATGGCGCTGATCGAGCTCGCCGACGGCGTCACGCTCGACGAGGTCAAGGCCAAGACCGAAGCCGACTTCCGCGTCGCGCTGAAGAACGCGTAAGGCGAGTAGCGAATGGGACTCCTTCGCTACTCCCTATTCGCTATTCGCCTTTCTAGAGCTGCTTCAGATACTCCAGCAGCGCCTTGCGCTCGTCATCGGTCAAGTCCTTGTCCTTCGGATATTTGTGTCCGGCATTGCTGTTGCCGGGCTGCGTGCCTGCGCCCACGACAAGCGTGCCGTCCTTGAACGGCGACTCGGTCGTCACATAGCCGACCTTCTCGGCATCGTATTTGCGGCTGCCGACCATGAAAGATGGCGACCGCTGCTCCGGCGGCAACAGCAACTCCGCGAGGTTCGGCACCGATCCGTTGTGCAAATAGGGCGCGGTTGCCCAGATGCCATGCAGAACACGCGACTCATAGGCGTTCGGTTCTCCCGGCACCTTGAACATGTTCGCGAGCCGGCTTTCGACATGGGTGCGCACATCGTCGCGTACCGATGGGTCGAGCAAGGAGATCAGGCTCGGGATTTTCTCGTTGTCGGAGAAGATAACCGAGAGATCCTTCTTGATCGCAAGCCAGACGCCGGCATTGAGATTGGGCAATCGCGGCAGCGGCGGAATCGCGTCGCCGAACAATGCGCCGACGACTGCGGTTGCCAGAAGATCGGCGGTCGGCCCGGAGGCTCCGAGCTTTGTTCCCGGCGGGTTCGGCGACAGGGCGCCGTTCAGCATGCCGAAGTCCGAGGAGCGCAGTGAGTTCTGATACATCTTTGGATCGGTCTTCACATCCTTGACCGGCGTCAGCCACAGGCCCTCCGGCGGTATTCGCCTCTCCTCGTGGCAACTTCCGCAATGTTCGGCAAACAGCACGCGTCCCTTGTCGACCAGACCTTGATCAAGGGCGAACGGCCAGGGCGGCGGCTTCAGCGATGCAATCTTCTCCTCCAGCGCCTGCAGATTGGTGAAGTTCACCGAATTGTTGCGGAAGTTGAAGTGCGGCGGCAGCGCCTGCTTTTTCGGCGTGAAATCGGCGAACACGCCGAACACCTCGCCGGTATTGCGGCCGATCGCGTTGATATAGAGGCCGTTGGGAACGCCGCCGTTCCACTGCGTCCGGTCCTGCCGTGACGCATTCCACAGGAAGGGATAGCTGACCGGAGCATCCGCGACCTTGATGTTGGCATCGATGCCGAGATCCTTGCCGGCGACGCGGTTGAAGATCATGCCGAAGGCATCCAACCGTCCTGGTCCCCATGGTGATGGGGGCAGGCTCTTGTCCATGAAGCCGCCGAACTCGTCGACCCATTTCTTGAAGTCTCCCTTCAGCGTGTTGGCGCGCGTTGTCGAATGGCGCGAGCCGAGCACGGCGTGGGCGAATGTGTCGAAGCGGCTGGAATCGCTCAGCGTCGCCCGTGCCGCCGCGGTGAGTTCGGTCAGGAAGAGCTGGAAGTTCGCGGTGGCGGGCGCGCCGTCGATGCGAAGCTGCTGCGTGGCGCCGTTCTTGACATATTCGATCTGGCCGGTGTGGCACGCCGCGCAGGTCATGCCGAGCTGGCCGGTATCGCCATCGATCACAAAGCCGACCGGCAACCCTTCCGGATTCCATTTGGCCGATTTGTCGTTCGGAAGATAGCCGTAGCGCTGCAACTGGTCGCCGCCGAACGGCTCGTCGACGTCGAGGCGCCGCAACGCCTTGAACCAGGCGTAGGGCATCATGTGCGAGCCCTGGCTCGTCGTATAGAAGGCCTGCCGTTCGTCCTCGGTCCAGCCCTGCTTGGCAAATTGCAGCGGCGGCGTTGTCTGGGCCAGTGCCGGAGCGGTGATTGCGATCATCACGGAGGACAGCAGCAGGACCTTGAATGACATTCTCATGAAATCGCCTCGCATGATGCAAAATGAAAAAGTCTGGTGAGATTCGTGTCGTTACGAGCACCGGAAAACGGCCAAACGAATGGCAATTAAACTACCATAAGTTGTGTTTTGCGCAAGGCGGCGAATTTTTTCTCCCGGGACGTGAGGACGTGCGCCGATCGCGCAAAACGCAAAGGGCCCGGCGCTTTGGCCGTGCCCTTCAGGTCGCTCCTTGCACGGACGCCCGCTTACGCCTTCGCGGCGACATCCTCCAGGCCGCGGTTGCGCGGCTCCACGCCCCAGGCCCAGACCACCAGGATCTGGATGATCACGACGCCGATCATGAGCCAGATGACGCCGGGCAGGCCGGACGACGCGATCAGCGCGCCGACGATGAAGGGTGACACCACGGTGGCGCCGCGTCCGAACATGTTGCAGATGCCGTTGGCGCGCAGCCTGATCTCCGTCGGAAACAATTCCGGCGGATAGACGCCGTACAAGAGCGCAGTCTGCACATAGATCGAGACGATCAGGATGAAGCCGACGGTCAAGATGATCGCCGGGTCGGAGGCCGGGTTGAAGCGGGCATAGATGTAGCCCGCGATGATGGTCACGACGGACGAACCGATGATGCTGGCGCGCCGTCCGATGGCATCCGACGTGTAGGCGCCAACCGCGCAGCCGACCAGCGATGCGGCTGATAACACGACCGTGTAGGCCAGCGAGTTGGTGATGGTCAGCCCCTGACGCAGGAAGAACTGCGGCAGGAACAGCACGAAGCCGAAGATCAGCGTGTTGATCGAAATCAGCACCCAGCTGCCTACGATCATCCGCTGCAGCAGCGGCGGCTTCGCAAGATCGGTCACCTCTGCGAGCCGGACCGGCGCGGGCACCACGACCGGCGGCAGCGGCTTGCCGCCTGCGGCCTCCGTCTCGATGGTCTGCATCAGGGCTTCGGCCTCGTCGGTGCGTCCCTGTGCCTCCAGCCAGCGCGGCGATTCCGGCAGGTTCTTGCGCAGATACCAGACGATGAGCGAGCCGATGCCGGCGATGACGAACATCGGCCGCCATCCGAAGGTCGGGATGATGAGATAGCCGAGCAGGGAGGTTGCCGGAAACCCGGCCACCACGATGAAAGCCATCATCGACAGCCAGCGGCCGCGCGTCTGCGGCGGAACGAACTCGGTCATCGTGGAATAGCCGACCACGATTTCGGCGCCGAGTCCGAGCCCCTGCACGAAGCGGCAGGCGATCAGCTGCGTCATGTCCTGCGCGAAGGCGGCGGCGATCGAGGCCAGCCCGAAGATCAGCAGATTGATCTGATAGGTGAACCGACGTCCGAATTTGTCGCCGACAAAACCGGTGATCAGCGATCCCAGCGTCATGCCGACGAAGGTCAGCGAGATGAATTGCAGGTTCTGCGGCAGCGTCGAGAACTTGGTCTGGATCAGCGAGGCCAGCACGCCGCCGGCGACGTAGAGATCGTATCCGTCGAAGAACATTCCGGCGCCGACCAGCCAGAAAATCCGGTAATGAAACGACGAGATCGGCAGGCGGTCGAGCCGCGCGCCGGCGTTTACTGCGTGAGCCATGAGAACTTCCCCCTTTGATATCCAAATGCAGCGCCGGCTTCGCCGGTCGTTGTCATCGCTTGTGCCCTTTTTGTTTGCGCATGATCTCTTCGGAAAACCGCTGCACGTTTTTCCCGATCATGCGCTAATTCAGCCGTCGCTGTCCTGCCGTGTCGCGGTACCAGTCGAACGGCGCGTCGTTGGTTGCGACCATCACGCTCTTGACGTGGAAATGGTCGTCGAAGCTTTCGGTGCCGCATTCGCGTCCGACGCCGGAATCGCCGACGCCGCCCCAGGGCGAGGCCGGATCGAGCCGGTGATGATCGTTGATCCAGACGATGCCGGCCTTGACCTTTCCCGCCACGCGATGCGCGCGGGCGACGTCGCGGGTGCGGATCGCGGCTGCGAGCCCGAACGGCGAGTCGTTGGCGAGCTTGAGCGCCTCTTCCTCGTCCTTGAACGGCGTTACCGAGGTGAAGGGGCCGAACACTTCCTCCTGGAAGATGCGCATGTCGCTTTTGACGTCGGCGAAGACGGTCGGCTCGACAAAGTAGCCGTTCTCGTGGCCCGGAATTTTCGCCGCCTCGCCGCCGGTCACGAGACGCGCGCCCTGATCGCGGCCGAACCCGCAATAGGACAGCACGCGGTCGCGCTGTTTTGCCGAGATCACCGGCCCCAATTGCGTGGAGGGATCGAAGGGATCGCCGATGCGGATGGTTTCCGCCTTGGCCTTCAGCCTGGCTACGAATTCATATAGATCGAAGCCTGCACCAGATGGCGCGAGGCGCAGATGCAGGTCTGGCCCGCGCCGATGAAGGCGCCGAAGGCGGCGTAGTTGACGGCACGCTCGATGTCGTAGTCGTCGAACACCATCACCGGCGTCTTGCCGCCGAGCTCCATGGTCTGGTGCGCGAATACTTTGGCGGCAGCCGCGCCGGCGATGCGGCCGGCCTCGGTGCCGCCGGTCAGGACCAGCTTGTCGATGTCGCCATGCTCGGCGAGCATTTTTCCGGCGCCGTGGCCGAGGCCGAGCACGATGTTGAACACGCCGGACGGCAAGCCGGCGTCGGTGAAGATCTTCGCAAGCCTGAGCGTCGTCAGCGGTGTGTATTCCGACGGCTTCACCACGGTGACACAGCCCGACGCCAGCACCGCGGCGAGTGACTTGCACAGGATCATCAGGGGGTGATTGAACGGCGTGCAGTTGGCGACGATGCCGATCGGCGTGCGCAGCGTGTAGTTCAGATACGAGCCCTCGACCGGGATCACCGCATCGCGCCGCGCCAGCGCGAGCCCTGCGAAATAGCGGAAGAAGTCCGGCAGGCGCGAGAGCTGCGCACGGGTCTCGTTCACCGGGCGGCCGTTGTTCAGCGTCTCCAGCCGGTAGAGCTGGTCGAGATTGGCCTCGAACGCGTCCGCCAGCCGGTTGACGAGTCTTGCACGCGCGCGGATGTCCATGCCGCCCCATGCCTTGCCTTCGAAGGCGGTGCGGGCGCTCTTCATCGCGCGGTCGATGTCTTCTTTCGTGGAATTCGGAATCCGCGCGATCACGTCGCCGGTCGCGGGATTGCGGACGTCGAGCATCTCGCTCTTGCCGGCCTCGACCTCGCTTCCGTCGACGAAATTGCCGTGAACCTCGACGTCGATGGCTTTGGCTGGAACGTTCATGTGCTTTACCCTTCGATCACGATCCGATCCAGCTGGATCGGATCGTGATCTCATTTCTTTGTTAGAGCATGATCTTTTCGGAAAACCGGTTCCCACTTTTCCGGATCATGCTCGACGATGACGGCGTTGCGCTTCAACGCCGGCAGCACGCGCTTTTCGGTGGCGCCGATATGCGCCTTGATGATGCGCGCCGCGGCGCGGCCGTCGCGCTCCTGCATCGCCTCGATCAGTGCGACATGTTCGGCCACGAGCTTCTTGGGATCGTGGCCCCGGAGATTGGCGACGCTGACCCGCACCAGGCGATCGGCCTGGCCGATCAGGTCGCAGAGCGAGGCGGCCATGCGGCGGTTGCCGGAGGCATTCGCCAGCGCGAAGTGGAAGGCGCGGTTATAGGTGATGAAGTCCTCGTGGCCGCCGGAGAAGCGGCGGAACTTGTCCAGCGCCTTCAGCACCGCATCGCTCGCATTCTCGATGGCTTCGGCGACGCAGGCCGGCTCGAGCGCAAGGCGGAAGCGCAGGAGATCGCGGGCGTCGGATAGCGAGATCGGATTGACGCGGTAGCCCTGGCGCGGCTGCACGGTGACGAGATGCTCACGCTCAAGCCGCAGCAGCGCCTCGCGCACCGGCTGGCGGCTCACCGCATAGCGCTCGGCAAGATCCTGCTCGCGCATATCATCGCCTGGCGCCAATCGACACGCCAGGATATCAGAGCGAAGGCTCTCATAGACATTATCGCGCAAAAGCGTGGGTTTTCCGTGCATCATCGCCCGCAATGTTGCAGTCGTGAAATATCACGTCAAGCCATAAAGGCTTGAAATGCGCCGGAATTTATCTATCACTTGGTAGGAACGGATGGCTGCAGGAAGGAAACGGCATGGATCGGCTTTGGGCTCGCGGCACGGTCAACGCGCAGGAAGCCGGCAAAGGCGAGCCGCTCTTTCTGTTCCACTCGCTGCTGTCGGATCGCGCGAGCTTTGATGCGGTCGCACCGGAGCTTGCGAAATCGTTCCGCGTGATCGTTCCGGAATTGCCGGGCTTCGGACGTTCGCAGGCCGCAGGCAGCGGGCTTGCCGATGTCGCCGACCGCATGGCGGAAGCGGTGAAGGATGCGTCAGGCGGACAGGCGGCAATCGTGCTCGGCAATGGCTATGGCGGCTTCGTCGCGCTGCAGATGGCGATCCGTCATCCCGGCATCGCGGCGCGGTTCGTCTTTGCCGATTGCGGCGCGGCCTTTTCCGAGCCCGGCCGCGAGGCCTTCCGCAACATGGCGGCGGCCTCAAAGGCCAAGGGGATGGACGCAATCTCCGATGTCGCGATGCGCCGGCTGTTCGCGCCGGAATTCCAGGCGCAGCATCCGGACCTGATGGCGGATCGCCGCGCCGCATTCCTGAAGACGAACGAAGATGTATTCCGCGCCGCCTGCGCCCAGCTTGCCGGGCTCGATCTGCGGGGAGAGCTTCACAAGGTGAAGGCGCCGGCGCTGGTCGTGGTCGGCGAGCACGACGAAGCGACACCGCCGCCGATGTCGCATGAGCTTGCCGCCGGACTGCCCGACGCGCGGCTCAAGGTCATCGCGGGCTGCGCGCATGTTCCGCAATTGCAGGCGCCAAAGCTGTTCCTGGAGACGATCTCGGATTTCCTGCCGGCCGCGACGGACGGCTAGCGTTTACTCGTGAGCCGCAGCTTCCGCTCGAGACCGGTGCGGCTCATTTTGATCTCAATTGTGAAATGCCACACAGACAGGAGACGTTCAGTCTGGTTGTTTGAAGTGGACGGCCGGCCCTCGGTGAGGAGCGGGCCACGCAGCTTTCGATGGTAGCCTGCACGCGAAAGGCAGGCGGCATTTCAGGAGTATCGTCATGCACGGTTTCAATCGCACGGGTGCCATGCTTTGCACCTCTCTCATTTGGGAGTCCACCTTGAGCGGGTGAACCAAAGAAGTTTCGCGTGCGCTGAATACCGCGTACAGGGATTTTCTGGGCCCCGCCGGCGACGGACGGGGCTTTTCCATTTCCTTTTCTGCCCACGGCTGCCTGGCGGTGCCCCCTGTGAAGGACGCAGGGGTCATGTGGTACTTTTGGCCTGATTTTGCATTTGATCTTGTCAAGGGGCTGGTCGCCGGAGGCGCCTCTCTGGCGCTGCAGGCGGTCGCGCCGATGACGCTGCGCGCCTTGAAGCGATTTCGCGCGCGCTGGTCTGCCCGGAAAGCCGCAAGGAAATTGACAAGAAAGGCAGCTCGCAACACGTCGGTGAAGGATCGCGGTTAGTCGCCGGATCGCATCAGACGAGCCCGCTGGCACGCCAGTCGGCGGGCTCGTCGACGATCGACCTCGGGCCATCGCGGCCCTGCATCAGCCCGGGAAGCGGAAACTTCCTGTGTTCCGACGGCGCCCTAGATCAGCCGGAGCGCCAGCCAGACGGTCGCCCACAGCGCGGCGGCGACGAGCCCGATCGAAAGCGCGGCGGCCGCAACCACGCCCATCACGGCGCCGGCAGAGATGGCGACCGGGGCAGTGGCCCGGACCGCATGGTCCGGGATGTGGCCGCGGAAGATCGAGAACATCATTTCAATGAAAGTGAGGTCCATCGCACCGGCTCCGATTCGTCGTTCGACTGCGGGCATCATGGCCCGAAAATGCAAACAACACTTTGCGCGTGCGGGGATTTTCCCCGACAACTTTTGTTTCCGCAACCCCGGTGGATTCCGGGCATCGTCCGGCGCGGAACCTCAAATCCACCGGACCGGTCATTTGATGTCGACAAGCCGGGCTTGTCGGCCACGGTGAAAGCTTGCCCTTGCTATACGGCGTCCAACGCCTCGACGAGGCGACCAAGGACCGCCAGCGCGTCCACCGTTCCGTCATCCTCCCCTTTCTCGAAATCTGCGCCGCTTTGGGCCATGGTGTTCGTCACATGAGCCAGACACAGGACGTTGCGGCCGGTTGCCTCAGCGAATGCATATAGAGCGGCGGCCTCCATTTCGACCGCCAGGATACCCCTTCCGGCAGCGGCCTCAATCGCCTGAATGGTTTCGCGAAAGGGAGCGTCCGTCGTCCAACTCGCGCCGCTGATCGTTCTGGGAACATCATTCCTGACCGCCTCGATGGCAGCCGCGAGCAACCGGGGAGGGGCGTAGGCATATTCCGACGGCGACGCGTAGTGGTAGCTCGTCCCCTCGTCGCGAAGCGCGCGAGCGATGATGACAAAATATGGAGGAGTCCCGGCCGCCACGATTTGGCCCGCGGAAGTCAGACTGATCAGCAAGCGGCATCCGCTGGCGAAAAGCTCTTCCGCAACCAGTACGGCGAAAGCGGCGCCGACTGCCCGTCCGACGATTCCGACCTGCCTTCCGGCGAGGGTGAAGACATCGAGCTCGGTGTGGTAGCACGGCCAGCCTTCGAGCGGCCGGGCCTGACCTGTTCGGCGCAGATGGCGCACAAGATCGCCGTCTGGATCGAGCAGGCAAACGGAGGGAATTTGGACCTCCTCGATGTTCTTCTGGCGCCGCGCTTCGCGCATCAACGCTGCAGGTGCGAAAACCGAGGGCATCGATGGGTTCTTGTTTTCGAGAATGGGGGGCGTAGCCATCTAGCTTGCACCTCGAAGGTTATGAAGGGAGGACGCGGGCTTGAACGAGACCGATCGCCGGGCACGTTGGCGGAACGTATGCGCGACCGAAAGAGAGGCAGGCTGGTTTCAGGAAATCGCGCCCCGTCACTCGACCATTGCCGCCACCGGAAGATCCAGCGATGCCGCAATTATCGACGTCGGTGGCGGGGGCTTCACGGCGAGTTGATCATCTCCTCGATCGGGCTTTCGCCGCCTGTCGATGCTCGATCGCGGCCAAGGCCCTGGAGGAGGCGAAGAAGCGGCTCGGCCGACGAGGCGATGCGGTCGAGCGGATCGTCGCGGGTGTCACCGCGCGGCAGCCCACCGCCCTGGCAGGCGCTAGCCCCGCGCCACCGCCCGCGAGAACACCACCTCGACCAGCGTGCCGGTATGCGCCGCGCTCTTGAGGTTGAACTGGGCGCGATTGGCTTCGACCAGCGCCTTGGTCAGCGACAGGCTGACACCGGAGGAATTGTCGGACGATTGATCCGACGGCGGGGACGTGCGGAAAGGTTCGAGGGCGGCAGCGACTTCATTGTCATTGAGTCCGGGACCGGTATCTCGCACCCGTAGCACCACCTCACCGAAATCCGACAGCGCGGTCGAGACGATGACTTGCCCCGCGGGATTGGCCAGATGGATGGAGTTGCCGATCAGGTTCATGGTGATCTGGCGCAGCGCGCGGCCGTCGGCGACGACCGGCGGCAGCGCATGCGCCAGCGAGGTGCGGATGATGATGCGCTCGCGGTTCGCCTGCGGCTGCATCATCGCCACGCAGCTCTCCACCATCTCGTTGAGGTTCTGGTTGGTGAAGGTGAGCTCGATCTTGCCGGTCTCGATCCGCGACAATTCGGTGAGGTCGTCGATGATCGCGGTCACGCGCTCGCCGGAGGCGCGGATGTCCTTCATGTATTCGACATAGCGCTCGTTGCCGAGCGCGCCGAAGTGCTCTGCGATCATCACGTCGGTAAAGCCGATGATGGCGTTGAGCGGCGTGCGCAGCTCATGGCTGATCCGCGCCAGCATGTCGGCCTTCGCACTGGCCGCGCTGTCGGCCAGCCGCCGCGCCTGCTGCAATTCGTTCTCGCCCTTCCTGCTCTGGGAAAGGTCGCGGAACACCGCGAAGAAGTTCGGGCCGTCGGGACGGGTTCGGCCGATGGTCATCGACAGCGGGATGATGCCACCCTTGGCGACGCGGCCGAGCACTTCGCGGCCGTGCTCGAGCAGGCTCGCCACGCCTGCGCCCTTGACGCCCTCCAGATATTCGCCGACGCCGCGCAGGCTTTCCGGCGCGAACAGGTCGTTGAGATTGTGCTGGAGGAAAGCTTCGCCGTCATAGCCGAACAGGGCCTCGGCGCTGCGGTTGCAGGCATGGATGCTGCCTGCGGCGTCGAACATCACGATGCCCTCGGCCGTGGTATCGAGGATGGCGGCGAGATCCTCGGCCGCGGCCTGGCCGGCCTCGGCCGACGCTGGTGCGCTGATGACGGGCTCGGGCTCGGGCACCAGCGCAGGAACGGGCGGCGGGGCCAGCACGGCATCCAGCGTGCCTTGCGCGGGCGCGAACATCAACGCGAGCGCGGATTCGCCGTCCCATGAGATCGTGAACAGCCGCGCCTCGGTCGCGGGCGAGTCCGCGCTTGCCGAAATCGTCATCGGCGTGCCGGCCTCCGACGTGCTGCTCGCGGACGACACGCCGGCCTCGACATAGAGCGCATCGAGCCCGCCGGCCTGCTCCAGCGCATGCAGGCTGTCATAGCCCACGCGCTGCAGGAAGGCGGGGTTGGCATAGAGCAGGCGGTCGAGCCGGTAGATCAGGATGCCGCTCGGCAGCAGGTCGAGCAGCGCGCGATCGCGACGGGTTTCGCCGCGGGCGGGCGGCTCCGGCCGCGCCAGCCATTCGGGTGCCGGCGCCTGCTCGCGCGCCGGCTCCGTGGCGACCGGCTCGGCCGCGGGCGCTGTCGGCCCGCTGGTCACGATGGCCTCTTGCGTCGCTGACGGCTTGCGATCGAGCCGCGCCGACAATTGCCGCGCGAGCTCGTTGAAAGCGTGGTTCTCGACCGGTGACAGCGATTTCGATTCGCCGATCGGACGGAAGGGCACGACGTTTTGCGGCATTTCCACACGCTCGTCCAAATCGGTTGGTGATGAAATGCTATTGGCAATCGAGGCCGACGGTCGGGGAGATCCATCTCCCATCACAGCCGCGCCGGCGGGCAGATGTGCGGCGCCGGCGTGCTCTGAATCGGCCGGGACGATGTCGTCGGGATGGGATCGTGCCGCTTCGCCTGCCGGCTCGAGCCGGCGCTGCATGGCGAGATGCTCGAGGCTGTCGAGATCGCGGCACACGCCAAACCCGCGATAGCCTTCATATTCGCCGTTGTCGCCGAAGACCGGCAGTCCCGAAAGCTCGACGGGAAGGCGGCCGCCGCCGTCGACCGGCCAATACAGCGTGACGCCGCTCCAGGTCTCGCGGGTCGCGATCGCCTCGCGCAGCTTGTCCGCAGGATCGAGCCCGAAAGCTTGCGCGATCTCGTCCCATGGCCGGCCAAAGCCTGCGGCCGTGCGTGCGCCGATCAGCCAGCTGAACTCGTCCGAGCCGAGCGAGAAATGGCCGTCGGCATCCATCTGCCAGATGAAGCGCAGCGGATCACGTCGCGGGGCCGGCGGCGCGTCTCGCTCCTTCTCGTCTTGCGGTTTCTCGTCGCGCGGCTTCTCGGGTTCGGCGGTTGTTCTGTCGATGGTCACTTTGCTCTCGGTCGGTGCAGGTTCAGGCGCCAATGGCTCCATCTCGAGCGGCTCGGCAAATTCGTCGATCAGCGCAAACTCGGCCGGCGCCTCGTTCACCAGGGCCGGCTGCTCATAGGCCGGGATCGGCATTTCCGCGGGCGGTGCGACGTCTTGCGGGGTGTCTTCGTCTGGCGTCATTTCGGCCTCCGCTTTGCCCGCATGCGGGATGATCAGCACGACAACGCCGATATCGGCGCCGCTGCCGACGCGCTGGAGCACGACGTTGCCGATCGAGATCGGGAACTCGACATGGCCGTTCATCAGCGCATCGCCGTGCGCTTGCTCGAGATCGGCCTGGGAAAACAGATCGAGCAACGAACCCGCGGCGTCGCTTGCGGCCACGAGCGTGCCGTCGCGGTCGAAGATGGAGATCGGCATCTCCAGGCCGGCCGCCAGAAGCTGCAGCCGTTCGGCGAGCGGCATGCCACGGATCGTGGTCTCGACCGCATGGATCAGGATGCCGTGGCTGCCATCCGGAAAATCCAGCCGCGCGCAGCCGCAGGTCATCAGCATTCCGGGCTGCGCGCCGAAGCCGCGGAGCCGCTCCAGCCGCGTTGCGCCCGAGAGCGGCAGGCGGTTGGCGAGTTGCGCGACCTGGCGGCGCTGCGCGTCGGCGGGGCCGAAGTTCTTTTGCGCAAGCTCCGTGCTGTTGGCCGCACCGAACACGCGCGCGCCGACCGGATTGGCCCAGAGAACATGCCTGCCGTCGGCCGACCACAGCCAGACCGGTTGCGCGCTTGTCGCATGGACCGCCAGCCGTGGATCGCAGATCGCCTGGAACTGGAATTCCGTCCTGCTCATTTCCCTTGTCGGCCGCCATGAGGCTCAAAAACCGGCTGTCCCCGCGGCAGCCTGACATTCCCGAGTATCGCCCGGCCGGAATGGCAGGTCCACGCCGGGAGCCACCAAAGCGGGGATAAACCCTGCCTGGGCGGCCTTTATTTGTGGCGCGCCGAACCCTTCCTCGCCCTCCGCGTTGGGGGGTTGCAAGGCACTACCGGGGATGGGGGAACCA
>Ga0207707_10001141_pt1 | contig 25186 bp, 28 predicted proteins | sample KBSC83BmetaG_FD_184336 | JGI IMG/M metagenome (GOLD analysis project Ga0207707, IMG submission 184336) | Corn rhizosphere microbial communities from Kellogg Biological Station, Michigan, USA - KBS C8-3B metaG (SPAdes) (version 2) | ecosystem: Host-associated > Plants > Roots > Rhizosphere ... | reverse complement strand
AACACCAGGTCCCCCAGAGCTTCCTGGGCATGATCGGTGATGCCGACTTCGACAGTGCCGTCGGGCAGGGTTCGCAGCCACTCGTGGGACTTCGTGTAGCGCAGGTCGGCGGGCACATTGCTCATGGTAAGGCTCCTGAATTCAACAAAGATCTGCCGAAGCGCACGAACGGTGGCTTGACCACGCGCGCATCGAGAAGCTTGCCGCGGACATCCACCTGGACGCGTGCGGGGCTTGCGGCCGGAACCCGCGCCAGGGCGATGGAGCGCTCCAGCGTCGGGGAGTAGGTACCGCTGGTGATCTGGCCTTCGCCCACGCCCGGGACGAGCACTTTTTGATGGCTGCGCAGGATGCCCCGGTCCTCGAGCACCAGGCCGACCTGGCGCGCGCCGACTCCCGCGGCCCGAATGCGCTCGAGCGCCCGGCGCCCGATGAAATCGCGCTCACCCGGCTGCATCGCGACCGTCCACGCGAGTCCGGACTCGAAGGGATGGGTGCTCTCATCCATGTCGTTGCCGTAGAGGTTCATACCCGCTTCCAGGCGCAGCGTGTCGCGCGCCCCGAGTCCGCAGGAGAGGACGCCCAGCCGGTTCAGGCTGCGCCACGCATCCTGCGCCTCGCCGCAAGCCAACATCACCTCGAATCCATCCTCGCCGGTGTAGCCGGTGCGGGCGATGAACCACGGGGACTGCGTGCCACGATCGATGTCCGAGCCGCAAAAAGTCTCCAGTGCCAACGCCGCGGCCGCGCCCGAGTGCGATAGCAATTGCGCGACCTTGGTGCGCGCATTCGGTCCTTGCACGGCGAGCATCGCGAGATCGGTCCGCTCGCGAACCTCGATGGCGGATGCGCCCCGGTCGAATTCGCGGGCCTGGTCGCGGATCCACTGTATGTCCTTGTCGCGCGTACCGGCGTTGACGACTGTCCGAAAGAAGCTCTCGGACAAGTGGTAGACGATGAGATCGTCGATGACTCCGCCCGCCTCGTTCAGCATGCAGGTGTACAGAGCCTTGCCCGGCTGGGTGAGCTTGCCGACATCGTTGGCCAGCAACTTGCGCAGAAAGGGCCTGACGCGAGCGCCAGTGAGATCGAGCACGCACATGTGCGAGACATCGAACACGCCGGAGTCCCGGCGCACGGCATGGTGCTCGGCGATCTGCGAGCTGTATTGAACGGGCATGTCCCAGCCGCCGAAATCGACGACCCGGGCGCCCAGTTCCTGGTGCAGCGCGAACAGCGGTGTCTTGCGTCCCATTCACCTCTCCGGCCACAAAAAAGGGCGGCAGGCACGAGTCGTACCTGCCGCCCTCTGTCCTGTGACCTGAGAGATCAGGCGCCCCTCGGACGCCGCTCCCCTTCGGTGGATGGCCGGGATTGCCGAACCCCGGGGCACCGGGCCCGCGGTGTTGGCCACCTGTCCATCGCTCTCCAGAGCCCGCGCGGGCGCTTCGCCAGGATCGAATCCTGTCGCGCACCCGCAGTCTGCCGTTCGTTTGCCTGAGCGTTTCCGGGCGGAACTTGCGCCTTCGGCGTTCCAGCCAAGCCTGGTGGCCTTTGCGCTGGACCCTCTCCGAACAGACTGATTACGCGTGCGGTCATGATACCACGCGGCTCACACTGCGGCACACGCGCCACCGCCGCTCGCGTCAGCTGTAGATCGCATTACGCAACTGCCCCGGGAAGGCACCGTTCATTCCCTCCAGGGCCGTGTTGGAAAGCGAGACGACGGACAGGCGCCGCTTCGGATCGATGAACCAGTTATGCCCGTACACACCACCCCAGGTGAGCGTTCCGGCTGACTGCGGCGTCTGTGCGGCGGCCGGGTCGGTGATGAGCGCGCCGCCGATCCCAAATCCCGTCCCCGGTCCGAGCAACGTGGTCAGCTCACCGATCTGATTGCTCATCATCCCCTGCACGCTGCGGCGCTCGAGAATGGGAGCCCCGCCCTTGCGCACCGCCTCCAGCAAGCGAATGAAATCCTCGGCAGTGCCCACCATGCCGCAGCCGCCCGACGCAAAGGCGTGCGGATTGAGTGCGCGACTGGGCGAGTAGCGGATGGCAGTTCCGGGCAGCAGCGTCACGATCGCCGGATCTGACATGAGAATGGGCTCGGGTTGATCGTTCACATAGGGAACCGCGAGACGCGACGGCTCACGGCAGTAGAACGCCGTGTCATTCATTCCGAGCGGCTCGGTCACACGTTGGCTCACCACTTCATCGAGCGGCGCATCGTCCGCACGTTCGAGCACTGCGCCGATCACATCGATTCCGAGGGAGTAGTTCCAACTCTGGCCCGGCTCGAAGAGCAATGGCACGGCGGCCAGGCGCCGGACGTTCTTCTCCAGCGACACCGTCGACTCGTCGAGGCCATCGGAGATCTGGGCGTGATGATAGGGTCCGTCGGTACCTTCGGCGAACCCGTAGCCGAGGCCCGAGGTGTGGGTCAGCAGTTGCCGGACGGTGATGACCGGTGTGCGCCCGTCGGGCAGCTTCGGACGGAAGTCCGGCAGCCAGCGGGTCACCGCATCGTCCAGGCCGAGCTTGCCGCGCTCCACCAGGACCATGGCGGCCGCGGATACGATTGGCTTGGTCAGCGAGGAGAAGCGGAAGATCCGCTCCGCGCTCATCTGTGCCCGCGTCTCGCGGTTGGCAAGTCCCGCGGCGCGCCGGTGCACGACCTTGCCGTCATGGGCAATGAGGACGACCACGCCCACGAGGCGCTTTTCCGCCACCGCCGCGTCAATGACGGCGTCCACCCGGCCCAGAGCCGTTCCACCTGCTTCCAGCATAGCTAGACCTCCGCCTTCGAAAGCTCCATCTTAGGCCCGCCCCGGGGTCCCGGGCCCCCTTCCGCGAACGCTTTTTGACAACCCTGTAGAATCAGCCCTCCTTCAGTCCCTGGTAGCTCCCATCCATGTCAGCGCCCCGCCGCAGCTCCATTCAGGTTTCGATCGGCTCGCCCTCGACCGGGCTCATTCGCGTCGGGGGCAACGCCCCGGTGGTGGTTCAGTCGATGACGAACACCGACACCGCCGACATCGAGGGAACCGCCCAACAGGTCAAGGCCCTGGCCCGGGCCGGCTCCGAGCTGGTGCGCATCACGGTCAACAGCAGCGAGGCCGCCGCGGCGGTCGCGCCGATCCGCGAGCGGCTCGATCAGATGGGCATCCCCGTGCCGCTCATCGGGGACTTCCATTTCAACGGCCACAAGCTGCTGCGCGAGCAGCCTGGCTGCGCCGAGGCCCTGGCGAAGTACCGCATCAACCCCGGCAACGTCGGCCGGGGCAGCAAGCGCGACCCGCAGTTCGCCGAAATGATCGAGACCGCCTGCCGCTATGGCAAGCCGGTTCGCATCGGTGTCAACTGGGGCAGCCTGGACCAGGACTTGCTCACTCGTCTCATGGATGAGAATTCGGCCAGCTCCGAGCCGCTCACGGCACAGCAGGTGATGCGCAAGGCAGTCGTTCTGTCGGCCCTCGAGAGTGCCCAGCGCGCCGAGGAGCTCGGCCTGGCGCACGATCGGATCATCCTGTCGGCGAAGGTGAGCGGTGTGCAGGATCTCATCGCCATCTACACCGACCTGGCCAGCCGCTGCGACTACCCGCTGCACCTCGGTCTGACCGAGGCCGGCATGGGCTCCAAGGGCATCGTCGCCTCCACCGCAGGCATGTCGGTCCTGCTGCAGCAGGGCATTGGGGACACGATCCGCGTGTCGCTCACGCCGCAGCCCGGCGGTGACCGGACTCAAGAGGTGATCGTCGCGCAGGAGATCCTGCAGACCATGGGCCTGCGCTCGTTCACGCCCCTGGTCGTGGCCTGTCCGGGTTGCGGGCGCACGACCAGCACTTTCTTCCAGGAGCTGGCGCAGCGCATCCAGTCGCATATCCGGCACCGCATGCCCGAGTGGCGGCGCGACTTCAACGGCGTCGAGGACATGACGGTGGCCGTGATGGGGTGCGTCGTGAACGGTCCGGGCGAGAGCAAACACGCGAACATCGGCATCAGCCTCCCTGGCACCGGCGAGCGCCCGGTGGCGCCGGTCTACGTGGATGGTGAGAAAACCGTCACGTTGAAGGGTGAGCGGATCGCGGAAGAGTTTCAGGAGCTCGTCGAGGATTACGTAGCGCGCAAATTCTCGCGCAAGAGTGTGACCGCATGAGTGACCTCACCGCCAAACGCTGCAAGCCCTGCGAAGGGGGTGTACCGCCCTTGAGCGCGGCCGAGGCGCAGAGCCTGCTCGCCAAACTGTCCTCCGGCTGGGTCCTCTCGAAGGAGGCCCCCGTCATTCGCCGGGAGTTCAAGTTCAAGGACTTCTATCGGACCATGAGCTTCGTGAACGCGCTGGCTCATATCGCCAACATCGAGGATCATCATCCGGACCTCGAGGTGGGCTATGGGTACTGCCGTGTGCAGTTCAGCACGCACGCCATCAAGGGCCTGTCCGAGAACGACTTCATCTGCGCCGCGAAGATCGACCAGATTCCCCTGACTTGACCCCCGCAGGCGGCCTCACAGCAGCTGCACCCCACCCTCCACACCCATCAGCAGCACATCCGCCGGACGTGCCGCGAACAACCCGACCGTCACGACCCCGGTCAACTGGTTGAGCTCGCGTTCGAGCGCGACCGGGTCATCGATGCTCAGGCCGTGGACATCGAGAATGTGATTGCCGTTGTCGGTGACGCAGTCCTGGCGCCACACCGGTCGGCCGCCCCTTGCGGTGAGCTCGCGGGCGACCAGCGAGCGCGCCATGGGGATCACTTCGATGGGCAGCGGGAACGTACCGAGGGTGCGAACCAGCTTGCCGTCGTCGATGAGACAGATAAAGCGCCTGGCAGCGGCGGCCACGATCTTCTCGCGAGTGAGAGCCCCGCCGCCTCCCTTGATGAGCCGGCGCTCGCGGGTGGCCTCATCGGCGCCATCGAAGTACTGCTCCAGCGTGTCGACCTCATTGAGATCCATGACGGGGATGCCGATCGCTTCGAGGCGCGCGGTCGAGGCGCTCGAGCTGGAGACCGCGCCCGCTATGCGGTTGCGGACCGGCCCCAGGGCGGCGATGAAGTGGTTCACCGTCGAGCCGGTGCCGACGCCGATGATCTTGCCGTCCTCGATGTAATCGAGGGCCGCGAGCGCCGCGCGCCGCTTCTTGTCATCGCTGCTCGCCATGGTCGCACCGCCTGTTCGATGAGTGCCTGGCCCGACATGCCGCGGGCCCGTGACCTGAAAACCCGCTGACCTGAAACGACTGTGCCCGCTTTCGCGGGCACAGTCTGTCTGCTTCGCATCATCCGGTCGGCCGCTCATCGCGGCCGGCGGATGTTAAGGCCTACTTCTTCTTTGCAGCTTTCTTCTTGGCCTTCTTTTTTGCCTTCGCCATGTTGGCTCTCCAGTTGTCGGGTTAGTCCGAGGTCGGAGTATATACACGCGAAATGAAATTACAAGCGAGCGTCAACTGTGATATGGGGTCCGGGTGCATCGGCGACTCACTCGAGAGCGACGATGAACTTCCAGTGCGCGGCCTCCACCGGCGTCACTGACAGGCGATTGCCCGGACGCAGCAGCACCATTCCCTTGAGCTCCTTGGTCGCATGCTCACGCAGCTCGGTGAGCGTGATTACTCGGGAAAACCTGCGTTTCAAACGCACCTCGACCCCGTACCAGCGCGGCGCGGCGGGGTCGCTGTCGGCATCGTAGTGATGATCCTTGCGGTCGAAAGCGGTCGGGTCGGGGTAGCCTTCCTTCACCACTTCCATGATCGCGACGATGCCGGGCACCTCGGTGCTCGAGTAGTACAGGAAGACCCCGTCGCCGCGCTTCATCTCGTCCCGAAGCATGTTGCGCGCCTGAAAATTGCGAACTCCATCCCAAAAAGTCGTCTGCCGCGGGGCCGCGGCCAGGTCCTCGACACTGAAAGTGCCGGGCTCGGTCTTCATCAGCCAGTGGCGCATCGAAGCATCCCCTTCTCGGTCACTACCGCATCGAGCAGCACGTCGTGCGCGGCGGGAGCGATTCTTTCTACCTGCTGAAACGCATACGCGACGCCGATCAGGCGCGGCGCGTGCCAGAAGCGCCGCCAGCGGCGAAACGCAAAGGCGCGATCGTAGTAGCCGCCGCCCGCGCCGAGCCGCACGCCGCGTGCATCGAACCCGACCAGCGGGAGAAACACGATATCCAGATGACGCGGGCTGATGGTGCGCGCCCCCAGCGGCTCCTCGATCCCCAAGCGGTTGGTTCGGCGCCGCGAGCCGAGCTGCACGAAGTGCATCTTCCGCCCCCTGCGACGCCGATCGATGCGCGGCAGATAGATCCTCCAGCCGCGACGGCGGGCGAGAGCAATCAGCTCATCGGTGGGGAGCTCTCCACGAACCGCCGCATAGAGGGCAACGTGAGAGCCGGGATGCAGATGCAGCAGCCGGCCGAGATGGCGCGCGACGAGTTTCGCCGCGTGTGCGCGTTGTGCAGGGGAGAGTGCTTGCCGCCGGGCCCGCAGCGCGGCCCGCAAGGGTTTGCGGGCCGCAGCCGATGCGGCATCCTCGACAACGCCCGGAGAGGGGCCCTGCAGGGGCGCGACGCGCGGCGCCGAGTAATCAGGAAGCGTCACCCGCCGATGCCGGTGCGAACCGTTGCTCTCGAACCGGAGCAACAAGTGGGACGAGCTGCGGCAGGGAAGGCTTTCCGCTCGAGGCGGACTTGCACAATTCTGCCCACAAGCCCATGTGTCCCGAGGTGTTTCAATTAGGGTCCGAGGTAACCTGGCTCGCGTATCGAACACCGCAGGCGACGCAGGTCCGACTTTACACCAAATCCGCGAAGCGCTTCAGCCGGAGCAACCGGCGCGTTTCCGCATCTGGGTCACAGTTCCAGTTGCTGGCCCTTCTCGAGAGCCCCTTCGACGCGCTCCCGCAGGGAGCGCACGCGCCCGACGACCTCATTCTCCAGCTTCGCGTCGCGCCCCTTGATACGCATCAGCTCATTGGCGAGGTTGAGCGCCACCATCACCGCGATGCGATCGTGGCCCACGACCTTGCCGCTGTCGCGGATCTCGCGCATACGACTGTTGAGGAACTCCGCCGAGTCGAGCAGTGCCGAGCGCTCCTCGTAGGGGCACGCGACCACATACTCTTTTTCCATGATGCGAACGCTGACTCGGGCGGAATCCGGTTGTGTCACGCGCCATGCTCCAGGGTTTTGAGGCGGCCGATCATCGCTTCCACCCGGGTGCGGACCTGCTCATTCTTGTGCAGCAGGGAAGCCCGCTCGGTGGCCAGCGACTCATGCCGCTGACGCAGCGCCCGGTTTTCCTCTTTGAGCTGGTCGACGGCCGCGACCAGTTCTTCGATGCGTTTGGAGAGTCGCACGAGCTCGAGATCGAGCTGAGTTTTTGTTGTGTCGCTCATGCTACGGGACTATAGAGCGGGCCTCTTCATGCGGTCAATCGTGGAACAGGCCCCTTCAGGCATAATGCGACAATGCACCCGGCAAACTACTCGGAGATCCAGCGGGTACTGACGGACCAACGCTCCCTGGCGGACGCCGCGGAGGCCCACGGCACGCTCGCCGGGTGTCTGTGCGCCGCCGTCGGCTATCGCTTCGAGGACTGGATGCACGAGATTTTTCCCGAGGGGCGTGCCGATGCCCTCTCGACGGCGGCATTACGTCAGCTCTACCTGGATACGGCCGGCTCCCTGGAGGCGCCGGAGATGCAGTTCGAGCTGCTCCTGCCGGAGGATGAGCAATCCATCGACTCCCGCACCACCGCTCTGGGGCAGTGGTGCCAGGGCTTCCTGTACGGGCTGGGCACCAGCGCCCTGCAGGATGCCGCCGCGTTGCCCGGGGAAGTTGGCGAGATCGTCCGTGACCTCACCGAGATCAGCCGCGCCGGGGTGGACGACGGGCAGACGACGGAAACCAACGAGAGCGCCTACGCAGAGCTCGTTGAGTTCGTGCGCGTGGGGGTACAGCTGGTGTTCGAGGAGCTGGGACCCCTGCGGGATCAGCCCCCAACGCCGCAAGGATCCCTGCATTGAAGTCAAAGTCATCTCGAGCCGCCAAACTCATGAAGCCGGTGCCCCGCGGGGAGTTCGCCCGGCGCCGCCGCCAGCTGATGCGCCTGATGGGACGCGATTCGATCGCGATCCTGCCCGCGGCACCCGTGCGTCAGCGCAACAACGATGTCGAATACGAGTACCGGCAGGACAGTGACTTCTGGTACGTCACCGGCTTCCCCGAGCCGGAGGCCGTCGCCGTCCTGATCCCGGGCCGGGAACAGGCGGAGTACGTGCTGTTCGTGCGTGACCGGGACCCGACCCGGGAGACATGGGACGGCAAACGCGCCGGCCCCGTCGGAGCGGTGCGCGACTATGGCGCCGACGATGCATTCCCGATCTCCGACCTGGATGACATCGTTCCAGGCCTGCTCGAGAACCGCGAGCGCGTCTTCTATGAGATGGGCATCTACGCGGACTTCGATCAGCGCATGGTGGGATGGGTCAATGGCCTGCGCACCCAGGCTCGCAACGGCCGCCACCCGCCTCAGGAGTTCGTCGCCCTGGATCACGTGCTGCACGACATGCGCCTGTTCAAATCGCGTGTCGAGGTCGATGTCATGCGCGAGTCGGCGCGCATCGCCTCACACGCGCACGTGCGTGCCATGCGCTTCTGCCGTCCCGGCCGCCGGGAATACGAGGTCATGGCGGAGTTGGTGCACGAGTTCCGGCGTCACAACGCCGACACCTCCTACCACCCCATCGTCGGAGGGGGGGCGAACAGCTGCGTCCTGCACTACCGGGACAACGATCAGACGCTCAATGACGGCGACATGCTCCTGGTCGATGCGGGGTGCGAGTACCAGTCCTACGCCTCGGACATCACCCGCACCTATCCGGTCAACGGCCGATTCACACCCGAGCAGCGCGCAATCTACGACGTCGTGCTGGAGGCGAATCTGGCCGCCATCGACAAGGTGCGGCCGGGCAATCACTGGAACGATCCCCATGACGCGGCCGTGCATGTGGTCACGCAGGGGCTGGTGAAGCTGGGGCTGCTGCAGGGGCGCGTCGCGAAGCTCGAGCGCGAGGGAGCCTATCGCCGATTCTTCATGCATCGCACCGGCCACTGGCTCGGGATGGACGTGCACGATGTCGGCGACTACAAGATCGGCGATGAGTGGCGTGTGCTCGAGCCCGGCATGGTCATGACGATCGAGCCCGGCATCTACATTCCCCACGGCTCGCGCGGTGTGTCCAAACGCTTCCAGGGGATCGGCGTGCGCATCGAGGATGACGTCGTCGTCACGAACAAGGGCGTCGAAGTGCTGACCTCGCGAGCACCCAAGGATGCGGATGAGGTCGAGAGCACCATGGCCGGTGGCGGGTAAGACGGCGCCCGGATGGAGTGCGATGTAGCCATCGTCGGTGGGGGCATGGTCGGCGCGAGCCTGGCCCTTGCTCTGGCCGACAGTGGCCTGTCGATTCTGCTGATCGAGGGCACCGCGCCGGAGTCGAGTGCGCAACCCAGCTTCGATGACCGTACGACGGCGCTCGGCAATGCCAGTCGCCGCATTTTCCAGGCCCTCGGGGTCTGGCCAACGATCGCGCCGCACGCCGCTGCCATCAGCACCATCCACGTCTCGGATGCCGGGCGATTTGGCTTCGCGCGCCTGCGCGCGCAGGAACAAGGCATCGAAGCCTTCGGTTTCGTCGTCACCAACCGGGTTATAGGCGCTGCGCTGTGGGGAAAGCTTGCGGGTCTGCGTTCGCTTACCCTGCGCGTGCCCGCCAGAACCGAAGCTGTGCAGATGACGACCGAGGGCGTGCGGCTCACGGTTGTATCAGCGGGTGCGCACGAAGAGTTTACGGCGCGCTTGGTTGTTGCTGCCGATGGAGCACACTCCAGCGTTCGTGCCGCGGCGGGTATCGGTGCCGATGTGGAGGATTACGACCAAGTCGCGATCGCCGCGAACGTCGTCGCTGATCGGGCCCAGGACGGGACCGCCTATGAGCGGTTCACGCCTTCCGGCCCGTTGGCCGTACTACCTCTGTACGACGGCAGTTATGGAGTCGTCTGGACGGCGAAGCCGGATGCCGCTGCGGCCCTGCTGGGCCTGGGTGACGAGGAGTTTCTGCGCGACTTGCAGCAGCGCTTCGGTTGGCGCGCGGGACGATTCGTGCGCGTGGGCCGCCGCGCCTCATATCCGTTGAAGCTATCTCGCGCGACTACGACAGTCGCAACACGCACGGTCCTCATCGGCAACGCCGCCCAGGCACTGCATCCGGTAGGAGGACAAGGGTTCAACCTCGGATTGCGGGATGCAGCGATCCTCGCCGAGCTCATTGCGAACGCCGACGGCGACGTCGGGTCGCCGGCTCTATTGGCGCAATTCTCACAATGGCGCTCCATCGATCGCAGCGGTGTCGTGCGATTCACCGACGGCCTCGTGAAACTCTTTGGCGATACGCGCCCGGGGATCGGCACGCTGCGCAATCTCGGTCTGCTGCTCTTCGACCTGACGCCGCCTGCGAAGAGTGCTCTCGCGCGAGTCAGCACGGGATTCGGCGGTCGAACACCCCGGCTGGCGCGGGGATTGGCCGCGCGCGAGTCACTGTCGTGAGCGAGGCCCTGCCGTGAGCGAGGCCCTGCCGTGAGAGAGCCCATGTCATGAGCGAGGACATCTTTGATGTGCTCATCGTCGGCGGAGGACCCGCTGGGGCGTGTCTCGGTGCGTTGCTCGCACGTGGAGGCGACGCCAAGCGCGTCGCCGTGCTGGAGGCCAGGCGACCGAGTGCCATCAAGCCTTCCGAGCCCATGGACACGCGCGTGGTCGCCGTTTCGAGGGCCAGCGAGCGGATACTCAGCGCCGCCGGCGCATGGGAGAAGGTTCAGGGCCCTCGCCTCTGCGCCTACGAGAAGATGTGCGTATGGCATGAGAGATCGGCGCCCAGAGGATCCGGCACGCTGGTGTTCGATGCCGCAGAGGCCGGAGAGCCGAATCTCGGCTACATCGTCGAGAGCCGGCTCGTGCAGACGGCGCTGCTCGATGCCTTCATCGAAGCGGGAGGCTCCATCAAGGACGGTGAGCTGAGGTCACTGAGCATCGGTGCCGATAGTGTCAGCGTCGAAACGAGCGGCGGCACGTTGTCCGCACGCCTGGTGGTAGGGGCGGACGGTGCTCAATCGGCGGTGCGCACCGCCATCGGGCTGACGGCAGAGTCCTCCGACTATCGGGAGACCGCGATTGTCGCCAACGTGGCAACGGACCGACCTCACGAGAGGACCGCATGGCAACGCTTCATGCGCCAGGGGACGCTCGCCTTCCTACCTCTTGCCGATGGGTCGAGCTCGATAGTGTGGTCCGCAGACGATGCAGTGGCAGCCCCGCTCCTCGCGGCGACCCCGGCCGACTTCGCAACGGAGCTCGATCGCGCTTCCGATCTCGTGCTGGGACAGACTCGTCTCATCAGCGCCCGCGTATCTTTCCCACTACGCCGCCTGACCGCGCACTCCTACGTCGCGAATCGATGTGCGCTCATCGGCGATGCTGCGCACGTGGTCCACCCGCTGGCAGGACAGGGAGTGAATCTCGGATTGCTGGATGCCGCCGCGCTTGCGCAGACCTTGATTGACGCGCGTGTCGAGAAGGAAGACGTCGGTGCTCAACGTGTCCTGCGGAAGTACGAACGCTGGCGCAAGAGCGAGGTCGCGTTCATCGCTACGGCGATCGATGCGTTCGATCGCGTTCTTTCCCACGGCTCGGGTCCCATCTCGCGGCTCGCGCAGCGGGGGTTGGGGTGGGTCAATCGCAGTCAGGAGATGAAGCGATTCTTCATTGATCGGGCACTGGGGGTCAGCGGGGAGCTGCCGCGCGTGGCGCGGCGGCCGGCGGGGGCGTGAGAGATATCAGGAATGCTCGCGTGCGAAGGGGACTCGCGGCTGGGGGACTAGGATTACCTGCGCGCCTACGGCGCTGCGGCCCTTCGGGCGAGCCCGGGGGACCGGGCTCGTGATCCTGGCCCCCTCGCCAAAAAACAAGAGGGCCCACAGTTGCGGGCCCTCTCGTTTTTTGGCTGGGGGACTAGGATTCGAACCTAGGTAAACGGAGTCAGAGTCCGTTGTCCTACCACTAGACGATCCCCCATCCTCCATTGGCCGAAATTGCCGAGGGCAATTTCAGCGGACATTACTCCGTTAGCCCGCGGTCAAAAACCGTGGTTTTTGCCCGCTACTCCAGCGCTAGCGCTTCGAGTACTGCGGACCGCGACGTGCTTTGCGCCGGCCCACCTTCTTGCGCTCCACCTCGCGTGCGTCGCGCGTCACGAACCCGGCATCGCGCAGCGGCTTGCGCAGGGACTCATCGTATTCGATCAGCGCACGGGTGATGCCGTGGCGGATGGCGCCGGCCTGGCCGGTGATGCCGCCGCCGTCGACCTGCACGGTGATGTCGAACTTGGAGGCGAGCTGCACGGCCTCCAAAGGCTGGCGCACGATCATCCGTCCGGTCTCGCGCCCGAAGAACTGATCGAGCGAGCGCTGATTGACGACGATCCGGCCGCTGCCGGGCTTGAGGTAGACGCGCGCGGTCGCCGTCTTGCGGCGGCCGGTGCCATAGTTGGTCTGCGAGGTCGCTGGCATGGAATGCGGTCCTTACTGAATCTCGAGCGGCTTGGGCTGCTGGGCCTGGTGCGGATGCTCGCCGCCGGCGAACACATGCAGCTTGCGGAACATGCGCCGTCCGAGCGGGTTCTTCGGGAGCATCCCCTTGACGGCGAACTCGATCGCCCGCTCGGGGTGCTCGGCCAGCAGCTTCTCCAGCGCGATCGACTTGATGCCGCCGATGTAGCCGGTGTGGTGGAAGTAGATCTTGTCGGTGAGCTTGCGGCCCGTGACGTGGATCTTGCCGGCATTGACCACGACAACGTGATCGCCCATGTCCACGTGCGGGCTGTAGGTCGCCTTGTGCTTGCCCTTCAGGCGATGGGCGATCTGGGACGCGAGCCGTCCGAGGGTCTTGCCGCTCGCATCGACGACGAACCAGTCGCCGCGGGCGTTTCCGGCGTTTACGAATACAGTCTTCATGGCGTCTCTGTCATCGGATCTGGAGCCGTTGTCGGCTCCGGCTGGCCTCGTCGGCCGGTCAGATCCGGGGGTGAAAAAAGGCCCGGAAGTGTACTCAAGGCCCCCTCTCAATGCAAAGCCACCCCGCGCGGGCCCCCTGGAATGAGCAATAATGGGCGCTAATGAGCCGGATGGAAGCCCCCCCCGTACACCCCCTGGATCGCCTGCTGGGAGCCGCCGACCGGGCCCTGCGGTCGCTGTTCGCTCCCGCTCACGCTTTACGGCCCACCCCCGGAGGGGACACCACTACCGGGTCCGCCGCCGCACCCCCGCCCGCGCTCTCCCCTACCGAGCGCCGCACGGCGGCCGCCCTCATGCGTGTGAACCATGCAGGGGAGATCGCCGCCCAGGCCCTGTATCACGGTCAGGCCTTTGCCGCGCGCTCCGAACAGACCCGAGAGTTGCTGCTCGCCGCGGCTCGCGAGGAATCCGACCATCTCGCCTGGTGCGAGACACGCCTGCAGGAGCTGCAATCCCGCCCCAGTCTGCTCGATCCGCTCTGGTACGCGGGCTCCTTTGCCATCGGCGCGCTCGCGGCCCTGTCCGGGGATCGGGCCAGCCTCGGCTTCGTCGTGGAGACGGAGCGTCAGGTCGAGCGGCATCTCGACGACCACCTGCAGCGGTTGCCGGCCTCGGACACGAGGGGCCGTGCGATACTCCAAAGGATGCGCGAGGATGAGATTGCCCATGGCACGCGGGCGAGGCAGGCAGGCGGAATCGACTTACCGGCGCCCGTCCGGACGGTGATGAAGCACACGGCGCGCCTCATGACGCGCACCGCTTACTTCATTTGAGCGCTATGCTTGCAGTTAGGCAGGCATATGTATAAAAAGCGGTCGCCGTGCAGAAAAACGCGACAACTCGGGGAGCCGGTATGGAAGAGAACATCAAACCGTTGAGTGACATTCCGGCGATCAATCGCTTCCTGAGCTATTGCCGCATCCGCACGGTGCCTTCTAAGACGGTCGTCATCCACGCCGGGGACCTCCCCGACGTCCTGTACTACATCATCAGCGGCTCGGTCGAGGTCATGATCGAGGACGAGGAAGGCAACGAAATGGTGCTCGCCTACCTCAACCGCGGCCAGTTCTTCGGCGAGATGGGCCTGTTCTACGAGCAGCCCACCCGCAGCGCCTGGGTGCGTACCCGCAACCAATGCGAGCTGGCGGAGATGACCTACCCGCGCTTCCGGCAGATCGCCGCGGAGAGCCCGGGCCTGATCTTCGAGCTGGCCACGCAGCTCGCCACCCGCCTCGACCGCACCAACCGCAAGCTCGGCGACCTAGCCTTCGTCGATGTCACCGGCCGCGTTGCCCACGCCATCATGGATCTGTGCGGCGAGCCTGACGCCATGACCCATCCGGAAGGCATGCAGATCAAGGTCAGCCGCCAGGAGCTGTCGCGCCTGGTGGGGTGCTCGCGCGAGATGGCCGGCCGGGTTCTGAAGGTGCTCGAGGAGCAGGGTCTGCTGCGCGCCACCGGCAAGACCATCGTGGTCTTCAATGCGCGTCCGAAAATGAAGACCCGCCCCGTCATCGTTCCCGCCAAGCCGGCGGCCACCAAGGCCGGCCAGGTCGACCTCGATGACGACGATGATGACGACGACGACGAGGACGACGAGTAGCCCGGCCTGGCGCGGTCGGGGCGCACCGTCGAACCGACCCACGCCTGCCGTCCCGCGCGATTCGAGCCGGGCGCCGCTGAGCCGCCCGACTACCGCGTTCCGCTCCGCCCTGCCGCCGAGATCTCCGCTCGCATGGCCTTGATCGTCTGCGCGTAGTCCTTGCTGCCGAAGATCGCTGACCCGGCCACGAAGGTGTCCGCACCGGCGGCCGCGATCTCGCCAATGTTCTCGACCTTCACACCCCCGTCGATCTCCAGGCGTATCGGCCGCCCAGTGGCATCGATCCGCCGGCGCGCCTCCGCGAGCTTGCGCAGCGCGGTCCGAATGAACTTCTGGCCCCCGAATCCGGGGTTCACCGACATGATGAGCACCAGGTCCAGCTCATCCAGCGTGTAATCCAGATAGTCCAGCGGGGTCGCCGGATTGAACACCAGGCCGGCCCTGCAACCCTGCTCGTGGATCAGGCCGATGGTGCGGTCGATGTGCTCGGTCGCCTCCGGATGGAAGCTGATGTACGCAGCTCCCGCGGCGGCGAAATCAGGTACCAGGCGATCGACCGGCTGCACCATCAGATGCACGTCGATCGGCGCCGTCACGCCGTGTTTGCGCAGCGCCTCGCACACCAGCGGGCCGATCGTCAGGTTAGGGACGTAATGGTTGTCCATCACGTCGAAGTGAACGATGTCGGCGCCGTCGCGCAACACGGCATCCACCTCTTCGCCCAGGCGGGCGAAGTCCGCGGAAAGAATCGATGGTGCGATCCAGGGTGTCTGCATACAGCCTCGCAGTTATGCCGGGCGTGTCAGGCGCGCCAGAGCTTCCCGATAGTTCGCGCTGGTGCGGGCGATGACCTCGGCCGGAAGCTTCGGGCCCGGGGCCTTCTTGTTCCAGTGGAGGGTCTCGAGGTAGTCGCGCACGAACTGCTTGTCGAAGCTCGGCGGACTGGTTCCGGGCCGGTAGGTAGCGGCCGGCCAGAAGCGCGAGGAATCCGGTGTCAGCACTTCATCCATGAGGGTAAGCCGGCCGCGGCCATCGACGCCGAACTCGAACTTCGTGTCGGCAATGATGATGCCCCGGGCACGAGCATGAGCGGCTGCGTGCTGGTAGATCGAAATGGCCGTGTCGCGCACCCGCGCCGCGAGGTCGGCGCCGAGCTGGCGCTCCATTGTCGAGAACGGGATGTTCTCGTCGTGCTCGCCGATGGCGGCCTTGGTCGCAGGAGTAAACAGCGGCTCGGGCAACTTGTCCGCGAGCTGCAGTCCGGCGGGCAGGGCGATGCCGCAGACACCCCCGGTTCGCTGATAGTCCTTCCATCCGGAGCCGATGAGATAGCCGCGCACGACCGCCTCGATGGGAAGCGCGGACAGGCGTTGCACCACGACGGAGCGGTCGGCGAGCATGGCGCGCTCGTCCTCGTCCTTCACGACACTGCCAGGGTCACGGCCGGTCAGGTGATTGGGCACGATCGAAGAGGTCTGCGCGAACCAGAAATTGGAGATCTGGTTCAGCACCCGCCCTTTGTCGGGAATCGGATCGGGCAGCACCACATCGAAGGCCGACAGCCGATCGGTGGTCACGATGAGCATCGATTGCGCATCGACGGCATAGATGTCCCGGACCTTGCCTTCGTGAATTTTTTCCAGCCCGCGCAAGGCGGTACGGTAGACGGGTTGCGACATGGCAGTGGTGAGGGTCGGCAGCTGGCCGTTTCCGGCGGGGAGCGCTTGGTACTATAGCAATGATGATCAAATGGGCGGGTAAAGCAGTAGGTGGCGCCCTCGGCCTGCTGGCCGGAGGGCCGATCGGAGCGGCTATCGGGCTGTTTCTGGGCCACCAGTTCGACGAGCAGTCCAGCCGCGGACAGGAAGCTCCGCAGCTGCGGGAAAGCCTGGCCGCGGTCGGGGAGACGTTCTTCCGCAGCACCTTTCGCGTCATGGGCCACCTCGCCAAGGCCGACGGGCGGGTCTCCGAGAGCGAGATCGCGGCCGCGCGCTCGATCATGTCGGACCTGCGCCTGAATCCGCTGCAAGTGCGCGCCGCGGTCGATCATTTCACCGCCGGCAAGCAGCCGGCCTTCGACTTGGCCGCGGAGCTGGCGACACTCGCCCGAGTGTGCGAGGGCCGCCCCGAGCTGCCACGCATCTTCATCGAGATCCAGGTGCGGGCCGCGCTCACCGGAAACAACATGGAAGGTCCGGTGCGCGAGTTGCTCCGCCGCGTGACCACCCGGCTCGACGTGTCGATGCTGGAATTCGCTCACATCGAGGCGGTGACGAGAATCCGCGCAGGGGCGTTTCGCGCCGCGCAGCAGCGCGCCGACGGCGGGTTGCAGCTCGAGCAGGCCTACCGGGTGCTGGAAACCACTGCCACAGCGCCCAACGATGAAGTGGTCAAGGCCTACCGGCGCCAGCTCAGCCGCCACCACCCCGACAAGCTCAAGGCCAACGGGCTGCCCGAGTCGATGATCGAGCACGCCAAGCAGCGAACCCAGCAGATCATCGAAGCCTACGAGCTGATCCGCGAGCGTCGCGGCATTTGATTCCATTCCTCGATGACCGCCTGAATTGCGCGGACGCCGTCCGTCAGCGCAGCCGGCCCGGGTTGCAGGATCAACGCCGACTTGATCTCCCGCACGAACCCGGTGCGAACCGCCGGGATGTCCGCCCAGCCGGGCCGGCTCACGACCTCGGAAGGTTGGAATTTCTTGCCGCACCACGAGCCGAGAATGATGTCGGGCGCCCGGCGCGACACCTCCAGAGGATCGGCGACGATGCGCTCGCGCGCCAGTGAGTGTGCAGCCAGCTCCGCAAAGCAGTCGTCGCCGCCGGCGAGGGCGATCAGCTCGGATACCCAGCGGATACCGGAAATCTGGGGCTCATCCCACTCCTCGAAATACACACGCGGACGCCTCGAGAGCTCACTCGCCCGGGTGCGTACCGCATCCAGACTCCCCTGCAGCTGCTCCACCAGCGTAGCGGTCTTCGCTTCGCAGCCGATCATTCCGCCGAGCGTGCGGATCATCCTGAAGATCTCCGCGACACTGCGGTGGTTGAACACGTGCACCTCGAGGCCCGCCCGGGCCAGGTCCGCGGCAATCCCCGCCTGCAGGTCGGAGAACCCCAGAACCAGGTCAGGCTCGAGCTCCAGGATGCGTTCGATCTTCGCACTGGTGAAGGCGGACACCCGGGGCTTCTCCTTGCGCGCCCGGGCCGGGCGCACCGTGAATCCGGAGATGCCCACGATCCGCCAGTCCTCGCCCAACAGGTAGAGAGTCTCGGTGGTCTCTTCCGTCAGACAGACGATCCGCTGTGGGAAAGGCTCGCGCGGGGACATGCAACCGTTATTCAAGAGTCTGCAGGCCCAGTGATGTTACCCTCGCGAGAGCATGTGGGTACGTTTCTGGAACTTCCTCGACTGGTGCTTTTTCGGGCCGGCGACCAGCAGCCCCGGAATGCTGGGGCGCACCCTCAGGGTACTGCGCTACCCGTATGCGGTCATTCGCGACCTCGGGCGCGGCGCCATCAATCTGCGCGCCATGGGGCTCGTCTACACCACGTTGCTGTCGCTCATTCCGCTGCTCGCCTTCAGCTTCGCGATCCTGAAGATCTTCGGGGCGCGTCACGACCTGCAGCCCATCGTGTTCGAGTTCTTCCGTCCCGTCGGGGGACAGGCGGCCCAGGAGTTGACCGACAAGGTCATGCAGTTCGCCGATCGTGTCAGCAGCGGAGTCGCCGGCTCGGTCGGCTTCGCACTGCTCGCCTGGACGCTGCTCGGGACGATCAAGAAGGTCGAGGACAGCTTCAACTTTCTGTGGCGTGTAGATCAACCGCGCAGTTTCGCAAGGCGTGTGGCCGAATATCTCACGCTGCTGGTCATCGGCCCGCTGCTGCTCGTGGGCTTCATCGGCCTTTCTCACATTGCGCTCGCGAGCGCCCCTCTGCGGCTGGCCGAGAGTTTGCCTCCGTTGCAGAAGCTCAAGGGTACTGCCATCGATCTGTCGCCGTACCTGATGGTCAGCGCGATCTTCACCGTGTTGTACATGTTCATCCCGAATACTCGCGTGCGCTGGCGCCCGGCGGTCACGGGCGCACTCGCGGCGGGGGTGTTGTGGGCGGCGATCGGCAAGATCTTCGCCTCGTTCGTCGTGTACTCCACACGGCTGACCATCGTGTATGCGGGCTTCGCGTTCATCGTGGCGGGACTGTTGTGGACCTACCTGGGCTGGCTGATTCTGCTGGCCGGCGCGCAACTGTCGTTCTACCTCCAGAATCCAACCTACCTGCGGCTCGGGCTGCAGGAGTTGCGGCTGTCCTGCGTGGAGCTGGAGCAACTGGCCCTCAGACTGATGTACTTCGTGGGCCGGACACACCTGACCGGCGGCAAGCGCTGGACGGTGAACGCCCTGTCGAATGAGCTCGGGTTGCCGGGAATCGCCGTCGCCCAGATGGCCAGCACCCTGGAGAAGGCGGGACTGCTCCTCGTGACCGAAGGCGATGAGCTGGCGCCGGCCCGCGATATCGGCCGGATCGGCGTGTACGAGATCCTGGAGATTGCGCGCAATCAGCGCAGCACTCACTTCGCAGCCCGCAACGTCCCGGTGCCCCCGGTCGACCGCCTGATCGGCACGCTGGATGAAGCGCGCCGCAACCGCTGCAGCGATCTCACCCTGCGCTCGCTGGTGGAGGAAGCTCCCCGCCCCACCCTTACGCTGGCAACGGGGAAGTATCAGTAGCACGAGCGCGCGGCGCCCCCGGCACAGTCGCTACGCCCGCACCGTACGCGTAGGTAACTCGGCGACGATCCCCCGCAGCCTCACTCGCCGGCGATGGTCATCTCGCTCACGAGTACCGACCCGGTGCGTATTCCGCCGCGATCGTCGATATCACCGCCCAGCGCCACGATGTCGCGAAACATCTGCCGCAGATTGCCGGCGATCGTGATCTCCTGCACCGGATGGGTGAGAGCTCCATTCTCCACCCAGAATCCGCTGGCGCCGCGCGAATAGTCGCCGGTCACGGCGTTGACGCCATGGCCCATCAGCTCGGTCACCAGCAACCCCGTTCCGAGCCGTCGCAGCAGGCTCGGAGTATCGAGCGCCTTGCCGGGCGCGCTCACGATCAGGTTGTGGATGCCGCCGGCGTTGCCGGTGGTTTTCAGGCCGAGCTTGCGCGCCGAATAGCTGCCGAGCACGTAACCGTCGAGCACCCCGTCGCGAACCAGATCCCGATCGCGCGTGGCGGCGCCCTCCGAATCGAAAGGGGCGCTGGCGAGCCCCTTGAGGATGTGCGGACGCTCATGCATCTGCAGGAAAGCGGGAAACACGCTTTCCCCGGCAGCGTTGAGCAGGAAAGACGCCTTCCGATACTGGCTCGCGCCGCGGATCGCACCGATGAAATGCTTGAACAGGCCGCGCGCCATTTCCGGAGAAAACAGCACCGGCGCCTTGCGCGTCACCAGTTTGCGGGAGCCCAGCCGGGCAACGGTTCGTTCTCCGGCGACGCGCCCGATGACCTCGGGCGAGTCCAGATCGGCGGAGTCACGCGCAGTGGTATACCAGTAGTCCCGTTGCATCTCCTCGCCCTGCTGGGCGATGAGCGAGCAGCTGACGGAGTGGCTGGTGCCGGCATAGCCACCGACAAAACCATGTGAGTTGGCGTACACGCCGATGTGGCGATGGCTGCCGACGGAGGCGCCGTCGGAGTTCGTGATGCGCCGGTCCACGGCCAGCCCGGCCTCTTCGGAGCGCCGCGCCAGCTCGATCGCCTCTTCCGGGGCGAGCCGCCACGGATGGTCGAGATCCAGGTCGGGGATCTCGCGGGCCAGCGCTTCGGGCTCGACCAGACCGGCGTACGGGTCTTCCGCGGTGAAGCGGGCGATCGTAGCCGCCTTCTCCACCGTATCGCGCACGGCCTGCGCGCTCAGATCGGAGGTGCTCGCAGAGCCCTTGCGCTTGCCGAAATAGACCGTGACGCCCAGGCCCCGATCGCGCTGATATTCGACGGTATCCACTTCCCGCAGGCGCACGGAGACGCTCAGCCCCTGGCTGACGCTGGCATCGGCTTCACACTGCGATGCTCCACGTCGCTCGGCTTCTTTGAGCACGAAGCTCACGACATCCTGTAAGTGCGGAACTCCCTTTTCATCGTCCGCGGTCGGCATCGCAGCATTGTACCAGCCGCTGCGGCGCCGGCCATTCGCCATCGGACGCCGTCCGGGACTCATGCTAGCCTTCCGTGTCCGAAGATCCTGGCCGCCGCTGCACTCGATGTCCCACCCAACCGACGATACGGACGAGCCCCTCGAGGATCGCCCGAGCAAGAGCGCGCGCAAGCGCACCGCACACGAGGCTCAGGACCTCGGCGAGCAGCTGATCAGCTTACGCGAGGCGGAGCTCGACGCGCTGGACCTGCCGGAAACACTTGCCGATGCCATCCGTCTCGCGCGCCGCACGACCAGTCGGGGCGGCGCCGCGCGGCAACGGCAGTACATCGGCAAGCTGATGCGCGATGTGGATCTCGATCCCATCCGCACGGCGCTCAATGCGCGCAGTGAGCAGTCCTCACGCGACGCTCAGGCATTCAAACGCATCGAGGAGTGGCGCGAACGGCTGCTCACCGAAGGCGCCGCGGCCCTCGAGGAGCTGGAGCGCTGGCGCCCCGGTCTGGATCGCAATGTTTGGTTGAGGCATATCGCGGCCGCCCAGGGCGAGCGTGCGCGGCTGCAGGACTCGGGGGCAGGCCGTATCGGCGCCGAAGGCCGCGAGCTGTTCCGCATGCTGCGCACGCTGTTTGGTACAATGCCGTGATGACACCGCTGGTTGGCATCATCATGGGCTCCGCGTCGGACTGGGACACGATGCAACCGGCCGCCGACGTGTTGGAGAAGCTCTCCATCCCGCACGAGGTGCGCGTGGTGTCCGCTCACCGCACACCCGACCTGTTGTTCGAGTACGCCTCCACGGCCCGCTCGCGAGGCTTGCAGGTCATCATTGCCGGTGCCGGCGGCGCGGCCCACCTCCCCGGGATGACCGCGTCCAAGACCACCCTGCCGGTGCTGGGGGTGCCGGTGCAGTCCAAGACGCTCGGCGGCCTGGACTCGCTGCTTTCGATCGTACAGATGCCTGCCGGGGTTCCGGTTGCGACTTTCGCGATCGGTACCGCGGGAGCGACCAACGCAGCCCTGTGCGCCGCGGCGATCATTGCCAACCGGCAGCCGGAAGTCGCGGCCGCGCTGGAAGCCTTCCGCGCGCGCCAGACCGCAGGCGTGCTCGCCAATCCCGATCCCAGAACGCCGAAATGAGCGCCACGCCCCCGGCGGCAGCGCCGCACCCCCGAGGGGCGCAAGGCGGCGAACCGGGCCACTCGCAGGATGCGCACCGGATCTTGCGCCGCCCGGCACACGAGCTCCGATTTGCCCGCCGATTGTCGCGGCCGCTACCCCTCGTTCCCGCGGGCAACGCCCCATGACCGTCGGTGTCGTGGGCGCCGGCCAGCTCGGCCGCATGCTCGCTTTGGCCGGCTACCCGCTCGGGCTCGACTTCCTGTTTCTCGACCCGACGGCAACGGCCCCGGCCGGGCAGGTGGCCCCGCTGCTGACGGGCGAGTTCACCGACAGTGCGCGGCTCGCCGAACTGGCGCAGCGCTCGCAGGTCCTCACGTTCGATTGGGAGAACGTCTCCGTCAGCGCGTTGCGGGCCCTGCCGCGCTCGACGCGCATCTGTCCGCCGATTGCGGCGTTGGCGGCGGCGCAGGACCGGGTGAGCGAGAAGCGCTTATTCGAGCAGCTGCGGATTCCGACGACACGCTGGCGCGCGGTTGGCACCCGAGCGCAGCTGGATCGGGCGTTGCGCGAGATCGGGCTTCCCGGCGTTCTCAAGACGCGCCGCATGGGCTACGACGGCAAGGGGCAGGCAGTCATCCGCACCCCGCAGCAGGCTGAAGCCGCCTGGCAACAACTGGGCGCGGCGCCGCTGCTGTACGAGGAGTTGGTTCCTTTCGACTGCGAGGTGTCGATCATCGGCGCGCGCAGCCGTCGCGGGGAGATTGCGATCTATCCGTTGAACGGCAACGTGCACTGCGAGGGCATCCTGCGCCTGACGCGGGCTCCCTACGGGCCGGCGGCCTGGCAGCGCCTGGCGGCCGCCTATCTCAAACGCGTGCTGGAGAGATTCCGCTACACCGGCATCCTCACCATCGAATTCTTCGTGCGCTCCGGGCGGCTGATCGCCAACGAGATGGCGCCGCGCGTCCACAACTCCGGCCACTGGACGATCGAGGGCGCCGAAACCAGCCAGTTCGAGAACCACCTGCGCGCCATCCTGAACCTGCCGCTGGGATCGACCCGGCCGCGCGGCTACAGCGCCATGATCAACCTCATCGGCAACATGCCCGCGAGCGCCGACCTCCTGGCCGAGCAGGGTCTGCACCTGCATTCTTATGGCAAGCAGCCGCGGCCGGGCCGCAAGCTCGGACACTGCACCCTGGTCGCACCCAGCGTCTCCTCGCGCGACCGACGGGCACGCCGTTTGCTGTCTCAATTGGCCCCGCGGGTGCGCATCCCGTAAGATTGAACGGATCGGCGCCGGGATGGCGGGTTACCAACAAGGCCGCCGCGGGCGCACCCAGGAACCATGTATCTCGATCCCTTCAAACTGAAGGAGCTGCCCTTCCGGTTGAGCCCGGACCCGCAGTTCCTGTATCTCTCCAAACAGCACGCCCGCGCCAAGGCGTACATGGAGTCCACGATCTGGTTCACGGACGGCTTCGTCGTGATCACCGGAGAGATCGGCGCCGGCAAGACCACCCTGATCGAGTCGTTCCTGAAGGAGATCCAGCACGACGTGGTGGTCGCGCAGATCAACCAGACACAGGTTTCTGCGATCGATTTCCTGCAGGCGCTGCTGGTGCAGTTCGGATTCTCGCCCTTCAAGATGAAGAAGGCCGAGCTGATCGCGACGATCAACACCTTCCTGATCGAGCAGTACGCGGCCGGGCGCAAGGTGCTGCTGATCGTGGACGAGGCGCAGAACCTCTCGATGCGCGTGCTGGAGGAGATCCGCCTGCTCTCGGGAGTGGAGACGACCAAGGAGAAAGTGCTGCGCATCATCCTGTGCGGGCAACCCGAGCTCAACGAGAAGCTCAACGCGCCGGAGCTGGTGCAGCTCACGCAGCGCATCCGGCTGCGCTTCCATCTCAGCACCCTGTCGCAGACAGAAATGCGCGCTTACATCCAACACCGCCTGGAAGTCGCCGGCGCCGGCGACCGGCAGATCTTCGCCGAGGACACTTTTCCTGAAATTTTCCGCTATACCGGTGGCGTGCCGCGCCTGATCAACACACTGTGCGACACCTCGATGATGGCCGCGTTCGCCGGCGATCGCGACAACGTCACGCTGCAGGACGTGCAGGGAGCCATCGATGAGCTGCAGTGGGTCGAATACTCAACGCGCACGGCGCAGCATCTGAAGGCGCACATCGAGCGGACGATGCCGCCGACAGCCGCCCTGGAGCTGCCGCACGTCACGCAGGCACGCATGCTGGTGGCGACCGATGGCCGCACGGTGCAGGAGATTCCGCTGCGCATCGGCCGGGTCATCGTCGGGCGAACCTCCGACAACGACCTGCAGATCGACAGCCGGTTCGTCAGCCGCCACCACTGTCAGATCGTCACGACGGCCAACTCATCCTTGATCGAGGACCTCAACAGCACCAACGGGATCTACGTGAAGTCCAAGCGGGTGCGGCGCCACTATCTCAACGATGGGGACGTGGTGGTCATCGGCAAGCATGAGTTGATCTACGTCGATGAGCGGCTGGCGCGCACGCGGGCCTCGCTCACCGACACCGTTCCGGGCCTGCATGTGCCTGCCCCCGCGCCGCAGGAGGCAGAGATCGAAGGCGACGAGGAACCGTCCTAGTACTCGGCCCATCCATGGGCCTCGCCCCTGCGGGGCCGCCGTCGCGGACGACGGCGTTCAAAACGGCTGGCCCATGTTGGGCATCGTGCCGTTTTAGTACTCGGCCCATCCATGGGCCTCGCCCCTGCGGGGCCGCCGTCGCGCACGACGGCGTTCAAAACGGCTGGCCCATGTTGGGCATCCTGCCGTTTTAGTACTCGGCCCATCCATGGGCCTCGCCCCTGCGGGGCCGCCGTCGCGGACGACGGCGTTCAAAACGGCATCGTGCCGTTTTAGTCGTCCCGTTCGCCGTTCAGCCGCTCCGGATCCGCGTAATTGGCTCGCAGCTGGCGATAGTCCCGCCGGCGCAGCGCGATGACACTGCCCCCGAGCAGCCCTGCCAGCCCCAGAAGGCCCAGCACGAGGCTGACGAGCCGGGAGGACAGCAGGTAGCTACCGGCCAGGGCAGCCAGCCCGCAGGCCATGTAAACCCACGGTAGGCCCTCGTACAGGGGACGTGAGAGTCTCATCTGCCGATCCTAGCGGTCCGGGAACGT
>Ga0207707_10001136_pt1 | contig 25236 bp, 24 predicted proteins | sample KBSC83BmetaG_FD_184336 | JGI IMG/M metagenome (GOLD analysis project Ga0207707, IMG submission 184336) | Corn rhizosphere microbial communities from Kellogg Biological Station, Michigan, USA - KBS C8-3B metaG (SPAdes) (version 2) | ecosystem: Host-associated > Plants > Roots > Rhizosphere ... | reverse complement strand
TACCGATGAAGATACCGCAGACCTGATCCTGGACAATCCGGAGAACCTCGCGGAAACAGGCATTGATATCGTGGCCAAACCAAAAGGCAAAAGACCGTCTTCCATAACCCAGTTAAGCGGAGGAGAGAAAACACTCACGGCGACGGCGCTCCTGTTTGCCATTTACCTGATCAAGCCGGCCCCTTTCTGTATCCTGGATGAAGTGGACGCACCCCTCGATGATGCCAACGTAGGCAAGTTCACCAACATGATCCGCCAGTTCAGTGATAATTCCCAGTTCATCATTGTAACCCACAACAAGATGACCATGAGCAGCGTGGATGTTATCTATGGAGTCACCATGCAGGAAGCCGGCGTAAGCAAGCTGGTTCCGGTTGATTTCAGATCGCTAACCACGCAGGCAAGTTAGGGGCTCACCAAAACAGCCGGGCAATGGCTCCATGGGCGCCGGCCAGGAAAACGGATCTGCCGCTTTTTGCCTTCCCGCATACATGAAAGCTCTTAGTGGAAATTAGTTTCCAGTTCATTCCCCCATCTGTTGAGATATCCACACCGGAGGTGCCGCAGCAGATCAGCGTCTGGTCGCTGATATATTCTACACAGCTCCGGTAGCCATGCGGCGGATGATCGGGTTTCTGTTGCTGAAAAGGATGAAAACGGATGCGGAGCGCGTTCCCGTTTATGATGCTGTCTTTCGAAAAATCTCCTCCGGTGATAAAAGCCTGGTTTGGATTTGCAGGATTGACGGCGATCGAATTAGCGCCGGTGGTTTCTTTCCCCTGGGAGACCTGAAGCAAAAATTTTCCGGTACTGTCGATGTACAGGCTTGATTTTTTTCCTCCGGAAACACAGGCATAATGATGCCCGGGAAGCCATTTAATATTTGATCCGCTGGCGGCAAAAAAAGCTTCTCCTTTTTCAGTCAGTGATAATATTTTCTGGCTGCGGACATCCCAGTCTTCGCCCCGGTTTTTTGATTCCGCAAGAAATAACCTGTTATTCACCGGATCGCCGATCAGTATTCCCTGATCGCCTGAGAAATCCATCGCGTCTAAAAAAGCGGATTTGCTGCTGTCTTCAAAAACGGTTTTCCAGGTCTTTCCGCCATCTTTAGTTTTTAAGATCACGGCGGGCAGGGTAGTGCCCATGATCAGTGCTTCCTGATCGCTGAAGGCTTCCACATCCCGGAAATCCGTTTTCTCGTAGCCTGGCACGGTAATCCATCTCCAGCTAATCCCCCCGTTAGTTGAAAGCCCCGCCGTTCCCGCAGAACCGCAGACCCAGATCACCTGATCGTTCAGCACGGATAATCCGCGCAGCGAAGCGGGATTGCCAAAGCTGAGCATTTTTATTTGCTGAGCCCGGGCGGCGAAAACCAGCAGGAGGGAAAGAGAAAGGGTAAAACAGAATCTTGTCATGAGGCCGCAGGCTATAATTTAAATTCCTCCGCCGCACAGCAGCGCAGGGAATTAAATTTACGCAGAAAAAATGCAAACGGATCCTGTAGCCTGCAGAATCCGCGGGGAACTCGTGCTTCCTAGTCCCTGAAGATTTGCTGCTCATCCCTTTCTTCGACGGGAATCTTACGGATGAAATCATCGTGCTGCATGTCGTCGAAATTACTGTAAACACCGTATGAATCGATAAGGTAACCGAGGGTTCCATCATTTCCTTCCATCAAATATAATACGGAGGAATCTGCCGGATCGGATTCACCTTCAAAACGGTAGGTTTTGATAATTTTCAGATCCTGAGGCTGATAGTATTTACCGTTGCCGATACCGAGACCTTCCGGGCTGAGCCGGAATTCATTATCCTGGCGTTTCAGCCTTAGTTTTTCCAGGACCTGACTGAGCGTTGTCATTTCTGCGGGCTTAATCATAAATGTTTATTTGATGATAACGGGAAAGGCCCAAATGGCGTACCAGTTATTTATGCCGGCCCATACCGGATTCATACTGTTTAATCTTATTGTAAAGCGTTTTCCGGTCTATCTTTAGAATCTCGGCTGCTTTGGATTTATTAAAATTTACTTTTCTGAGTACGTTCATGATCGTTTCATATTCTGCATGGGCAGCGGCATTTTTCAGGTCCATCTCTTTGTTGTTCAGGTCCGGCATATGCCCGCCGTTCATGGTTTCCCTCGGTATAGTATCCCATTGAACGCCGGCAATTTCCGCCGGAAGCACGCGCGTGCCAATGATACCGGAAGGGGAGAGCAGGGCCGACCTCCGCACCACGTTCCGGAACTCGCGGAGGTTTCCGGGCCATGGATAATTCAGGAACATCATGAGCACCTCGTCTTCAAAACCTTCCACTTTCTTGTTGAGCTCCCGGTTGGCGTTATCCAGGAAGAACCGGGCAAAAAGGGGAATATCCTCTTTTCTGTTTCGCAGGGGAGGCAAAATGATGGAAAATTCGTTGAAGCGGTGGAAAAGATCTTCCCTGAATCTTCCGTTCCGGTAAGCACCCTGTAAATCCTCATTGGATGCCACAATGATGCGCACATCCACATCCATTTCCTTATTCCCGCCCACGCGTTTGAATTTCCTTTCCTGTATCACCCGCAGCAGGGCGGCCTGGATCTCATAGGAGAGATTAGCCACTTCGTCGAGGAACAGGGTGCCTCCGTTAGCCAGCTCAAAATGCCCCTCTTTGTCATTCAGGGCGCCTGTAAAAGCTCCTTTTACATGCCCGAACAGCTCACTGCCCGCAAGTTCCTTGGAAAGGGTGCCACAATCCATAGCGATAAAGGGCTTGTTTTTCCGCAGGCTGTTATTGTGAATGGTGCGGGCGATGACTTCCTTCCCGGTCCCGCTCTCTCCGTATAAAATCACGCTGTAGTTTGTGGGAGCAACCAGTTCCACCTGTCTGTACAGTTCAATAGTCAGGGGAGACTTGCCAACCATAAAAGTGTTGTTGTCCGACTCGCCCGTATTCATCTGCGGCTTCGCGGGGGGTGCCGGCTTACTGGCAGCGGTCTCGGTTGTATTTAATGCCTTGTTGATCACATTCAATACTTCGTCCGGTACAAGGGGTTTGGTGATATAATCGAAGGCGCCGGCCTTGATAACATCTATCGCGATCTTGATATCCGAATAACCGGTAATGATGATAACCGGTATGCCCAGTTTCAGATTTTTCATTTCCAGCAGAACCTCGCGGCCTTCCATGTCGCCCAGCCGGAAATCACAAATAACAATATCAAAATTTTTATCCCGGAACAACCCAATACCCCGGCTGCCGGTATTGGCGGCTTCCGTTTCAAATCCTTTGCGCTGGAGGTATCGCTCTAAGAGGTTACACATATCCCGGTCGTCATCCACAATTAATATTCGCTTCATTAAATTTTATCTGGGATTAACTGATGATCAGAAAAAAACAATAATCATTACGCTGATGTAAACATCCTGCCAGGTTAAAATTGAACATTCCCTTTAAAAGTTCCCAAATCAGGGATCCATTTTGGGGAATAAAATACTCAAATTCTTTGAAGCCCCCAAAGGAGGTAATTGGTTCGGATCCGATCTGCCCTGATCGCGCCTGTACAATCCGGTTTTTCATCTGATTGTTCCCGGACAAAAGCTGGCAAGGGAATTGACCCTCTATGAGTTAAGATACATAATTGTGGCGAGTGCGCGAAAGATACAAAATGTGCTGGTGGTGGATGACGAACCGGATATTTGTTTTCTCTTTGAAAAAATTCTTCAGAAAAGAAATCTTCAAACGGGATTTGCAAGAAACCTGGCCGACGCCATCATACTCATTGAAAACAAGAAACCTTACCTGATCTTTCTGGACAATAGTCTGCCTGACGGTAAGGGGGTTGACTTTATTCCCTATTTAAAAGCAAGATTTCCCGCAGCCAAAGTGGTTGTAGTTACGGCAAATGACAGCCCGGCCGACCGCCAGGCGGCCTATCTGAAAGGCGCGGACGATTTTCTGGGTAAGCCGCTCAGCCTGGAGCGGATAAACTTTACATTGGATAAAATCATTTTTTGACCCTGGAATTATCCGGGCTTTGTAGAATAAATTTCCCGGAAACGGGTTTCATTTTTTAATTTCTGCTGTTTGGTTATTTCGTATCTTAAGTGGGGACTTTCCGTTCCCGGTTAAGTTTTCCGGGTAAGCTGTGGGCTGTTATTATTTTATTCTCTTAAATCAAACTTTTATGGGAAATCTGCTTTACATCATCGCCGTGATTCTGGTGATAGCCTGGGCCATAGGTTTTCTGGGATATCATGCCGGAGGCATTATTCATATCCTTTTGGTGATTGCCATTGTAGCTGTTTTGCTAAAGGTTATCCGCGGCTCTGCAGACTGAAATCGATCCGTTTATACCGGATGCGGAGCGGTTGGCCTGCGCCGGAATGCCAATCGTTTTTTTATTCCGCATTCCGCAAAATTTATTTTCGGATTAACTACTTAATAAGAAGTATTGGTACTCTTATTGCGCGAATATTATAAATCCTTTTTTATGATTGCTTCTCTTGTTCATAAAACGCCGGCGGTGATTCTGGATAAGCTCACCCGTCTTTTGAATGCCTTACAAACAGTCAAAAACAATTATGAACAAACGGCATTGCGGATCCGGAACAAGCAGTTGAGCCTTTCTCTGCTTGCGCTGGCCCAGGAGAGCAAGCAATACGCCAACGAACTGATGGCTCATATAGAGACCCTGGGCGGCAAACTGGGGGAGCAGTTAAAAACTGACTTTAACCGGATGGGATCCGGTGATGAACCGTTGGTTACAACAGATGGAAAAATGGATTTACGGGAAATGAACCTGGGAGAGCAACTCTTAATGAAAACCTATCGGGAAATCTTAAATGAACCATTTCTGTACGATAATATCCGCCGGATCATTCGTTATCAGCAAAACGGCCTGATGCATTGTTTCTCCCAGCTGAAAATGCTTTATTCGACCCTGCTCAAAACACGGGTTGACGGAATTTAAGGATTTATGAAACTTTTTACACGTATTGGCCATTTCTGGCAAGGAATTTAGAATACTATATAAGCAAACTGATTTTAGAACTTAAATGATTTAATATGAATACCTCCAAGATTTTATTGGGATTTGCAGCCGGGGCGGCAATAGGTGCTGCGCTGGGCATTTTATTCGCGCCGGATAAGGGAACAGAAACCCGCCGCAGGATCTCTGAAAAGGGAAATGATGTTGCGGACTCTATAAAAGACAGGTTCAGCGGACTGGTGGAGGGCGTAAAAGATAAATTCTCCCACCTAAAATCGGACGGTGAAGACGTGGCCGAGAAGGGATACACCGCCTACAACCGCAGTAAATCAGAAATTAGCGCTTTTTAAAGATATTTTGGACCGGACGGAAGTGAAAGCCCTTGGAAGAGGGCTTTTTTCGTGAATGGAGGGGTTTTTCGTGGATAGTATATGGTGGATAGTGGATGGTCTACACTGATTATCCAGTACCGCAATAGAGGTTGCCAGCCTTATTAAATATAAGTAGAACATTACCTTAATCGCCGCCGGAAATATCAGGCTCGTCCATCCACTATCCACCATCTACTATCCACCGTCCACGATTTCAGTATTTCGTCAATTCCGGCTTCACCTGATCAATATAAGCTAAAATTCCTCCTTTTAAATTGTAGAGGTTTTTGAAACCAAATTTCTCCTCCAGTTCGCGGATCGCCTTGCCGCTGCGGCCACCTACTTTACAATGTACTACCACATCCAGATCGGTGGAAATCCGGTCAGCATGATCAGAAATTGTGGCGAGCGGGATGAGTTCTCCACCGATTTCAACGATTTCGTATTCGCCGGGCTCCCGGACGTCGATGAGCTGGAATTTTTTACCCGCTACCTGCCAGTCGTATAATTCTTTTGCCGTTATTTCTTTGATCGGTTTCTCTTCCACCGCACGCATACCGCAGAATTGTTCGTAATCGATCAGTTTGCTGATGGTCGGGTTTTTCCCGTTTACCGGATTATCATCCCGCCGTTTGATATTAAAAGTCTGGCTTTCAAAATTCAGGGCGTCAAAAGTGTAAAACCTGCCGGAAAGCGGCTCACCGACTCCGGTAATGACCTTGATCACTTCCAAAGCCTGCAGACTTCCGATGATACCCGGCAATACGCCCAGCACACCACCCTCTGCGCAACTCGGAACCAGTCCGGGCGGCGGCGGTGTGGGATACAGGTCGCGGTAATTCGGACCCCGTTCTCCCTTTGCATTAACATAATTGAATACAGAAACCTGTCCGTCAAATTGAAAGATGGAAGCGTATACATTTGGTTTATTCAGCAGAACACAGGCATCATTTACGAGGTAACGGGTGGGAAAATTATCCGTTCCGTCGGCGATAACATCGTAATCCTTAAATATATCCAGGGCATTTTCCGAATTCAGGTGTGCATTATACAGGTTGAACCGGACATGTGGATTCAGGGCTTCCAGCCGGCGTTTGGCGGCTTCCACCTTTGGTTTGCCGATTTCATGCACATCGAACAACACCTGCCTTTGCAAATTGCTGTCGTCTACATCATCAAAATCGATGATTCCGATGGTGCCGACGCCGGCAGCAGTAAGATAAAGCAGGGCAGGACTTCCCAGTCCGCCACACCCGATGATCATCACTTTGGCCGCTTTTAATTTCTTCTGGGCCTCTTCTCCGAAATCAGGAATAATCATGTGCCTGTTATACCGGGCTCTTTCTTCCTTACTAAAGGTTATATTTTCTAACGACATGGCGTTGGATTTAAAATGAAGTGCCGCCGGCGATAGCAGGCACAATACTCAGCACGGTGGATTCGCCCACCACTGTTTTTTCCTGTTGCAGGTCGCGGATATCATCATCTCCTGCAAAAATGTTGACAAAAGAGCGAACTTTCCCCTGGTCGTCAAGCAGGTGTTTTTTCAGATCAGGGAAATCCAGCGTAATGGAATGGATAACTTCTTCCACCGTAGTTGCCGCTACCTGGAGTTTTGCTGTCTGATTTGTGAATTTGCGAAGGGGTGTTGGAATAATAACCGTTGCCATTTTTTTATATTGATTGATGGAAATGCGTTGTTTCTGTTTTTTCTTCTTCAAAGCGGGCCTCATCATTAAGCCGCCAGGACCTGACATGATCTATACTACCCTGCATGACGGAAATGATGATATAGGAAAAATAAGGCTGGGCGGCAACGCGGTCGTGCTCGGACGGAACAGCCGGATGATCCGGATGCGAGTGGTAAATGCCCAGCAGGAGAAAGTCTTTTTCTGCGGCATACCGTTCGGCCTGCATATAATCCTTAGGCCCTATTTCAAAACGGCGCCGTTTGTCTCCGGTCTTTGCGTTATTTACTACTGCTGTCTCGAGTACCTGCCTTGCACCTTCCGCGTCTTCAGTTCCATATAAGAATCCGCAACATTCATCCGGAAAGTCAAGCTTCGCATGTTCCAGCATTTTTTCCCGGGCGGAATCGTCAAAACGGATCATTTGAATATTTTTTTAAGCACATCACTGTATTTGTCGCCATTGTCCGGAAGAACCGTAACCACAATACCCGCTTCCAGCCGGGACGCCACACGAATGGCACCCGCCAGGTTGGCTGCAGAGGAGGGGCTTAGTTCCAGGCCTTCTTTTTCTTTTGCTTCCCGCATGAGCTGCCAGGCTTCTTCGGTAGAGATTTCCAGATTTTCATCTGCCAGCAGCGGATCGTAGATTTCGGGTACCACAGCCGTTTCCATATGTTTCCAGCCTTCCAGACCGTGCAGCGGATTGTCCGGTTGCAAAGAGATTATCTGAATAGCCGGATTATATTTCTTTAATCTCCTGCCCGTCCCGATAAAAGTGCCGGTGGTGCCGAGCCCGGCAACGAAATGGGTTATGCCGGGAAGCGCCCGGATGATTTCCGGACCGGTTCCATTATAATGGGCTTTCCAGTTATTCTCATTTTTGTACTGATCGGCGTAAAAATACAGGCCGGGGTTTTTTTCGACCAGGGTAAGTGCAACCTCCTGTGCCCCGTCGGTTCCTTCAAAACGGGAGGTGAGAATCAGTTCAACACCCAGGGATTTCAGTATTTCCTTTCTTTCTGCCGAAGCGTTTTCCGGCAGGCAGAGGGTCACGGGTATTCCCATGGCTTTCCCAATATGCGCGTAGGCGATGCCGGTATTGCCGCTGGTGGCATCGAGCAGAATTTTGCCCGGGCCCAACTGGCCTTTTTGCAGGGCATCGCGGAAAATGGCGTAAGCCGCCCGCGCTTTCACACTTCCGGACAACTGCATCCATTCCTGTTTCGCGAACAGCGAGACGTTTTTCCTGCTGAAAAGATGGCGCAGCTCGAAAAGAGGGGTGTTGCCGACCTGCGACTGCAGGGCAGTAAGCTGCTCCGGGATTCCCGGACGGGCGATGGCTGAAAAATTGGACATGGCTTAAAACAAAAAAGCTCCATTTTGGTGGAGCTTTCGTATTATTTGTCGTTTTATGAATTATACAAGAATACCCTCCACCCGATAAATCCGGCGTTCTGCACAACAACAACAACAACAGGTATGGAGCATATTTGAACTCATTCGTTCCTATTAACACAAAGATAGTCGTTTTGTTTGAACTGGAAAGGGTGGGAAAGTAAAAAGTAAAAAGGGAAAAGGAAAAAGTAAAAAGGAAAAAATCGCCTATATATGGCGTCCCCATCAATTTGGGGCCTCTTTTTTCATTTTTCCTTTTTACTTTTTATTTCAGCAACCCATCCACCGTAACCGCAACATAATACAGCCCCCCGATGGTCGGCCCCCCGGCATACTGGATATACCGGTGATTGAAAATATCGGAGGCGCCCAGTTTGACAGCAGATTTCAGTTTGGGAAGATGGAAGGTCACCTGCCCATCAAGGGTACTGTATGCGGCTACCCCGCCGGTAACCAGGGGACTTTCCCAGAGGAAGGAATCCTGCCACCGCCAGGTAACATTAAAGCCAATGTTTTTAACAATTTCCCGGTTTCCAAAGGAAAGATTGGTTGACCAGCGGGGGGTATTGAAACCCGTAACAAAAATGTCCTCCGTCTTATTGGCCTTCATTTCGTTGAAATTGATATTTCCGGCCACGGTGAATTTCTTATACAGGTTATAGGTAATCGCCAGCGCCGAACCGAAATTATGGTAGGTATTTTTGGCATTGGTGAATACGCGATAACGATCCTGACCCTGACTGGCGGCGGTGGTTGACGTGGCTGTTGTGGCATCGCGGTTTCTGTCCAGCATGGCCAGGACCGCCGCATCGGTTCCGACGCTGACGCCCTTCGGTACAAATACCTGCACCTGCCCAAGGAATCCATTGTACTGATTGCTGTACGCATCGATATCAATCACGAGGCGGTTATTCAGCAATACGGCTTTATAGCCAACTTCGTAAGACACGATTTTTTCCGGGCCCGCATCGGGAAGATCGGCCACGACGAGCAGGTTTCTGTTGGCCAGCGCAGCTTCATCCGTATTTCCCTGGGCGCTCACGGCGGCATTAAAATTAATAACGGATTGCTGCGTATAACTATTCTCCAGGTAGCCCAACCCTTCATTGATATACGGCAGGCTGCCTACCCGTTTTACCCTTCCGTTATTTACATAACTCAGGGCTTCAAAGAGAGCAGGAAAGCGGTAACCCTGCTGATAGGTAAAACGGAAATTATGATTTTCTTTGAAAGTATATACGGCAGCCAGGCGGGGCGTGTACTTGGGTTTGAATTCCGGATTATAATCCCAGCGCAGGGACCCGAATAATTTTAATTTTTCATCAAAAAATGTCTTGGTTACCTGGGCAAAGCTTCCGAATTTTTTATAATAAATATTTGCGCCAAAGCTGCCATCGGCTTCCGGTTTGTTCCGGTCGTCGATGGGACGGGAGAAATCAACAAAATTATTTCCGTCGGGAATGATCTCATACACGCGGGCGTCGCCTCCGATCAGTAAGTCGAATATTTTAACCTTGCTGGATAAATCCCATTGCGCTTCTGTATGATATAAACGGCTTTTCTGAACCAGGGCGGCACCACCGGTTTCCGGCGCATCCGGAATGGAACTGGATTTGATATCCCAGTTATTGATTTTGATGATGGTATTTTTTAACTGGTTGAATTCGGGTGTTCCGGGTTTCACGCGACTGGCATCCGCCTGTTCACGGGCATATTGGGTAGCCGCCGCGAGGTTTGCATCGGTGAGGCCGCCTCCATTTTTTGTAGCGTATTCCAGCAACGCATTCTTATATTTTGTTCCCCAGCTATCCGGTTTTTTGGTATCGGTAGCACCGCCGCTGTACAGGTCCATATTGTCGGCCAGCGGTTTTACATTGTATGAATCCCCGGTATTTTCAATGGAAATATAGCCGCTGATCATAAAATTATTTCCTTTCAGTTCGATATGATGATTCTGGATCACCACATTGTCCAGCCGCACTTTATTTCCCCGCTGAAATACCCCACTCATATTACCGATCCTGTAAGAATAGGATAATTCGGCTTTTTCGCTGATGCGGTAATGCAGGGCTGCGTCGAATTTAAGATTGCTGACCCGGGGGCTGACCAAATCGGTTTCCCAGTAGCCGGTACGCGCCACCCGCAAAGTCTGGTTTGGATTTCCATTAATGGTGAGCCCGCTCAGGGATACCACATTGCTTCCGGCCAGGGCGTCATCCCCATATTTATTCCAGCCGTCGAATGCAACATTATTGGCTCCATTGAGTGCCGGAAAACCCGGATTGGCGCTTTTCAGGTTGTTGGTATTCTGATCGAGCCGGGTATTGGAACGCCAGTCGGTCCCCTGCATATAGCCGATGTTTATTTTAAAGGCAAACCGGTTATTAAAAGCTTTTGCATAGCGGATAGCCGTTTCCGTTAGTATACTGGGTGCGTCGTCGATGCCATCCACATGGTTTACGCCGGTTTTGTGGTAAAAGCTTAGTCCCTGGTAAGTAAACGGACTCTTGGTGAGCAGGTTGGCCATGCCATTGATGGCATTCATCCCATACAGGGCCGAAGCCGCACCCGGTGTGATTTCCACGCTGGCAATATCCAGCTCCGTGGGTCCGATGGCATTCCCCAGCGGCACCCCAAGCGTGGCTGCCTGCATGTCGACCCCATCCACCAGCTGCATGAACCGGAAATTATTGGGGATATTGAATCCGCGGGTATTGGGCACTTTGAATGTTAAACTCGAAGTGGTCATCTGCACTCCTTTTACATTTTCCAAAGCATCGTAAAAGGAAGGAGCTGCAGATTCCCGGATGGCGCGGATGTCCAGTTTTTCAATGGCCACCGGAGACCGCAGCCTGCTTTCGGGTACGCGCGAAGCCGTAACCACCACTTCCTTCCCCAGGTTGGTTTGTGTTAAGAGTGCAATATATAGTTTGGATTCAATGCTTTTGACTTCAAATTCCTGCGGCTGGAAGCCAATGGATGTGAAAACCAGGGTCAGCGGAAATTTGAATTTTGTGCGCAGTTTAAAATTCCCTGCATCATCGGTAACGGTTCCCGCAATGCTGCCTTTGATGCTAACGCTTACGCCGGCCAGGGCCTGTTTATTCTGCTGGTCCACCACCTGGCCGGATATGTCGATCAGGTTTCCTCCCTGCGCGCGGGCAAAACTTGCGGAACCGCAGGTGACAATGAGCAATAAGAAGAGTTTTGAACGAAGCCGCCGGTTACCGGTAACCCGGGAAATTTGTCCTTTCCCGGTGGAAATAATTTTTTTCATGATTCATTACAAGATTAAAATGGATGTATGCTTTTTGCTGCTAAGAAAATTTTATTGCATACAACAACAGCAGGAAAGAAGTAGCCGGCGTTTCATGTGTGTTTGTTTTTTGATTCTTTAAATTATCAGTCTATTAATATGGTAGACTAAAAAGTCATAAAAAAATCTATCAACTGTTTTTGTTGCTTACATCAGAAACTTATTAATGCATTGGAAATCCCTTTGATCAGCGTCAGTGCACTGGTAATAATAACCAGCGAACCAACGGCCATGAACATGTATTTCATGGGTATTTTACCTACCAGCCTGGCAGCAATGGGTGCGGCGATCAGGCCACCAAGGATCAGTCCTGCCACATCCACAATGAAAATAGTTTTTAACAGGATGAAAAAGGTAATGGAACTTGCTAATACGACAAAGAATTCAGCGAGACAAACAGAACCAACCACATACCGGGGATTTCTTCTTTTGGAAATCAGCGTTCCGGTAACCAGCGAACCCCAGCCCCCACCGGCAAAAGCGTCCATGAATCCGCCGACCGAAGCCAGCCATCCGGCATGCTTTACTTTGTATTGTTTATTTTTCTTCCGGAAAGCCTTGCTGATGATATAATAACCCAGGTATAAAGTGTACATGGAGAGGGGCACACGCACCCAGGTGGAATATTTTTGTCCGAAATATGCGATGGCTGCGCCAATGATTGCGCCGATAACGCCGGGGATCACGAGGGCGCGGAATAATTTTTTGTTGATATTTCCAAACCGGTGGTGGCTGTAACCCGATACGCCGCTGGAAAATACCCGCGCAGAATGAACGCGGCTGCTCACAATGGCAGGACTTACGCCGTTAGCCAGCAGAAAGGTTGTGGAAATGGTTCCATATCCCATGCCCAGGGAGCCATCCACCATCTGGGCGAGAAAGCCGGTAAACAGCATCATGAGAAAAGAGGGCACATCCATAAATTCCGGAATTCGCCGGATGCCTTCCGATATTTCATGGAATGGAATGAAGGAGAGCAGGCCATGACCAAACAACATGAAGAAAAAAGCAAACAGACACCATTTCACGATGCCCTGCCATTTTTTTCCGCCCGGTTTGCTGAGCTGGTCCAGTTTTGCCTGCTTGGCGCTGAGTACTTTGGTCAGGTCGTCCAGTTGTCTCACTTTTTCCGCAAAATCTACTTTCAGGTCCTGCCGGATGGTATGCATGTTCTGCAGCACGCCTTCTATTTCATCGGGGATCAGTTCATTCAATTGCTCCCGCATCCGCTTGGCGATGGTGGGAGATTTTCCATTGGTGGAGATGGCAATTTTCAGATTCCCCTTGTCGACAATGGATCCTAAATAAAAATCACAGAGATCCGGCGTATCAGCGACATTAACGAGTAATTTTTTTTCCTTTGCCAGCACCCGCACATAATTGCTGACCGATTTATCATTTACGGCAACCACCACAATGTCCTTGTCTTCGAGATCTTCCGGTTCAAACGGTTTTTCCAGTAACCGGACGGAAGGATATTTTTCCGCCAGGAGTTTGACGGGTTCCGAAATTTCGGACGCCACCAGTACAACATGCGTGGCTGGTGCGTTCGTCAATATGGCCGAAAGTTTTTCCAGGCCCACTTTCCCGCCACCAACGAGTAATACTTCGAGCTCCTCCAGTTTCAGGAATACAGGAAAGAGGTGGTTCTTGCCCGCCGCCGACTCCTGTACTGCATCAGACAGGTCTCCTGTTTCCCTTTTTTCACTCATATACTGATATAACTCCTTAATATAATCGCATTGGTCCCGGCAGCCACCGCATTACCCACTGCTCCCGGTAACGCTTTAATATAATCGCATCTGGCCCTGCCCACCGCACTATCAGGAGCAGCCGCAAAAATAGGGTATTCCCTACTTAATTTGTAGACTATTCGTATTTTATTTTTATATTTTTTTTTAAGACGGCGGTTGATCAGGGGAATGGTTTTTTGTAAGTCCATTCACTATCTGCTATCCACGATATTAAACGAGCTGTTTTCTCATTGCAAAATCCCCGAAAGATTCCTTTTTCTTTCGCTCTTTCGAGAAAAGTTGAAAAAGCGTATCTAGTTCATTTAATATGGCTGCTTCTTCCAGGCTTTCCCTGTAAACCTTATTAAGGCGCATTCCCTGGTGATCGCCGCCGATCAGCAGATTATATTTTCCCAGGGAGGTACCGATAAAGCCGATTTCGGCAATATAGGATCTTGCGCATCCGTTGGGACAGCCTGTCATCCGGATGATGATCTCTTCTTTTTCGAGTCCGTGTTTTTTCAGCAGGGGTTCTATCTTGCTGATCAGGGAGGGAAGATAGCGTTGGGCTTCGGCAAAGGCAAGGGGGCAGGTATTGAGGGCCACGCAGGCCATGGAATTTCTGCGGATCTCGGAAATGGAGTCGGTATATTCTTTAATCTTATATTTATCCAGGATCTTATCGATGGACGCTTTGTCTTTTTCCGTGATATCGGAAAGAATTACATTCTGATTGGTGGTGAACCGGAAATTGAGTTTGCCCGTTTGTGCAATTTCATACAATGCCGTTTTCATGGGAGCCTCTTCACTATCCACAACCCGTCCGTTCTCTATAAAGGGGGTATAGTACCAGCTTCCCTCGGAATTCTGAAACCAGCCGTAATAGTCTTTCCTGTCAACAAATTCAAAAGCCCTTTCTTTTTCCAGTGCAAATCCGGTGCGCCGGGCGATCTCTTCCTTAAACCATTCCGTTCCCAACCGGTCTACCGTGTATTTCAGCCTTGCCAGGGAGCGGTCGCTGCGGTTTCCATAATCCCTTTGAATGGTTACGATTTCATAAATCGTTTTCATGATGTTCTCTTCTCCGCTCACGAACCCGATTACGGTGGCGAGGCGGGGATAGGTGGCGGGATTACCATGCGTGGAGGACATGCCGCCGCCGATAGCCACATTAAAACCTTTAAATTCATTGTTCTCAATGATCGCAATCAGACCCAGGTCATTTCCGAAGACGTCAATATCGTTGTTGGGCGGAATCGCGATACCCACTTTGAATTTACGGGGCAGGTAACGATCCTGGTATAAGGGATCCTCTTCTTCTTTTTTATCAATCAGTTTTTCTTCATCCAGCCAGATCTCATAATAGGCTCTGGTCTTGGGCAGGAGATAGGCGCTGATCTTTCCGGCAAAATCGTGAATCTGTTTATGTAAGGGAGATTGTTTGGGATGTGCTGTGCAGATTACATTCCGGTTGATATCGCCGCAGGTGGCAATCGAAATGAGTTTGGCTTCATTGAATGCTTTTATGGTGGGCTTGATATGCGATTTCAGCAGGCCGTGCAGCTGGATGGTTTGCCGGGTAGTGATCTTAATGATCCCGGTGGTATGCATGCCGGCGATGTCCTGCGTGGCCAGATATTGTTTTGCCGTTAAGAATCCTCCCGGCAGCCGCAGCCGGATCATAAAAGAATATAAACGCTCGAGTTTTTTTTCCGCCCTTTCTTCCCGGCGGTCCCGGTCGTCCTGCAAATACATGCCATGAAACTTAACCAGGGCTTTATCCGCATCACTGATGGCTCCCGTTACTTCGTCCGCCAGTCCTTCTTTAATGGTGCCGCGAAGCGCATCGCTTGCCTGTTTTATTTTCTCTATTCCGGATATGTTATTTTCGCTCATGATAGTTAATTGTTAAAAGGGAAAAGTAAAAAATAAAAAGTAAAAAGGAAAAAATGTAGACTCTCCGTTTCGTACATATTTATTTAAATAGTAGTTGAGCCATTAAACTCTGTTATCCAATTTTTACTTTTTACTTTTTATTTTTTCCTTTCCCCTCAGTAAACATCCTTCAGATATCTTCCGGATTCCTTTAGCTGGTTAAAGAAAGCTTCCGCATCCTCTGTTTCTCCGGACTGCCGGATGATATCGAGTATTGTTCTTTCCACATCTTCACTCATTCTCTTTGCTCCGCAGATATAAACGGTGGCGCCGGATTTTAACCAGCTGTAGAATTCGGATCCTCTCTTTTTCAATTTATCCTGCACATATATTTTTTCCTGCTGATCGCGGGAGAAGGCCAGATCCAGTTTATGCAATACGCCTTCTTCCAGCCACTGCTGGATTTCAGTCTGGTATAAAAAATCCGTTGTAAAATGCTGGTCACCGAAAAATAGCCAGTTGCGGCCGGAAGCTCCTGTTGCGTCGCGTTCTGCCAGGAATGCGCGGAATGGCGCAATGCCGGTGCCGGGTCCGATCATGATCACGTCCCGGTTTTCTTCCGGTAACCTGAACTGATCATTATGGTGTACATAAAAATCAATGGTATCGCCCGGCTTCAGGCCGCAAAGCAGATCGGAGCACAATCCGTATTTTCTGTTTTCCGCAACGGAGAAGGCGTCCCGGCCAACCGTTAAATGTATTTCCCCGTCAAATTTTTCGAGCGAGGAAGCAATCGAATACAGTCGGGGTGTTGTCGGTTCCAGTTGTTGTATGAAGGCTTCAAACTGTGCGGCGTCTTTTACCGGATGACAGCTGAGTAATTCCAGTAACCCGGTTTTATGCGGGGGGATTTCTTTCTGAATATGCGTGGCATATTTGCTGACCACCCTTTCCGGCAGGTAAACAATATTCAGTTTCCTGTGCAGGAGTTCGAAAGCCGAGCAGGTTTCATCGCGGTGGACGAAAGTAATTTCCGGGTTGATGCCGGTGCGTTCAATGATGGCTTTTACCAGTTGTTCGGGATTGTGGGGAATAATGCCGATGGAATCGCCCGACTGATAATGCACTTCTTCCGCGGCTATCTCAATATGGTGCGTCTGCTTGGCAGATCCGAGATCATTCAGATTAATATTTGCGAGAATCTTTCCCTGATAGATCTTTTTGCCGGTTGATTTTTTTACGGTTTTCAATACCGGGATGGAAACGGATTTTGAACCGTTTAATTTCTGCAATACGGTATTAAACCAGCTCTGCGCATCTGTTTCGTAGTCCACATCGCATTTTTGAATATCCACGATGCGTTCGGCACCGAGATGATCCAGCTGATGGTCTACATCTTCACCGGCTTTACAGAACATGGGATAGGAGGTATCACCCAATGCCAGCACGCCGTATTTTAATTTTGGAAGCTTGAACCCGTTCTGGTGTATATGATCATAGAATTTTTTCGCCGCTTCCGGTGGCTCGCCTTCTCCCTGGGTACTGATCACCGTCAGAAAATATTCTTCCTTTGGCAGATCCGTCAGCCGGTACTGATCGAGGCTTACCACTTTGGTTTGAATACCCTCCTGTTTGGCCCGGACTGCAAATGAGCTGGCAACTTTTTTTGAATTGCCGGATTCCGTACCGTAAGCAATGGTGATCTTTTTCCCATTGGTTACGGGACTTGCAGTTGTATTGGCTGCTTGCGGGGTTTTGGAAAGCACGCCTTCCAGAAAACCTTTCATCCAGATCAGATCCTCTTTATCGAGTGATGCGATCAGGTCCCGGATCTTTTTATCTTTTTCGGCTGATATCATGCTCTTTCCTCCTGTTGCTGTGTTTTTTTAATAGGTTTGAAATATAATTCCTCCGATTCGCTATTGGACTTCCACCGGAACTGTTCATGCAGTCCGGCTACTTTGCCAATAATGATAATGGTGGGTGAGACGTAATTCCGTTTGTTGGTCCGGGCCGCATATTCATTCAGCGGGCAGCTGAAAACTGTTTGCATAGGCGTTGTAGCCTGCTCAATCACTGCAATAAAGCGGTCTGATTTTATGCCATGCGCCAGGAGATTGCTGCTGAGCTCCTCTGAATTGTCGCCCGACATATAGAAAACCAGGGTATCATCAGTTGCAGCAAGCTCTTTCCAGTATTCCGGTTCTATTAATCCGGGTTTATGCAGGGTAAGAAATCTTACGGCATTGGAATGATCCCTTGCGGTGAGTGGAATGCCGGCATAGGCAGCCGCACCACAGGCAGCGGTAATACCCGGAATGATTTCGTAGGGTATCCGGTATTTATTCAATATCCGCAGTTCATCTAACAGGTTCGAAAAAACAGAAACGTCTCCGCCTTTCAGCCGGACTACCTTCTTTCCCTGCAACGCATATTCTACCAGTAATTCATTGATGATGTACTGCGGGGTGGAACCTTCTTTATACCGTTGCTTCCCGGCGTGCAAGACCAGTGCGGTTCTGCGCACATATTTTTCCAGGATCAGTTCGCTCACGAGCCGGTCAGTGATCACCACATCTGCTTCCCGTAAATGGCGAACCGTTTTAACCGTAATCAGTTCCGGATCCCCCGGCCCTGCCCCTGCAATGATCAGCGTTTGCAGCTGTGTATTCTGGTTCATCTTATTATGCATTTTATTCCTGTATCATGCAGGCGCCCACGGTTACATTACTGGTTTCGTCAATTAATATCAACCCGCCGTTCGCCCGCAGATCCTTATACAGATCGTAAGCAAGCGGTGATGCCGTTTTTATTTTTGCCCGCACAATATCATTGAGTTCTGCTTTTTCAACGCCTTCCTGTTTTTCCAGGGAGTTTACGTTGAGCTTATATTCGATTTCCCTGACCACGGATTTTACCCGGCGGCTGTTGTGCTGCAGGAAATATTTGTTGCCTGCTTTCAGGGGTTTGCTGTCCATCCAGCACAGCAGCACTTCCAGTTCATTACCCAGTATGGGAGGATGATCTTTTTTAACCAGCAGATCACCGCGACTGATATCAATATCATCTTCCAGGTGCAGAATCACACTTTGTCCGGCTACCGCCTCTTCCACATCCTGCTGATTCCGTTCAATTCTTGACAGGCGTGTTTTGATTCCCGCCGGGAGCACATTGATTTCGTCTCCCACACGATAGGTACCGCTGATAATTTTTCCCGCATATCCGCGATAGTCATGCAACTCCTCGCTTTGGGGCCTGATCACATACTGAACGAACATTCTGGCATGGGTCAGGTTGATATCGGAAGCGATGGAAGTAGTCTCCAGTAATTCCAGCAGGGAAGCTCCTTCGTACCAGGCCATGCTGACGGAAGGATCGACAATATTATCGCCGTTCAGCGCGCTGATTGGTAAATACTGGATATTCTTCAATCCGAGCGAACGCGCGAAAGCCGCATATTCAATCACAATATTATTGTACACATCCTGGGAGTATTCCACCAGGTCCATTTTATTGACGGCGACGATGATATGCGGAATATTCAGCAGGGAGGCGATAATGGAATGCCGGCGGGTCTGCTCCACGATACCGTTGCGGGCATCCACCAGGATGATCATCAGTTGCGCATTGGATGCGCCGGTTACCAGGTTTCGCGTGTACTGAACATGACCGGGTGCATCCGCAATGATGAACTTGCGTTTGGGTGTGGAAAAATATTTGTAGGCAACATCAATCGTGATTCCCTGTTCCCTTTCCGCACGGAGTCCGTCCGTAAGCAGGGCCAGGTCTATCGAATCCTCCTCCCGGTGCTTTCTCTGTTTTTCCAGCGCCTCCAGCTGATCGGTCAGGATGCTTTTACTGTCGTATAGCAAACGTCCGATCAGGGTGCTTTTGCCATCATCCACACTGCCTGCCGTTATAAATCGTAAAAGGTCCATGTTTTTAAAATTCCGGGTTTAAAAATATCCGTTCTTCTTTCTGTCTTCCATTGCCGCTTCCGAAAGCCTGTCATCAATTCTCGTTTCCCCACGTTCGCTGGTGCGGGTGGCAATGATCTCATTGATAATATCATCCACCGTGCCGGCGGTTGATTCTACGGCTGCGGTGCAGGACATATCGCCAACGGTGCGGTAGCGGACTCTTTTATTTGTTACCTTATCCGTTTCGTCCAGCCGGATAAAGGGAGAAACGGCGACGAGCTGACCTTCGTATTCGATCACGTCGCGGTGATGGGCAAAATAGATCGAAGGCAAATCGATTTTTTCGCGGCGGATATAATTCCAGATATCGAGTTCGGTCCAGTTGCTGATGGGGAATGCGCGTACGTTTTCTCCTTTCTGGATCTTGCCGTTATAAATATTCCAGAGTTCGGGCCTTTGTCTTTTCGGATCCCACTGACCGAATTCATCCCGCACGGAGAAAATCCTTTCTTTGGCACGGGCTTTTTCCTCATCCCTTCTGGCGCCCCCGATGCAGGCGTCAAACCCGAATTCTTCGATGGTATCCAGCAGGGTGTAGGTTTGCAATGCATTCCGGCTGGCGAATTTTCCTTTGGGTTCCGACAGGGATTTTGTTTTGATGGTGTCTTCCACCTTCCGCACGATCAGCCGTTCCCCGATTTCCCCCACGAGTTGGTCGCGGAAATCCAGGGCTTCCAGAAAATTATGCCCGGTGTCAATATGTACCAGGGGAAAAGGAAATTTACCCGGGCGAAATGCTTTCAATGCCAGGTGCACCATGGTAATCGAATCCTTGCCGCCGCTGAACAACAGCGCCGGTTTTTCAAATTGTCCTGCCACTTCGCGTAAGATGTGAATGGACTCGGACTCCAGCTCGTCTAAATAATCGATCATGGGTTAATGTGTAAATGTGTAAATGTGGCAATGTGTAAATGGAGATTCCGCCCTCAGATCATTTTCACATTTCCACATTTGCATATTATTAATTAATTACTGTGCAATCCGCACTCTTTCTTCCCCGCCTCCTCCCACCACCAGCGGCCGGCACGAAAATCCTCTCCCGGTTTGATGGCCCGGGTACAGGGGGCGCATCCGATGCTCACAAATCCACGGTCATGTAAAATATTATAGGGAATATTGTTTTCATTGATATAATTCTTCACTTCCTCCTGGGTCCAGTGAAGCAGGGGATTGTACTTGGTCAGCTGGTTGCCCGCATCCCATTCGAGCAGGCTGAGCTGACTCCTGTTTCCGGAATGTTCGGCGCGTATGCCGGTGATCCATATCTTTTGTCCGGCCAGGGCCCGTTTCAGGGGTTCCACTTTCCGAATAAAGCAGCAATGCTTCCGGTTTTCCACGGATTCATAAAAAGCATTGGGCCCCTTTTCCTGAACAAAGGGTTCGAGTAAATGGAAATCAGGTGTATAGGCCTTTATGGGGGTACTGTACTTTTCTTTGCTGGCCGTCCAGACGGAATAGGTTTCAGGGAAGAGCCGGCCGGTGTCCAGGGTAAAAACGTTTATGGGCAACCCTTCTGCCGCAATATGCTGCAGGATTACCTGGTCTTCCAGGCTGAAACTGGTGGAAAAGCTCACCTGCCCGGGAAAAAGCTCTGTAAACAGGCGCAGGGCGCCGGAGATGGAAAGTCTACCAATTTGGTTGGTTAAATTAGCTGTTGTTATTTCTGTTGCCGTATCCATGAATTAAGTACCTGGTTATTAATGGGATAGAGAGAGGGATGTGTTGGCTTCAGCAACAGCAACCCATATTGCAACAACAACAGGTATGTTTTAAAAACTCCATGCGATACATATATGGTCAGTCTACAAATTAGATGGACAAAGATATAGTACCGGGTCGAATAAAAAAAATAAAAGGAGGGGTTCAGCCTACTGGTCAGTTCCTGTTGAAAGTCCTTTTAGCGGCAGCTGCATCAGCAGCCTGCATGCTTCCGACGGGATCCCCGTTTTTTTTAAAAAATAAAAAAAATAAAGCAAACGTACGTATTTAATCGTACCTTGGTGGCATGAAGGCGATCCAAAAAAATAAAACCACGGAAATAGTCCCTGCTAAATCGGAGCTGGAAGTGCTGAAGATATTGTGGAAGCATGGCCCTTCCACGGTCCGGTTTGTACACGATACCCTGACTAAGGAAATCAAGACAGTTCAGTACACGTCAACCTTAAAGCTGATGCAGATTATGACGGAAAAGGGGATGCTGGCAAGGGATGAGAGCAATATGAAGCATATCTACAGCCCTTTGCTGAAGGAAAAAAAGACGATGGGACTTATTCTGGAGCGGTTTCTTCATTCCATGTATGATGGCTCAATAAGCCGTTTGCTGGTTGCTTTCATGGACAGTGGCAAATCTTCCAAAAAAGAACTGCAAAAGATGAAAGAACTATTGAACAGGATGGAGGGCAAAGAATAAACATATAAAAAGACATTTTATGCAATTGCTTTTTATGCAGCAGTTTTTAACAAACCAGGCAGCTTCGGCAATATGCTGGACGCTGATTCATTCACTGTGGCAGGGTTTGTTGTTTATGGGGATGGCTGCTATGGTCATGATGCTTACCGTAAAATCCCGCCCATCCGTCCGGTATAATATTTTATCCATACAATTTTTGCTTTTTATCGCCACAGCAGTTGCCACGTTTTTCCGCGCGTGGAATATGCAGGGTGCGGGAAATGGCCTGACACCGGCCGAACAGGGGACCAGTTTACCATCTTCCGGAGAGATAAGTCCCGTCATTTTTACCGGGGCAGGCGCAGGCGGAAAGGACCAGTTCCTGCAAGCCGTAACAGACTTTCTTTCAGCGCACGCATCGCTGATTGCGACCATATGGCTTATTGTATTAAGTCTGAAGATCGTGCAGATCATTACAACCCTGATCTATACGCAGCACATCAGGAATAACAAAGTACAGGAACCTGCTGCGCACTGGAATGATTTGATTGTACAGCGATGCGGGCAGTTGCGGATAAGCAGGCCCGTTAGGTTGCTGGAATCCGGAATGATGAAGATACCTGCCGTTTTCGGACATCTGAAACCTGTCATTTTTGTCCCCCTGGGCATGCTGGCGAACCTGCCGCCCCGGCAGGTGGAAGCCATTTTAATGCACGAACTGGCACATATACAACGAAGTGATTACCTGATGAACCTGCTGCAAAATATTGCCGAATCGGTATTCTTTTTCAATCCGGCGGTGCGGTGGATGGCTTCGCTTATCCGGGAAGAAAGGGAAAATTGCTGCGATGATATGGCCATCGGCCTGACACAGGATAAAACGGAGTTTGTGGGGTCGCTGATCAGGTTCAGAACGCTTTCGGTTTTTGATCATTCAAAATACCTGACTGCCTTTCCCGGAAGCAGGAATCAGTTATTAAACCGGGTGACACGCATTGTAGATAACAAAAACAAAACATTAAATCCCATGGAAAATATTTTTTTAGCCGCAAGCCTGATGCTATGCGGCTTTTTAACAGTTGCTTTTTCAAAAAACAACGAAATCCCTCCCGCAAAGCCTGTGCAACCGGCTGAATCGGCGATACCGGCATCTGTTTCCGGAACGACAGCGACAATTATTCCGTTAAAACCAATTGCGGCCACCCCGGCCCTTGCGGGAGATACCTTGCCGAAAGGAAAGAAAGTGTCGCCGGTGAGCGGCCAATCCGCAATAAGCGATGTTGTTATAATAAGTAATATGTCTGAAGGCGTCACCGGTCAGAATGGAAAGGAGACGACTGTTGCGCAGGTCAGGGACGATACCTATAAAATAGTAAAAGTGAACGGTTCGGTAGTCAGCATATATGTGAACGGTGCCGCAATTCCGCAGAACAAAATGGGTGATTATAAAGGAGCCATAAATAAAATTAACGGGCAACTCGATAAGATGCGGGCCGAGCAGAAAGTCAGAAATAAAGAACAGGCAAAAAGGAACGCCGAGCAGGCGGTAAGAAATCAGGAACAACAGAAGAGGAATGCTGAACAGGCAGAAAGAAATGAGGCACAGGTAAAGAGAAATGCCGAACAGATGGTGAGAGATGAAAAGCAGCAAAAAACGAACGCCGAACAGGCAGCAAGAAATGAAGAGCAGGAAAAGCGCAATGCTGAGCAGGTCATCAGAGATAAGGAACAGGAAAAAATGAACGCCGAACAGATGGTGAGAGATGAAAAGCAGCAAAAAATGAACGCCGAACAGGCAGAAAGAAATGAGCTGCAGGAAAAGCGGAATGCCGAACAGGTTATCAGGAACAAGGAACAGGAGCAAAGAAATGCTGAACTGGCGAATCTAATTAATGATTTGGTCAGCGGTAATATTATAAAGGATTCAAAGAGTCTGAAATCGTTTTCCCTGAACGGCGCAGAGATGATCGTTAACGGCCAAAAGCAATCTTCCGCAGTTCATGAGAAGTTTAAAAACAAATACCTGAAATCCTCCACGGACGAGATTAATTTCCGGAATTTTTAGGAGTAGGTGTTGTTTCATTCGGCTGAGTATAGTATTCCTTCAGGAGAACCCGCCGGACTCACGGATCAGGCCATTTCCAGGGGATTTTCTTATCCCCATGTTGATTTGGGTGATCCCGCAAATCTGCGATGCCCCCGGGACCGGGTCGGCATCTGCAAAGTCACTCTAAGCCTATAGCGATTAAAGCATTGAAGTCGCCAAGCAGGTCAGGAAGGCGGAATTGGATGGTGTCCCAGAATGGCAACCTTAACGTCCTGAAGCAATAAGGAAACTTCCCTGTCAGACATGAATCAGATTTTTCTCGACGAAAGGCAGGTATCCCGGCTTAATTCCTTTCCGGGATATCAGATCTATTTTGAACTTGAACATATCCTCCAGTTCATGCGCCAGTCTGATATAATCGAAACCATCTATTCTTGAATTAAAATCAACAAGTATGTCTATATCGCTTTTTTCATTAAAATCACCCCGGGCATAAGAGCCAAATAAACCCAGTTCTGAAATGAAATATCTTGTTTCCAATTCGGGCTTTTTGGTTTTTAACATGCTCAATATCTGGGCAGTATTATACATTTATTAGAAATACAAAAATTTCTTGTATTGCTTTAAACGAGCAGCTTTGCGAATGCCGGAATTTTTAAAGGTTGGACAGTCGCAGACATTTTATTTCTAACATATAAAAATTCGTTTTTTATGGGAACATTTTCAAAAGGGAGCTTTAGCGGCTTCAGAGGCAAAGTCGGCAGCATGGTCGGCTCTTCCTGGAAAGGCCTCGAAGCGCTACGGAGTAAACCGGCCAGGAGAAGAGACAAATCCTCTCCTGATCAATTGCTGCAACGGCAGGCGAAATTTTCTATCATGACAGCATGCCAACATCAGAAGCGATGCCGTCGCTGCATTGGACGTTCCGGCATTCGCCGGAAAAAAGGTGCAAACCTGGCCGGGGTTTGTATCGGCGAAAGCTAATCGGGTTACGACCAGCCTGTATGCGGGTGCAGTGAGCGTTCTCTGACCTAACTGTTTTTCATTGATGGAATAGTCAGAGCTTCCGGTGGCTACCGGGGTTTTTAAATACTATTTTAATGGTTGCAACATGCTTCCACCAAAACAGGAATCCAGGTTGATTTATCGGAGGTTGTTATAACTTCCCCCGTTCCGCCTGTTGAATATATGCTTTGATCATATCTTCAATCTCTTTTCTATGCAGATAGTGTGCCCAGCCAAGCGGGTTGCCTTCGTGTATGGCGTCTGTGATCCGCAGGTCGGGCCCGGCGGACAAAGCCAGTTGTGCAAGCGCGATATCATTTCTCTCTGCCGCCACATGCAGCAGGGTATATTGATAATCTCCATACAGGCGGTTCACCTCTTCCGGTTCCCTTGCTAATATTGCTGAGGCGCGGTCCTTCCAGCCCAGATTCCATGCATCCAGCGCCCCGCATATCGCTC